>Ga0315268_10000633_pt1 | contig 40889 bp, 39 predicted proteins | sample C1_top_MG_FD_204535 | JGI IMG/M metagenome (GOLD analysis project Ga0315268, IMG submission 204535) | Sediment microbial communities from Yellowstone Lake, YNP, Wyoming, USA - C1_top | ecosystem: Environmental > Aquatic > Freshwater > Lake > Sediment | place: USA: Wyoming | collected 2017-08-01
CTCGCAGCGGCTTCGATAGCTATATCGGCTGCCGACCGGACCAGGATAACTGCCCATTGCCCGTAGGAGCCTTCCAGTGGGAAGGATTTGATGGATCGCGGGTGCTGGCGGTTCGCCCCTGGGGATCGTATTTATCCGCCCTCGGAAAAGCGCGGGAGAAAGTGGAGGCATTCCTCCAGGCCCGGCCTACCGAGGAGCCTGGTATCTTGTTGTGGGGTGTCGGTGATCATGGCGGAGGGCCATCGCAGGTTGATCTGCAGATCCTGGAGGAATGGAGGACCAAAGTGGAGGCTGAAGGAGTGCGAATCCGCCATGCCACCCCGGAGGGTTATTTTGCCGAGGTGGTTTCAAGCGGCAAGCCGCTCCCGGTGGTTCGGAAGAGCCTGAATGCCTGGGGGGTGGGCTGTTATACCTCCATGAGCCAGATCAAGCTCAAGCACCGCCTGTTGGAAAATGAGTTATTTCTGACCGAAAAGATGCTGTCTTCGGCCTGGGCTCAGGGGGTGATGCCCTACCCGCAGGCTGATATGCAAGAAGCCATGTACGACCTGGCGACAGCCGAATTTCACGACATCCTGCCCGGCTCTTCTATCCAGCCGGTGGAGGAGATGGCTCTGCGTTTAATGGATCACGGCCTGGAGATCCTTTCGCGCCTGAAAGGGCAGGCGTTTTTCTCGCTGGCGCAAGGCCAACCGGCTGCCAGGGAGGGAGAAATCCCCATCCTGGTGCACAACCCGCATCCCTACCCGCTTTCAGCCATCGTCGAATGCGAGTTTCAACTGGCCGACCAGAACTGGGGGGATGATTTTACCATTGCTCAGGTATTTTCCGCATCCCAGGCCATGCCGACCCAGATGGAGCAAGAGCTGGGCAACCTCAACCTGGACTGGCGGAAGCGGGTGGTCTTTCAAACTGAGCTGGCACCTGGCCAGATGAACCGTTTTGACTGCCACCTGCAGCGCATACCGGCTCGCCCACGCCCGGCCCAACCGGAAGGCGATCTGATCCAATTCAATAATGGGACGCTGGAGGTGACGATCGATAAGCGCTCAGGATGGATCGATGCTTACCGCCTTCAAGGCAAGGATTATCTTAAACCTGGCGCTGCCCGCATGCTGGTCATAGAAGATTCGGCCGATCCCTGGGGAATGCTGGTGCAGAGTTTCCGACGCCGGCGGGGTTCTTTCCGCCTGATGTCTCCCTCAAAAAGCGCAAGATTCTCCGGTTTAAATATTCCAGCCCTAACGCCCGTACGCGTAATCGAAGACGGTTCGGTGCGAACAGTGGTTGAAGCGTTGTTCCAATATCACCATTCCTTCCTGTGCTTGCGCTATAAACTGCCGAAACAGGGCGGAGAGCTAGAGATCGAGGCCCGGGTTCACTGGAACGAGAAGAACCGCATGCTTAAACTATCCCTGCCGTTTGTAGAACCGGAAAGCCGGTTGTTGGGGCAGGTTCCCTATGGTGTTGAGGAGCTGGCGGCGAATGGCAACGAGGTTGTTGCTCAAAAGTGGGTCATGATGACTGCGGGTGAGAAGGCCCTATCGGTCATCAATGACCGGACCTATGGGCAGGATTTCAAGTCAGGTGAACTGCGCCTCACCCTGCTCCGCTCCCCGGCTTATGCAGCCCATCCAATCCTGGATCGGCCATTACTGCCCGAAGACCGCTATACCCCAAGACAGGACCAGGGAGAACGGATATTTCACTTCTGGTTGCAGGGCGGCCGGCTTGTAGACCGGCTTGAAAGAATCGACCGGGAAGCACTGGCACATCACGAAAAACCCATGGCGCTTTCTTTCTTTCCCAGCGGGCATGGGCCTGGGCTGCGGCCCTTTGTACGGTTGACGGATCCGGCGATACAGGTTACAGCGATCAAGAAAGCCGAGGATCACCCGGCCCTGATCCTCCGCCTTTTCGAACCCACTGGAAAGGGGCGAACAGCGACTCTCGAATTACCTTTCGCAGGGGTGAAAAAGGAATTTCAACTGAACGGATTTGAAGTGCGGACTGTACGCTTCGACCTGGCTGAGAGCAAGTTTCAGGAAGTCAACCTGGTAGAAGAGATTCTTTAAAAAGTCTCTAACCATCTGCCAGATAGGTCGGCTTAAATGGAAAACTAATGATGCTCGTGTTCTTCTGCGGCTTCTGCTTCTGCTTGGGTCTTGTGGATGGTGCCATCCGGATGGTTGGGAGGAGAATATGATGAAGCCCCCTTTGCCCCTGCGCACTCTTGGGATCGTCCTGCTGGCCTGCGCCCTCGGTCTAGGTCTGGGGTACCTGACCTGGGGCAGAAATGGTGCGGCTCAAGAACCCACCCTGCCCCAGGCACTGGCCAGCGGCGGAGATTCCTGGGGAGCGCAGAATGCCCCCATCACCATCGTCGAATTTGGTGATTATGAAGACCCCTTCAGCCGCAATTTCCAGCAAGAGATCTGGCCCAAGTTAAAAGAGGCTTTTCCCAACCAGATTCGCCTGGTGTTTCGCGATTTTCCGCTGATCGGCATCCACCCCAACGCAGCACCTGCCGCTGAGGCGGCCCGCTGCGCCTCCGAGCAAGGGAAGTTCTGGGCCTACCACGACTTGCTCTTCGGGTCAGATGCCCCCCTGGGATCGGATACCTATGTGGCCTATGCCAGCCAGCTCAAATTGGACCTGGCACGCTTTCAGGATTGCCTCTCCTCCGGCCGCGGCCGCCAGTTGGTGCGCCGCGATTTTGCCGATGCGGCCACGCTGGGGTTGAACGCCACCCCCACCTTCTTCATCAACGGCCTGCGGCTGGAAGGAGTGCAAACCTACGAAGGCTTCCTTCAGATAATCGAGCAAATAGTCGGCCAGCCGTGACCTAAAACAACCCAAACAGGTTAAAATACTCTCTGGGAATGCCCATCTCCGATCAGATTGAAAAGGAAAGCATACCGTGAAAAAATTTATTGCCGTTGCTGGGAATATTGGCGTGGGCAAGTCCACGCTGGTGCGCCTTCTGTGCCAGCAGCTCGGCTGGCAACCGTTCTTCGAGCCGGTCACCCAAAACCCTTACCTGGTCGATTTCTACCGCTCTATGTCGACCTGGAGCTTCCATTCGCAGATCTTCTTCCTGACCCACCGGCTGCGCATTCACCACGAGCTGCTGCGTTTCGATGGCTCAGTCATCCAGGATCGCAGCATCTACGAAGATGCCGAGATCTTCGCTTATAACCTTTTCCTTCAGGGATACCTTACCGGGCGGGATTACGATACTTACCGCGATCTCTACCTGACCCTGGCTGAGTATCTCCCCCCACCCGACCTGGTCATCTACCTGCGCTCCTCCGTCCCCACCTTGATGCAACGCATTGCCAGCCGCGCCCGCGACTATGAGCGCACAATCAGCAGCGACTACCTGGAGCGCCTGAATAAACTGTATGAAAATTGGATCGCTGCATTCACCCTCTGCCCAGTTCTGACCGTCCCGGCAGATGACCTGGACTATGTCGCCCACTCCCGCCACCTGGATTTGGTCGTGCGTAAGGTGCAGGAGAAATTGACCGGTAAAGAGGAGGTCATCTTTGCGCCGGACGAAGTCCTCGAGGCAGACGATTAACGCGGCTCGACCACCAACTTGATGGCTGTGCGAACCTTCCCTTCTATCTCCACGTCCACAAACTCCGGCATGCAGACCACCAAAATTCCATCCTCAGCCAGGTAACCCCTGGCCAGTACCAGGGCTTTGACTGCCTGATTAACCGCTCCAGCACCAATCGCCTGCACCTCAGCATGGCGGTGTTCCCGAATGACCCCCGCGATGGCCCCTGCTACGGCAGCGGTTCGGGAGTTGGCTCTGACCTTAATCACGTCCATTTCTTTGGCTCCCTTCTCTTGATTGAACATAGTTCAACAGGGGACAAGCTCTATTGTTAATAAAGTATTTCTATACAAATAATACAAGATTATTGGGTTAGATTCAAGCAGTTAACCACAATATTGAAATATATGTAGGGAATAGTATTCTTAGTAGGGGGTGTGGATATTGTGGATAATTCAGCTTTTGAGTGGCTTTCACCCCAGATGTGGCGTCTGCCGGGTTGCCAGCGCCCTACAGATGGGCAGAACCTGCCGCGCGCTTATCCTGGTTGGGCTGTTGACAATTTGGGATAGATGGCAAAAGTTATCCACCATGCGGGCCAGTTATCCACATTTTTAAAAGGACTTTTGTTCGAGGAAATATATCGCCCTGACTTACGCAATACTGCCATATATGGGGGTCTGGATTGGGTGCAATTCTGGGGTTTTCGGCCTGGATTTTAATATCTCTCCACAATTTACCAGGTTTATCCACAGTTTTGGGGCATTTATCCACAGTTTGATAGCGTTCAACGACCTGCTAACTAAAATCTAACTGGAATGGATACCCCCAAATATAGGGGATGGTTCAAACCCCGTTTTCCTTGGCCCAGGTATCGAGCGTCTCTTCGATATGGTCCAGGTAAGCATCCAGGGCGTTGATCCGCTGGAGGAAGTGTTCCTCATCCAGTTGCAGTGCCCGAGTGAACTCCTGCCAGGCGGCGCTGGTGGGGGCTGCCGGATCGCTTTCCTCTGCTGGCAGCAGGCTGAGCGCCTGGCTCCAGGTGCGCAATACGATCCATAGAGCTGCCGCGGGTTGGTCGGCGAAGAGCGCATTGGCTGCCCGGTCGTAGTAAGCCTGGCGGCAGGAGTGGAGACGTGGGGGGCAATCGGGGAGGTCAGATACCTGGCTGAGGGCCTGGTTCCATGCCGTTCGCCAGGCTGGCCAGTGCTCGTCGTTGAAAACCGGGCTGGTGAACAGGTCAACCAGCCCTCCCGCCAGGCCAGGGTGACCAATCCGCTCAGTCCGTTCAGGGAAGTGCAGCAGGAAGCGCCGGTCGGTGAGAGGCGGCCCGCTCAGCGTGGCAATGGCGTTGGCGGCCAGCTCCAGCGCCTTGAGGTAAATCGACAGTTTATGCGGACCGGGTTCTTGTGAGCCGGAGTGCAGCTCAAACCACCATTGGCGAGCCTGCTCTGCTTGCGGGCGCGCCCGCTCCAGGATGTATTCCGGCAGGCCGAACTGGGCGCACACGCCGGCCTGGGTGAATTCAAACCAGTGTTGGATATCGTGCAACACGAGCGGGTTGTTACACAGGAATGAACCCAGCCAGGGATCGCTGCGCAGGTGGCGCGGCTGCTGGAATTGGCCCTGGGAATAGTGGGCGATATCCAGGTGCACTTCATCGGTGACTCGTTCCACTGCCCGTGGATAAGGCGGCTCGCTATCGTGGACGAAAACCAGGTCAATATCCGTCACACCACCCAGGAGTGGCTCTTCAGAAAGCAAGGATCCGGTCAGGTAGACACACACCAGCCGCCGGTTCAGGCGGGTGCGCTGGATAACGGTGTTGCGGGCAAGTCTGAGGAGCGATTCTCGGGTGATCCGCATAGGTAGTTTCCCAGGGCAAGGGTCAGGTCTCCGCCGGCTGGCGATCCAGTGGCAGCTCGGGCTGGAATGGAGGCAGGCGCAACGCCTGGCGGATGCGGTTCTCCACCCAGGCCAGATCTTCGGGGCGGCGCACGAAATCCAAGGGGTCGGTATCAATGACCAGCACAGGCGAGTTGCTTTTGGGATTGGTGAGGAAGAACTCGTCATAAGCCATGCCCAGCTCGGCGATATAGGAGCGCTGCATGGTTCTTTCATAGGGCCGGTCGCGCAGGGCGATGCGCTGCATGAGCACATCGGTGCTGGAGCGCAGGTAGACCACCAGTTCTGGCAGGATGATCTTTTCCGCCAGGGCATGGTGGACTCGATAGTACATTTCCAGCTCGTCCCCGTGCAGGTTGATCCCCGCAAACAGAGCATCCTTTTCAAACGTGTAGTCGCTGATCAGGAGTCGCCCATCGGCGAGGAGCTTGGGGATGTTCTTGCTCTGCTGCTGGTAGCGGCTGAGCAGGAAGAATATTTGGGTTTGGAAAGCATAGCGCTCACGATCGCTGTAGAAATCACCGAGGAAGGGGTTTTCTTCGAAGATCTCCAGCAGCAGGTTAGCATCTAACGCCGGCTGCAACAGGCGCGCCAGGGTAGTCTTGCCGACTCCGATGACGCCTTCTATGGCTATGAACATGCGGTTTCCCTTCGTGATCAGACACTTGGGTTCTGTTGATCCGTGATTTTTTGCTCAGTCAACCCAGCCATTTGGAATTGCGACCCCGGTTGGGCTTGACACCAGGCATTTTTCATCTAAACTAAAAATATACCACAAAAATAGGCCTGAAGAGGTTAGAAAGGAAAGATTTATGCCTGCATTAAATCGGGTTCAACTGATTGGACGCCTTGGTAAAGATCCGGAGACGCGTTTCACGCCAAAGGGCAGTAAGGTAACCGCATTCTCGCTGGCGGTGGACCGGCGCTGGAGATCTGCCGATGGGCAGTTCAAGGAATCAACGGATTGGTTTAACATCGAAGCCTGGGGAACCCTGGGAGAGGCCTGCCAGAAGCTGTTACATAAGGGCTGGCTGGTTTATATCGAAGGTCGCCTGCGCACCGACCGCTACGAAGACAAGGGCGAGACGCGCTATTTTACCAAGGTGGTTGCCTCGAATATGCAATTCCTGAGTCGCCCGGCCGAGAAAGAGGAGCCCGAGCCAGAGATTCCAGAGGTGGGGGAAGAACCAGAGGAGTAAAGATACAGCAAAAAGTGGGTCAGACTGAATTAGCACAGGGATAAACTGGATTAACGGGATGAGGCATTCCCTTGAACGGGGTAAAGGGGTTCTCATCCTTTCTGGTGGTTTATCCCTGTGATTATTTAAGAAAGAATTCCCATTAAAAGCCGTATTTTACCAATAGCGAGGCTTTTTCGAGCCATTTGATCAGCATCAGGGTGTCTTCTCGTGCCAAGCGGATTTGAATCTCCCCTTTGGATTCCTGTGCCAGCGAAAGACAGACCTCTTTCTCGACGATGGTGACGCGGATGACGCTCTTCTCGCCGGAGACTGGGTCGGCGACCTTTTTCGTGCCAATTTCTTTGTCTGGCATAGCTTCTCCTTTCACTATCTTCTCTATTATATAACGGCTAGATGTCCAAGTTAATGAGGTTTTCTTTCTGTGCATGCCAGGAAAATCGTATTTCAAAAGTTTTCGATCCCCACCCCAGCCTGCCCCTGGGCAGTTATTCCGATTCCAGACAATCCCCGAAGAAGTAGCGTTGCCGCCCTGCAACACCACAACCCCATTGTATGTTCACACCGTTTTGCTAATCACGTTCACTGTTATGGTGGTTAGCTGGTGGTAAACTGCAACTGATCAGTTCCAGGTAAGAAGTGCGGAAGAGCCAATCCGGTTATGAGACCTTGCGTACCTAGCTATGAAGGACGACACGACTGGTATCATGTCATCATTGCCAATGACCAGTACCATCCTGCTGCAAAAGAGATCTGGCGGAAACTCTTGGGACAGGAGACTCGGCTCTTTTGCAATAACTATATCTTGATCGAAGCGTTCGCTATCCTGCAGAACCGGTTTGGAATGGAAGCTGTCCGCCTGTTCCAGGACCAGGTACTGCCGGTTTTCGAAGTGCTCTGGGTGAGCGAGGAACTGCACCAGCAGGCAATGAGTGCCTTCCGCACCGCCAACCGGCGCAACCTTAGCCTGGCGGATTGTGTTAGTTTTGAGACGATTCGCCAGATTGGCGCTTCCCGCGTGTTTACCTTCGATCCTCACTTCAAGGAACAGGGTTTTGAGATGATTCCGCCCGGGGGTGGTCCAGACTGACCAGGCACGGGTATCGGCTCAATCCGCGTCGCACCGGGCCAGAAGACCGCAAACTCCGAACTCTCCTTAAGCAGAGTCCGGAATTTGCGGAGTTTCATGCTTGGAGAACACGAGCCTGGCTCACAGCGTCACGATCCCCGCTGTGCCGTCCACAGTCACCACCTGGCCGCTGTGGATGCGGTGGGTGGCAACTCCGGTGCCCATCACGGCCGGGATGCCATACTCGCGCGCCACGATCGAGCCATGACTGAGCGGTCCGCCAATATCGGTGACGACGCCCGAGGCCATGGCGAAGAGCGGAGTCCAGGCGGGAGTGGTGATGGCGGCGACCAGCACCGCGCCAGGCTTCATCTGGTCAAAATCTTCTGGCCCGTGCAGCACGCAAGCCGGGGCTGTGATCGTTCCAGCGCTCGCCCCAATGCCCTTGAGTGTATTACCCACCTGGTCAGAATCGGTCGCAGCCACAAAGGCATCCACCTTGAAGCCCAGGTATCTTTTCCTGGGCGGCAACATCGAGGGTGGAGTGATCCCCTTCATTTGCTCACAGAATCGTTTGCGCTGCTCCACGGTCGCAGCCAGGTCGCTGAGCTTTAGGCCGCTCTCCAGCCCAGCCACACCGGCCTCCACCTCAGCCTTCTCCAACCAGAAGATATCCTGCGCTTGCCGGATGGCGCCGGCCTGGGCAAAACGACGTCCCAGTTCCTTCAACATCTGGCGTAAGAGAGGATACCCCAGACCAATATCGGCGAGAGCATCCTCGCGCACTTCAGCCAGCGATTGGGCCCAATTGAGCGCCTTGCGGAAGGCCCAGCGCCTCAGCCCTTTCAAGCGATCCAGCATCATCTGGCTGGCCTGCTTGCGCTTTTCTTCGCTGGCGGATTGTCTCTGGTAAGGATTCACGCCCTCGCCGTGCAAGTAAACTTTGATCATTTCCAGCATCGGCGTCGGGTCGTCCAAAGGCAAAGGTTTGCCAAAGTCGAGTTCGTAAATGATGTGCCCGAATCGCTTCAGATGCTGCGCAAAGCGCAGTTGCAACTCCTGCCATTCGCCAGTGTTCACATCGCCGGGCTGAGATCCATCCACTATTTGGACTGCCAGCTTTTCGGAGGGCGTGGCCTGCAGGTAAGCAGAAAGAACCGGGTGCTCACCGCACCAAAGGGCCAAGTCATAGAGTGACTTCTCGGCCTGGACTGGAATGCTGTTGTAGCCCATCACCAGTGTGGTAGCCGGTGGATCGCCTTCCCGTCTGCTGAATGATTTGTATAGCATGGTCAACAATCCCTCGGAACCAGCCGCAGCCCCGGTGGTGGCGATCATCAAGGTGCCAACGTAGTGAAGGGCAGCACCCAGGATTTCAGAGACCCCGTTCCACAGCTCTGCTGCCGATAGCTCATCCAGCCGCAGCCCTTCCCAACGGGCGATAGCCGCCTGGTAGTTTGGGTGCACTTCATTGCGCCAGAATGGGACTGCAGTGCGAAGCAGGCGTGGAAAGGCCGGCAACATGCGGGAGAGCATCCACCACCACTGGCGGGCAGTGAATTTGACACCTCCATAGGCATAGCTGTTAATGGTCGTGAAGTAATCGGATGGCAAGACCGGCTCAGAGTGGTCCAGGGCTCTCCAAGTGCGGCGAAACCCCTCAACAATTCCAGGTATGCCCATTGAGGCGAACAGCGGGCTGAGCGGGTTGGGCATCAGGTCAACGACGCTGGCGCGCATATACTGGCCCTTGGGATTGGGCAGCGGCCACTCGACCGGAGCAAGGGCGGCCGGTTCGGGCAAGGCGGTGATTGGCCGCGCCTGGAGGATATAGAATTTTCCATTCGCCCAGGCCCACTCGATATCCATCGGCATCCCATAGAGTTGTCCAATCCTCACCCCCAGGCGGGCTAGATCGGCGGCGCGTTCATCATCCAATACAGGGACGCCTCTCCGATTCTCCGGCACAGGCTGCTCGGAAGTACCACCCGCCACCTGCACTGTCATCACCTGCTTTTCTGCAACCTGACGTTCCAGGATGTGGCAGGTCTCACGGTCCAGGACCAGCGTATCGGGCGTTACCTGCCCGCCCACCACGGCCTCGCCCAGCCCCCAGGAGGCGTTAATGACGATCTGGTCCCGCCGACCATTGAGCGGGTTGACGGTAAAGAGGATGCCAGCCGCCTCGGCCGGGACGAGCAGTTGAACCACCACCGCCAGAGACACCCCCTCTGCCCCGATTCCATGCCGGGCGCGATAACCGATCGCCCGTGCCGTCCACAGGCTGGCCCAGCAATTCTTAATCGCTGCTAAAACCGCCTCTGGTCCGCTGATATTCAGGTAGGTCTCCTGCTGACCGGCAAAGGAGGCAGTGGGCAGGTCTTCAGCGGTGGCGGAGGAGCGCACCGCGACGACCGGGTTGGTTCCCGGCAAGGCTGTGTAGGCGGCGTTCATCGCATGGGCGATATCCTCGGGAATGGCAGACCTGTCAAATGAACAGTGAATTGCCTGTGCTGCCCGTTCAAGTAAGTGGGGACTGGAGGGATCCACCTCTTGCAAAGCGGCCCGGATACGGGGTTGCAGGTCGTTGGCTGCCACAAATTGTCGGTAAGCTTCGGTCGTCACGTGGAAGCCACCGGGCACCGGCAGGCCGGCTGCTGAAAGCTGAGCCAGCGAGGCGCCTTTGCCGCCGACGGTTTCCAGCGTTGCGTTTGGATCAGCCAGGGGGAGAATTATTTTTTCTGCCATCTTTCTGCTTACTCCTCTATATTTCACTCGATGAGGATTGTCAGGGTTTTCACAGTCTTTTTGAAAGAATCGAGAATTGTGTCATCGCGAGCGTAGCGAGGCGATCTCCTCATAGACCGGTAAGGGCTTGCTTAGGCAGCAAAGAACGCTGCCTCGTAAAGACAATTCCATTCTTATGAAAACCGTGGTGAAGATTGCTACATTATTGTAATTCATGAATCACTCTTTTATAATCATCTTAGCTTTTACAAAAGCATGGTATCTTTTGTGAAAAGTAAGTTGTAGTAACCCGAAGAAGGGGGATAGAAAGATTTCAATCCCGACACCGGAAACCTCTACATCCTGATTACGAATAGCAACCGGATCGGAGAGACCACCACCACTGGAACTCTGGTCCGCACCCAGGATACCGACCATTACCAAAACGCCAACCAAGACTTATACCCCGCGTCCAACCCGGGCCAGGTAGGGGATATTTACAATGACATCCAGTGTGATCCAGGCGCCCCCTGGATCTTCTCTTTTCAAAGAGACGGGATGAGAAAGGGTCAGAGCATGAATCCATTCCTACAAAGGAGACTTGCCATGATCGGGAATGAAAGCGCTTGAAATAGATGCGCTTGAATCGGATATAATACATCATGGACCTTCTTGGTGATCCAGATAGTGGATGATTTCAAAGCCTGACAGATGGATACTTCCTCAGAGTTCTCTTGGATAACCCGCTTCAATTCCGAAGAGGCTAACCGCACCTCTACCCGGATCGAACTGTTGGCAGGGTATCTTGCTACGCAAATTCGGATTAAAGAAGTGGTTGGCTATCTCGCCAACCAATGCGCCGGAAGGTTGGGACTAGGTGACTGAAAGGGGGCTGGCATGAACGGGGAAGAGATCACCCGCCTGGTGGAAATGCTCAATCAGGTGATTAATGTGGGAAAGCTGCCGGAAGGGACGCCCCAGGAGATTGCCCGTCACCCGGCTGTGCAGCAGTTTGTAGGACAGGTCAGGACGCTTCAGGAGTTTCTCCTGGCGTTGGCCAATGGCAACCTGCAGCCGGAATTGCACCTGGGGGGGCGTATGGCGGGCGCTTTGAAGACCATGCAATCCAACCTGCGCCACCTGACCTGGCAGGCGCAGCGCGTTGCGGGTGGCGACCTCAACCAGCGGGTTGAATTTATGGGGGAGTTTGCCACTGCATTTAACGCCATGATCGAACAAATCCGGCTCGCCCGCCAGGAACTGGCGCGAGGGACTGAGGAGCTGGGTCAGCAGCGCCAGGCGGCAGTCACCGCCTTGCAGGAAGCCCAGACTGCCTGGGAAGAGACCCACCAGGCCAACCAGCAGCTCCAGGAGGCCAACCTCAAGCTCCAGGCTGCCAACCAAAAGCTCCAGGAATACAATCGCCAGCTTCAGACGCAGTTGGCCGAAATTCGTTCTCTTCAGGAGCAACTGCGCGAACAGGCCATTCGCGATTCCCTGACTGGATGTTTCAACCGGCGCTACCTGGAGGAGACCATGGAACGGGAGTTCGCACGCGCGGTGCGGGAGGGTTACACAGTCGGCGTGGTGATGGTGGATATCGACCGCTTCAAAGCTATCAACGATACCTTTGGGCATGCTGTCGGCGATCGCATTGTGATGGAACTGGGCCACTCGCTCCAATCGCTCAGCCGTACCGGGGATATCGTCTGTCGCTATGGCGGGGAGGAATTTCTGCTGCTGCTCCCGGGTCTTACGGCGGAGGTAGCAGTGGAGCGCGCTGAACAGTGGCGCGCCGCATTTGCTGCACTGGAGCTGCCTACCACCGGCAGAAAAATCCGGCTGACCATCTCGCTTGGGGTGGCTATTTACCCGATCGACTCGGAAGATTCCCAGGAAATCCTGCGCAAAGCGGACCAGGCGCTTTATCTGGCTAAATCCAACGGGCGAAACCGGGTGGAACTGAGCAGCGCCAGCCGCCGTGAGATCAAAAAGCAAAAGAAACCCGGCCTTTTTCGGCGCTGATTTCGCCCGCTCTCCATCGGCTGTTTTTATCGGAAAAACTCGTAAGGCACGGAAATTGAGCCACCGGTTATCCACACCCAAAGGGGAGTTCATCATCCGCCCAGCCGTCGTAGAAGATGCCGCGGCGCTGCGCGAGCTGCGCCTGGAAGCCCTTGCCAACCATCCGGAAGCATTTGCCGCCGACTATACTGCCACGGCAGCCGGATCCACCGAGACGTGGGTAGAGCGCATCACCGAATACGCCCGGGAAAATCAGGGGGTCATTTGCGTTGCCGCAACCTTCCACGGAGAAGCGGGAAGCGACCCGGGAGAAAGCCGGTTGGTCGGCATGTTGGGGCTTTTTCGTGAGCATTGGCCCAAGACCCGCCACAGTGGGACGATTTGGGGAGTGTACGTCAAGGAGGAGTGGCGCGGATTCCGCCTGGCAGAGGCTCTGATCGATGAGTGCATCGCCTGGGCGCAGGCGCAGGGGCTGAGGATCGTGAAGCTGGGTGTGAACACCGCCAATACCCCAGCCATCCGCTGCTACGCCCGTTGTGGCTTTACTGTCTATGGCATTGACCCGCAGGTCATATTCTACAATGGCGTGTTTTACGATGAGCTGCTGATGGCAAAGCCGATTGGATCACCGTCTCTGGAGGTAGGATGAGGCTGATTCCAGAGTACGCTCCCGTCCAGAAATTTTATCTGTGCTTTTGCCACCAGTTCTTCAATACCCGCTTTGGTTATGGCAAGACACAGTGCGAGATCATGAACATCGCCAGCCATTTTGTGGATGTCGAGCTGTGGGTGGGTAATTCAGAGTTGCCGTATCTGCGGGAGGAATGTGCCCGGTACTCCTTTGATTTGGATCAAGTCTCTTTGAATCCTGATACTCCCGGGCGGAGTATCATCGCCGAATATGTCCCGATCTTCGCCCAGGGTGAGGACGGTCAGGTCATCAGTCTCATTTTCCGGAATCCCTTCCTGGATAACGCGGCCGATTTAAAGGCTTTCAGCAAGCGCCTGACCCACCGCCTGGGTTTCACTTGGATGGAGATGGGTTTTGACTTCGCCACTGCCATGCTGCTGGTCAATGAGGATGTGGTGCTTCTCTCTGAGAGCCTTTTCCAGGGGGCGGAGCGAGAGACCCGGCTCAAATTCTTCACCGATCACTTTCCGGGGCAGTCCTTCTATATCGTCCCGCCCCTGGCAGGGGATACAACCAATGACCTGGATATGTACCTGTGGCCTATTGCGCCCAAAGCCTGGGTGGTTTCGGAATACCCAGCCCATACACCGCAGGCCGAATCCATTGCGCCCGCCCTGCAGACCCTGAAAGAGCACCAGCATATCCTCCATCGCGTACCCGGTCTGGAGCCGGTTATTTATGATGATATCAACACCATGCCCAATTATGCCAACGGCGTGATCCTGAATCGGGCGGCGTTTGTACCGGCCTACCAGCGCAAGGAGGACGAAATCGTCGCCGGTATTTTGAGAGATTACGGGTATGAAGTATTTCCGATCGACTGCTCCAATATCATCCTCTCAAACAGTGGGATACACTGCATCTCCAAAACCGCTCCATTGCCTTCACGGTGAAGCGTTGCGATAAACGGTTTTTTTCGGTGTCTATCGTTCTTGACTTGCACTTTTTGACGGCGTACAATCTTTTTAGAGTTGTTTGCCTATCTGGTCTGGGTAAAACCTCAGGTCTCTCTAAGAGAAAAGGAAATATGAACCAGCGCCTTCGCTTCTGGAAGCCAGGACAATTCCTGTTGGTAGCTTGCCTGTCAGCCAGCCTGTTGACTGCCTGCACTCCCCCCACCTCCCAGCCCCCAACCCCCTCTGTGACCCTTTACCCTACCGATACGATGGTACCCACGCCCACTGCGTTGCCCACCTTCACCCTCACTCTGCCGTCGCCCACCTCTATCCCCACTCAGCCTTCCACGGTTACCCCAGAACCAACCCTGCCGCCTACGATCACGCCATCGCCCACCGCCGCCAGCCTGGTGGTCACGGCTACCCCGTTTGCGTATATCCGGCGCGGGCCGGGGTACGCCTACAATGTCGTCGGTCAACTGTACCAGGGAAACTCCACGGCGGCCTTGGGTCGCAATGAAAAGGGCGATTGGGTCTACGTCCAGCTTCCACCTGGGCAATCCAGCAAATTTACTTTCGGTTGGATCAATCTGGCTCCGCAATCTGCCACCTTGAGTGGTGATGTCATGTCTCTGCCGTTGGCGACCTTCACCCGGGCTGCCCCAGCTTACCTGAGGAATTGCACTTACCACGCAATGCTGGTCAAACCCGGCAATGTGGTGTTGCCGCCGCGCGATGGAAGCTCGAACGTGGTGCAGTTTTTCCCAGGGGAATATAAGATCTACGACCAGGATTTCACCAGCTCGAATGGCGCCCATCCCCAGGTGCAGACCATTGCCCTGTGGGAAGGAGTCACGGCCGATATCATCTGGGATGGCTCGAAAAAGAGTCACGATTGCCCATGAGGAGGATCAAAGCCTTTTTTGATTCTCAAGACGCTCCTGTGCGAACGAATCGATGACGAAAATTCAAATTCTGGCCCACTTCATCGATGGCATCACCGGCGGAAACATGTCCACCGCCTCCGCCTATATTGCCGATATCTCCCGGCCCGAGGAACGCGCCCGCAACTTCACCCTGGTCGGCATGGCCTGGGGATTGGGGCTGGTGCTCGGCCCGGCACTGGGGGCGGTGCTCGGCCAGCTTAACCTGGTTGCGCCAGCCACGATCTATCTTCCTGGGACATCCGTGGAGTTAGCTCCGGGGGGCAGAGGGCGGGCGTAAAAAATGCCGCTGAACAGAATTCAGCGGCTTGAATGATGGCAAGAATGCTCCAGGCGCTAGGGCCTGGCTCGCCTGCAATGTGTGGTTAAACAGGGGCTCTGCAACTATTATTATAAGGATCGATTTTATAATTACAAGAGGGGAAAGCGGGCGTAAGCTCCTCACAGGTGTGCGGTTATGGATCATTCTCCTCAGCGCTGTGCAGGGAATAAGCCAGCAGGCGGTGGCGCAGGGGCTCCGTTTCGCCGGCTTCCACCAATTTGTCCTGCGCATACTGGCGGAGGGTGTCCAAAAAACGGTAGTGCGTTTCATCTGCCTGTTGGTGCTCGACGCTTACCAGGGATTTATTCACCAGTTGGACGAGCAAATCCAGGATGCCGGAAGGCTGCAAAGGCAGGTCTGAGCACACCGCTTCAGCCGCCTCCAGCGTCCAGCCTTCCGCAAATACCGATAGCCTGCGGAACAGCACCCGTTCCGCCTCTGGCAGAAGGCTGTAACTCCACTCAATCGAAGCCTGCAGGGTGCGCTGCCTGGGCAAGGCAGTGCGGACCCCACTGGCCAGCAGCCAGAAACGGTCATCCAGCCGGGAGGCAATCTCCTCAATGTTCAACACACCGGCGCGGGTGGCTGCCAGCTCGAGCGCCAGCGGGATGCCATCTAAGCGCTGGCAAATCTTCGTAATGCTGGGGATCAGCTCCTCAGTGATCGTGAAATCCGGCTGGGCGGTCTGCACCCGGGCAGTGAACAGCCGCACTGCCTCAAATTGATCGAGCGTTTCGACTGAGGGCTGGATATGCGGATCGGGGATTGAGAGCGGAGGCACGCGATAGGGAACTTCGCCTTCTAATCCCAGCACTTCCCGGCTGGTGGTGAGGATTTGTATCCTGGAGCAGGAGCTTAGCAGTTTCTCTACCAACCGGGCGCAGGCATCCACCAGGTGCTCGCAATTATCCAGTATCAGCAGCATCCGTTTGTTGCACAGGTACGCCTGCAACCTGGCCAACAGAGCGCCTTCTTTTTCCTCGCTCACCTCCAGGACGGCCGCAATGGCATTGGGCACCAGTTCCGGATCAGATAGCGATGATAGCTCCACCAGCCAGACCCCATCCGGATACTGCCCCAGGATTTCCTCAGCCACCCGGATGGCCAGGCGGGTCTTGCCCACCCCACCGGACCCGGTCAGCGTCGCCAGGCGCGCCTTGCCCAGAATTTGCTTGACCTGCCCAATCTCCTTCTCGCGCCCCACGAAGCTGCTCATCCGGCTGGGGAGGTTATGCGGTGGGATGGGTGGAGCGGGCAAGGGGGCAAGTTTGCTGACTGTGGTGATTTCCTCGCCCAGGATCTGGGCATACAGGTGCTGGGTTTCTGCTGAAGGTTCCACGTCCAGGTCACGGCATAGCGCATCCCGCAAAGCCTGGTATTGCCGAAGGGCCAGTTGGCGTTGGCCGGTCTGGGCGTAAATGCGCATCAGTCCGGCGTGCCCCTCTTCTTGAGCCATGTCATGGGTTAACAGCTTCTGGTAGGTTTCAATTGCCAGGGGGTAATCCGCCCGAGCCTGGTAGAGTTGCGCCAGGAGCAACAACAGGGCCAGGTTCTCCTGGCGCAGCTCCTCTCGGCGGCGATTGCACCACTCCGCATAACCATCTTCGGGAAGCAGGTCGCCTGCATACAGCTCCAGGGCAGCCTGGAAGGCGGCCAGGTCCTGAGTGCGGTGGGCTTCTTTGGCTGCCTGTTTAAAGACTTGAACGTCGACCCATAGAGGAATTTCCGGTTGCAAAGAAAGAAATTCATTCTCGAAGCGCAGGTGGCAGGGGGGATCCAATGCATCCAAAACCCGGCGAGCGGAGTACAGTGCCTGGTGCAGGCCGTTGGTGGCAGCCTCGGGTTCCTGCTCGGGCCAAAGCAACTCGATTAACTGTTCGCGGTGCAAGCGGTGCTCGAGGGCCAGGGCCAGCAGCTTGATCAGGTCGCGGGCTTTGCGCAGGCGAAACCGCTCGGGATGGATGACTTTTCCTCCCAGGCACAACTGGAACCCGCCCAGCAGGTGGATGCGCAGCTCTCTTACCTGGCTGCTCTCATCGCAGCGGTCTGCCGCCTTGCTTCCTACTAACTGATTGGTCACCATATACACCTTTCATGAGAACTCACCCTGAAGCCTTGAATAACACGAAGGATTAGAATATAAAGCCACCCAAGAAATATATGGCTCTTGTGCTGCCTGGCCTACGATCTTGCGATCAGCTTTTTCCTTAAATAACGTCTTCGATTGGCTGAGGCAGGTTGTGATGGGGAAAGAAAAGTAGGGCAGTGAACAGCCGGTTCGAATAAATATTATAATCATGATAATAATAGTCCAATTAAAGATCTCTGTCAAGTACCAGTTTTTCGATTAAACGCAGGTGCTCCGGTCTATGCGACCGGAGCACCTGCCACTCTTTCACCTGGTATCGGGCCTTTAGAGGTTTACAAAGTCCCCTTTAGTGGACAAATTCCCAACCACCCGGGCCCAACACCAGCTTATATCCGTTCCCTAGTTCGATCGTGTTGGACGAGGGGGTAGAAGAAGATCCGACCATTAACTCCGCTGGAGACCAGGGAGGGACGATCTGCGCACCCTGTGAGCCGTACACCAGCCAGTAGCCAGCCCCAAGATCGGCTTTCTTGCCCGAAGGGGCCGGCGTAAACAGGGAGCGGGCCCCCACCGGCGATTGGGGTGGGATGATCTGCGTACCGTCTGGGGCGGACACCAGCCAGTATCCAGCTCCAAGATCGATCTTGCTGAAAGAGGGAGCAGGTGCAAACAGGGTGACCCTGTTGGCATCCACCGGGGTAGGCGGGACGATCTGTATACCATCTGAGCGGTACTCCAGCCTGTAGCCACTTCCCAGGTCGATCCCCTGGACTGTGAATCCCATGGAAGGAGCCAGAGCAGCCAGCTTGGCACCCCAGGACGAATCCAGGCATGCCGGTCCTGGCGACGATTGATCTGAGCAAGGGCCCAATGCTGGAACCGATGCTTCTACTGGAGACCAGGGAGTGGGCGTGAAGAGGACCTTGCTTCCCACCGGTGATCTGGGGGATACGATCTGGGCACCCTCTGTGCCATATACCAGCCAGTAGCCGGCCCCAAGATCGATCTTTCTGGACGAGGGCAAGGTAGAACCGGATTCTGCCTGGAATGGCATCCGAGAACCGTCTTCACCAAACACCACCCAGTTTCCATCTCCGAGATCGATCTTGCCGAACGAGGGCAAGGTAGACCCGGATCCTGATTGGAGACCCATCTGGGAACCGTCTTCACCGTACACTACCCAATTACCACCTCCAAGATCGATCTTACCGAACGAGGGCAACTTATACACGGACCCTGCCTGGAGCTGCATCCCGGAAACACTTGAAAGTTGGCCAGAAGCCCCCTCTCGGGCGTAGTTTGGGATGCTTAAAGGTGCCGGGGCGGCATTGACTTTGACGGCGCCTGGGCGACTCTCCCGGTTAGAGATGAAAAAGGCGGTGAAGAGGGTCGCCAGTACGAACAGGGATACGATCGTCCCAGCAACGAACCTGCTTTTGTTCTTAGAAATATTTTGCTGACTCATTGGATACCTCCATATCCTGGTCAAATCGATTCGGTGGCAAGCCCACCAAACCGCTGATGATTGATAAACTTGTCCTCATTATAGGAAGGGGTACTTAACCATAATTTAATTTTGGATTATTTTTGTCTTAATTTCTTCTTAATCGTAAAATTGTTTTTCCCTGAAAGATGTATAATTAAATTAACTCAATCTAAGGTTATCTTCTCATGCAGATCACCAAGGCTGAAGTCACCCCCGTCGAACTGAGACTGCGGCGGCCCGCCCGCATGGCTGGCCTGCCAGAGATCAACTCGATCACCGCCATATTCGTGCGCCTCGAGACCCGCCAGGGACAGAGCGCCTGGGGGTGCACGGTTGCCCACCCCGCCCTGACCGGCGAGCAGCCCGCAGAGGTCATCCAGGCCTGCCGAGAATGTGCGGCGCTGGCCCCTGACCTGCACCCCACCAATATTGAGTATTCCCTGAGCGAACTCGCCTCCCAAACCCAGGCCCCTCCCGCGGCGCTGTGCGCCTTCGACCTGGCTTTTCATGATCTATTGTGCCTGGCTGCCGATATGCCGCTCTATCGGATCCTGGGCGGGTATCGCAACCGCATCCAGACCTCGGTGACCCTGCCCCTGGCGCCCCTCGATGAGAGCGTCGAGCTGGCCTGCGAGTGCGCCGGCCGGGGATTCCGCATGCTGAAGATCAAAGGCGGTCTTGACCCGGATGAAGATGTGCGGCGGGTGCAGGCCATCCACACCGCATTGCCCCACCACATCCTGCGCCTGGATGCCGATGGGGGCTACACCGTCCGGCAGGCGCTGGATGTCTCGCGCGCCCTGGAGGATATGCTTGAGATGCTGGAACAGCCCACTCCTGCCGGAGACCTGGCTGGCTTGCGCCAGGTGAAGGAGATCAGCCCGGTGCCCATCCTGGCCGATCAGAGCTTGCGGGGCCCCGCCGAGGCGCTGGAGCTGGCCGCGGGTCGGGTGGTGGACGGGCTGAGCATCAAGCTGGCCACCTGTGGAGGGTTGGGCTGTGCTCGCCAGATCGACGCCATCGCACGCAGCGCCCAGATGGCAACCATGGTCAGCTGCCTGATCGAGCCAGCCCTGCTCATTGCCGCCGGCCTGGGGCTGGCCTTGAGCAGCCCAAACGTCCGCTACGGGGACCTGGATGGGCATCTCGACCTGGTCAACGATCCCTCGCGGGCTGGTTTCAAGCTGGAAGATGGCTGGCTGGTGGCCAGCGAGGTGGCTGGATTGGGTTACACGGTCGAGCTGGGGTAGCCGGTGGACTGAGCCTGCCTTGAAGGGTTAAAAATTCCGCTGAAAATGTCCTACTATGAGAACGGGGCAGCTTTTTAGCTGCCCCGTTAGTCATCCCTGAGACTGGTTTCTTTCGATTGGAATCGCTCTTCTATGGACCGATGGCCCAGAAGACCACCTTGGCGATATCCGTATTGTCGATGTAGCGCCCATGGACCGGATCGTAATGGTTGGCGTAGCGAGTGAACATTCTGGCCGCGTCGCCCTTGGCAAAGATAGGAACCAGGCTGTTGGTGTGATCGTCGTAATTCCACTGCATGCCCGGCAGATGCCCGGCGCCGTGGTTGATGATGGGCGTCCAGGTCGGGTCGGAACCGGGGCCGGTCAGGTAGCCGGTCTCGTGGTCGTTGGTCACAATGAGCATGGTCTCGCCCCAGTTGCTGTGGGTGTTGACCCACTTCACCACCGCCTCCACGGCGTTGTCGAAGTCGATGTGTTCTTCGATCATGCGCCCGGATTGGTTGTCATGGGCGGCCCAGTCGATGGCACCACCTTCGATCATCAGGAAGAATCCATCCGGATCGTTATCCAGCACGTTCAAGGCGGCATTGGTCATCTCGACCAGGGTAGGAACCGTCTTAATGAATGGCACCACAAACGGGTCAGCCCAGGCATCCCCACCGCGCCCCTGCTGGAGCGTCTCGTAGACCTGGGGGACGCCGATCACGCGCTTGGGGGTCGGGCCTTTTTGCAAAGCCCGGAATTCCGCCCGGGTCTGGATCAGGGTCCAGTTATCAGGAGCGCCCGCCGTGCCCGCCACCAGATCATCCCAGGTGGCCTGGCCGCCGACGTACTCGAAGTCGAAATTAGCCGGGTCGGTGATCAGTTCGCCATCGGCGTCGTAATAGGGATTACCGGCCCCCATCAGAACTTCCAAGCCGCTTTGATAGATCATCTCCTGTGCGATGGCTTCGAGGTTTTCACGATCCACGTTGTGGGCCACGAACCCGGCCGGGGTGGCATGGCTCAGTGGAACGCTGGTGATCACCCCGGTGGCTTTGCCGCGCTCCTCGGCCACCTGAACGACGTTCTTCAACGGCATTTTGTTCAGGTCAACGCCGATCGCCCCTTCGTAAGTCTTCACTCCGGTCGCCAGGGCAGTCGCCGCGGCGGCTGAATCAGTATAACAGCTCTTTACGTAGGTGAAGTCCTTCCAGACCGCCACCGGATCGTAGCCTTTGCCATAGCAAGGGTCGCCTTCGTAATAGGCGGGATAGGTGCTCACGGCGAAGCGAAACGGGAAACGGTTATAGATCTGGCGGTCGAATTTACCGGTTTCATAGTAGCTGGCGGCGGTGACATGGTTGAATCCCCGCCCATCGGCGATCATCACGATGATATTCTTGGCCGCCGGCTTTTTGATCATGCCCCCCGGTCCTGCTGGTACAGGCAGCGGGCTGGCTGCTATGGCGAGCAAGCTCACGATCGCCAGGAGGATCAAGACGCGCATACTGGTTTTTCGATAGATACTCATATACACACCCTCTCTTTTTTAAATTTACGCTTAGAACATCCGGGCAAATCTGGAATATGCTGGAATAATCTCTCCCTTCCATTTAGGTTTGAATTCAATCAGGGAAACGGATGACCACCTATAGTGTAGTAAAAATGAACCCGCGATTCAACTATCGCGGGTTCATTTTTTCAGCTTTCTTCTCTTCTCCAGTAGTCGCCACCACCCCCTTCGCGGTCCATCAGACCGTAAACTATCATGTAACGGCGCAGAGAGGCGGTATCCTCGTTGTAGTGGGAGAGGATCTCGTTGACCTGCTTCTCCGGGTAGCGCACACCGGGCTCGAAGGCCTTGACCACGTAGCGCAGCAGCACGAGGGTCTTCTTCTCCTGGGCTGGAAAGGCGGTGATTCTTCCCTCGGCGTCGGTGAAGGTCTCCAGCACCTTGCGTTCGAAGGCATCTTCACCCAGGTTTTCCGCCAGCCTGGGCAGCTTCTCCTCGTGCAGCAGGTTCTGCGCCATGCTGCGCAGTGTATCGGTGTGCAGCGAGTAAATGTAATAGTGACCCTCCGTGCGGGCAGAGACCAATCCAGCTTTAGCCAGCTTGGCAAGGTGGTGCGAGGTGGTGGAGATGCCCAGGCCCAGGGTTTCGGCCAGCTTTTCCACCGTGTAGGGTTGCTGGGCCAGGCACCCGATGATTTTCAAACGGTTTTCATCGGCCAGCGCTTTGAAAAATGTCAGCAGTTCATTCATGGATTCTTGTTTGTTCATTGCAAACTCCTTGATAACATTTCTATATATATAGAAATGATTTTACCACTATCAATTGATTTGTCAAGGGGTTTTGGGAAAAATCTGCATTTACCCTAACAGCTCTCCCAGGCGCCTGAGGGCAAGCCGTCCCTCCTGGGCGAAGCCGTAGTAGGCATTCTCCATCCCCCACACGATGGCACTCAGGGCATACTGGGCGTGGCCCACCAGGCGCTGCTGCTCTTCGGCAGGCGTGAAGGAGCGCCCGTAGCCTTCGAACAAGGCCTCCACCCGCTCGGGATGGCTGATCCAATCCCAATCGGGGTAGCGGGTGAAGTCAGCCACCCGCACATCCCAGTAGGCGAACTCGAAATCAAGCACCCCTGCCCAGGCCCCATCGTCGCTGACCAGCCAGTTGGCCGGGCAGTAGTCGCGGTGGCAGGGCAGCGGGTGTTCACCCTCAAAGGCCGGGATCAGATCGCTGGCAGTCTGGATGATAGCCAGCTCATCTTCGCTCAGGTAGCCGGCCCGATTGCCGCGCTCCAGCCAGCTTTCCAGGTCTTGGGTGACGTACTCCCTGGCATCGAAGATGGGCTGGCCAACGCATGTCCCGTCGCGATGGCAGGGACCGAAGCACTCCCCCGTTTCCAGGCTGTGCAGGGCCGCCAGCGCCCGGCCGGCTGTCCGCCATACCGCTTTTTCCTGCGATGCCGAAAGTTGGACTTCTTCCAGGACCCGCCCGGGCAGCGCGCTGATCACCAGCGCCAGCGGCTGCTCGGCGCGCACCGCCAGCAGCCGGGCGGTGAACTCTCCGAAGGCGGGTGCCCACTGTTCATAACCGTGGACTTCGCTCTCCCAATAGGTCGGGTCCTGGTACGTTTTGACGTAGCAGAAACCTGCCGATGTGCGCAGACGGCGGGTGGTAGCCCGCAGACCAGGGTGCTCCCGGCTGTGATCCGCTGCCACCTCAAAAGGGCCCAGGACCGAGGCGCACCAGCGCAATACTTCGTCCATCCTGGAATCGGCGCTGGTTGTCATGGGTTTACCCGGAGAGGTGCTCTTTCAAGAAAGCCAGTACGACGGCAAATGCTTCGGCGACTTTGGGATGTTTCAATCCGCTGGGCTTTCCCGGCAGAGAAGGATCGGGAGCCGTATCAAACCCGTGACCGAAACCCTCCATTGTAATCAAGCGGTGCGTCACCCCGTTCCGCTCCAGGGCGGCGGCCATTTGCTGCGATTGTTCGTAGGGAACGTCCGTATCCTGATCCCCATGCAACAGCAGGGTGGGCGGGTAATCCTGGGTCACCTGGCGAATGGGGCAGTAAGGATCGAACGCCCGGGGCTCGGTGTGCGGGTCATGCCCGGCGACTTGCTTGGGCCATACTCCCTGTTGGCGGCAGAACAGGTAAAACAGCCGGCGCGGGTCGGCAGCCCCGCTGAATGAGCTTCCCGCAATCACCCTTGCACCGACGCCCCGGTAAGCCACTTCCCGGGATACCGCGGGCTCCTGGCTGTAATGCGGGCTCGGAAGGCTGTACCACTCCCCGGCAATATCGCCGTACCCGTAGAAGGACACCAAAGCTTTCGGGCGCGGGTGCAGGTAGAACCCGGACATGAGCGTGAGATACCCACCCGCAGAATGACCGATCACCGCGATTCGGCCAGGATCGATCTGAAACAGCTCAGGCCCTGGCCCGCGCATCCAGGTATAGGCATCCTGCAGATCCTCGAGGATGGCAGGGAGCTTCGCCTCCGGGGCCAGGCGATGATCGATGGACACGATCGCATATCCTGCTTTCAGGTACAACTCGGCTTGTTCAGGGTTGAGATATTGGCGGTTGCCGAAGATCAGCCCACCCCCGTGTATCCACAAGATGGCTGGTCGCTGCTGCCCACCTGGCAGGCGGTAGACATCCGCCTGGATCTGGCAATCTTGCACGGTTTTGTAGATATAAGTCTGTCTGGTGTACGCCATGCTGAGATCCTTTCTTTGAGGAATTGCAGGGGGTGTCTGGGTCTACGCGAGTTGCAACCTTTTCAGCCTCCAGCTCGGCGAGCACTTCTCCAGTCCAGGAAAGACACCACGCTCAGGCTCAGGGCAGTGACCAGGACGCCAAACGCCAGGCTCCTCGAAAACAGACCGTTTCGCCAACTGCCCCCCAAAAGACCTTCGCTGCCATGCAATGCCATAAATTCATTCTGAAATCAATTTCTGGCAGATCCAATAAAAAAGGGGTCTTAAATCATCCAGTGATCTTGAACCTGGTTTATCCAGATTGTCATGGATATATAATATTATATATCCGAAGGTTTTTGTGTTTCCAGGCTATCTTTTGCCCGGGCTTCAGGTCCTGCGAAATTCACTCTGGAGGGAACGTGGAAAACGAACGGCTCGTGCCCGCTTCTCCAGGCCCCAATTGGCCGGTGTACCTCTGGCGGATTATCCGGCATCCCCTGCAAGCCAGCCGAGAGATGGCTGCCTGGGAGACCATCCGCCCTGGACTGATTGTCGTATTGTTATTCGGCCTCTATCTGACGGTCGGCCTTTTTACCTCCTACCTGAAGCATGACTACCCGCCACCTGCTGAGGAACTCTCGGCCTGGATTAAGGCCTGGGGTGAGTTTACCATGCTGCCAGTGTTCAAAATTTCTTTGGAGCAATACAGGTTGTTTACGGCCATCCTCTCCCTGCCGGTGACCCTGGGTTCCTGGATACTGATGGCAGGTTCGGCTCGCTTGCTCACAAAGGCCTTTGGACGCACCACCACGTTTGACCAGTACTTGAACCTGTTTGCATTCAGCTTTTTCCCGTTCTGGTTGCTCTCCTCCCTGGGGGATTCCCTCTTTTCGGTCACTCTGAGAGCCTATGTTCTCCTGGCGCTGAAGGGCCAGTACGGGACCCTGGTGCGCGCCCTGGTGCAGCTTTATCCCCAGATGCTGTATGCGGTGGTGTTTGGGTTGGGTGGGGTCTACAATGGCCTGGCAGCTTATGGCGCTGGTGAAGCGGCTTTCCGCTTACGCGGGTGGCAGGCGGCGATCATCGGTTTTGTGACCTTTGTGATACCGCTGGTCTTTTGTGCCACGCTGTTTCGCTAATTCAAGGCTGGCGCGGGTCGCCAGCCGGGTTGCGCTGGCAGTGCCTTTGCAACCCTGCAACACTTCATATCAGTGCAGCACCTCATCCGGCCTCTGGCGGGAGTGGAAGCCCGGCCAGAGGTTGCGGATTTCGGCGGTTGCGCTCTCCGGGAAGACCGCCAACCGGCCGCCTTCCACCCATTCCGGGTGCCAGCGGTTGACGTGCTCCACCAGACACGCCTTCAAGTGCTCCAAAACCGCAGCGCTGGCTGGGTCGCCAGCCAGGTTGTGCTGTTCATAGGGATCATTCTGAAGGTCGAAGAGCAGCTCACCGCCCCCGGTGTGGCAGAAGGTGTATTTATAGCGCTCCTCGAGGACCATATACCGGTCGTCGCACTCGCCCACCAGGCTTTCGCGGCGCACAGCTCCACTCGCCAGCGTCTGCAGGTCGATCCCATCCAGGGAGTAATCCTGAGGGGGGTGCGCCTCTCCCGCCCGCAGGCAGGTGGCATAGATATCGGCCAGGCAGGCCAGCCGGTCGCAGCGCGACCCGCGTTCGGCACCCGTAAAGCCCCCCGGTGGGCACAGGATGAGCGGGACGTGGGCGCTGCCCTCAAAGAAGACGCTCTTGGCCCCCAGGTGGTGGTCGCCGAGCATCTCGCCGTGGTCCGAGGTGAACAGGATCAGGGTATTCTCCAGCAGTTCCAGCTCACGCAGGCGGGCAAACAGCAGCCCCAGATTGTAATCGATTTGCGTGATCAGGGCATAGTAAGCGCGCCGCACCTCGCCAATCAACTGCGGGCTGAAGCGGTCGGCGTTGTTCAGGATATAGGTCGGCTCGCGGAAGCCAGCCGGGATCTTCTCCAGTGATTGAGACCAATCGCCAAAGACCGGCTCCGGCAGCGGGCTGTTCTGGTACATCAGCCAGTAGCTCAGGCAGGGATCCAGGGGTGGGTGCGGCTTGGAGAAGCTGGTCCAGAGGAAGAAGGGGCGGCTGGGATCGCGCGTCTCGATGAAATTGATGGAGCGCTCGACCGTCCAGTGCGTCAGGCTGTGGCTCTCATCCACGGTTGAGATGCCCGGCTGCATCTCGTTCTGGCCCAGGCCGTGGTCGGTTGGAATGCCCCACTGGGGGTGGCGGGCCATCTCGCGGTAATAATCCTCCAGAATTTCCATGTGCTCGAAGCCGTAGTGCGCCCGGGCGGGGTAGAAGTGCATCTTGCCCTCGGCGCGCGTCTGGTAGCCGGCCCGGGTGAGCAGCCCGGGCAGGCTGCCGCGCGGGTCGATCGGAAGTGGCTGGCTGATATTGCCGGTCACCTGGTGGTGGAAGCCATGTTGCCCGGTCATCAGGGTGATGCGGGCCGGCATACAGACCGGTGTATCACTGTAGCAGTGGGTGAAGGATAGGCCGTTATCGGCCAGCCAATCCAGGTGTGGCGTGTGGATATGAGGGTTTCCCAGGGCGTGAATCGTGTCAAAGCGCTGCTGGTCGGTGGTGATCAAGAGAATATTGGGTCGGTCTGCCATGCTGGTCTCCTAATGGTCATCCAGGTGTAGCTAAATCCTAAAGGTTTGGGGAAGCGGAAAATCATGAAGCCTGCCGGGTCAGGCGCGCCTTCTGGAGAACAGAGTTTATGAACTCGCTTTTCCCCTCCGTATAGGCGGTGCGCTCATTCCGGTAGCGCACCGCCAGCTCCTTTTTCAATTGTGCATATTGGGCTGCCACTGTGGGGTGGGCGCGCAAATAATCGCGGAAAAGCAGATGCCGTTGCCAGAACTCGGTGCCCATTTCGATCATATGAACATGGAGGATGGTGCGCTGCTCATATACCAGGTTAAAATAATGCCGCCCCGGGATGCCATTTTCCCCAAAATATTCATAGCCAAGCTGCTTAAGCGGCTCGATCGTTTTGAAGCCATCCTGGTATGAGCGCAGGCCGGGCATCATATCCAGAATGGGCTTGGCCAGCAGGCCAGGTACGGCAGTGCTGCCGATATGTTCCACCACGACGATCGTATCTCCGCAGGCTTCCTGAATTCTCCTGGCTTCAAATTCAAACAAACCTGGCCACTCTGGGGCGTAAGGGACGACCTCAATCTGCCTGCCCACCGTCCCCAATGTGGTCCAATCCATGCTGCTCAACTCCGGGACTTTTCCCATAGGATCGACCTGTTATGGTTTGTCGAACCAGAGCAACTTCTTGCTGAGCCTGGCGTGGGTGAGGTGCGATTTTTCGCAATACCCGGCGGGTTTATATCCCCAGGCACATACCTTTTCCTCCAGTTCTCGGCTTTCGCGCTCCTCGGTTGTGGGTCCCAGGATCAAACGTCCGCCGGGTGCCAGGTAATCATCCCACAAATGGTCAATGAGCTCCTTCTGCCGCCCCACAGGCACCAGCTCCATCCCGATCAGGTACACAAAATCAAATCTCAGTGCAGGGGTCCAGTACAGGGCGTTGCCCAGATGAAACCGGTCGTGCCAGTGCGGGAGCCGTCGCCTGGCCAGCTCGATCAGCTCTGCGGAGAGATCCACTCCGTAGAACTCCACTGCCAGCCCCGATCCCTCCAGCCAGCGCTGCAGCGATTCCACCAAATAACCATTGGCACAGCCTACATCCAAAAATGTGCCGCTTTTATGAATCGCCTCCAAAACCATCATTCGAGTATAGCGATAGGCTGCTTCATCCCCGCTGTGGCCAGATTGGCCGCGCGGGTTATCAGCAGCCAGATAATGTGCAGTGAAGAACCGGTTGGAGTTATCGAACCATTGTTCTTCGCTGATCAGGCCTTCATCCAGGGCGCGCTGTTGCTCCTCTACGAACTGGTAGGCATGATTTTTTGCAAAGCGGATTGGGTCAACTTCCATCGTTTTCTCTCATAAAAAATCATCATAGCGAGGATCTCGCCCGGTGGAATTTTCCGTCATTTCCTCAAAAGATCGGCGCATTTCAAATCCTCGAATGCCTCCATGCTCCTCTCCAGCGCCGCCAGGTCCAGCTCCCATTTGAAGATCGACCAGCGCCAGACCGGGATGAAGATGCTCACCAGGATCACCGAAAGCCGGTAATCGTCCCAGCATTCGGTCCAGGAGTAGTCATTGACCCCGAGGGCAGCCAGCCGCGCCAGGTAGCGCTGCAGGAGGGGTTCCTCCAACCGGCGGCGAAGCTCCGGTTCCCATTCCGTTGCCATCAGGAAGGCCAGGTCTGTCCCGCCAATCGTGGGATGCCAGAATTGCCAGTCCACCAGGTAGGTCCGGCCCTTACCCGGGCGGCGCGGGCAGAGGTAATTCCCCAGGTGAGCGTCGCCATGCGCCAGGGTCAGGTTGCGCCCGGTGGCGTGCCGTTGGTAAAGACCCGGCAACACCGCCAGCACGCTTTGGTAGGTTTCGCGCCATGACCTGCGCAGCCGGTCACCCAGGGCGGTCATGAAACCAGCCACGCTCCTTTCAGCTTCGGACCATTCCTGCTCACGTTCCTGCCGGGTGGGGAAGCTCCCCACATCTTTTCCCAGGCGGGGATGATCCCACCAGAAGGAATGAAAGCCGGCCAGGGTTTCTACTGCCTGCTGGCAGTTTGTCTCGCAAGATGGGTCAGGACAGGCGGCGTGAGTCTCTGATACATCCTGAAGCAGGAGGTGAGACGAGCCGGTTTGCGGGTCGTAACCGGCATGGTAGCAGGGAACCGCGGGTGGATCAGGCATTGCAGGGGCGATCTGGCGATAGAAGAGGATTTCCTGGTGCAGGCTGTGCAGGTCGAACTCGCCCGGTGCCAGGGCCGGGTTGGATGCTTTGAGGAACAGCTTCTTAGGAGCCCCAGGCGGCGCTTCTGGCGAGTAGCTCACATCCAGGTGCCAGACCCGAGAAGCGAAGGTTGATCGAGGACTGCCGGGTGTCACCTCGGTCACCTTTCCGCATGGCAGAATCCCCTGCTCACATAGTGTCGTGGTGAGCCATTCCGGAGTGACCTGTTCTGCGCTTTGGATCATGAAAGCCCCTACTACACCCGCTGGTATCGCAGCAGCAGGCTGCCTGGAGCTTCCGCAATTGCCAGCGTAAGGTGGGCCAATTCCTGGCCGCTCATCCGCCTGCGGGGTGCCTCCTGGAAGCCAGTGCTCAGGCTCACCTGGTACTCCGCTTCGGGGTCCAGGTCGTGCAGCGCAACCTCCATAATCGGGAATGGGCTGCGATGGCGGCGGAAGAACATGGCGATGCCGGCCTGCAGATCCTGGCGATGCGACTGCCACCCGCACCAGTCGTGATAGGAAACTGTCAGGGGTAGCAGCAGGTAGAAATCGCCCAGGAAGAACGGCCGGATGCTTTTCCACTCCGCAATCGCCGCCTGGGCCTCTGCCAGGGGAAAATCGTCGTCAAGGAGCGTCTTGCCCCGTGCCAGGATATCGTTGGGGGGAACGATCAGGCGGGTCTCATCGGATGGCAAATCCTGATTTTCGATCTGCATGCCGAAGGTGAAGCCGCCGATGATCTGGCTGCGCACGCTATAGGGGGTGAAGTTCCACACCCCACCGCCGAAAAGCGGCACCCAGCGCGCCAGGCCGGCATTGATGCACTGGGCGCCCACATGCAGCCCCAGGCCGGAGCTCAGCCCGATGGTGTCGCAGAAATCGCTCGGCCAGAGCGGCAGCGAGCGCGACAGGGTCTCCAGGTCGATGCGCCGGCCTCCGCTGGCGCAGTTGTCGATCCATAGCTGCGGGTGGCGGTGGAGCAGCTCATCCCAGAAGGCGTAAAAGCCAGTCACATAGCGGATTTCCGTGATACCGATCCGCTCGGGAGGGTCGGCTGCCTGCCAGTAGGGCAGCGGGTCGAAGTTGAAATCTTGCCGGTAGATATCCACGCCGCATTCGTCGATCAGCTCCGAGATCAGGTCGGTGATGTACTTCCTGGCCTCCGCCATCCCCAGGTTCAACAGCAGGTTGGAGGGGTCTTTTGAGCTGGCTAGCAGGTATTCTGGGTGCTCCTGGTGCAAGCGCGAATTGGGTCGGATGCGTTCCGGCTCAAACCACAGGACGAACTGCATGCCGGCCTGCCGGGCGGCATCGCTGATCGGCCTCAGGCCGTGGGGGAACCTGGCCCGGTTGACCGCCCACGAGCCCACTTCCTGCCACCATTCGCCCATCCCGCCGTACCAGCAAGCATCGATCCAGTAGGCCTCGGCGCCCAGGGCTGCCGTTTTGGGCAGGGCGATCCTCTCGAACTGTTCGCCGGCCTGGCCGGTTGAATAGAAGTAACTCTGCAGGCACTGCGCTACCGGTGGCATGACCGGCTGTCCTTCCCGGCGCGGCAGGTAATGCTTCAGCAATAGCTGGCGTAACCGGTTGCTGCCCTGGCTCTCTTGCCCGCCTTCCCACTGCAATGCCAGGATGCGCGGCGTGCGGATTTTCTCGCCAGGCTGCAAGCGCAGATGGGTGCGCTCCATGCCGGCTGCCAGGTGCAGCGCCTCGGGTGTGCGCTCCAGGTGGATTGCCCACTGCCCCGACCAGCCGATGCCCAGTACCAAACCGCTGCCATCGCGCTGCAAGTTCATGAAGGGCAGGGTGCCATTGGAGGAGCGCCCTCCTTCGGGGGAAAGGGTGACCTGGCTGCCTGGCATAAGCTCGGTCGTGCGAGGCAGAAAATCATCCATCTGGCAGGAGCTTCCCCTGGCATGGTGAAGCTGCAGGCGCTCCCGGGGCGGGATGGGGATGGAAAGGTCAAGCGGGAGGATGTTTTCCAGGAGGGGGGTATCGGCCAGGCCTTTATTCTGCAGCTCAACCACCCAATCCAGGGCAGGGAAGTCCTCAAACCGGCGGATGTGGATGGCGACCTCGAGCGCATTGCCAGCCTCGGTGTAAATGACATGGGTCAGGCTGCCCTCGGGTGTTTTCTCGGTGGTGAGCCGCCGCTGCCAGCCGGGCAGGAAGTCCTGCGAGCTGGCTCCGCCGTAGCGGAAGGAGATGGCGGGAATTTCGTTTAAGTCCAGAAATGACATAGGCTTGCTCCTCAGGTTGGTGGGCATGCGGTTTTGGCTACTCTTGGATGAGCAACGGATCACCGGTGGAACGAGCGATCTATTTTCCAGGTGGGTATCATCAAGTATAGAGAAAGGCGCGCAGAAAAGCAAATCCTTTGCACAACCAGAGAGATGGCAAAGGGGCTGTCAAAGGGGTAGAGTTACAAAGGCGGAGGATATTCGAAAAAAAGATTATAATCGGTGAAGTCCAGCAAACCGGTGACCTCGTAGAGAGGAGATTCCATGCCTGTTTCAGCTCCAAATCCTGGTGCGGACGTGGTCCGCATCCATAAAGTTATCACCCGCGGCCTGGCTATTTCCATCGAATACGGTCAGGGCGACGGTCCAGAACAGGCCCAGCGGGATGGTTACCAGCGCTATGTAAAAGCCCTGAGCGGGTTGGTGCATGGACATCACCAGGGGGAAGACCTGATTGCTTTCCCCTTCTGGAATTCCAAATTGCCGGAAGGGCCGTTCGAGCGCCTTGCCAGTGAACACCGCGACATGCTGCCCCTGTTGGCTCGGATAGATGCCTGGCTGGCCAGCGGGGAAGCTGCCTGGAAAGGCCCTGCCCTGGTTGGGCTGCAGTCAGCCCTGGGCGCATTGGATCAACTCTGGCACCCGCATATATCTGTTGAAGAAGCCACACTGGGACCCGAGAACTCTGCCCACCTGCTTTCAGCCGAGGAGAATACCCAGCTGGCGGCTGAGCTCGCTGCGCATGGGCAGGCCCATTCCCAACCTGCCGAGCTGGTGATGGCGTTCATTTTTTATAACCTTACCAGCGAAGACCGGGAAGCGATGATGGCCGTGCTGCCCCCAGTGGTCTCTCAAGAGCTGGTGCCGGTCGTATGGAGACCGGCCTGGGAACCCATGCGCCCATTTTTGCTGCCTTGAGCGTGGTGCGTTTCGACAGCGATATTATTCTGCAACAACCTGCTGTTGAACGAAGGGCAGAAATCTCTCCCAGATAAAATCGGTGATGACCAATCGCGCCGGCCCATTATCGGCAGCCCCACCCCAGTACCAGCATTTGCAGTCCTCGTCCCAGACTTCACCGGTTGCGCCAGCCTTAAATTTAACAATCCCCGTCGCCAGCGTCCGGAAAGTGATGGTCCGGCAGCCATCCGGGTGCTCATTGTACTTGCAGGGCATGGTTAAGGGCGGCTCGAAAGCCACCAGGTCGGGTGGATTTGCCGTGATCCCGGTGTAAACCAGGCCGATGTTGTGATAGGTGATATGTAAGGTGACCAGGGTCCCAGGGTTGACGAGAAACGGCTCGACCGAAAGCTCCAGGTAGGCGCTGGGATTTCCGCTTTGGGTTGGGCCCTGGCCCTGTACCTTTAGGGCATGCGAAGAGGCGATCATTGGAATGGACAAAACAGTTGCCGCAGCGCACAAGAACAGGGCTGCAACCAGTCGAACGATAAATTTTTGCATGGAATTCCCCTCCTGCGGTCTGAAAGGATCTACCTGCGCCTGCTGCCTTAAAGGACAGGCGCCAGCCGCGCCGCTCAGCCTTTGGGATCGAAGATCAGATCTTCAGGCGGGTACGGAAATTTTATATTCCGATCGTTGATCTCCAGCAGCGCGGCCAGTTTCGTTTTTACCCCGCTGCTCCGCACCAGGACGGCATCGCTTTGCTTCTGCAGGTAGCCGGGCAGTTGGTTGAAATCGCTGCAGGCTTGAAAGAAGGTGGTCAGGCGGCGGAATAACTTGGGCAGAATGACGATATCGTCGGAGATCGTGGTGATGTTCCAAAGGGTGAAATCCGGAGTCTTATCCAGCGCCCACAAGCCCACCATATTCTGGCGGGCAGCTTTGGTGATCCCGTCAAAATAGCTCAGCATCCCATCTTCCATGGTGCTGTAAAAGGTCGGATAGACCAGGCCCATCCTGGCTGTCTGGGCGTTGGTGCAGAGATCCAAAGGCAGGTCCGCCAGGGGCAGCTCGGCGCCATCCTGGAGCTGGGCATCACCGGTGAACACCAGCGAGACCGGGCGGTCATAGATATCCAGGGATTGGCTGGCGATAAAGCCGTCCGTGCCATCGGCGGCGGAGTAGATGCTCGTGAGGCTCAGGTTGTAGACCACCTGCTCGATCCCCAGCAGCTTCAGCAGCACCTCCAGCGCGGCGATGCCGAAGGAGCGCGGCTGGTAGGCGCCCTGGTAATGCGTCTCCAGAGCGTCAATGGCCTCGAAGCGCAGTTGTTTCTTTTTGGTCTTCTTTTTTTGCTGGCTTTTCCATTTGAAAAAATCCCAATTGGCTTCGTTGGCAGCTTGAAAGCGAATGGAATCCCCGTCGGGGGAGTAGCCTGTCACGAAGAATTTTCCCTGGATGATTTTGTAATTCATAGGGCTTACCTTTCTTTGAGCAAGAACCGCTCACCTCATCTCACAAATATTGTACAGCGATTCCATATTGAGAGAGATAACCAACTTATGGTAACTGGATCTGAAAGGGGCAAGCCCGGGCCAGCCGCCGATTCCGGCAGGCTGCCCTCCTGGATTATCCAGATAGCGAATCCGGCAGCACAGCCATCCCAACCTGTTTGGCTGCCTCCCACAGGTGCGCATCATAGGTCGCCATGGTCACTGCCTCACCGAGTGCCTCTTGCCAGAGCAGCGCGGCTGCCAGATGGATGGCGTTGGAACCGCGCAGCCCAAGCTGGCAGGCCAGGGTGTCGCCCCGCGCCACAGTAAGCTCATTGACTGGCAGACGTTGCAGGTTTTCCCATTCAGAGCGGAAGGGCTGCAAAGCCATTTCAGCTTCTGCTCCGGTGATCCATCCCATCCGGAGCGCTTTGGTGATTGCAGCGGGCACTTCTGTGCGTGAGAGAATAACCGTGACCACTGCATCCGCACCGCTGATCCAGGAGCTCACCTGCTCGCTCCCGGCTTCTACAATGTAACGTTTGACGAGCGCGCTGGCATCAAGGTAGAGGATCATGGGAATCGCGCATCTCAACCAGGAGGTCGGATACCTGGCGGTCGCCGCGGTTGACGGCTGGCGGGGTGAGTGACTTTAATTTCCTCCCACTCCAGGATACCATCCCGGCCTGGCGCAGCGCCTCCAGGCGCTCATTTAGAGCCGCTTCAACGGGCAGGATACGCCCGACTGGCCGGCCGTGGTCTGTGATTATCACCGTCTGTCCCTGCCTGACCCGCCGCAGATATTCGCTCAGGTGGGCTTTCAACTCGCGCACGCCAACTGTCCATTCGCTCATGGGATATCTCTCCTGGTTTTATAACTATATTATAGCAGATGTGGTCACATTTTTGGCGATTTACAGGAAAAGCAAACAGGCGCGTCGGCGTTTACCCGCGCGCCTGTAATACCGGTGGAGAGCCGGTTGCGAAAATGGAGAGGAGCAGGCCTGGGTTAACCGCGGATCAGCGAAGTGCCAATCCCGATGACTGCCAGGATCCCGCCGGCAATTGCGGCGATGACTAAGGTGACGACGAGCACAACCAGAATGCTGACGATCGTCCCGGTCCAATCCATGCCCGAAGCTTCTTTGATGGCGATCAGGGTCGCTGCCAATCCCGCCAGACCAGCGATGAGGGTGATAGGCGAGACCACGCACAGCAAAGCCGCCGAGATGACCGCCACGATGCCGAGCAGTCCGACCACGTTCCAGATGTGTGCCAGGCCCAGGGAGCGCACTGCCTGCTCGAAGCTGAAATTGGCTTTGAAGAACTGCCGCGCCGCCCAGGAAACCAGGAAAGCGCTCAGGGCAAAGCCGCCTACCCCAAGTGCGGCGTAAACAATCGTGCCGAAGATCCAGCGTAAGAAACCGCTCGATTGGTGCACCAGGCTGGCGCGCGTCCCGAGCTGGGTGAGCAGCTGGACGACGGCCACGATCAGCCAGGCAGTGGGGGTAAAGCTGGGATCATTGGCGACTTCGCTGTAGACCCCTTTCTTGAAAGTAATGGCACCCATAATCCGGTCAGTCAGCATAGTATTCCTCCTTGAGGGATCAAAGATAGCCGGTCCACCTGGATCGGTTCTATATATTTTACATTAACCCTGCTATTCTGATTAGGTTACTTTTGAAAACCGCTCCCCAACCTGAAGCAAGGGCGTGGCTAGAAAAAGGCGGTGCCTGACCAGAATTCGCCTCTCCCCTGGTAAAACCGCCCATCTATTTTGGAACTTTGGAAGCGCCTTCAGCGTCTTTTCACAAGACTAGAGGTAAAAATGAGACATCCACTGGTATTCCTCTCCCTGTTCGTCCTTTTCCTGGCGGCTTGTGCTGGTCTTCCGATTCTGACCAGGCTGACCGGAAGCGGCTCTACCCCATCTCCGTTGCCATCCGTTCCACCCGCCGCGACCGTCACCCCGTCGAAAGTGCCCTCCCCCTCGCCTACCCCTACTCGCCCGCTAGCCAACTTGCCCCCGGCGCTGCGGGCGGCTATCCAGGCTCTATCTGCTTCCATGGGGGTGAATATCACCCAGGTGAAATCAGTCAACATCCAGGCGGCATACTGGCCGGATGCCTGCCTGGGCGTATCTCAGCCGGGCAAGGTCTGCGCTCAGGTGGTCACGCCAGGATGGTCCTATGTCCTGGAGGTCAAAGGCCGCCAGGTAACTTATCATACCAACGCCGATGGCAGCGTGGTAGTGCCAGCCACTCTTCTGCTGACCTGGCACCGTGAAGGCGGAATCGCTGGTTTTTGCGACGATCTGCTGGTCTACCAGTCCTATGAAGTGCGATTCAGCTCATGCAAAACCGAAGGGGCCCTTGCGCAAGGCAGCAGCCTGGCGAAGTTATTATCCAAGGAGCAACAGGCGCAATTGGAGCAGTGGCTGAACACCTATAGAACCGTAAAAATCACGGTCAAAGATGCCGCCGTGGCCGACGCCATGACGACCCAGCTCACCTTCTACGGGTTGGGGAGCAGCCAGCCAGACGAGGCCAGCAAGCAGGCGCTCCTGGACCTGGTGTCAAATCTTGCCATCCTGGTTGCACGCCAGGGCAACAGCCAGCCGTAATTTCTAAAGCTGGCCTGCGTGCTCCGGAAAATCTCGTCGGTAGCGCGCCAGCAACCCATCCACATCGTTCTCTACAATGTAAATCTTGCCGCGCGCCCGCTTGTGCTCGCCTGGAGCCACCCCGGCGATGCGGAAATCAGCATGGATGCACTCGAATATCCCCAGGAAAAGCTCCTGCCAGGGCTGCCAGGCGGTCGCCAGGATCAGGCGCTCATCACCTGAAAGACAGCCGATCAGGCCGTTGGAAGGCACCAGCGGGCTGAGCGGGCGTGGGTTGACATCTTCCGGTGGCACATGCACTGGGCGCCAGACCTGACCGGGGGTATACCGTGCCTGAGTCGCCCAGGGTTGAGTGGGCAGATGGGCCAGCCTGCCTTCCAGGAAGATAAAGCAGCGTGGGATGAACCCCTCAGGGTCTTGCGCCATTCCGCTGAAACGCCCGGCGCGCAGGCAGGGCTGACCCCAATGCACCTGTGAGGACGTCTCTCCGGGATTTTCGATCTCCAGCCTGAAATCAACCTCATCCGTCCCGGCGCTGACCAGGTGGTAGATGGTCACGCCATCTGCCAGCCGGGAGAGTAATTCCAGCCGGCTGCCATCTTCCTGGACGCGGATCAGATCGGTGTGGTGCGGGATGACCGTCTCGGTCCAATCCCGGTCGGTAGAGCCGGGACGGCAGAAGGCTTCCAGGTACCACACTTCCAACGGCCCACCAGGCAGCCGGCCGCCCGTGATGGTTAACTGGTTATTTGCCCAGGAGAGGGCGAGTCGTTCTGACATGTCATCTCACCTGGTAGAAAAGGATCATGAAATTCCTAGCGCAGGTCGCGCCCGCCGTTGACATCCACCGTTGCCCCGGTCATGAAGCTGGCAGCCGGGCTGGCGACAAAGACGATCACCCGGGCGATCTCCTCCGGCTCGGCGAAGCGCTCCAGGAGCAGCTTCTTGCGGGCGTAACCCTCCTCCAGCGTGGCTACGGTCTGCTGGCCCATGGCAGTCAGGGTGATGCCAGGCGAGACGCAGTTGACCCGCACACCCGGAGCCAGGGCCCGGGCGGCGCTCTTGGTCAGGTTGACCAGCCCGGCCTTGGCGGCTGCATAGTGGGCGTGGTGCGGGGCGCCGGTTTGGGCAGCCACGCTGGCCACTGTCACCACCCCTGCCCCAGGGCGCAGGCGCGACCTGATGGCCTGCAGCAGGTAAAAGGGGCCGTTCAGATTGATGGCGATCACCTGGTCCCATTCCTCGGCGCTCAGCTCCTGCAGCGGGGTAATGATGTTGTGCCCGGCGCACAGCACCAGCGCATCGATGCCTGCGATTTCCGCTGGCAGGTCAGCCAGAGCTACCCGGACGCTCTCCGCCTGGCTGAGGTCCATCGCACACAACCAGGCACGCCGCCCAAGAGCGCGCACCTGCGCGGCGCACTCCTCCGCCCCATCCCTGTTCTGACCATAGCCAATGATCACATCTGCTCCCTCCTCGGCGAACAGGCGCGCCGCCGCGGCGCCGATTCCACTCGAGGCGCCGGAGATGAAAGCAATTTTATTGGTGAGGTGCAGGTTCATAGGAGGCGGTCCGGTGAAATTCAGGTAACGAGAAGACCTGAAGGAATTTTACCGCAAATGGGCGGCTTTCACCCAGGCGGTCAGCTCGGGTGAAAGCACCGCCGGTTCCAGGTGGCCTTGCCGTCCATAACGGTCGATCTTCAACAGGTTATCCAGCAGGTAGGTGCGCGCCTCGGGAAAGTTCATCCAGGTCTGGCGGGTGACAAATGGCCCATTCCCGCCGATGTGGGTATTGAAGGGATAGGGGATGATCCTCACCCGTCGGTCGACATGCCAGCGCAGCGTGCGCACCTGCCTGCCCACGGCATAGCTTTTGCACACTGCCAGGATGCTGAAAAGGCGGGAGAAATCGTATACCTGCTGGGCGAACAGGACGTTTTCCAGCGTGTTGGTCGAGCGATCCTCGCAGAAGGTGCGCTCTGCTGGCACCCCCAGGCGGATCAGCTCGCGCCGGATAACCTGCGCCTCGGGGGCATCGCCATCTGCCCGGGTGGGGTGGCCCAGGGCATTGATCTTGTGCCCGCCGGTGACGATGATCTCCCTGCCCAGACCGCGCCAGTAAGCCTCGGCGGCCTTTTCCCACAGGCCCGGGTGCGAGCCGCCGAACACGAAGATCACGTCGCAGCGCGCCTCCTCCTTTTGGTAGAATTCCGGCTCGAGCGACGGGCCGAAGAGAACCTCGGTGATCTCGGCGATCAGCGCCGGGGATAGCCCGGAGAAGTCCAGGTGAGAAGGCGAGGATTGGCTAGGTTTCTGCAAGCCACCAGCCCTGCATGTGGCGCAGCGAGATGATCTCGTTGGTGTGATAGCCGTTATGGGCGATCAGCCCGATCAGCTCATGGTAGCGTTTGTAGCGATCGGAGAAGATGGGCTGCTCCAGCGCTTCATCTGCCAGGTTCTCAATGGCCTGCGCCAGCTCCCGGTTGACCGACAGTGCCCGTTGGCAGGCGGCCTGCCAGGCGGCTTCGTCCTGCGGGTTTCCAGCCGGAGGCCAGTCATTCTCCGCCCCCAGCGCCTTCCGGTCAATCGGCTGGTTGCGCAGGCGCAGCAGGACAACCTCGGTGCACATGCGCACGTGATTGACCACTCCCCAGATGCTGTTGAAGCCCAGGGCCGGGATTCTGGCAGCCTGGGCTGCATTCAAGCCCTCCAATGCCTGGTTGAAGGGCATGTACCAGCCATTCTCCGAATCGATGAACAACCTTTCTAAGGCCTCCGCCAGGTGATGAGATTCAGACATTTTTCCTCTCTATCCAAACTCAGATTTGCATTCCTGAGCCGCGGCCGCCGCTTCCAGCGCGGTTTGCCCGGCCTCGCTCTCGATCAATGCCAGCAGCCTGGCTTGGTTGCGCTTGAACCACAGCGCCAGCGGCCAATAGGATGCAAACAGCACTCCCACTCCCAGCCATCTCCAATGGGTGGTGATGAGCGTGAAGCCGACCCAAAATGGTTTCGACATCACGCTGAAGCTGGCGACGAACCCGCCGCCTGCTAACTGGGCGCCGGTGACTTGCTGGTATACCTGCGTAAAAAGCGGTGCCACCGCCGATGCACTCACCATCCCCAGCGCAAACCAGGCTGCCATCGCCACAATCACCTTGAAAATATTGCCGTTCGAAAAGGCCACCATCGCTTCGACCATGAAGGGCAGGGCGATCAGGTCCACCAGCGGTAGCATCTTGTTGCCCGGAACCAGGGCAGCGATCACCACCATGATGGGGATCAACACGATTCCGGAGATCAGCGTGGCCGATTCTCCGTAGGCCGCTGCATCATCCACGCCGATGTAGATCTCTGCCCGGTTCTTGGCCTGCGCAAAGCGACGCGAGGCTTCTGCCAGCGGGGTGAAAGCCTGGGCGAACAGGTCGGCGATGCGCGGAAAGACGGCGATGACGGTGGTGGTGGCAATCGTCACCAACGCCAGGTTTCCCCAACCCTGCAATGTGCCCAGGCGGTTGATGTTCCCCAGCACGCCCAGCAGCAGCCCGAGGAGAAAACCCAGGCGCACCGGGTCGCCGAAGAATCCCAGCCGGGCATAAAGCTCCCTGGGCTGCCAGCGGATGCGGCCTGCCCCCAGCCGGTTTAGCAGCCAGTTGGCCAGCAGGGCGAAAGGGATCACCTCGGCGTTGTGCAGTTGCACGATGGTGCAGTTGGGGTAGTGGTAATAGGTGGCCCAGCGTTTCGCCAGCACCTCGTAGCCCAGGGTGGCCCACAAGTTGAGCGTGATCATCAGCGCCAGCGCCAGCAGCAGGTCCTGGGTGGCGGCATACACCAGGGAGCCCCACAGCATGTAGCTGTAGTTATCCCACAGGCCCGAGGGCTGGAAGACGTTGGTCCAGCCGGTGATGAAAATGAACAGTTGGAACAGCAAGCCCACTGCCAGGTAGACCATCCCCACCCGGCTGGCATAAGCCACCAGGGCGGTCGCCTGCCAGCCAATATCCACCACTGGCAGTTGGATCCCGGTCTGCAGGACCATGTTCTGCACGGCCGGGAGGATGATCGGCAGGTACTGGCTGATGATCCAGGTGAAGCCGGTCAGCCCGATGCCGGCGTAAAGCGAGGAGGTGAAGGCCAGCTTCAGTTTGATCCCAAAGCAGAGCGAGATGATAAAAAGGACGACCGGGATGACGGTGATCGAACCGAAGGTGTTGAGGAAGGTGTTCAGGCCTTGCAGGATGGAATCAGGGGTCATGGATGTATGGTAGCAGGCTTCACTTTGATCAGTAATCTATGTATCTGTAGTTTCGTTTTTTAATCTCGTGCCGATGTTAACCTACAAATGTTTACACGAACCTATTCTGGTGCATTTCGCTTGATTATAAAGGAAAAGGGGTATTTGG
>Ga0315268_10000634_pt1 | contig 40854 bp, 36 predicted proteins | sample C1_top_MG_FD_204535 | JGI IMG/M metagenome (GOLD analysis project Ga0315268, IMG submission 204535) | Sediment microbial communities from Yellowstone Lake, YNP, Wyoming, USA - C1_top | ecosystem: Environmental > Aquatic > Freshwater > Lake > Sediment | place: USA: Wyoming | collected 2017-08-01
TGCACGTTGATCGAGTTGGGGCGGCCGAGGGCTCAGCTCGATCCGAACCTGGCGGCTCTCTTGAATCAGGTCGAGCGGTTCATTCGACGTGCTGTGCCTGGGATGTGCACCGGCGGATTTCATACACCCAATCATCGCTGGGTGATTGCCTCCGCATCGGCTCAGGCCGGCCAGCTTTTCACCGATTTGGACATCAGGCCCGCGCTCGAAGCATACCTGGCCGAAGGCTTTGATCTCGATGTCGAGGGCGCTTTTAACGAGCGCAGTTCCGGCATCTATGACGCCGTGTGTGATCGCTCACTGCTCGGCCCAGGCGCGGACGCGCACCGCATGTGGGCCATGCGCGATGCCGAGCCGGCGCCTCATCATGCGCGCGTGCTGATGACGTTCGTCGCGCCGATTGATTATCGTTTCTCGATCCGCGTGTGGCACGGACTTGAGTCGGCGGCGAATGGTCATAGCCTCCAACGTTCCTCCGGGAGGACGTGATGTCTGCCGAAACCAGCAGCTCGCTCGGCGCTAACGCACAACACCTCCTCACAACTTCGGTCGCCTGGATGGATGATTATTGGGATGAGGCGATGGGGTTGTTGAGGTCGCCTGCCGATGTGGTCAATCCTCACCATCCGCAGCCTGGCGCTAGTCACATGGTGCGCGAGAGCACCTGGTATGCGCTCGGCCTGCTTCTCCGCAACAACTCCGGAGATGTCGAACGAGCCATCCGCGCGCTTGAGGCCATTTTGACCTATCAGTTCGATGAGCCGGACAAGGCGTATCACGGCACGTTCTATCGCGATCCGGAGGAGCCGCATCCACCTGAACTGGCGATCGAGTGGCGGCACTATGATCCCAATTGGCGCGAGTTCATCATCACCACCATCGCCCTTATCTTGATCGAATACGAGCATCAACTGCCGCGCTCTCGCGTGGACAAGATTGACGTTGCGATCCGCAAAGCGGCGGAAGGCGCGCTCAAGCGCGGGCTGAAGGCAACGTATACCAACATCGCGCTGATGGATGCCTTTATGCTGTGCTTTGCGGGGGACCGGCTGAATGAGCCAGCCTGGGTCGAGAGCGGAGACGCGATGGCCAAAGAAATCCACCGCCTGTTCAAACTCCATGACACGTTTGACGAATACAACTCGCCCACTTACTACGGCCCCGATTTGTATGCGCTCGCAGAATGGCGCGTGTATGGAAGCACACCGCTCCTGCGCCAGCTCGGGGCCGAGATGGAAGCATTGTTGTGGACGGATATTGCGCGCTTTTATCACGCTGGATTGCACAACCTGTGCGGGCCATTCGACCGCAGCTACGGGATGGACATGCGGCGTTATGTAGCGCTGCTGGGCGAATGGATCTGGCTGATCACGGGCAAGGCTCAAGCTCCTTTCCCCAGCCTCGACCGGCCGTTTGCGCACTCGGCTGATTTTTGCTTTGGGCCGTGCGTTGCGATCCTCGGCGCGCAAGTGCCCGCTGGTGTTCAGGCTCATTTCCTTTCTTTCCAGGGCGAGCGACAGGTCGAGCGCGTCATTTCGGATTCTCCGCGCCGCGTGGCAACGGCGTGGCTCGCGCCGGATATCATGATCGGCGCACAAGATACGGGAGGCGCCAAGCAGGGCTCCACACAATTCCATCCGGGTACCGTGTATTGGAAAATCAGCTCGTATGAGGTGGGCTGGATCCGGCTGTGCAATGTTTGGCCGGTTGATGCGTGTGCCAGCGCCAACCGGCTAGACGTCAGCGGCACCGGCAATTTCTATTTCCAGATTTTCGCGCCTGGCCTTGACGCCGACTGGATTAGAGCGAATCACTGGCAATTGCCAGGGTTGGAGGTGCAAGTGGAGAGCAGCGCCTCCGGAACTCACATCGAACGCAAACCTGAGGTGGTCGAGATTCATTACCGTGCAGGTGACAGTCGTCCCATCTCATGTTCACTCGTGACCCGCTTGGTCTGAAAATAACAAACTGACGGGCGATTAGGTTATGAAAGTCTTTTTGGTCTTTCCACCTCAGTGGACACCGGCTATGCCTCACCTGGCCCTGCCGGTGCTCACTGCCTATTTGCGCTCGCACGGGGTGCAAGTCATCCAGCGCGACTTGAACCTCGAAACATACGACGCTGTGTTGAGCCGCACCTATCTAGAGCCAGTCGTCGAGCGTCTCCACGCCGAATTCAAACAGGTGCGGCGGCGTGGCCTGCCGGAAAAAATCCAATGGGCACTTGAGCAAGGGGCCGGCATAGCGGCTCGGGTCGAACAGGCCAAGACGGTCTTTCGCAGTCCAGCGTTTTACGATGGAGACGCCAGCCTGGAAGCATTCGGCGTCATCGTCCGGGCGCTTGAACTTGCCTCGTTACCATTTGCCCCGGCGCAACTCGATCTCCTCAATTACATACCAGCTTCCCCTGTAGACAACAGTCGCAGTTTGCTGCAGGCCGTACGCGATTCACGGCACAACCTGTTCCTCGACTTGTTCCGCCGCATGATTCTGCCAGATATTGAACGCGAACAGCCGGACATTGTCGGCATCTCGATTCCGACTATCGGACAAATGCTGGCGGGGATGACACTGGCGCATCTCGTCAAGCAGGCCGGGCTACAGTGTCACATCACAGTGGGCGGGCCACACATGAGCATGTTGCGAGATCAACTTCCGCGAGTGCCGGCGTTATTCAGTCTGATAGATAGTGCAATCGTGTTTGACGGAGAGCTTGCGCTGCTGCGTCTGACCGAAGCGCTAGATGGTCGCCGTGACCTTGCCCATGTCCCTAATCTGATTTACAAGACCGAGGCCGGAATTCGCGTGAACGCCATCTCGCCGCCGAGCGCAAAACGCAAATGGCTGACGCCTGATTTTGATGGACTTGACCTCAAGCGTTACCTTGTGCCAGAGCCTGTGTTGCCGTTGATGACGGCGCATGGCTGCTATCACGGCCTGTGTGGATTCTGCAACGTGGGCTACGGAGGCGGCAAAGGTTTCTATCCGGTGCCTGTTGACCAGGTGCTGGAGCAAATCGCAAGGCTGCGACAAAAATATAGAGTGCGCCACATTTTCTTTGCGGACGAAGCGATCCCCCCGCGCACCTTGCGACTGCTTTCGGCACAATTAGCTGAGCTGGATGGGCCGGTCCAGGCGCAGCCTCCTGTGGACTGGTGCGGCTGCGCGCGGTTCGAGCGCGCGCTCTCCCGGGACCTGCTTGAGACCATATCACGCGGCGGCGGCCGGATGCTGCTCTTTGGACTCGAGACGGCCTGCGAGCGCATGATTGAACACATGGTCAAGGGCACACAGCGCGAGACGATGAGCCGCATTCTGAAAGAAAGCGCGCAGGCCGGCATCTGGAATCACACATTTTTCTTCTTTGGCTTCCCGACTGAGACGATGGAGGATGCGCAGGACACGGTCAATTTCGTCTATGCTCATCAAGATTCGATTCACTCGGCTGCGCCGGGCGAATTTGTGCTGGAACGCCACTCACCTGTCCATCTCGATCCGGCCAGATTCGGCGTCCGGCGAATCGTCGAAAAGCCCGAGCAAGACCTCGCCATTTATTTCGATTACGAGCCCGAATCGGGAATAGACGAAGCCATGGCGCATACCCTCGTCGAACGCTTGCTGGACGTGTTGCCCACCAAGCGATTCGGCCAATACTATGTCCATGACGTATATCGCTTTTTGTACACCAGCCACTTGCACGCTCAGGGTCAAGCACTTCCACCCTGGCTGGCAGACGAGGAGGTCAAACAGGATGCAGTATCGTAATTTTGTGAAACCGGATTGGATGGTGTCGGCGTTGGGCTTTGGGTGCATGCGGCTCCCGACCCTCGGTGGGGATAGCGCCAACATTGACGAGCCGGAAGCGACTCGTATGGTTCACTATGCCATTGATCACGGCGTGAACTATATTGACACGGCCTATCCGTATCATGGCGGCAACAGCGAATGGTTCGTCGGGCGAATGCTCAAGGGCGGGTATCGGGACAAGGTCAAGCTAGCGACCAAATTGCCCTGTTGGAAGGTCGAGGCTCCTGGTGATTTCGACCAGCTCCTCGACGAGCAGCTCCACAAGCTGCAAACTGAGCACATTGATTTTTATCTCTTGCACGGGCTAAACCAGGATCGCTGGCCCAAGATGCGCGACCTGGGCGCGCTGCCCTGGGCCGAGAAAGCCATCGCAGATGGGCGCATCAGACATCTCGGCTTTTCATTTCACGACAAGTATTCAGTCTTTCAAGAGATTGTTGGCGCTTCTGACCTCTGGACGTTCTGCCAGATTCAGTACAACTATATGGACATCGAAAACCAGGCGGGCGTCAAAGGACTGCAATACGCTGCCTCCAAAGGACTGGCCGTCGTCGTCATGGAACCTCTGCTGGGCGGCAAGCTCGTCGCGCCGCCCGATCCGGTCCAGATGATCTGGGAGACCGCCGCAGAAAAGCGGACACCCGCCGACTGGGCGCTGCAATGGTTGTGGAATCAACCCGAGGTGTCGGTTGTGCTCAGCGGCATGAGCACGATGCAACAGGTCGAAGAAAACGTCGCCAGCGCCTCGGCTTCGGGCGTCAACACGCTGGCACGCTCCGCGCGGTCGCTCGCGCTTTTCGACCAGGTGCGCGCCAAGTACAACGAACTCTGTCCCATTCCCTGTACCGGGTGCGAGTATTGTTTGCCGTGCCCGAACGGCGTCGCCATCCCGCGCGTCTTTGCGGCCTATAATGAAGGGATGATGTACGACAAACCCGATGTCATGCGCAGTTGGTACAAACAGTGGGTTCCCGCCGAAAACCAGGCCAGCGCCTGCCTGGAATGCCTCGAGTGCGAGGCCAAATGCCCACAGAATATCCCCATCGGCGAGTGGATGCCCGTCGTGCATCAAGTGCTGGGCGAAGGCAAGCCGTATGTGGCGCGTCTGTCTCCATGAGCTATCGCGGGCGCGGCCGGAGACCGGCCCAAACTGGCAGGGTGAATCCAAAAAACAAATTGACGAAGCACTGTTCGCCAAACGTGAAACGTCAACTGGAGGTGATCCATGTCGGCGCGTGAGAATGTGACCCGGCGTGTGGGCGCGGGCGAGAGCGTCAAGCCCTGGATCGTGCTCGGCCCATTTAACCACGATGTGTCTGGCAAGGTCGCCGGCCTGTCGTACTTTGAGGACAAAGCCTCGCAGGTGGGCCGCACGGCGATGAACGAGATCGTGGACGAAGCGCGGAAGCTTTTGGCGCAGTCGCCCGTCGAAGGTCAAGCAAGCACCTTCCATGGCGAGACGACGCGCTGGAACCTGGTGCGCGGGCCGGAGAAATATCTTTCCTGGGGCACATACAACATCAAGAATCACCTGGGCGCGGCGTTCCTTTCGACCCTCATCACGCCGGATACAGCCGGATTGCGACAATGGCGATTGATCGTCAACGATTCGCGCGCGCTTGCCTTCGTCAACGGCTCGGTTGTCTTTGACAGCACGAACGCTGCCCCTCAAAAGCAAGGCCTCGCCCAGGAATACCACTTTGAAGCGGCGTTGCAGCCGGGCGAGAACGTCGTCAACGTCGGGCTGTTCCGGATCGCGCGCATGGCGCAAGTCGGATTGCGGCTCGAACTCACTGACTGCGATGCGGTGATCCGTGTGCCGCTTGCGCCGGACGTGCCGCTCGACGCGCGCGCGCTGGTCGAAGAGGAATTGGGCAGCCTGCGCCTGCCGCGCGACGTGATTTATCCAGAGCATGACGTGACCCTGGCGTTGGGCAATGCTTCCGCCAGCGGCAACCCGAACAGTGCTTACAGGTTGCAGGTCGAGTTGGCGTCGAGCGAGGGCCAGGTGTTGCAGACCGCGCTGCCGACCTCGGCGGGCGAGGTGAAACTTGCCACAGGCAAGGACTTGCATGACGGCGTGTATCACATCCGCTGTGTGTGGCTCAAGGACGGCCAACCGTTCACGCGGGCATCGTTCGACAACCTGCACAAGGTCACACCCGTCGCCGCGCCGCAGGGCTATGACAAAATAGACGAGCGGCGGCGGCTGGTGCTGGAGCACTATGCCGGCAATATGGAGACGGGCATCCACCGCATCTGGACGCCGGTCGCACGGTACGCGCTGGGTCAACACGACCGCGTGGACGAAAGCGCGATTCGCTGGACGTGCGAATTCATCGCCGTGCGCAACGATTGCGCCGACTTTGTCATCCAGGGCCTTTTGCGCCTGATGTTTTTGGAACGCCAGGAGCGGCATCTCAGCCCTGAAATCAACGCGCTGATGAAGGACACGGTGCTCGGCTTCAAGTATTGGATAGACGAGCCAGGCGACACGGTCATGTACATGGGCTCGGAAAATCACCGCTTGCTCTTTCACGTGGCCGAGTGGATGGCGGGATTCCTGTTCCCGACCGACGAGTTCACCAACAGCCGCCAGAACGGCTTGTTCCACTATCACAAGGCGTTCACGTACATCACCGAATGGCTGCGCCAACGCGGGCGATTCGGCTTTGACGAGTGGCATTCCAACTCCTATTTCCCCATCTGCATCGCGCCACTGCTCAACGTGTACGATTTTGCGACGATTGAAGGTCAATACAAGCTGCGGCAAATGGTCGGCGTAGTGCTCGACGAGATGTTTTTCAATCTGGCCTCGGATAGCTACCAGGGCATCTGGGGCACGACGCACGGGCGCAGCTATGGTATCTACGTCAAGTATCCCGATTTTGAAGGGTCGGCGGCGCTCGCGTGGCTGTTGTTCGGCAATGGAGCGCTGACCGCGGGCACATCGGGCATGGCCCCAGTGTGTCTGGGAACCAGCACCTACAAGCCGCCCAAGATCATCTTCAACATGGCGGTTGACAATACGAGTGTGGTCGAGGCCAAAGAGCGACAGGGCATCTTGCGCACCTCGGCTCGCCACGCCGATTTCGCCGTCTATCGCACGCCCGACTACCTGCTTTCAGGGCTGCAAGATCATCGCAAGGGCGAGTTCGAAAGCTCAACGCACACGGCGCAGGTGACGCTGGGCAACAAGGCCGTCATCTTTTGGTCGTGCCCGCATACTACAGGCGAAGGGTCGGGGCTGCGGCCCGATTATTGGTCGGGCAACAGCATCATGCCGCGTGTGATTCAACACAAGAACGTCATGTCGCTCACGTTCCGCTTGAACGATTTCACCTGGATGAGCCACGTCTGGTTCCCACTGGCGCTGTTCGATGAGGTTCGATTCATCGGCAACCCACAGGGGGCCTCCGGCTCGTGGGTTTTTGTTCGAGTCAAGCGGGGTTACGTGGGCATCTACTCGCAAAACGGGATGCAGGTGGGCGATGACGGTCAGTATGCCGGACGCAAATTGCAATGCTGGGCGCAGGAAAACACCTGGCTGGTCGAGTGCGGACGCGAGGCCGATTGGGGAACATATGATGCGTTCGTCAACGCCTTGAGCCGGGCGAGCATCACAGAGCGAGACGGCGTGCTCACGTTCGAGTCGCCGTCAGTTGGCCGCTTTGTCACAGGTTGGGATGTCAAGCCCACGGTCAACGATGTGCCGATTCAGTTGAGCCGCTACCCGCTCGTGGACAGCGCGTGGGCACATTCGGACTTTGGCTCCGGCGAGATGGTGTTGCGCTACGGCGATGAGGTGTACGAGTTGTGGTTCAATCAATAGTCGAACAACAAGCACTTGATTAGAAGGACAACAATGAGTGACAACGCCGCCACTTTATTATCAGTCTCAATCAGACAGTTACCTTCGATCCACGTTGCCTTCATGGAATACAAGGTGAACGCTGAACAAGGCGACATGCACAACAAGATAGGTGAATGTTTTCGGCGTGTGCAGGCTTGGGTCAGGGAACGCGGCTATGACCCTCTGACCGGGTTGACCATTGGGGCCTTCAAGCTGGTGGATGGTCAGCTTTCGAGCTACGAATGTTGTGTTCAGATACCTGAGCAAGTGCAAAGCGGTTCAGGTGGCGTGGACATCAAAGAGTTGCTTGGCGGACGATACGCTGTGGTGAGTATAGAAAAAGACCCAAGAATCATCGGTGATTCGATAGGCCGTTTTTACCAAGAGTACGTACCTCAGAACAACATTGAGATTGACGGTATGCGTCCCACTTACGAGGTCTACTACGAAAGCACGATGGAGTATTGTGTTCCAATTCTATAGAACATCTACGTAACCATGAACAACTTTGAAACATCCGATGCGAATCTGTATGATGTTGCAACTCACGCGCCTGGCCCCGTGGGACGCTTGCCACTGCGAGCTGAGTGGTTACGGGACACGGCGAGTGGGAATGTGTTCGGCTGGACGCAAGACGTGGGGATGGGGTGGAATCCTGACCAGTTGGGCAACAAGGAGTTTTTGATTCTCAGCACGCAGGGCGGCATTCGTGCGGCGGATGGCACACCCATTGCGCTCGGTTATCACACCGGGCATTGGGAAGTCGGACTGCTTGCTCAAGCCGCGGCAGAAGAACTAACGCGACTCGGTGCGATCCCATTTGCGGGATTTGTCAGCGACCCGTGCGACGGTCGAACCCAAGGGACGCCGGGAATGATGGACAGTCTCGCGTATCGCAATGACGCGGCCATGGTATTGCGCCGGCTGATTCGCTCGCTGCCGACGCGGCGCGGTGTGATCGGCATCGCCACCTGCGACAAAGGATTGCCCGCGATGATGATGGCGCTCGCGGCGCAGAAATCGTTGCCGTGCATCATCGTTCCCGGCGGCGTAACGTTGTTGCCTGACCCTTCGCTCCGCTCAGGGGGTGAGGATGCCGGGAAAGTGCAATCGCTGGGCGCGCGATTCGCGCATGGATTACTCACCCTCGAAGAGGCAGCTGAGCTGGGATGCCGCGCGTGTGCTTCGCCTGGTGGTGGTTGTCAATTCCTTGGCACGGCGGCGACGAGTCAGGTCGTCGCCGAAGCGTTAGGACTCGCAGTCACCCACTCCGCGCTCGCGCCGTCCGGTCAGTCCATCTGGCTCGATATGGCGCGGCGTTCGGCGCGCGCGTTGGTCGAGATGGAATCGCAAGGCATCACGACGAGCGACATTCTGAACGAAGAAGCGTTGCAGAATGCGATGGTGACACACGCGGCATTCGGGGGCAGCACGAATTTGCTATTGCATATTCTTGCCATTGCCCACGCCGCGCATCTGCCGCGGCCAACAGTCGAGGATTGGATGCGGATCAATCGGCAAACTCCGCGCCTGGTGGATGTTCTGTCGAATGGGCCGGTCGGGTACGGCACGGTGCAAGTTTTTCTGGCGGGCGGTGTGCCCGAAGTGATGCTGCACCTGCGCGACCTGGGTCTCTTGCGCTTGAATGTTCGCACGGTGAATGGGTGCGCGTTAGGTGAATCCCTCGACGAGTGGGAGCAGAGCGAGCGCCGTCACAAATTGCGCGAACGGCTTGCACGGCTTGACGGCATTGATCCTGACGCCGTGATCATGAATCCCAGGCAGGCTCGCGAGCGCGGATTGACGAGCACAATCACTTTTCTGACTGGCAATCTCGCGCCACAAGGCGCGCTAATCAAAAGCACGGCCATTGATCCAGGTGTGGTCGCCGCAGACGGTATTTATCGGAAAACCGGCCCAGCGCGCGTCTACACCACGGAACGAGCAGCCATAACAGCGGTCAAAGGTTTGAGCGATCATCCGATCAGATCGGGCGATGTGATCGTGTTGATCGGTTGCGGTCCGATGGGGACGGGGATGGAAGAAACGTATCAGTTGACTTCGGCCTTACGATACCTGCCCGAGGGCAAAGAAATCGCGTTGATCACCGACGCGCGTTTCAGCGGTGTAAGCACTGGCGCATGCATCGGTCACGTCGGTCCCGAAGCGCTCGCCGGCGGCCCGCTCGGTCGCGTGCGCGACGGCGACATCATTCAAGTCGTCGTTGACCGCGTCAATCTTTCTGGGCGGATCGATCTGGTCGGTGAGGACGACAGACGTTTTGACGCGGACGAAGGCGCGCGGGTATTGGCAGCGCGTTCGCCTCATCCCGATCTGCGAGTCCATGCTGATTTGCCGGATGACACACGCCTGTGGGCGGCGCTCCAAAACATCGGTGGCGGCACGTGGGGCGGTTGTGTGTACGACGTAGACAAAATCATCGAACGCTTAGAAGGCAGGTGATGCAACTGACGCGACGTCAAACGAGACAGGGTGCGCGTCGGGCGATTGAGGGTACTTTCCTCCCGCCGAGTCTCACCTTGAGCGCGTTACTCGAACTGCGGCGGGATGCCATGCCGTAATCGGGTGTCGAGTTTGCGATGACTATGAACACAATAGACGAAGACGGATACGAGCTATGGTTGCGCTACCGCCCAGTGGATAACGCGGAGCGATTGGCGCAATATCGCAAGGCGATCAGCAGCGCGGCAGTGCTTGGCACGGGTGCAACGGCCCAGATTATCAGAAGCGAACTTGCGCGGGCACTGGCGGCACTGCTAGACAGTGCCGTGCCACTCCCGGTAAACCCGGTGGGTAACGCTTTGGTCGTGGGAACGATTGACGAACTCAAAGCCGTTGGAGTGACGATACCCTCGGCTGAGTCTCGTGACTTGGGCGCGGAAGGTTTTTTAATCCGTTCTCAGCAGGTTGGAAGTGACAACTGGATTTGCATTGCCGCCAACTCTGCGCCCGCCGTTTTGACCGGCGCATTTCATTTCTTGCGGCTTGTCCAAACGCACCAGGACATCCACGCGCTCGACCTTGCGAGTCGTCCCAGGATTCGCCACCGCGTATTCGGTCACTGGGATAATCTTGACGGCTCTATCGAGCGTGGCTATGCCTGGCGCTCACTGTGGAACTGGGACGAGTTGCCGGAAAAGATTGATTCGCGGTATCACGACTATGCCCGCGCCTGCGCCTCCATCGGCATCAACGGCACTTGTTTGAACAATGTCAATGCTAACGCCAAGAGTCTCACCGCCGAATACCTGGTTAAAACAGCCGCGCTGGCCGATGTTTTCCGGCCCTATGGCATTCGCGTATACCTGTCGCCTGTTCTCTCCGCCCCCGTCCTGATCGACAGTCTGGCAACGGGCGACCCGCGCGACCCCGCAGTCGCCGCGTGGTGGAAGGAAAAGGTAGACGAGATATACCGGCTGATTCCAGATTTCGGCGGATTTCAAATCAAGGCAAATTCGGAGGGACAGCCGGGACCGCAAGACTATGGTGCAAACCATGACGATGGTGCGAATATGCTCGCCGATGCACTCGCGCCGCACGGCGGAATGTTGTTGTGGCGCGCCTTTGTCTATGATGCAACCATTGATGCGGACAGAGCCAAGTGTGCCTATAAAGAGTTTGTGCCGCTGGATGGCAGGTTCCAGCCCAATGTGTTCGTACAAGCGAAAAACGGTCCGATTGATTTTCAGCCGAGAGAGCCGTTCCATCCCCTCTTTGGCGCGATGGAACAGACGCCCCTGGCTTTAGAGTTACAGGTCACTCAGGAATATCTCGGCCAGTCTATTCACTTGGTTTACCTGGCCGAGATGTGGAAGGAAATTCTGGATTCGGACACGTATGCCATCGGACCTGGCTCGACGGTTGCGAGGATTGTGGATGGCTCAGTGTACGGTCATTCTGCCTCATGCATCATCGGCGTTGCGAACACCGGCTCGGATCGTAACTGGTGCGGACATCACTTTTCGCAAGCAAACTGGTACGCCTTTGGACGGCTTGCCTGGGATTACGATCTGAGCGTCGAGGCGATTGCCGACGAATGGATCCGAATGACCTGGTCGAACGATCCGCTTGTTTTAGACGCTATCAAGACCATGCTGCTCGGCTCTTGGCAAGCCTGTATCAACTATATGACCCCGCTGGGCTTGCACCACATGATGCAGGCAGGCCATCACTATGGGCCTGATCCCGCCTTCAACTCTGCAAGACGGGTGGACTGGAACAACGTTTACTACCATCGGGCCGATACAAAGGGTATTGGCTTCGACCGCAGTAGCGCTGGCAGTAATGCTGTCAGCCAGTATCACAGTCCCTTGCGGGAGCAGCTCAATCATTTAGATACCTGCCCCGAAAAGTTTTTACTGTGGTTTCATCATGTCCCCTGGGACCATCGCCTGCAGTCTGGTCACACACTCTGGGATGAACTACAGCATCGCTATGATGCGGGTGTTACCTTCGTAGAAAAGATGCGTAGCATCTGGCAGAGTCTGCAAGCCAGGATTGATCCTCAACGGTACGAGCACGTCAGCCGGCGACTGGAGCAACAGTTAGAAAATGCTCGCCTGTGGCGAGACGTGTGCCGGAAGTATTTTGGGCAATTTATCGGCAATGCGGACTCTGGCGCTCCTATGTAGAACCGGTGCGCGAGATAACCAGACGAATATGCCCGCAGACTCGACGGCGATATCTGATTCGAGTTTCTAGTGTAATCACGTTTTCCACAAAGAAGGTTCAAATGGCAAGGACAAACATCGGCAGTCGTTGGACATCAGAGCTGACCATCTTTAAAGATCCTGTCAGTGGCGCGACGGTGCGCCAGTTGACGGATTATCGGGGACACAGCCATCACTTTTACTTTACCTATCCGTGCTGGTACGACAACGGGCGCAAGATCGTCATTTACTCAGATCGAGAAAATCGCACCAACCTCTTTGGCGTTGATCTGACCAGCGGCGACATCACACAGCTTACCGACCTCGATCCGGCGATCAAGGTCGGTGGCTTGAGCAAAAACCCGGCGCGCGAAGAAATCTACTTCACCTATGGCGACACACTCACCGCGCTTGACCTGATTACGTTAAACATGCGCCCGCTTTACACTCGCCCCAAGGGTTACGTGGGCGGCAGCGCCGACGCGACGGCCGACGGCAAGTACCTCTGCGCGGGCTATACGCAGGACCTGTCCGATCGGTTCATGGTGGACCTGGGCAACGGCTACATTGGCTTCAACGAGTATTGGGAAGCGCATCCGCATTCAATGATCTACAAGATTCCGATTGACGGCGGTGACGCGCAGCTCGTGTTCGAAGAAAATTCCTGGCTGGGCCATTTCAACGCCTCACCCAAGCTGCCGAATATTATCGCGTTTTGCCACGAAGGCCCCTGGCACAAGGTGGATAACCGTATCTGGGGATTGGATATCGGGACCGGCAAGACGTGGAAGATTCGGCCCACGGCGCCCGGTGAGATGGTTGGACACGAATACTGGATGTCCAATGGCGAGCACATCGGCTACCACGGACGCGTTGCCAGCGGCCCCATCTATGGCTCGATTCGATACGACAACGCCGATCAGATCGAAGCGCCATTTGACTATCACTGCTGGCACTTGCACAGTCACATGCTCGATCTCGTCGTCGGCGATGGAGACAGTCAAGACCCATATCTGTTGCTCTGGCGTTTCAGGGATGGCAAGTTCCAAGGCCCCAAGGTGCTCGTGTGGCATCGCGGCTCGTTCCATACCCAAAATGTACATGTCCACCCCTGCGTCAACGCTCAGGGCACGCAGATCGTTTACACGGCTGACCCGCAAGGCTACGGCCAGGTCTTTTGCGCGGACGTGCCCGAGTTTGACTCGCTGCCCGACCGCAGTGCAGTCACGAGAAATACAGAAGCCTAAGTCAGGTGTTCAGTTGCTCGGCATTCGCCAGGCGGCCGCGTTAGGCGCGGACATGGACACAATCCACCAGCAGAACTTTGGCGACCGGTGCATCGTCGCCTCATTCAGACCTGATTGGATCGCTGCGGCCAAAGCGATTGCGCTCAAGCTCGCCCAGGCTGCTCGAGCGCATTTCGTTCACCCCTGCTGGGAGCGATTCGAACATCCGAGTTCGCTTCTCACGCCGGACTGGATGGCTTATGTGCGGCAGGCTGACCTGGGCATTATCTGCTCTCTGAAGTCGAGCCGGGCAGCCGCTCGCACAGCGCGCACACCCATACGGCCACACGGCATTTTCAACAGCGGTTCAACGCGAGTGCGCTACATGGTCATCATTGCACAGTAACTCAACAGGAGAGCAACCCATGTCGAAGGCAATCAAAATCAGCGTGATTGGCGCAGGCAGCGCCCAGTTTTCTCTGGGTCTGGTCCAAGACATCTGCCTGACGGAAAGCCTGGCGGGCAGTCACATCTCGTTCATGGATATTGACGAGGACCGGCTGGACATGATCTACAAGTTGGGCACGCGCTATGCCCGGCAGTTGGGAGCGCCGCTCACGTTCGACAAAACGACGGATCGAGCCGCCTCGCTGCAAGGCGCCGATTTCGTCGTCAGCACGGCCTACGTCCTGGGTCACGTTGTCGAGGCCCAAATGCGTAACCTGGCCGGACAGAAATACGGCTACTATCACGCCGGAGGGCAGATCGGGCGCTATCACCAATTGCGCTTGATGCTGGATGTAGCCCAAGACATTGAAAAAATCTGCCCAAATGCCTGGCTGATCCAGTCCGGCAATCCTGTTTTTGATGGCTGCACCCTCATGACGCGCGAGACGAAAGTGCAAGTGTGCGGGCTGTGTCACGGGCACTATCACTATCGCGAGATTGCCGAAACCATCGGTATTGATCTGGATCAAGTGACCTGGCAGGCGCCGGGGGTCAATCACAACATCTGGCTGACCCATTTCATCTACGAAGGCCAAGATGCCTATCCGTTGATTGACGAGTGGATCGAAACGAAGGCCGAGGAGTATTGGCGCACGCACGTGGCCGAGCGAACGCACGACGCGCAAATGTCGCGCGCTGCCGTGCATCAGTATCATATGTATGGGCTTTTCCCGATTGGCGATACCGTGCGGCGCGGCGGCTGGTGGTATCACACCGATATTGACGCCAAGAAGCGCTGGTACGGCGAGCCGTGGGGCGGGCCGGATACTCATCTCGCGCGCCCGTTCTTTGTGTCCACGCTAAAAGCGCGCATCAAGCAAATGACCGAGTGGGCTAACGATCCCCAAGCCGACCTGGTCGCCGCCGTGGGCAGGACCAAGACCCAAGAGCAAATCGTGCCGATCATGGACGGACTGGTCAACAACAACGAAGGCTACTTTCAGGTCAACGTGCCTAATTACGGCGCGCTGGATGGCCTCCCGGATGATCTGGTCGTCGAGGTCCCGGCGATTGTCAATCAAAAAGGCATCCAGCCGATTCGCGTGGGTAGCCTGCCGCCCAAGATCATGCTCGAGCACATTCTGCCTGATTGGCTCGATACAGAACGCGAGCTGCTGGCCTTCAAGACGGGTGATCGCTCAATCCTGTTGTATAATGTGCTCGACCATCATCAGACCCGGTCTTATGATCAGGCCGTGGCAATTCTCGATGAATTGATGAAACTGGCCGATGTCCAAAAAGTCGAGGACTGGGAAAAGATGAGGCGGATTGCCGACTGTTACGAGTATCCGGCCGGATTGCGCGAGTTCGACGGCGCATCCAGGTAAGCCTGGTCGTTGCTGTATGCCGCATCATTTATCTGCACTCTTGTTCGACCTCGGCGACACGATCGTCGTCGAAGAGAGCGAAGTCAAAGACGCAGAAGAAACAACACTGCAGGCCGATTTGATCCCCGGCATGGCCGAGGCCTTGCGCCATTTCAAGGCGCGGGGCCTCCAACTGGCTCTGGTCGCCGATAGCCGCCCCGATACGCCGCTGAACGTTCTGCGCCAACACGGGCTGTACAATCTCTTTGACACGCTGGCCATCTCTGAGGTCGTCGGCGCGATCAAGCCCGATCCGTACATTTTTCGCGTGGCACTCGATGCGCTGGGCATTGCGGAAGGCGACTATGGCCGCGTGGTCATGGTGGGCAACAACCTGGAACGCGACATTGCCGGCGCCAACCGGCTTGGATTGATCTCTGTCTTTTTTCACTGGAATGATCGGCGGCGCAGCCAACCGCTGGCCGAGGACGAACATCCCCAGTACACGGTCGCTTCGGCAAGCGAGTTGATCGCGCTGATCAAAAGGCTGGATTGCCATGCCTGAATCCATCCCACCCGAACATCTCTCCACCCTGGCTTACTTGTGGCGCCAGTACGAGGCCCAACCGCGCCAACTGGCTTTTCGCGCTCAATCGCTCGATCAATGGCAAGCGTGGCGCGCTGCGCTCCGCGCGCAACTCGTCGAGTGCCTGGGCGGCCTGCCCGCCGACCGAGGCGACCTCGCCGCGCAAGTCGCCGAGGTGGTCGAAGAAGGTAACTATCGCCGCGAACAAGTCTTGTTCTACAGTGAGCCGGGTGTGGCCGTGCCCTGCTACGTGCTCACGCCTCGCGCCAGCGTGCCGCCCTATCGCCCGGTGATTGCCTTGCACGGTCACGGCAGCGACGGTGCGCGATTGGTGCTGGGATTGGCGCGCGACGATCAAGAGCGAGCGCACATGCAGGCGCTCAACTATGATTACGCCCGTCAACTGGCGCAGCATGGCTTTATGGTCTTTGCGCCCGTGCTGCGAGCGTTGGGCGAGCGGAATGAAGCTTCGCCCGCTTTCCGCACCGGAGAAGATTTGTGGGAAAAGTCATGCCAGATCACGTCCCTGGTCGGACTGCTGTTGGGCAAGTCGTTGGCCGGCTTGCGCGTCTGGGACGTGATGCGGACGGTGGACTATGTCCGCTCGCGGCCCGAGCCTATGCTCGAAAGCATCGGCTGTTTGGGATTTTCGGGCGGCGGCATCGTGGCTTTGTACGCAGCGGCGCTCGAAGACCGCATCAGCGCCGTGGTCGTCGGCGGAGCTTTTTGCACTTTTCGCGCTTCCATCATGGCCAAGGATCACTGCGCCGATAACTATGTGCCGGGCCTCTTGCGGTACGCCGAAGTGCCAGACATTGCCGGGCTGATCGCCCCCAGGCCGCTCCTGATCGAGCACGGCGTCGAGGATCCTAACTTTCCCATACAGGCAACACGTCTGGCGTATCAAGACCTGGCTCGCGTCTATACGCTGCTGGATCGCGCCGATCATTTGGAGGCCGACTATCACGCGGGCGCGCATCGCTTTGGCGGCGGCCAGGCTTTTGCCTTCCTCGATCGGTGGCTGGCCGATAACTATCCCTCAGACAAGATGATGTGAAAACGATTGGAGCATAAGCCATGCCCATTATTGAAAGTGAATTCATGCAACTCACCGCAGGACTCGACCCGGAGACATTCTGGGCGGAAAACGATGCGTGTGAAGCGTTCACGACAGACAAGCCGCGTTGCGCGGTGTCGTTTTCGCCGGATGACCACTGGCTGTTCGAGTTCATGCAAGTGCCGTCCACGCTACGCTATTACCAGGATAAGGCATACCGCGATCAGCTCCATCGCGAGGCCAATCGGGTCACTCAGCAGTACGTCGGCAGGATGTTCTTTGACGAGGACACCTGGGTGTCCAGTCCCAGGCGAATCGAGAACTTGTTCGGCTCGGAATTCTCTTATACCGAAAACGCGACGCCCTGGCTGACGCATGTCACGAACGACCCAGACGAGTTTGCCACGCTCCTGGATCGCGCCCAGGCGGCCGACGTCCAGTCCTGGGCTTTGCCCGAAGCCTACCTGCGTGAATGGGAAGAGCGAAAGGCGCGCGGCCTGCCTCTGCCCAGGCTCGGCGAGGGTAGCCGCGGCCCGGCGACGATCATGACGTCGGTCTTGCAGCCCGAGACCGTGTTCTTTTGGATGTACGATCACCCTGACCTGATGCGTCGCTTTCGCGATATTCTCGCGCGCAAGATGGTCGAGCTCAACCGGGCGCTGCGCGCGTTCAGCGGCAATACGGACGCAGGCTGGTGGATCACGGACGATAACAGCGCGCTGTTCAATCGAAAGCTATATCGCGAGTATTGCTTCCCGGTGCTCGAACAGGTGCTGGCGGCGATGGCGCCGCCCGGGTCGCGGCGCTATCAGCATTCGGATAGCTCGATGGGCCACTTGCTCGACCAACAGCGCGAGCTGGGCATCAACAGTGTCAACTATGGACCCGAGGTGGACGCGGGCCTTATCCGCGAAAAGCTGCCGGAGGCTATCGTCAACGGTCACACGCCGCCGCTGCTGCTGCGTAACGGCTCGCCGGACGAAATCCAGGCCCGGGTCGTGTCCGACTTTCAAAAGGCTGGAGCGACGGGCGGGTTGATTGTGACGACGGCCGGCTCGCTGGCGGCCGGAACGGGCGTGGGTCGCATGCGTTGGCTCATGCAACTGGTTCAAGATCATTGCCGGTATGATCGAGCCGCATAAAGAGCAGGAGAAGATGTCATGGCAGACAAAAAACGCTTTGCTTTGGGCCGGCATAGCTTTTACACTCCGCAGACTGCCGATCGGTACGGCCTCACCCGGCGCGGCGAGCGATGCTATGGCTGTCCGGAATCGCAGCGCTGCCCGTTCTTTCTGGACATCAGCGCAGGCAGGTTGCGCGCCATCCTGGGCTAGAGTCGGTTGCCACACGCCGCTATCCACTCGGTATTGGACGTTCGAAACAACACCACCTTCCAACTGGAAGGCTTGCTCACTTATGGCGGTCGCCCTGCCGGCAAAAATGTCACCATTCGGCGGATAGAGTTGTGATCAGGCCGCTGTTTCGTCAAATTTGGTGCTCATTCGTACTCGCTTTCCCACTCGACCTTTGGGCAAAGCTCCTGGCACTTGGCAACCAAGTTAGGCACACTCTGCCGCCACTCGCAGAAGGCGATCAACTCCCGCGCCTTGTCCGCCTTGTTCACGCCGTTCAAGGTTTCGTATTCCATCCCACCAGCGCCATCTCTCGCCGCCGCCAGTCTGGCAAGTAACATCCCATCATCACCCTAAACCCCTTGCCGTGATCCGGCACACGCAGATGCAGCAAATCGTGACACAGCACATAGTCCACCAGGTCGAGCGGCAAGCGGAGCACATCGGCGTTCAATGTCAGGGTCCCATTCGACGAGCACGACGCCCATTTGTTCCGCATCGCCCGAATCTGCACCCGCCGCACCTGCACGCCCAGCCGCTTGGCCCACACGTCTACACGAGCGCGCAACTCGTCGGGCGAGACCTCAAAGGTCTCCGAAACCTTTGAGGTCTCTAGCTTGCTCAACCCCGTCTCGATGAACTGCTTGACGCGCGGGCTATCCACCGCCAACCCGTTTGGGATCAGCGCCACCACTCCCCTGGGCGTCGCTTTGAGCGCCAGCGTCTTGCGGCGCTCGTGCTGGATACGCACGTCAGTCTTCATTTCGCCATCACCAGCATCTTGTGCATGCGCAGCACATTGTTCACTACTTCCACCAGCCCGCCGACCGGCGCGCCGTCTTTCGCGCGGTCAGCCGCCACCCTGACGGGCAACTCGATGACTTTGTACAGCTCGCGCCGCACCACGGCCTCCAGGCGCGCGTTATACGGCCAGGTCGGGTGAGCGTCCAAGACCTTTTGAACCGCCTGGGCCGTCTTGTCCGGCCCTAGCACGCCCTGCCCCTTGAGCACCCAGAACACGGCAAACTCGCTCCCTGCCAGCCCGCTCGCCGTCTGTTCTTCGTGCGCCGCCGACGCCTGGCCGGCCTGCGCCTGCAACTGTTCGAGCGCCGTCTGCACGCTGATCTGTCGCTCGTTCAGCCGCCGGATAATGTCCTCCACCTGCGCGCCAATCGAAATCAAATACGGCTGCTCGTTCTGATGCTCCTCGATGTGAACCATCAGGCTGCGATAGAGGTTCGTCACCTTGACCCGCTCGGTCATGTGGTCGGCCTGGATGACGTTTGCCAGGTTGCGGTTGATGGGGTACAGCGGCAAATCGGCCGGCTTGCCCTCGGCCTTGACATGCTTGCGGATGAGCGCGTCCGTCTTGGCCAGCAGGTCGCGTTGCTGCCCGCGCTTCTTGGCTTCGGGATCAAAATAGTTGTACACCACCTGGTAGACCTGGGCGATCAGCGCATAGTCGTCTATATAGTCGCGCAGGAACGGATCGGGTGAGAGGACTTCGTAGGCGGTTTGCAGTTCTTTGAACAGTTGGGTGAAGGCTTCACGTTTGTCTTGCTCAAAAAAGTGATCAATGATGCGGGCGGGCCGGTCGCCCGTCGTCGAGAGGTCAACCGGGGCCAGGAGCGCCTGGATGGACGTGAGCAGCTCGCCAAAGCGGACGCGCAATTTCTCCAGGTCAATCAGCCCGGTGGCGACAGTCGCAGCGTCGAACGAGAGCGCCCGTTGCAAATTCTCAAAGATGCCGATGTAATCTACGATCAGCCCGGATGACTTTTCCGGATAGGGCCGGTTCACGCGCGCGATGGCTTGCAGCAGCGTGTGATCCTTGAGCGGCTTGTCCAGGTACATGCAATACAGCACCGGCGCGTCGTAACCCGTCAACAGCTTCTCGGTCACGATCAGAAGCTTGGGCAGCTTGGTCTTGTCGCGGAACGCCCGGCGCACCGTTTTCTCTTCGTCCTCCTCCAGGTGATACTCGCGCAGCAGCCCTGTGTCCTTATGATATGGCGTGTACACCGCCTGGCTGTACTCGTTGGGCAAAAACTCGTCCAGCGCCTGCTTGTATAGCGCGCACGCCTCACGATCCACGGCCACGACGAACGCCTTGAACCCCAGCGGCTCGACGTTCGTCTTGAAATGCTTGGCTACGTGCGCCGCGATCTCACACACACGCTCCGGCGCTTTCATCACCGCCTTGAGCTTATCCGCCTTTTCCAGCAGTTTGTTCAACGCCTCGATGCTCGCCACGCCGGCCTTGTCCACCACGCTGTAAAACTCGTCTTCGAGCATCTGCCGGTCAACGTGCAGGTCGGTCGGCGCGAGCGTGTAATACAGCGGCACCGTCGTCCCGTCTGCGATGGACTCGTCCATCCCGTACTTGTCCTGGTAGCCCGCCGCATCGGCCTTGCCGAACGTCTCGAACGTCCCGCGCCCGATTTTGCCCTTGTCCACCGGCGTGCCGGTGTAGCCAAAGTAGAACGCATTCGGCAGCGCCGCCCGCATAGTGGTCGCCAGGTCGCCCTCTTGTGAGCGATGCGCCTCGTCAATCTGCACCACAATGTTGTGCCGCTGGCTCACGTTCTTGGGCATCCGGTCGAACTTGTGGATCAGCGTCACGATCAGCCCGCGATAGTCGCCCGCCAGCAGCTCGCGCAGGTGCTGCTTGCTCCTGGCGCGCTCTACGGCCGGAAACCCGAACGCCTCCAGGTTTTGCTTCATCTGGCCTTCCAGCTCGCGCCGGTCCACCACAATCAACAACGTCGGATTCTCACCCTTGGCCGACATCTCGCGGCGCAGTTGATGCGCCGCCACGATCATGGTGAGCGTCTTGCCCGATCCTTGCGTGTGCCATTCCAGGCCCGACCGCGCCAAGACTTCCGAAGTCTTACAGACTTCGGAAGTCTGAAGGACACGCTCGACAATCTTGCGTGTGGCACGCATCTGGTGCGGCCTCAGCACAAACTTGTGCGTTTGATCCTCGGCGCGATAGAACAACACGTAATCCCGCAGCATGTCGAGCACGTTCTGGCGGTCAAAGAACGACTTCCCCAGCCGCTCCAACCCATAATCCGCGCCGTCCGCCTTCCACACATTCATCGCCTTGGCGTCGTCGTTCCACGTCGCCCCATAGTGCAGGTGCGCGTTGGCGACTGCGAACAGCGGCGGGTATTTGATAAACTCGGGAATCCGATCCGTGTACACGCGCTGGATTTGGTCAAACGCTTCCATCTCGGCTTCGGCCACGGTCGGGCTTTTGTTCTCCACCACGCACACCGGCAGCCCGTTCACCCACAACGCCAAATCCATCCGGCGCCGGTCACGATCCACGAACGTCATCTCTTGCGTAAAATGGAACTGGTTGGCTGGTAAGTCAGAATAGTCAATCAGCGTCAGGTTGCGCTCGCGCTTATGCACCTTATCGTACGCCGTCCACTGACCGCGCAGCGCCTGCAAGTATCTCTCATTCCCTGCCATTGTCGGAGGCAGCACCCGCAGCCGGCGTATCTCTTCGCCGACGTTCGCCTCCGTCACCACGCGCGGATTGAGCGCCACCATCTGCTCGCGCAACACCTCTGGCAAAAACGGCTGCGCCTCATCCCCGCCGCGCGCCTCTAGCGCATCCTCCGGCGGCAGGTATGTCCAGCCGATCCCCATGAGATAGTTGACCAGTGCGTCTTGAACGTCGCGCTGTTCCGAGATGCGGGTCATGTGGCTCCTGTGATGTTGATCCGCGAATCGGCAAGTGTCGGCCTATGGGGCTTGATACTCGTCACACACCAGTTTCTTGAACAGAGATACGGAAAGAATGATCGTGTTGACCAGTTTGCGCGCCTCGGTGAAATCACGGTCACCCGTGATAAAAAAATCGGCATTCGCGGCGAGGGCGCACGCCAAAAACCGGGCATCCTTTTGGTCGCGAGGAAATTCCAGTGCAGTATCAACCTCGATGAGGGTCGTAGAGGCATCGAGAAACGCGTGCCATTTGCGCAGGACATCTTGAGGCAGGTCAAACTTGGCGCGACTGAGCACCGCCTTGTACTCGGCCAGGATGTCTGAGGAGACGATCCATTCCCAATCGGCGTGAGAAGCGACGAACAGGATTACCTCTTCCGGCGTCTTGTTTTTCAGCGCGGCTGACACCAGGACGTTGGTGTCAATCAAGACTTTCACCGGCCAGCCCGATACGCTGCGATTTCGGCGGCGATCTCGTCTTCGCTAATGGCTTGAGCCTGGGGCAACGCCTGCGTGGTCTTGAACAACGCGCGTAACTCTTGGACGCGAGCAGCGGGCTGTTCCTCTTCCGCGATCACGACCACTTCCACACGCTGACCAGCGCGAAAGGGCACATCGGATAACACAATTTGCCTGGGGTCTTGAACTGTGACGTATTGCCGATAAGCCATCATCGGTCACCTCCTGACGCCGACTTGCCGCATCAAGTATACCCCAATTTCAGCTTTGTACAGATTAGAGATAGTGGGCCAGTGCGTCTTGAACATTGCGCTTTTCAGAGATGCGAGTCATGGGTGATCTCCAGACCTCCAAAGTCTCACAGACTTCGGAAGTCTCGCTCAGTCGTCGTCCAACATCAAATGCGCAATGCGCTTCTTGTCGGTGGGGAGATGGGCTGCCGTGAATTCTCGGTACAAGACTTCCGAAGTTTTACAAACTTCGGAAGTCTGAACTGCGACGAATTGCGCCAGAATAATATCCGGCTTGGGTAGCTGGCCGTGACGCAAGCCAAGATATTCGCGATAGCTGGAAAATGCCCAATCTTCAGGCTGCTTGACCAAGCCTGCTCGCACCGGATTCAAATGGATGTAGCAGGACAGGTGCAAAAGATACTCGTTTCGGTCAATGCGCTTGGCCTGAAACTGGCCCTGGAAAAGTGCGCCGACGCGCTCGTATCGCTTGTTGATCGCTTTGGCGTAAGAGATGCTGAACAATTGCAGGTGATGCGAAAGGTCGTCGTCGTGAGGTTGGAGCAGACAGTGATAATGAGTGGGCATCAAGCAGTAGGCCACTAGCGTCACGCACGGCCCGGAAGGTTGCACCAGGTACTCTCGCAGACGGCGCAGGAAGAACACGTAATTCTCTTCCTCGAAGAAAATATCCTGGCGGTTGTTGCCGCGATTGTAGATGTGATAATATTCACCCGCAATAAGTGGAATGTTTCTGCGGGGCATATAGCTCTCCAGCAGACTTCCGAAGTCTAAGAGACTTCGGAAGTCTGCACCACACATCCGTGTATCCGTGTCATAATCCGTGTTGTGCCACCCTCACCTTTCCCGTCATCAGTTCATGCAGCATGGACTTGAACAGCGCTTGCAACGCAGCCTTGCGCTGCTCTTCGACTTTGAGTTTCTGCCCAAGTGTGCCGAGAGAGACCGCAATCTGGCGCTGCTCGTCAGTTGGTGGAACTGGCACTGCGTAGCCTTTCAAGAAGCCACACGTTAGTGCCCCTTTCGTGCTGCCTCCCGATTGACCTATCTGTCGAAGGTGTTGATATCGCCCCTGCAAGAACAACAGCATAAACTCGGGCAAGACGTTTTTATCCTTAAACTCAATGTAGGCTAGATGTTGGTTGATACACGTGTCAAAGGTAACAAGTGCTGCGTTGCCCAGTGTCTTTCCCTGACCAGTGATCGCAACAACGAGACTTCCCTTGCTCACAAGTGGCAGATGACATTCTGCTTTTGCCGTGGCTGTGACAAACTCGTCTGCATGTGTGATGACCGATTCATGAACCTTGGTGCTGGTCAACCAAGGAATGTCGCCATTTTCCCAGTAGCTTGGATTGTCACGCTTAGGAGTCGAACCGTTCCCAATGCGAGCTAGATCTCCAAGTTGAACAATCTTCCAATGCTCTGGCACCTCCCCGATCTCCGTCTCCCTCGTCGGCAGCGGATCAGCATACGGCCCATACGTGAACAACCTCCGCATCAGCGACCGCTTCACCTCCCGCGCTGCTGCGATCACCGCCTCCTGCGCCGCCATCGCCCGCTGAATCGTGCTCAACACATGCGCGATCCCCCGCTGTTCAGGAAGCGGCGGAAGTGCCAACCGATATTCTCTGATTGCTTTCCAAGACGTTCGGGGTAAGTTTGTCCCACCAGTTGTACTGATGGCATGTTCTACAAATCCTCTTGTGTGAAACAAATGGATCAGCCAATCTGGCATTGTTCGAGCAGTGTCCGCTTTCAGAATGAGAATGTCTGTGGAACTGATGCCCTCAAAGTGCGCAAGGGCGGACTTGCGCAGATATGGACGGAGCTTCCCGTAGAGAATATCACCCGGATAAAACTTGTTTTTGGAACTCTTGACCTGGCCGCAGTCTCCCCACTGTGCAAGCCTGGGATTTCCCGACTCGATGTGCTCAAGCCCGACGTATCGCACATGGCTCAAAGTGTTGGGGTCAACGGTTTCAGTCCGCAGACCACAAATATCTGCAAGTTGAGCCACTTCCCACTCTTGAGGAATGTCGCCTACCTCGGTCTCTTTGAAACCGTTGCCGCCGTTTACTTTCGCCATCCCTTGAACCCCAAGTCACCCAGCACTTTGTCCAGTTCCTTGTCCACGTCGCCGCGCTCTTCCTCCGCCTCGGCCAGCAGCACCAGTGCCTCATCCAGCGGCAGTGCCTCCTCGCCGCCATTCACGGCCACGTACCGGCTCGGACTCAGGTTATAGTCATTCCGCGCGGCTTCGTCTTTCGTGATGATGGTGCTCTCGCCTTCCGCCGCGCGCCAGTCGTGGTACAACTCAAAAATGTGCGCAATATGCTCGTCCGTCACGTAATTTTTGGGCCGCCCCTTGGCGCACATCTTGCTCGCATTGATCAGCAAAATCTCGCCCGCGTGGGGGCGTTTGCCCTCGCCTCGCAGCACCAGGATGATGCCTGGCGCGCTCGTGTTGTAAAACAAATTCTCCGGCAGCAGGATGACGCACTCTACACGGTCGGCGTCCACAAACGCGCGGCGCACGTCGCGCTCCTTGTTGCTCCCCTCGTTCCCGCTCCCGCGCGAAACCGCCCCTGTATCGAGCACCACCGCCATCTTGCCGCCAGGCTTGAGATGCGCCACCATGTGCTGCACCCAGCCCCAGTCGGCGCTGCTGGCGGGCGGCGTGCCCCGCGTAAAGCGCCCAAACGCATCATCTTCATAGACCGCCGTCCCAAACTTTTGGTTCCACATCGGGTTGGCCGCGATCTTGTCAAAGCGCCGCAGCTTGCCGTCGTCGTCCTTGAACTGGGGCGCCGTCATCGTATTGCCCAGCGCGATCTCGGCCTCCATGTCGTGAATGATCGCGTGCATCCTGGACATGGCGCACGTGTCGGGGTTGATCTCTTGCCCGAACAGCCGCAGCGGTCGCTCCACGTCGGCCAGCTTGGCCTTGCCCCGCTTCTTGGCTGTCTTGTCCCTCAGTCGCAGTTGGCTCTTGACCAGCAGGCCGCCCGTGCCACAACAAGGGTCATACACACTTTCGCCTGGCTCGGGGTCAAGGATGTACGCAATCAATATTGCGACCTCGGTTGGCGTAAGGAACTCGCCCGCGCTCTGCCCGCCGCCCTCGGCGAACTTGCGCAACAGATACTCGTAAGCATCACTCACGATGTCGGTGTCTACGTCGTCCAGGCCCAGCCGGTGCTGGTTCAAAATCTCCATCAGCCGCGCCAGCACGTCATCTTCCAGCAGCCGCTGCCCGGCCTCGGTCGCATTGAAATCACGCCGGTCAATCACGCCCGCCAGCTTTTGGTTCTCGCGCCCGATGGCCTTCATCGTGTCGGTGAGGCGCTCACCCAGCTTGTTCGAATTCGCCCTCACCTCGGCCCACAAGTGACCATCGGGAATGTAGAACCGGATCAGACCGCGATCCGCGCGCACCAGCTTTTGCGCCTTGGCCTTGCCGCCCAGCTCCTTCGCCAGCCGGTCAAGCTCATCCTCGTACACATCGCTCAGCCGCTTGTAAAACAACAGCGGCAGGATATAGTCCTTGAACTTGGGCGCATCCAGCGGGCCGCGAATGGAGCAGGCCGCTTCCCACAGCCAGTTTTCAAGCGTAGTAGTATCCATACCGCTGACTCAATTGATGGATTGGAGAACCGTCCTTACGATAGCGCCGATTTGTAGAATCCATCGGGTGTGCAACTCCTCTGGCTTTGCTGCATCATGTTCGAGCAAGTCTTTCGACCAAGGTCAGCCCGATCACAACCATCAGTCCGCCGCCGATCAGGCCCGGCTCAGTCAACCCCGAAGGGTTACTCTAGCCATGTCTCCAGTGAGCAGATTCAAGATGACCTTATTCCGGTCGATTTCTGTTGTCATACCGGTACCTGCCCACCCCCAACGAGCTGCAAAGATATCTTGTGCTTCATTGCGGATCAGTTGGTACACTTGGCTCGAAATTACACAGTTATCTGGGTATTGAGTCCTTGAGACAATCGCATGAGGCTCAGTGATAATTCGCCCGTCTACCTCCGTCGTCACGCTCACATCTTCTGCGAATAGCGAACCAAGTGAACGTATGTTAAGAACAAACCGCTCCGCAATGCTGTCAGGACGGGCTTTGACTCGGACAATCGGCGGGCCTGCTGGAGCGAACGGAAGCAAGACATATGTCAGTAACAGGAAGTCGTTTCTCATGAACTCGGTCGATGCTTCGGAAATCTCAACAACTAAACGTGCTCCTTGATGGCGATACATTGTGAATAGCGATGTCAGTGCTCCAAAGTTGCGCTCGACAAGTCGAGAATAGTTTTCCATAACTCTCGGCGCAGCCCGCGCAACTATCTCTGCAACCGGATCGAGGTTGCGATCCCGTAGATAGGAAAATAGTTCCTGACTTGTGAACATCGGTGGAGACAGTCGGTCGATGGAGCCTCGGAGTTGAGCAAGATACCACCGCAATACAAGCATCTTTTCAATCTGCAGCTCATACCAACGACGACGAGGATCCTCAGAAGCCCTGTATGCCGCAGACCAGGTTCTGACCAGTTGATCAACCCGTTGAATTATATCACTGCAGTTGGCGGTCTGTACCGCTTCGAGCGATTCATAGCCGAGAAATTCCCAATTGTAGCGGTGGAGATCACTCTGCCAAACTAAGGGACGGTCTTTTAGAATACGATGAATCCGCTCCATTGGCAGCAAGGAGCATCCTGTCTCATCAAGCAACCAAGCACCAACTAATTTTGCTATCTGCTCATTCACCTCTTCCAAAGCAACAGCTTCAGGCAGGTCACGCGACAACTTGCTCCAGAGTACGTTGGATATCCCGCCAGTAGGTCTGAGTTCACGACGAACAGTAGCATCCAAATCGCTTCTACCCAATAACCCAACCATTTCATCTGGTAATTGTACGAGTGGCTGCGGGTATTCAGGAGTCAGCGTCCGATAGCCGTGGTAGACATTTGTCATCCATAGACCGGCTTCTCCCGATGTACAAGGCAACAACCGAGTTTTCAAATTCGGAAATTGATCGCGAAGGCGAGCATAAGTTGATATGAATCGGGTGAGACTTGTCATCCGCACTTCAACCGACTGCTCATCGACGCCAGTGCGGGGCCGTCGCCTATGTTGGTTGCTTTCGGTTAGGGCCCGAACAGTCCGCACGAACAATGGGAGGTCAAAGTCAATCAGAGGTGCTAGCCATCCCTCGAGCTCCTCAGCCACTGTGTCCAAGTAGAAGAGCAAAGCATCTCGTCCAAGTCGAGTAGCAAGAGCCCGTTGAACCTCTTCCGATTGCCGCGATCTATCGCTGATGCGTGACCAGTCGCGTGCCTTGACAGTGTAAACGAACGACCGTAACTTCCCAAAAGGAAAGGTGAGATCGGCATGACCGTCAAGACGAACACGTCGTGAGAGCAATCCAAAACGGACCACATTTGTGTAAGCTGGACTGCCCACCACTGCGGGATCCAGCAAGCGGCAAAAGTCTCGCTCATCAAGTTCCGCTTGGTCCATAGTTACCATTCTGTCGGCGGCTTTGGAAATGATGTCTTCCGCGATCATTTGGTCTGGATGGTCAAAGTCAGAAAACTTATGCGACCAATAACGATCGAATATGGCGACGTCGGACAAATCATCAGGAACACCACTGTCCACCTGCTCAAAAGTCTCGGCCACCAGGCGAAGCATAAGTGGCGCACGACATTCCTCGCGAGTTTCCCCGCGCAGTGCGCTATCAATTCGGAATACCTCGCTGTATTTTGGCCACGCCTCATCCAACTCATTTTCACTAAATGGTTGAAGTGTAACACCTGGCAAGTCGACGTCATTCAAGTGCGGAAAGACGCAGCGTCCAAACGAGTTGAGATTGTTGCCACGATCGCGGACAAAGAATGGCCAGTCGTATGTCTTGCAACTAACACACAACCGAACCAGAGCCGGATCCAGATGTATTACAAGGTCATTGAGCTCTGCCCGGAAATTGCGATGCTCTCCTGGAGATTCGTCAAGTCCATCAATGAAAAGGTATAGTTTGGCTTGGTGTGACCGAACCACCTCGCTGAAACGCTGAATGATTCGCGCAGCAGGTTCATCCTGTTGAAACTCCCAGACGAAATCGTTTGCAATCGCGTCGGTCAAACCTCTCCATAGATGACCAGCACGGTAGAACAACACAAGATCAGCATCGCCATGGTTAATCATCTCAGCAAGAGCGCAAAGCTCGTTTGATTTCCCTATACCTGATTCACCAACCACTGCCAAACACAGAGTATTGCTCGCCATGAATGCACGAAATGCCTCCCGCAGCGACTGTCGAGGTATATACAGTTCGGGATCATAACGCCGGCGGTCACCAGGTGCGCTGCGGAGATCTGCCATTCCTCTCTCCGACTGCACACGACAGTAGCTCTGGAGTGCGCCGAAATTCAGGCTAAAGAGAGTTCGGATAGCCCAATTGCGCGTTTCATCGTCTACTCCAACAAAACGCTTTCCGTTTCTTACCCATGTTGCATCGGCAGGCGTTCCAGACGCTATCTTCTCAGCCGTAATCGTGTCATAGACTACGAGTTCGCGCCCGTTTGTCACGATTGTGAATGGAGCCATCGTGTGCAACAGGCGGGCATACGACAATCCCTGATCACTGTCAGCGTCTGATAGATCCACATCTGGGTCTTTAGTCTCGACAATCGCCAATGGCTGACCATTCCTAACCAACAGCATGTCGCTATAGGCACGAACTGTACGCTGCCGTTGGTCACCGCCTACCACAATCATGGAATGGCCGATCCTGAGTTGATACGAGTCCTCGAAGCTCATCTCGTTCAAGGTGAAACCGAGATCGGCAAAGTACATAGCCAAAGCCGAGCGAACTTCTTCTTCAGAGTCAGGATTAAAGGGGAAGCTTATATCTTTCAAGCCCATTGCCTCAAACCTCAGAGACGAACTTCAGGATTTCATGCCTATCGAAGTAGCATGACAGCTCGGCATCCACTTTAGCGGCTTGGTCGAGTGCACCGTCATACCAACCAAAAAACAGCCCGCCCCGACAATTGCCAGGACGGGCCGACTAGGCTATCCTATGCAGCACCGGGAGCGCACTCCCGCCCTGGTCATACCGCGAGTGCTTGAACACTGCGTGGCGCTTCTAGTGTAGCACAGGTTGCACGAGAGGACAAAATCAAAAGGCCGCTCAATCGTGCGGCCCTCGCGTTTTCGGCCCTGGATGCAATTAGACGCCTGCGGAAACTGGGGCCTTGCACTGCAGGCAAATGGCGACACGCTTCGCGCAATCTGTCTGCCGCCAGGCAGGCTGTCGCCTGAACGATGTGGGCAATCACCAGTGTGTGTGTGCACGCAAAGGTTTCAGGGGAAATGGACTTCTGGTAGGATATGGGGAGTCACAGCCCATCTACTATCGGCGGTTTAACATGGAGTACGCTCCTGAAGCAATTGCCAACGTGGCCCAGCAAGTCACGCAGGTTTTCAAGGTCGCGTTAGAGCAGCGGCTGGCGTCCAGCAGTCGCCGCGCCCACCAGATGTGCAGCGTGCTGATGTGGCCGTGCCGGATGGATTTCTCGCGTCGGGCGCAGAGCCTTCAAGGTTCTGCGCTCGATCCTTAATGGGCTTGTTCGGATGATTGACTGCCTCTGAGTGTCCAGAGAAAGGGCAAAGCCGGATGCGCTCCCGATCAATCTCGCGCTCAGTCAGTTTCTCGATCACCTCGTCAATGAGTGCATCGCAAACGAGCAGCGTGAATTCGCCGTTCAGCCAGCGCCGAATCAGCTCCTGGGTCGGGCTGGTGGGGTTTCGGCTCAACAGGGCCGATACGAAAACGTTGGTATCCAAAACCGCGCGCAGCCGCTCAGTCACGCTGCCAGTCTCCCTCGGTGGCGGTGCCTTTGGCAATCGCTTCCGAGCGGATCGCCTCGGTCAACTCTTCAAAGCGCGCGACGAGCTTGTTGCGCGGCACGTCTTTCAGCGCACCGGCTCGCCGCCTGGCCTCGGCGCGAATCTCGGCTGCTGAAATCCGCTTTTGAGCCGGCGACTGCCGCCGCTGCTTGAGATAGTCCACAAACTCGATAACCAGCGGCAGGTCTTCTTCGGAAAGACTGGCAACTTGCACTACAGCCTGTCGAATCAGGCCGCTATCGCCTGAAACATTCGCACTCATAGCAACTCCTCTCTCAATCTTCCCAGACACTACACGCGCATTGAGTATATCACAAATCACTTGACACGGCGCGGTGACAAAGGTATGCTAGATGCGCCAGCGGACGAAATTCGGCTCCATGCCGTGTGATCGTCAGGCCGAGGCCAGACGGTCCTGTATCCCTGGCAGCCCTTCTAAAGCCGCTAAGGTCAGCGGCTTTTTCCGCGTGCGATAGACTCCGTACTGTTTCTAGCGCGTATCAGGCCCTCGTATACTGATTATACCTTCTTCACGCGCTGGCGATAGTGCTCCAAATTGATGCGTGTGATTTGTGTCAGGTTACTCGGCGCTTCATCGGGCGCGAACCAGCCGATCTCGGTGCACTTGGCAGCTTCGCGGATAGTCGGCTCACCCGAAGTGATAGTGCAGATGAACGTGGGTGAGATCCAATGCTGGCCTTCGTCGGGAAGAATGTGATCCACCACGTCCAACAACTCGCCGGCTTCTATCTCGATTCCGTATTCTTCTCGCATCTCGCGCTTGAGCGCATCGGCCAGCCGCTCGCCAAATTCCACCGAGCCGCCGGGAAACTCCCATAAGCCGCGTTCGTTCTTGGCCTCAGGGCCGCGTCGCGCCAGAAAGAGCTGGCCCGCGTCATCAACGATGATCGCGCCCACACCAACTCCGATATAGTCAACACCACGCTTCACGGTCTGTATCCCTTTGGGCCGGTCATCGGGGGAACTTGTAACGGTCCTTGTTTGCATTCTTTTGGTCTTCGGGGTACGGTCACCGCGCCCACCAGATGTGCAGCGTCGAAATGTGGCCATGGCGGATGGACTTCTCGCGCCGCGCGTGCTCCGAGATGCGCTTGATGGGCAGGTCAACTTCGAAGAGGCGTTTGGGCTGGTTCATCTTGTGTGGAGAAAAAACGGAACGTGGAAGGGCAATGCCAATCCACGCTCCTATAGCATGTTGATGATCGCCCGCTTGAGGCCAGGCAGGTCATTCTGAACAATGTCCCAGATTTGATTCAAGTCAATGCCCAGGTAATCGTGTACGACGACATTCCGAAAAGCGCCAATCGCACGCCAGTCTACGTCAGGCCGGCTGGCCTTGAGCGGTTCGGAAATTCGTTGGCTGGACTCGGCCAACGTGTGGAGATTTCGCAAGACAGCATCTTGCGTCCGGGTGTCCGCCATAAAGGCCGTTTTGCCGTCTACCGTGTAAAGCTCGATGCGCTCGAGGCATTCCTGGATATGAACCAGATAGAGCCGATCGTCATGCGCCGTCATAGCGGCACGGCCTCCTTCAAGACGCGGTCGCGAATGTACCAATGGAGAGCCGCCTCGGTGACAACATCCACCTTGCGCCCCAGCAGGTTTTCGAGATCGGCGATCAGGCTGGCGGGAAACCAGGCCGAGTGAACCGGCCTGACTGCTACCAGCAAATCCAGATCGCTATCGGGGCCAGCTTCGCCGCGCACGACCGAGCCAAAAACGCGCACATTGTATGCGCCGTGCCGCTCGGCAACCTGCAAAATGTCCTGGCGTTTTTCTTTGAGCAGTTCGTCAATACTCATAGCGCCTGATTCTCCTTCATCTGTGAGTATATCACAAAGCACTTGACGGGGCGCAACGACATAGGTGCGATTGGAGTGCTGACGGTCGCCGCAATGTGTACATGCAATAGGAATCGTTCTAAAAACCCTGCCCATCCGTGTCATCCGTGGAAATCCGTGTGTGCCCCATTTGACAAATCAGAATATACGTGCTATCCTCAAGACGTGATTGGGGCGGCCCGGCACATTAACATCTGCATCGCCCGGCCTGCTCCCGCTCCAGCCCTCGCCCGCCGCCATGTTCACCCGAATTGTTTCCCCAGAAAATTCACCCTTTTTTGAGACCTACAGAATTACACATTTACATGACGCTTGCCGCGTCCCTGCGGGCAGCCAACCCGCCGGTGGGTACCTACCGGTTGTATTTGCCGATTGTGAGGCGGTAGGCAACTGGCGCGAACTGGCGAGATGAACCCCAGTTCGAGCGACGTGCCTTCGATTCGACACTGACATACGCGCTGTCCAGAGCGCGCGACCGAATGCTTGCCGGCAATCACCCGCCAGACGACAGTGTTGCCGGTCGTCTGGCGGCACGGTCTATGGGCGGGCACTGCATTCATAGCACATCGCGCCGGATCACGTCCCAGCCGCCCACAAGCGCGATAGCAACTCCGCCCACGACGCCTAATGCCAACGAAACAGCGAACGTTTCGCCTTGAAGGCTGCCTCTTGCCACCCAGCCTGGCAAAGTCCATGGATACACTTTAGCCCAATCAGAGTTGATGACGATGACGCTAGCCACCGTCGTCACGATGCCTACACCCATCGCCACAACAAAGCTCGGCCAGCGCGCGCTCACCCACAGGTGCAGCGAGACGATGAGCCACGACGCCAGATACCCCAACGTCACCGATTGCACTAAAGTCGCCCAGGGGATCGGCGCACCAAAGCTCCAGGCAGGTTTAATCACCCGAAACAATAACCCCACGCCCACCGTCATCGCCGCCAAAAAGATCATGCTCAGGCCAATCAACCCCAGCGCGATCACTTGCTTGGACGCGTACACGGCCCAGCGCGGCACAGGTAACGCATACAACTGCTTCCACGTCTTGTTGTGATGCTCCAGCGCGCTCAACAGCCCCGTCTCCAGCGTGACGAACAGCGGCAGCATGAGCAGGCTCCACAGGACGAGCGAAGTTTGAATCAACATATGCCAGAGGTCATCCTGCTGTGCTCTCTGCTCCCCCTGCTGAAAATACAGAGCCAGCACCAGCAACATCATAGACAATGGGGCCAGCAGCGTCAGCCAGACTGTGAGCGTGCGTTTGGTCTTGAGCAACTCGGCGCTCAAGGCTCTAAAAAATGCCGTCATGTTTTGCTCCCTGCCTCATAGTACGTCGCGGCGAGTCACGTCCCAGCCGCCTGCCAGCGCAACCACAATCCCGCCGAGGAATCCCAGCGCCGCCTGCGCCGCGATGGCATCACCTTCCATGTATCCAATCGAAGCCAGCCCTGGCAGCGTCCAGGGGTACACCTTGGCCCAGTCAGAGTTGATGACCATGACGCCGGCGACCGTCGCCGCGATGCCCACCCCCATCGCCACGACGAAACTCGGCCACCGTGCGCTTACCCACAGGTGCAACGAAATGATCAGCCATGCGGCGAGATATACCAGCGTGTAGGCCGGAACGATGGCGGCCCAGTCAATCGGCGGCACAAAGCCAAACTCTGGCTTGAGCAGGTTCAGCAAAAAACCCACTCCAAGGCTCATCACCATCAGGTTCAGTGTGCTCAGGCCCACCAGCGCCAGGCCGATCAACTGCTTGGCCGCATACACCGCCCAGCGCGGCAGTGGCGTAGCATACAACTGCTTCCACATCTTGTTGCCATGTTCCTGTGCGTTCAACAAGCCGGTTTCCAGCGTCACAAACAGTGGCAGCATGAGCAGCGCCCACAGGATCAAACTGTTTTGTGTCAGGCTGAGCCAGGCGTCGCTGTTAGACCTCAGCGCGCGCAGACCCATCTGCATATCCATCACAAATTCCAGGAACGCAATCGCCAGCGGAGCCAGGATGACGAGCCACAACGTCAGGGTTCGTTTTGTTTTCAACACTTCGGCGCTCAAGGCGCGTGTCAAGGTAGTCATATTTCTCTTCCTGATGGTTGTAGGGGCAACCCCTTCGCTGCGCTCAGGGCAGGCTCTTGTGGTTGCCCGCCACAAGGGCAGGTCGCTACGCGAGACCTGTCCCCAAGATTAGGAATTGGTCAATGCCAAAAAGATGTCTTCCAGCGACGGTTGTTCCAGGCTGAGGTGATAGACATTGATGCCCGCCCGCACCAATTGAGTATTGAGCATCGCCGCGTCCGAAGCGCCGTTCACTTTGACCGTCAGGTGATGGTTACTATTGTATGCAACCGACCAGCCCGCCCCGGCCAACAGCCGCTGCGCCTCGTCCAAACGATCCGCGGCGAGATTGGCCCGATCCTGGTATCGCGCGCGGAGTTGATCGGGTGTGCCCTGAAAGATCAGCCGGCCCTTGTCAATGATGCCAATATGTGCGCGCTCGACGAGCGCCGCCATCTGTTCGACTTCATTTAGCAGATGGCTGGACACGAACACCGCCGCGCCGAACTGGCGCGGCAGGTCGCAAATCAGTTGGCGGATTTCGTGAATGCCCGCCGGATCGAGTCCGTTCGTCGGCTCGTCCAGGATCAAGAGTTCCGGCTCGTTCAACAGCGCGACGGCCAACCCGAGCCGCTGACGCATCCCCGTCGAATAGTGGCCTACCAGGCGATGCGCGTCCTGCGTCATCCGGACGATGGAGAGCGCGCGGTCAATCTGCGCCCGCGTTCCGCCTGTCATGCGCCGGATGAGCTCGAGGTTCTCGCAGCCTGTCAGATGCGGATAGAGCGACGGCGATTCGACCAGCGACCCAACGCGCTTCAAGATGGACAGGCGTTCCCTATCCAGCGCACTGCCGAACGCCATCACCTTGCCGGAATGTGGGCGAATTAGGCCCAGGAGCATACGGATCGTCGTCGTCTTGCCTGCGCCGTTGGGGCCGAGAAAGCTATAGACGCTGCCCTGCGGCACGTGCAGATCGATTTGATCCACGGCGACCAGCGGCCCAAAGCGTCTGGTCAATCCAAACGTCTGCAATACATTGTGTTCCATGTTCTACTCCTTCAAGAAATCGGGCGTCCATTCCATTTGAATGGGACGACCACCTCTCGCCTCCATCATTCGATTTATGCCCTGGCAAAGGCAGGGCCAGTGTTGTCTTGGTGTCGAGCGATGATCGCAACGCGCGTCACGCCGCGTGTCAGGCTCAATGTCATGCTTGCCCACAGCCAGACCGTCACATCAGGCAGCAGGTCGAACGCTTGCCGCCAATCACCCTTTTCGCCCAAAATGAGACGGGCCGCCATTGGTAACCCCAACAACACCACCAGGGGTATCACAAGATCGAGCAGCGCCTTGAGCCACTGCCAGCGGCGCGGCCGGCGAGCGATCTGGCCGGCCCGCCTGAGCAGCCACCCCAACCTGAACAAGCCAATGACGAGGTCTGTGCCGGTCACCACCGTCAGCATCAGCACGACCCATCCAAGTGGACTTGATTTGGGCGGCCTGCCGCTGATGAGTTCGCCTATCCCATCGAGCAGAATGTTCGGCCAGGTCATCAGCATCGGGATCGCGCCGCTCTGGTTGGCCAGCACCGCAATCCCGATTTTCTGCGTGGGCAGCATGAGCACTTCGGCGTGAAAGTTTTCCAATGCACCGCTGTGATAATAAAACGTCCCGAACAACTTGTCCTGCGCAATGAGCCAGCCCATGCCGTATTCCGACTTGATCCCTGAGGGCAGAGTAAAAATCTGTGCCAGTGTTTCGGGCTTGACCAGTTGCCGATCTTGATAGCGCCCATCATTGAGTAGCGCGATCACGTAATGTGCCATGTCCTCGGCGCTAGAGATCAGGTATCCCGAAGGGAGAGCAGCAGGGCGGAACGGTTGAGTGCGCGGGAGGGGAAACCCGAAAGCCTGGCTGTGACCCTGCGCCAGGTTGGGCGCGTCGGCGGGATGGGCAACCGTGCTGTTCATCTGGAGCGGGCCCAGGATATTGGCGCGCATGTAATCGCCGAAAGATTGTCCGCTCACTTGCTCGATCAACAAACCCAGCACTCGATAGTTTTGATTGTAGTATTGGAATTGAGCGCCGACGGGCGCAGTGAGGCGAGCATTTTGCAGTGCTTTGACTTGGTCGGTCAGCGAGAGGGGATAGTCGGATGCGTTCGGATCGCCTGCTGCACTCAACCCGCTGGTGTGGTTGAGTAGGTGGCGAACCGTGATCTGCGCCGAGGCGGCGGGATCGGCCACTTTGAACCAGGGCAAGTATCGCTGGATAGGAGCATCCAACTCCAGTTTGCCACGCTCGACGAGTTGCATGACGGCCAGCGCGGTAAAAGACTTGGTCACCGAACCGAGGTAGAGCTGGGTCTTTGGCGTCATTGGCTGGCCCGGCCTAGCCTCGCCATAGCCGCGCAGCATGACAACCTGATTGTCTTTGACAATCGCAATAGACAATCCAGGAATGTGATAGGTCGTTACGCACGACTTGAGAAAGGCATCAATCGCGTCCAGATCGAGATTCGGTGCGCCCTGGGCATGTGCAGCGGATAGGGGTGCTAGCAACGGCGCCGCCATTATCAATCCGCAAACCAGAATGTAAATCATACTATGCCGGTGTATCACGGGTTTACTCCTCATGATGGAAATGCCCTGTCATGCGCCCGACGCACAAGTCTGTTGTAGATTGTCAGCCGGGCGACGGAGCCAGAGCCAGACGGCAGCGCACAGAATGATAAACGCCAGTGTATCCAGCACAAGAGCGTTGCCATAGTTGCCTGCCAGCGCGAATGGTCCCTGTAGCCGCGTCATGGCACCAATCAAGGATGCCCGCTATCCAACTCACCACGAATACAGGCACAAATACTCCCAGGGTCATCCATCCCAATTGTTTATCTTGCAACATTCTGTAGTTCATCTTTGTCTCCATGTAACGGGGATCACACCTCATACTATCAGCCGCCTGTCGCACGCGTATCGTTCGACTGTCGCAACTTTGTCGCAAACAGAAACCCTTGCGAAGGTTTTCCCTCGCAAGGGTTCGTTTACGGCGCGCTGTCGCTATGCTCGGCGCAGGCGGACGACGAAGCAACTACCTTGCCCGACTGTGCTTTCGACAGACACACCTCCGCCCATCGCCTCGATCAGATCTTTGACAATGGCGAGCCCCAGACCAGCGCCGTCGTGTGCGACGCCGTTCTGTCCACGATAAAAGCGTTCCCAGATGTGCGGCAGATCGTCCGGCACGATGCCGTGGCCCGTATCGCGCACCTCGATCACAACCTGCTCGGCTTCTGCGCGCGCGATGGTTGCGACGATGCCGCCGGGCGGCGTGTGGCGCACGCCGTTGCGCAGCAAATTCGCCAACACTTGCTCTAATCGTTCCGCGTCGGCATGGGCGGGCGGCAAATCTTGAGGAATATCTGTGACCACCTCGACACGGCCTGACTGCCACGCCAGTGGCTTGATGGCCTCAACCATTCGCTTGACGACCGGACCAACGTCGGTTGCACGACAATCGAGCGCCAGCGCGCCAGTTTCTGCGCGCGAAAGCGTAAACAGATCGTCGATCAGCGTTTGCAGCCGCGCGATCTCGCCCTGCATAACTTGCAGGTCGTGTTGAAGCGCAGGTGGCGCGTCTGTCCCGCGTTTGAGCGCTGAGTCGAGCAGCGCGCGCACCGTGGCGACGGGCGTCCGCAGTTCGTGGCTGACGCTGGCGATCAGCTCTCGGCGCGACTGGAGTAATTGCGCCACGCGGTCCCGTTCGCTCTGGAGATCGCGCAGCGTGCCTTCCAGTTTGTCGGCCATGGCGTTGAAATCGGCTTGAAGCTGCGCCACCTCGTCTTCCCCGGTCACCGAGACGCGCGCGCTGTAATCGCCGCTCCGCAACGCCGTGGCGGCGGCGGCGAGCTTGACCAATCGCCGCGTGGTCTGCCGCGCAAACAGGAACGAAAAGATCGCCGAGGGCGGCAACACCACTACCAGCGCCATCAAGGTCAGAACCAGCATGACGCCCGAAGCGGGGAAAAAGAACAAGAGAAGTTTATCGGCCAGCATGACGAAAAAACTGCCGGGTTTGAGCGGCAACTGGCTTGCCATCTGGTAATACGGCATCGAGACGAAAATCCCCGCCGCTCCTATCACCGCCGCCAGCACCACTACCAGCAAATGCGCGTGTGTGAGCGACCAGAGCATCCGCCGTTTGCGCAGCCTGTCCCAGAACAGCCAGCCCCGCAGGCCGACGCGGGCGCACACATAGCCGGGGCCGGTGAGAAGGAGGAAAACCGTCATGGCCCCCGGTCCCCAGTTCGATTTGGCCCATTCCTTGACCAGAGTGGTCACGCTGGCGGAAGCGTAGAGGCCCAGCGCCATCACCAGGCTCAGAGCACATCCGATAAGTAATTCTACGAACCCCTGGATCAGCCAGTGGCCTTGGGGCAGGCGGGCGCGCAGCACGGCCCACATGCCGCAGGCGCCGCACAACAGCAACACGCCGTTGTTGAATGCCGCCGACGACAGTTGGCCCATCAGGCTGGCATAGCCCAGGATGATGAGGGTCCCCAGTAGCCAGACTTCGGCCAGCACTCTGATCGGGTGGGTGTTCAACAGGAATTTGGTCTTGATCATTTTATGGCGGAGATTGGAAACGATACCCAATACCCCACACCGTTTCGATGGCATCGCCCAGCGCGCCCAGCTTTTTGCGCAAGCGCAGAATCGCGTTATCCACTGAGCGGTCGCCCGCGACATAGTTTTCGCCCCAGACCGTGTCGAGCAGATACGAGCGGCTGAAAGCGCGGCTGGGGTTGCGCAGCAGCAAATGAAGCAGGTCAAACTCGGTGCGGGTCAGGTCGAGAGGAGCGCCAGCTAATGTAGCCTGGTAAGCTGAAGGATCGAGACACAACGGGCCGCAGGTGATCGGCGCGGCATTGCCATTGCGGTCAGCAGCGAGGATCGCCTGCACGTGTTCGATACGGCGCAAGAGCGCGTGAACGCGTGCGATCAGCTCACGTATACTAAAGGGCTTGGTGAGGTAATCGTCCGCGCCAACTTCAAGGCCTAGGACGCGGTCAGCCTCTTCGCTGCGTGCAGTGAGCATCAGCACAGGCACGGCCGAAGATTGCGGCCAGTGTGACTGGCGCAATCGGCGCAACACTTCGAGGCCGTTTAGCTTTGGCAGCGTCCAATCGAGGATGACCAGGTCGGGAGGTTGGCTGGCAAACAATTGCAGCGCCGTCATGCCATCGGTGGCATGCAAGACACGATAACCAGCAGACTCGAACTCGCGGATAATCACTTGCGCAAGGTCGGGCGCGTCTTCGACGAGAAGCAGGGTTGGCATCGTTAATTCCGTGAGCAGTCACGAGACTTTCTACAAGGGCCTCAGTCGCACTGTATGCAGATTATACCTACTTTCAGAAATATGCTAAACGCGGTTGCCTCGATGCGGGCAGAGTCACTACCGGATGTGTCCCCTTGTCTCCAGAAGTGGGCGACGTGGGACAAGTCCTATTTGACTCTATCTATGGGTTATGAAACCTTGTGACATGCCACTGTGCCATAGCCAAGTTGAAGTATCGCAGTGTGTGCCAATAACGCGCTGCTGACTGGATTGAACTGCGCTTCAGGTCAAGCCATGAAGAAGCAGAGGGTATGAGCCAAAATGCAAGTTGCGACGCGCACCACGTGCCCGGCCAAACTCTGCTCGCATGGGCGCTCCACAGTGAGTTCCAAACACAAGAGATATTTCCAGTCAATGCGCGCTCGTACGGCGTCGGCGGCTTGGCGGTCGGACAGCCCCTCTGCAAACTGTAAAATGAGCACCACCATCAGCCGCACGGGTGGATGCAGCGATCCTGCGGACGTTAGCTGCGCGAGATCGTGGTCATCCCAATGCTGGGCCAACCGGCAACGGCCTGACCCCCAAACTTTGCTTTTTCTGCACGGATTCGTCTGGCTAGTTACTACAGACCATAGTGCTTCTTCACCAGTTTCGCCAGGCCGAGTTCCTCCAGTTGGGTCAGCGGAACGAGCATCGTCACGGTGACGACCCCTGGCAAACGCCCTATCTCCACCGCGCCTGAGAGGGTTACCCGATTCAGGATTTCCTCTTTCGGCATCTTGAGCAAGTCTGCCAGACGAGCCACGCCATTGTCGGCCGCTTCATTCAGGTTCACTCCGGAGCCGACCATCTGGATCGGCGCG
>Ga0315268_10000636_pt1 | contig 40711 bp, 43 predicted proteins | sample C1_top_MG_FD_204535 | JGI IMG/M metagenome (GOLD analysis project Ga0315268, IMG submission 204535) | Sediment microbial communities from Yellowstone Lake, YNP, Wyoming, USA - C1_top | ecosystem: Environmental > Aquatic > Freshwater > Lake > Sediment | place: USA: Wyoming | collected 2017-08-01
GCGGCACCTCCGCCGAGCGCCCGGTGTCGCTCAACAGCGGCGCCGCGGTGCTGGCGGCCCTGACCCGCCAGGGCATCGATGCGCACGCGTTCGACCCGGCCACCCGCAATCTCGGCGACCTCATCAGCGGCGAGTTCGACCGCGTTTTCATCGCGCTCCACGGCAGACTGGGCGAAGACGGCTGCATGCAGGGCGCGCTCGAAGTGCTGGGCATGCCCTACACCGGCAGCGGCGTGATGGCCTCGGCGCTCGGCATGGACAAATGGCGCACCAAGCTGCTGTGGCGCGCCGCCGGCTTGCCCACTGCCGACTGGGCCATGCTCGCCGCCGACAGCGATTTCGCTGCGGTGGAAAAGCAGCTCGGCTTGCCGATTTTCGTCAAACCCGCGCGCGAGGGCTCCAGCATCGGCATGAGCAAGGTGACCGCCCCCGGCACGCTGAAGGCCGCGTATGAAACCGCCGCCGAACACGACCCGCTGGTGCTGGCGGAAAAATTCATCGATGGCCCGGAATTCACTGTCGGCATTCTCGGCGACACCGCCTTGCCGCTGATCCGCCTGGAGCCCGCCAAGGATGTGGCTTTTTACGATTTCGACGCGAAGTACCTGCGCAACGACACCCAGTACCACTGTCCGGCCGGCCTGCCGGATGCCGACGAACAGGCCTTGCGGCATCTGGCGCTGGAAGCCTTCCGTCTGGTGGGCGGACGCGGCTGGGGGCGGGTGGACGTGATGCGCGACAGCCACGGCAATCCGTATCTGCTCGAAGTGAACACCTCGCCCGGCATGACCGACCACAGCCTGGTGCCGATGGCCGCACGCGTGGCCGGGCTCGATTTCGATGCCCTGTGCCTGCGCATTCTGGAGCAAACGCTGGCATGACCCCGCCCGAGCTCGCCTCCCATCCGCTGACCCAGGTCGCCCGTGTGCTGACCTGGGGTGCGCTCGGCCTGCTGGCCTATGGCGCGGTCAGCTGGCTGGTGGCGCGGCCGTGGTTCGCGCTGACCACGCTGGAGGTGAAAACGCCGGTGGCGCATGTGACCGAAGCGCAAGTCCGGCTGGTGGCCGAGCGCAAGGTGCACGGCACCTACTTCACCGTCGATCTCGAACAGGTGCGTGCAAGCCTGGAAAAACTGCCATGGGTGCGCGAAGCGCGGGTCGAGCGCCGCTGGCCCGATACGCTGGTGGTGTCGCTGTTTGAGCATGTGCCGTTCGCGCGCTGGAACGACAATGCGCTGGTCAATGCCGACGGCGAGGTGTTTGTCGCTGCGTCATCCGGCAACTTGCCGCGCCTGTCGGGACCGGAAGACAGCAGCGCCGAAGTGGTGGCCGCCTACCGCCGCCATCAGGCCGCGCTGGCGCCGCTGGGCATGCACATCGCCGAATTGCGCCTGTCGCCACGCCGGGCATGGTGGCTGCGGCTGGACAACGGCATGCAGCTGGCGCTGGGGCGGCTGCAAACCGACGCGCGACTGGCGCGCTTTGTCACGCTGTACCCCCGTTTATTGCCCGCACAGGCGGTCACGCGCATGGCCCCGGTCATCGCGAATGCACCGGCCGGCACGCCGGTTCCCGCCATGGCGGCGGCCACCCTGAAGCCCGCCGCCCCGGCTATTCCCCTTTCAGTCGATTTGCGTTACCCCGACGGCTTCGCCGTGCGGATGCCGCACGGCGCCTCACCTTTTAAACCGAGACCAACATGAGCGCACTGCAACATGAGTAAGCCAAGAGACCCTAAAAACCTGGTCGTCGGTCTCGACATTGGCACCTCCAAGATCGTCTGCATCGTCGCTGAAATCAATGACGAGGGCACGCTCGACATCATCGGCATGGGCACGTCTCCGTCGCGTGGGCTGCGGCGCGGCGTGGTGGTCAACATCGAGGCCACGGTGAACGCCATCCAGCGCGCGCTGGAAGAAGCCGAGCTGATGGCCGATTGCAAGATTCGCGAGGTCTACACCGGCATCGCGGGCAGCCACATCAAGAGCTTCAACTCGCACGGCATGTTCGCCATCAAGGACAAGGAAATCAGCCAGATGGACGTCGACCGCGTGGTGGACACCGCGCGTGCGGTGAACATCCCGACCGACCAGCAGATCCTGCACACCATCCCGCAGGAATTCATCGTCGACGGCCAGGAAGACGTGCGTGACCCGCTCGGCATGAGCGCGGTGCGGCTGGAAGTCAAGGTGCATATCGTCACCGGCGCGGTGTCGGCGGCGCAGAACATCATCAAGTGCGTGCGCCGCTGCGGCATCGAGGTCGGCGACCTGGTGTTGCAGCCGCTGGCCTCGGCGATGGCGGTGCTGACCGAAGATGAAAAGGAGCTCGGCGTCTGCCTGGTCGACATCGGCGGCGGCACCACCGACATCGCCGTGTTCACCGACGGCGCGATTCGCCACACCGCGGTGATTCCGGTGGCGGGCGACCAGGTCAACAACGACATCGCGGTGGCGCTGCGCACCCCGCCGAAAGAGGCCGAGGACATCAAGATTCAATATGGCTGCGCGCTGCGTCAGCTGGCCGATGCGCGCGACATGATCGAAGTGCCGGGCATCGGCGACCGCCCGCCGCGCACGCTGTCGAAACAGACGCTGGCCGAGTTCATCGAGCCGCGCATGGAAGAACTGTATTCGCTGGTGCAGGCGGAACTGCGCCGCAGCGGGTTCGAGGAATTGCTGTCGTCCGGCATCGTCATCACCGGCGGCTCGGCGGGCATGCAGGGCATGGTTGAGCTGGGCGAGGAGGTGTTCCACATGCCGGTGCGCATGGGCTGGCCGCGCTATACCGGCGGGCTGTCGGATGTGATGCGCAACCCGCGTTACGCCACCTGCATGGGGCTGCTGATGGCCGGGCTGGAAGCGCGCGGACGCGATGCGCCGAAGCTCTCGGGCAACAGCCTCAAGGACATTCTGGAACGCATGAAAAGCTGGTTCAAGGGGAATTTCTGACGCCGCCGGGTGAGTGGACTCGCGCGACGTTGAAACGGGATTTGGCGGTAGTGCCGGATGCATCGAACCATCCTGGCAGACACGTCAATGGATTTGGGTTTTTTTGATTGGCAATAAAGGAGGAAGCAAGATGTTTGAACTGATGGATGTAGATACCCAGGATGCAGTAATCAAGGTCATCGGCGTGGGCGGCTGCGGCGGCAATGCGGTCGATCACATGATCACCTCGGGTTTGAGCGGCGTGGAGTTCATCGCCATCAACACCGACGCGCAGGCGCTGAAACGCAACCAGGCCAAGCTGCAGCTGCAACTCGGCAACGGCGTGACCAAGGGCCTGGGCGCAGGCGCCAATCCCGACGTCGGCCGTGAAGCCGCGCTGGAAGACCGCGAGCGCATCGCCGAACTGATCGACGGCGCCGACATGCTGTTCATCACCGCCGGCATGGGCGGCGGCACCGGCACCGGCGCCGCCCCCGTGGTGGCCGAAGTGGCCAAGGAACTCGGCATCCTCACGGTGGCGGTCGTCACCAAGCCCTTCATGTTCGAAGGCAAGCGCGTGCGCGCCGCCAACGCCGGCATCGAGGCGCTGGGGCGTCACGTCGATTCACTCATCATCATTCCCAACGAAAAGCTGATGCAGGTGCTGGGTGACGACGTCTCGATGCTCGACGCCTTCAAGGCCGCCAACAACGTGCTGCATGGCGCCGTCGGCGGCATCGCCGAAGTCATCAACTGCCCCGGTCTGGTCAACGTCGACTTTGCCGACGTGCGCACCGTGATGAGCGAAATGGGCATGGCGATGATGGGCTCGGCGCAGGCCAGCGGCGAAAACCGCGCCCGCATCGCTGCCGAACAGGCCGTCGCCAGCCCGCTGCTGGAAGACGTCAATCTGGCGGGCGCGCGCGGCGTGCTGGTCAACATCACCGCCTCGTCCACCGTGAAGATGCGTGAAATCCACGAAGTGATGAACACCATCAAGAGCTTTACCGCCGAGGAAGCCACCGTCATCGTCGGCCAGGTGCTCGACGACAGCATGGAAGACACCCTGCGCGTCACCATGGTCGCCACCGGCCTCGGCAATCCCGTTGCCCGCCAGCACTCCCGGCCCATGGAAATCATCCGTACCGGCACCGACAATGAGCCGATGATGGTGAGCGGCAGCGAAGAACTGCCCAGCGTGATGACCAGCCGCCGCAGCCGCACGGTGCAGGCGATGAGCGATTCCGGCATCGACACCCTGGATATCCCGGCTTTCCTGCGGCGTCAGGCTGACTGAGCGTGGTTGTTGCCGCATACGATTCCACTTGGGCTTTAGCCCATAGTGGATCGGAGTCCTTTAGGGCTTTAGCGGCTTACAACCACGGCCTGCCCTTTATGCCCTTCGGGTGCTTGCGGGTAGAGCGTAAGGGCGGGCGGTCGCAACCTGGCGCGCGTTGCGTGCCGGGTTGAGGCTGTTCGCCCCTCACCGGTTAAAATGACAGGATGATCAAGCAACGCACCCTGAAAACCCCGGTTAAGGCCACGGGCGTGGGCCTGCATTCCGGCGTCAAGGTCGAGATGACCTTGCGCCCGGCCGCGCCCGACACCGGCATCGTGTTCCGTCGGATGGATCTCGATCCGCCTGCCGAACTCAAGGCCGACCCTTATCTGGTGACCGACACCCGGCTGTGCTCGATGCTCGAATCCGGCGCCGCCAAGGTGGCCACCGTCGAGCACCTGATGTCCGCGCTCGCCGGTCTTGGCATCGACAACCTGCTGGTCGACCTCACCGGCCCCGAAATTCCCATCATGGACGGCTCCTCCGCGCCGTTCGTCTTTCTGCTGCAATCCGCCGGCATCGTCGAGCAGGATGCGCCCAAGCAATACGTGCGCATCACGCAGCCGATCGAAGTGCGCGACGGCGACAAGTGGGCGCGCTTCGTTCCGTACAACGGCTTCAAGGTCGAATTCACCATCGACTTCAAGCACCCCGTGTTCGACAAGAGCGGCAAAACCGTCAGCATCGACTTTGCCGACACCTCCTACACCAGGGAAGTCGCGCGCGCCCGCACCTTCGGCTTCATGCACGAGGTCGAGGCCCTGCGCAACAGCGGTCTGGCGCTTGGCGGCTCGCTCGACAACGCCATCGTCATGGACGAATTCCGCGTGCTCAACAACGACGGCCTGCGCTACGACGACGAATTCGTCAAACATAAAGTGCTCGACGCCATCGGCGACCTGTATCTGCTGGGTCACCCCATCATCGGCGCCTTCGAAGCCCACAAATCCGGCCACGCGCTCAACAACGCCCTGCTGCGCGAACTGCTGCAACATCAGGAATCCTGGGAGACCGTCAGCTTCGAGCATGACGAAGACGTCCCCGCCGCCTTCCTGCGCCTGCATCCGCTCACTGCATGATCTCGCTCTGATGATAGTGGCCCGCCTGCTGCTCGTCGCTCTGCTCATCGCGGTGGGGGCGCTCGGGCTGGCGTGGCTGTTCACCGGCAACCGCACCTATCTCGGCACCATCGGCCGCGTGCTGCGCTTCGCGCTCATCGTCGGCGTAGTCGCGGCATTGTTCTATGTGGTGGAGCGGGTGGTGTTGCGGTGAGGAGGGCTGGGAAGTGCGCGTATGGAAGGCCTCTGTCCCCGTTGTTTTCGTTCTGGGTGAATGACGCATTCGCGCTCGTGTTCGGACGCACCAAAAATAGACAATAAATAATTTTTTTATCGCATTTTCAAAAACGAAATCACGAATGACGGTTTATAAGGCGTCATTTAGGATGGGCACTTTACGTTAGCCATCAGATGGGAGACACCGCCATGGAACTAAAAGAATTCATAGGCCAGGCGCTAGCAGACATCGTTCAGGGTGTGCTTGATGCCCAGCAAGCTTTGGGCGCTAACGGAAAGTACATCAATCCCGAACTGTCTACTCAACAAGGGACCCATGAAAAGCACGGGAAGCTTGTTTCAATTCAAGGCCAGCTAGTTCAAACAGTAGAGTTCGATGTGGCTGTTACGGCCACCGAGGGCACTGGCACAAAGGGCGGCATCGGTGTTGTCGCTGGAGTCTTCGCACTCGGTTCTCAAGGCCAATCGTTAGAGCAAATTTCGGCTGTTAGTCGTATCAAATTTTCCGTGCCAATAACGCTGCCCTATGGAGAGAAAATGCATGGCTAACCCCGTTACCTTCAACGTTGGCCCGATCACCATGCGATCCCTACTATCAAGAAATTCTCTGGCCTTTGCAGCAGCTTGTGGTTTTGCTCTCACTGCCTGCTCATTAGGAGGCCCATCCGAGGATGAAGTATTCACGTTGTACCGAAACAGTGCCACTGACGAGAGCATGAGAATTCACATCGCCAGTTTCGATGCCCATGAAAAAGAAGAGTACAACCGTGGCAACTGTGAACAAGCGCAGGCCCTTTTCCAGAATCAACCTGGAGTGAAGGCCAAGTTTTGGTGTGAGAAAGGTCATTTCCGTAAATGAGTGTTTATCTGGCTAACCTGCGCTGCGGTGACGTCGTTCTAGTTGACGTTGGCCACACGCCAGATTTTTCAACAAGGGAGTCATAAAGTGAAAAAGATGTTTGTTGCAATTGCCGCTGTATCTCTGAGTGCATGCTCGACCTATATGCCCCAGCGTTACAACATCAACGCGGATACCAATGTAGCCTTGAAAGAAATGGATGCGGGCAATATCAATGTCGGCTCCTTCCAGGGGCCCAAGAATTTTGACAACAGTTGCCGTGCTGCCGGTCCTATCGCGCCGCCGGACAACATGAGCTTCGAGGCTTACATCCAGAAAGCGCTGGCGGATGAATTGAAGGTGGCGGGCAAGTTTGACGAAAAAGCCCCGAAAGTCACGCTCACCGGCACGGTTGAACAACTCGGGTTTTCATCAGCCCGTGGGTTGACCGGCGGATCCTGGGATATTGGCCTCAAGGTCAATTCGTCAAACGGGAAATCCGTCTCTGTTTCGGAGCATTACGAATTCAATAGCGGCTTTATCGCCGATACGGCCTGCAAACAAACAGCCGAAGCCTATCTGCCTGCCGTCCAGAATCTGATCGGCAAGCTGGTCAAGGCGCCTGAGTTCAAATCCATGGTGACGCCGTGAGGCGATAGAACAAGCCTGTCCAGCGGGTTGGGTGCTTTCGAGCCACGGCAGATAGCTACCTCGCTGGCTGAAAGCCAGTGAGCGGGAGGCCACTTAAAGCCGGTACTAATTAACCATCAATACCGGTACAAAAGTTAAAGTCCGGCTGGCGCCTGTCGTTACAGGGGGCAGCCAGTGCATCAAATACGCTCGTTGCTGGCCGTCTCAATAACCGGGAGATCAGCCGTGCACACGATGCAATATCAGAATGCCAGGGATCGGATTAGCCTGACGCCGATCTATGCAAAGCGAGCGCCAGAGCAAGCGCCGGCGGCGCCTGCGGATTGGGTTGCGGCGGCGATGGACGCGCTGGACGGCATAGGCAGCGTGGTTTCGAGTCAATGCTTTGCCAATCCTGACACGCTGACTCCGTACGGAATTACGGCGTATGCCCTGGCGCTGATGCGCTTGCGCGAGTGCGCCAGCGCGGCACGTTTTGAGCGTTTGACCGATGCGTGCGATGCGCTCGCGGTGACGGTGTCGCGGCTGATCGAGGATCGAAGCTGCGCCAGCCGCGAAAAATGTGAGGCGCTGACGCGATTTGTTGCGCATGCGCAGGCGATGATCCAGATGGCAGCCGGCCATCCCGCTAGCGATAGAATGCGCGTCAAGCGCGGCGCTCGCGCCTTGATATAGTTATCAAGGCGCCGAACTCCTTTCGCGCCCCCGGCTTTCGGGCAGCTTCAAGTCCGATGGAACAAATGGGGTCGACACGATTATTCTCCGTTGCTTCGTCTGGCGAAACAGGACGAGCCCTCAGGTTTCCTTCCGCTGACGGGCAACGAGCGCCTGCTGGGCCTTGCGCTGTTCGAGATAGCGTAGTGCGTGATAGGTGCCAAAACCGATCACCCCCATCGCAAGCGTGAAGGCGCCGTAGGAAACCGGCCACGGAATGCCTTCGGTCATCATCGAGAATTCGGACATGCCGCCGATGCCGGCGATGATGTTGATCGGCATGAACACCACCGAAATCGCGGTCAGCTTGGATACGCGCTTGTTCTGGTTGATGTTGATGAAGCCGACGGTGGCATCCATCAGGAAGTTGATCTTGTTGAAGAGGAAGGACGTGTGGCCATCGAGCGATTCGATGTCGCGCAGGATCTGGCGCGCATCCTCATGCTGTTCCGTCGAGAGCAGGCGGCCGCGCATCAGGAAAGAGAGCGCGCGGCGGGTGTCGAGCACGTTGCGGCGGATGCGGCCATTCAAATCCTCGCCCTTGGCGATCTCGGCGAGGATTGCGGCCGCCTCGTCATCGGTGACCTGCGGCGAGAGCACCTGGCGGCCGACACGCTCGAGTTCGGCGTAAATATCCTCGAGCGCGTCGGCCGAGTATTCGACATCCGCGCCATAGAGGTCGAGCAAAACGTCCTTGCCGTCTGAGACATAACCCGGCTGGGTGCGGGCGCGCAGCCGCTGCAGACGGAACACCGGCAGTTCCTCGTTGCGTACCGAGAACAGGATGTTGCGGTGGAGAATAAAGGCCACCGCAACGTTGCGCGAATCCCCCTGCCTGTCGAGCAGGAAGTTCGAGCTCATATGCACCGAATCGTTGTCATCGATATAGAAGCGCGCGCTTTCCTCGATGTCGGTGACGTCTTCCGGGTCGGGCAGGTAAAGCTGGAAGAACTCACCCACCCAGGCGCGCACGCTTGCGGTGGGGGCGACGAGGTCGACCCACATCGGGTTGACGTTGGCCAGGTCGGTGCGGCTGTCGATGCGCACCTGGCTCAGTCGGCCGTTCCTCAATTCGAAGGCCGAGAGCATGTTGCGCGCGCTGCTGTGGGGACGTGCCACTAGCAGTTCGGCCCGCACGTCGTCCGAAACCAGTTCCAGAACCAGTTCGCAATGGCTTTCTTCGACCTCCTGCCAGGCGGCGAGGCGGTCTTCCTCGGGCAAAGCCTCGATGACCCGCGCGATCTCGCCGGTCGAGAGGCGGCGCAGCAGGTTGTGCAGTTCGACCAGATGCTGCCGGTGCACCAGCCCCTCGACCAGCTCGTGGCGCGGCATGTCCTGATTCTGCACCAGCGCTTCGACGCGGCGCTGGCGCGCGAGCAGCAGCTGCACGTCGCTCAAGTGCTGCTCGAAGAGGTTCTGCGCGCGCGGGCGCTGATCGATGGGTTCCGACATGGCGACGTATTCTACGCTCGCCGCTTCATTCAGGGCACGGCGGCGTACCGGGGAGGCCCGAATTTGTTGGGTGCGCCGTTTGGGTCGGCACTCGGCAGGACAGCGAATGGGCGACAACATGCCGTCCCGCTGGAAATCCTGAACCGAGGGGCTCATCCCTGACAGAATCAACGCCTTCCAGGCGCGGCGCGTTACAATCGCGGGGCTTTTTGACATCCACCCCATGATCGAAAACCTCGAAAACCCGTCGCAGGACCTGATTCAGGAACGCGTGAAACGCGACCCTGCCATCGGCTCGCCGGTGCTGCGCACTGCCGTCACCGGCAGCAGGGGCTTCTTCACATTCCCCGGACTCGCTGCCGTGCTGCTGCCATGACGCCCGCACCCGGCCATCCTGAAGGGCACGACAGCCGCACCCTCTACCGCCGCCTGCTCGGCTATGTGAAGCCGTACTGGCGCATGTTCGCGCTGTCCCTCGTCGCGCTGGTTCTCACCGCTGCCACCGAGCCGATGCTGCCCGCTCTGTTCAAGCCGCTGCTCGACCAAGGCTTCGTCGCCAAGGATCCGGCGTTCATCCGCTGGGTGCCGCTGCTGCTGCTGGCGCTGTTCGTCGTGCGCGGCCTCACCAGCTTTGTCAGTACCTATTGCATGGCGTGGGTCGGCAGCCGCCTGGTGATGGATTTGCGCGCCGCGATGTTCGACAAGCTGATGGCCTTGCCGACGCGTTACTTTGACCAGAATCCGAGCGGCCAGCTGATCGCGCAGCTGGCGTTCAACGTCACCCAGGTCACGCAATCGGCCACCAGTTCGCTCACCACGCTGGTGCGCGACACCGTCACCGTGCTGGGGCTGCTCGGCTATCTGGTGTGGCTGAACTGGCAACTCACCCTGATCGTATTCGCGCTGGTGCCCCTCACGCTGTGGGTCGTGCGCATCGCCAGCAAGCGACTGCGCGGACTGTCGCGCAAGGCGCAGCAAAACATCGGCGATCTCACCCAGGTAGTAGATGAAGCGGTGGGTGGGCATCGCGTGGTCAAGCTTTATGGTGGCGAAGCCTACGAGCAGGAACGCTTTCGCGTCGCCGCCAACCTCTCGCGTGCCTACGAAATGAAACGCGTTGCCGCCAACGCGGTGTACGAGCCGGTGATCCAGTTCATCGCCGCGATTGCCCTGGCGGTCATCGTCTACATTGCGGTGGGGCAGGCGTCGAACAACACCACCACGGTCGGCGGCTTCGTCTCCTTTTTCATGGCGATGCTGCTGTTGTTCCCGCCGTTAAAGCGCCTTACCGCAGTCAACGATCAATTGCAGCGCGGACTCGCCGCCGCCGAAACCATCTTCGCCATGCTCGACCAGGATGCCGAACGCGACAGCGGCACGCAGACGCTTGCCCGCATCGAGGGGCGCCTGGCATTCCGCGACGTCACGCTCACCTATCCCGGCAAGACCGTCCCTGCGCTGAACCGCATCACGCTCGACATCGCGCCCGGCGAAACCGTCGCGCTGGTCGGTGCGTCGGGTTCGGGCAAGACCACGCTGGCCAATCTGGTGCCGCGTTTTTACGACCCCGACGCGGGCGTCATCACGCTCGACGGCATCGACATCCGCGACATCCGCCTGCACAACCTGCGCAGCCATATCGCGCTGGTGTCGCAGGACGTGGTGCTGTTCAACGATACGCTGGCGCACAACATCGCCTATGGCAGCAAGCGCGACGCCAGCGCCGCCGACATTCGCACCGCCTGCATTGCCGCCCACGCCTGGGACTTCATCCAGGCCATGCCCGACGGCCTCGACACGTTGATTGGCGAAAATGGCATGCGGCTGTCCGGCGGGCAGCGCCAGCGCATTGCCATCGCCCGCGCGATCCTGAAAAACGCCCCCCTCCTGATTCTTGATGAAGCCACCTCCGCGCTCGACAGCGAATCCGAGCGCCACGTCCAGGCCGCGCTCGAAACGCTGATGGAAAACCGCACCACCCTGGTCATCGCACACCGCCTCTCCACCATCGAACGCGCCAATCGCATCGTGGTACTGGAAGGCGGATGCATTGTCGAAATCGGCACCCACGCTGAGCTGATCGGCAGACAAGGCCGCTACGCCCAACTCCACGCATTGCAATTTTCCACATGAGCCACGTCCCGACTTCAAGCGCCGTTCGGCCTCAGCCCTTCGACTTGGCGCAGCACGGACCGGTCGAAGGGCAGGCCCCCGCATCGGCCGGCTGGGTCAAGCCTTCCCGCTCGCTCGTCACCGCCGCCGGGCGCGCCATCGGCGACTACCGCATGATCCGCGCCGGCGACCGCATTCTGCTCGGGCTGTCGGGCGGCAAGGATTCGCTGTCGCTGCTGCACACGCTGCACCATCTGCAGCACAAAGCGCCGGTGAAATTCGAGCTGCTGGCCTGTACGGTCGACCCGCAGTCCGATCAATACGACCCCGCACCGCTCACGCCCTACCTGGCCGCGCTCGGCGTGCCCTACTTTCTGGAATCACAGCCGATCATGGTTGAGGCGCAAAAGACGCTGACCAAGGATTCCGATTCCTACTGCGCCTACTGTTCACGCATGCGGCGCGGCATCCTGTATCGCGTCGCGCGCGAACAGGGCTGCAATGTCGTCGCGATGGCGCACCACCTCGACGACCTCGCCGAAACGCTGATGATGTCGATGCTGTTCGGCGGCAAGCTGCGCACGATGTCGCCGCACTATGTGAATGATGCGGGCGACCTGCGCATCATCCGGCCGTTTGCCTACGCGCGCGAACGCCAGACCCGCGCGTTTGCGGTGGATTCCGGGCTGCCGGTGATTTTCGAAAACTGCCCCGCCTGCTTCGCCAAACCGCAGCAGCGCTACGCGATGAAGCAGATGCTGGCCGAGCAGGAAAAAGTCCACCCGCGCATTTTCAATAGCCTGTTGACGGCGATGAAGCCATTGATGGGCACAGCACCTGTTGTTTAAGGCCGTGCTTTCAACCAGGGGGAGATAAAAATGGAGTGGTTTCTCAAGGTCATCAAGAACTTTTCTTTTCAAGGCCGGGCGCGACGCAAGGAATACTGGATGTATGCCCTGTTCGTTACCCTGATCGCCGTCGTGCTCAGCTTGATCGATCTGTTTATCGGCACCTATTCCGTAAGCATTGGCCTGGGGCTGCTATCCGGCCTCTTTTCACTTGCCACCCTGATTCAAGGGATTGCCGTATGCGTCAGGCGACTGCATGACCTGGGTAAAAGCGGATGGTGGCTTTTGATCATGCTCATCCCGCTTATCGGGCCGATTGTCATCCTGGTATTCATGGTGCTTGATGGGCAGCCTGGCGAAAACCCATACGGCCCCAATCCAAAGACCGCATCCTGATTTGTCCAGCAGCGCATCGGTCGACAGCCCAACAGCGCTATCTTGATTGAGAGCAGCAACCTGGCGCCAGCCCACCCCTGGACCATCGCCACAACCTGACCTTGGTCATTGCTGTACTGACTACAACGTAAGCCGGCTGCAAGGCGGCACGTGTCCAGACGTTTCCTCTCCGTCCGTTTGCCCGTAAAATCAAACCTTTGTTTTGATTGATATTTTCCATGCTGAGATCAAGGTTATGACTGCCTCCTTCATTCCCCCCAAGCGCATCCTCATGGGCCCTGGCCCCTCCGACGTCCCGCAACGCATTCTCGACGCCATGGCGCGTCCGACCATCGGCCACCTCGACCCCGCTTTTGTCGAGCTGATGGAACAGACCAAGTCGATGTTGCGGATGGCGTTCCAGACCGAGAACGCGCTGACTTTCCCGGTCTCGGCACCGGGCTCGGCGGGGATGGAAATGTGCTTCGTCAACCTGGTGGAGCCGGGCGACAAGGTCATCGTCTGTCGCAACGGCGTGTTTGGCGGCCGCATGCTGGAAAACGTCAAGCGCACCCGTGGCGTGCCGGTGATCGTCGACGACGCCTGGGGCGCGCCGGTCGATCCGCAGAAAGTGCGCGACGCCTTCAAGGCGAACCCTGATGCCAAAGTGCTGGCGTTTGTACATGCCGAAACCTCGACCGGTGCGCAGTCGGATGGCGAAGCGCTCGGCAGGATCGCGCAGGAATTCGGCGCGCTGGCCATCATGGACTGTGTCACCAGCCTCGGCGGCACGCCGCTCTACATGGACAAATGGGGCATCGACGCGGTGTATTCCGGCAGCCAGAAATGCCTGTCATGTACGCCGGGCCTGTCGCCCGTGTCGTTCTCCGAGCGCGCCATCGCGCGCATCAAGGCGCGCACGACCGTCGTGCAGAGCTGGTTCCTCGATCTCAATCTGGTGCTCGGCTACTGGCAGTCCGCCGGCAAGCGCACTTACCACCACACCGCGCCGATCAACCCGATGTACGGCCTGCACGAAGCGCTGGTCATCCTCGAAGAGGAAGGCCTGGAAAACGCCTGGGCACGTCATCGCGCGATGCACGAAAAGCTCAAAGCCGGGCTGGAAGGCATGGGGCTGCGCTACGTGGTCGAGGAGTCCGCGCGCCTGCCGCAGCTCAACTCGATCTATGTGCCAGAAGGTGTCGACGAAGCCGCGATCCGCACCCGCCTGCTGAACGAATTCAACCTCGAAATCGGCGCGGGTCTGGGCGACATGGCCGGCAAAATCTGGCGCATCGGTTTGATGGGGTATTCGGCGAAGCAGGCCAACGTGGATTACTGCCTGAAGGCGCTGAAAGCCTGCCTGTAAGCTGCGGCGCACGCGGCGGCGGGGCTTGAGCGCAAGGGGTTGAACTTGGCGGACACGCACGCATGTCGTGTCCGCCCTCGTCATGTTTGAATTGGCCTACTCCGGGCCGGTGTTATTTCACTGTCTTGGCCGTCACCGCCTTGACCAGAGGCGCTGCCTGGTGGTTCGTGACGTCTCCCTTGACCAGGATGTCCACCGGCGTCGCCGGTTTACCGTAATACGCCTGGTTGAGGCTATCGCGCACGGCAATGACCGAGCCTTCCAGACTCAACCCGCCAAACACCCCCTTGCTGCGGGTGAACTGAACGATATCGGTCGTCGCAGCCTGGGCACCCGCTCCTACCGGGCCTGCCGACACGCTCACTTCCGTCCCCACCTGGAACTTGTTGCTAAGCAGCGCATCCTTGCCCTTGTCGGTCATGGCCATCATCACCACCTCAGCCACCGAACCGCCGGCCTGCAGCCCCCAACTCACCGAGCCCGCAGTCGCGAAAGAAGGGCCGCGCCAGACTTGACCGTCGCGCGCCAGCACGACACCGGTCCCGCCCGACCCGCCGAAGATGAATCCTGCCTTGACCAAGGACGGCACGACCAGCATGGCCTTGGCATGTTTGACGTTATCGCGAAACCAGGTCATGTTGGGATCCGCGACGAAATTGTTGAAGGTCTTGGTGGCGTCGTTCACCACTTTTTCGGCTTCGGCCTTGTCCTTGGCCGGACTGGCTGCCGATGCCTGCATTGCACCGAGGGCGAAAACGGAAGCGGCCACCATTGCGAAAACTTTTGTCGCTAAAGCAGGTTTCATTTGTCTGACTCCATAAAATTAGAAAAATCCATCACTTGTCCCTTTTTAAAGTTAGGAAATTCCCGGCCAACATACAAGCCCAACCGCGCGCTGAATCGCGGGGTCGCGCGGCTATGGCGCGGCCTGGATCGCCGTCACGGCGAGCGTGCCGTTGATGCGCTCGGCATGGAATTTCACCGCATCGCCCACTTTGACGGCATTCAACAGCTCGCGTGGTTGCGCGCGAAACACCATGGTCATGGCGGGCATGTCGAGGTTGACGATGGCGCCGTGCTTGAGCGTGATCCTGGCATTCGCCGCATCGATCTTGCGCACCACCCCTTCGCTCATCACGCTGGCTTGGGCAGCAGGCGGCGCCACGGGCTCTGCGTGCAGCGGTGGAATCACCGCCAGCGCGGCCAACAGGCTGATCAGCAACCAGGGGGAACGCATGGTTTGTCCTTTCATTCTATTGATTCGGCCTGATGAAGTTTGAAGTGGCATTGATGCTGGCTTGCCCAGGCTGGGCGAGGCAGCGCGGGAGGCCGAATCAATAGCCATTAAAAACAGCGTTTTATTGAGACGGCTCAATGTACCGGCCAACGCGGGATGACACGAGAAATACTGTGCGGGTTCAAACTTCATCAGGCCGTCTCAATAATGACCAGCATGGCTGGTGGGTTTGCGCATACTCACTTCAACATCGCCCGGCCTGCCCTGGGGCGTGGTGGCTGGCGGCGCGCTCACCGGCTCCGTCCATCCTCCCGTCACTTCATGCACCTGCGTGCCGGGCGACAGAAGCAAAGTTCTGCATCGGCAGGGCCAGCATCATCAGCAGGAATCGGTGGAGGTAAGTGCGCACGCTGGCAGTGTAGTCGGAGAAAACCAGGCTTGCCAAAGGGCTCCGGCAAAACCGTTCGAGTTCCCTATTAATTGAGGGCGCGTTACGGATGCCGCTTGCGCGGCTCGTAATGCACCACGGCACGCATGATTTCGGAGTAGGGGAATTTGGCGCTATCGCCGAAGCGTTCGTTGGCCTGCAGCACGGTGGTGGCGATGTCGGTGGTTTCATTACCGACGTTGCCTATCTCATCGGCCAATCCACGTACCCCGCCGCACTGGGCGCGGATTTCCTTGCCGAACGGCCATGGCGCATCAGGATTGATCTTGAGCGCGAACTGCGCGTTGTCGTGCAGCGCCTGATAAAACGTCAGGCAGTGTTCACGCACCGCCGGATCGCCGCAGGCAATCGCTTCGCGCTCGGCCAGGTTGAGCTTGCGCGAACGGCCGCAGCCGACGCAGCGCGACAGCAGGGCGCGTTCGAACGGACAGCTGTGCTGGATGTAAGCCTTGCGGGCTAGTTTATAGGCGTCTTCGTTGTACTCGGCCATCGAGTTGTTTCGCGTTCCCCGGCGTCCTGTGCAGTGAACAAGCGATTACCAGTCGTCGCCTGATAGTGTCTTTTCCAGTTCACGCTCCGCCGTCAGCGTTTCCTGGGCGGCGATTTCGTTGTCGGCGAAGATCATCTTGTACTTGTCGCCGGTTTTGGGGTCGAGCGTTTTGCGCAATTCATTGGTGTGCGCCTTGGCTTCCTTGAAGGTCGCCCACTCGCCTTTTTTCTCCAGCACCTTGAACATGCCCATCCGGAAAACGTAGTACGGCATGATCGCTCCCTAGCTCAACTTGCCGTGGCACTGCTTGAACTTCTTGCCCGATCCGCATGGGCAGGGGTCGTTGCGTCCGACCTTGGAAAAGTCCAGCGAAGAGGATGCTTCGGCGTTGGCAAAATCCTGCGCCTCGTCGTAACCTGCGTGCTGGTATTGCACGTTGGCCAGTTCGTCGTGCAATTCGACTGCCGGTACGTCCTCGGGTGCGCGCACCTGCACGGTGGCGATGATCTGGGTGACTTCGGCCTTGATGCCGGTGAGCATGGCGGAGAAGAGTTCGAACGCCTCGCGCTTGTATTCCTGCTTGGGTTGTTTCTGCGCGTAGCTGCGCAGATGGATGCCCTGACGCAGATGGTCCAGCGCCGACAAGTGTTCGCGCCAGTGGGTGTCCATGCTTTGCAGCATCACCGCGCGCTCGAACTGGTGCAGGCCGTCGGCGCCCACTATCGCTTCCTTTTCCTTGTACTGCGCGTCGGCCGCTTCACAAATTTTTCTGCGCAAGCCGTCCTCGTTCAGCGTCTTGTCGTCGTCCAGCCATTGTGTCAGCGGCAGATCGAGGGTGAACTGCGCGGCCAGCGCTTTTTCCAGCCCCGGCACATCCCACTGCTCGTCCATGCTGCCCGGCGCAATGTACAGACTGATCGTCTCGTGCAGCACATCGTCGCGCATGGCGCGGATGGTGTCGGCGATGTTCTCGCTCGCCAGCAGCTCGTTGCGCTGCTCGTAGATCACCTTGCGCTGGTCGTTCGACACGTCGTCGTATTCGAGCAGCTGTTTGCGGATGTCGAAGTTGCGCTGTTCCACCTTGCGCTGTGCGTTCTCGATCGCCCGTGTCACCCACGGATGCTCGATCGCCTCGCCCTCGGGCATCTTCAGGCGATCCATGATTGCGGCGACGCGGTCGGACGCGAAAATGCGCAGCAGCGGATCTTCCAGCGACAGGAAAAAGCGGCTGGAGCCGGGGTCGCCCTGACGGCCGGAACGGCCGCGCAGCTGGTTGTCGACGCGGCGCGACTCGTGGCGTTCGGTACCGATGATGTGCAGGCCGCCCGAGGCCAGCACGGCGTCGTGACGTATCTGCCAGTCGGCCTTGAGCGCGGCGATGCGGCTGGCCTTGTCGCTGTCGGACAGGGTTTCGTCTTGCTTGATGGCGTCGATTTCTTTCTGGATGCTGCCGCCCAGCACGATGTCGGTGCCGCGCCCCGCCATGTTGGTGGCGATGGTGATGCCGCCCGGCATGCCCGCCTGCGCAATCACCTCGGCTTCGCGCGCGTGCTGCTTGGCGTTCAACACGTTGTGCGGCAGCCCGGCTTTTTGCAACTCGGCTGCCAGATGCTCGTTGGCTTCGATCGAGGTGGTGCCGACCAGCACCGGCTGGCCGTTGGCGTGACGCGCGCGGATATCGTTGATCACCGCCTGGTCACGCTCCTTGGCCGTCCGGTAAACCTGATCGTGTTCGTCCTTGCGGATCATCGGATTGTGGGTCGGGATGACCACGGTTTCCAGCCCGTAGATGCTCTGGAATTCGAAGGCTTCGGTGTCCGCCGTGCCGGTCATGCCCGACAGCTTTTGATACATGCGGAAATAGTTCTGGAAGGTGATCGACGCCAGCGTCTGGTTTTCCTTCTGGATCGACACGCCTTCCTTGGCTTCGACCGCCTGGTGCAGGCCTTCCGACCAGCGGCGGCCGCTCATCAGGCGCCCGGTGAATTCGTCGACGATGATGACTTCGTCGTTCTGCACCACGTAATGCTGGTCGCGGAAAAACAGCGCGTGCGCGCGCAGCGCGGCGTACACGTGATGCATCAGCATGATGTTGGCAGCCTCGTATAGGCTGCCGCCCTCGGGCAGCAGGCCCATTTCGGTGAGGATGGCTTCGATTTTTTCGTGTCCGGCTTCGGACAGCAGCACCTGGCGCGATTTTTCGTCAACCGAGTAATCGCCTTCGGACTCCTCGTCCTTTTGCCGAATCAGGCGCGGCGGCACCAGGTTGACCTGCTGGTACAGCGCGATGTTTTCTTCCGATTGGCCGGATATGATCAGCGGCGTGCGTGCTTCGTCGATCAGGATCGAATCGACCTCGTCGATGATGCCGAAGGCCAGCGGGCGCTGCACTTTCTCGCTCATCTGGTGGACCATGTTGTCGCGCAGATAATCGAAGCCGTATTCGTTGTTGGTGCCGTAGGTGATGTCGGCGGCATACGCAGCCTGTTTGGCGTCATGCGGCATCTGCGACATATTCACCCCGGTGGTCAGGCCGAGAAAGCCAAACACCCGCCCCATCGACTCGGCGTCGCGGCTGGCCAGATAATCGTTCACCGTCACCACATGCACGCCCTTGCCCGCCAGCGCATTCAGGTACGCGGGCAGCGTGGCCATCAGCGTCTTGCCCTCGCCGGTGCGCATCTCGGCGATCTTGCCGTCGTGCAATACCATGCCGCCCACCATCTGCACGTCGAAGTGGCGCATGCCGAGTACCCGCTTCGACGCTTCGCGCACCACGGCGAAGGCTTCCGGCAGCAGCTTGTCGAGCGTCTCGCCGTTTTCCAGCCGCGACTTGAACTCGGCGGTCTTGCCGGCCAGCTCGGCGTCGGACAATTTCTCCATCGCCGGTTCCAGCGCATTGATCGCTTTCACCTTTTGCAGGTATTGTTTGACCAGTCGGTCGTTACGGCTACCGAATACTTTTTTGAAAATGGATTGCAGCATGAGGAATCCGAAATGTCCGCAGGACGCGGTAAATCCTTGAATTTTAACATAGCGTCACGGGCTTCCTGTGAAGCCATGAATACAACGGCGCAAGCTTTCTGCGCCGCCCGTGTGTCACGCCCATGAGTTCCTCCAGCCTCGCCGACCTGCTCGCCAGCCAGTTGCCGCATGGTCTCGTTGTCCGTGCCCAGGCCCTGCTTAAAATCCAGGCTGCGCTCGACCGCGCCCTGCCCGCCGCGCTAACCGGTCATATCCGCATCATGCAGCTGGAAAACGGCACCTTGAGCCTCGCCTGCGACAGCGGCGCCGTTGCCAGCCGCCTGCGCCACCAAACCGATACCCTGATCGCCAGCCTCGGCAAACAAGGCATCGCCGTCGCCAGCGTGCGCGTCAGCGTCAACCCCGATCTGATGGCACGCTACACCCATCCCGTCGAGAAAACCGGACTGCCGCCCAGCGCACTGGACGGGCTGGCGCATCTGAATGCGGAGATTGAGGAAGGACCGCTGAAAGAGGCGCTGGATCGGCTGTTGCAGCATCACCGAAAGAGCTGATCCAGCGATTGCCGCGGGCGCTTGGTTCGCAGCGTGCGGCCAGCCATTGAGCCGTCCTTTCCTGCTCCTTTTGCTTTGCGGCGCAGGGGGTGAAAACGAGGCGCCAGCCTGGTTTCAGGCTGCTTTCTGTTGCTTGTACTCAACCCATTTGGCGACCTGCTCGTCCCAATCGTCAGATCGGAAGTAAGGGTTGGAACGCGGCTCCTTGATCATGTTGGGATCGACCGGGATGTCCAGACCTTCGAGGAAGTTGGTCAGGCCGATGCGCTCGATCATTTCGCCGGTCCGCTCGTGCTCCAGCGCGTTCTCCGCGAAGAAGCCGAGAATGTTGGCTGCCAGCTCGTTCAGCTTGTCGAAATCCTCGTCGGTTTCCAGTTTCATGAACGGAATGATCACGCTGCCCATGGTGGCGCCGATCTTCAGCACGCCCTTGCCGCCCACCAGGATCGACACGCCCTTGTCGTTGCCAGGCAGCAGGCCGCCGGGGATGACGTTGAGGCAGTGCATGCAGCGCACGCAGTTCTTGTTGTCGATGCACAGCGTATTGCCGTCGCCCAGATTGGCCACCGACTGATGCGGATGGGCGGTCACATTATCTGACGCCACCAGGGTGATGGCCTGGGTCGGACACTTGCTGATCACGTCGTTGACCAGATCGGACATGCCGTGTGCTTTGTAGTAATCCTGCACCTGCGCTTCGTTGACGCGGATGTTGTCGCGCCAGGTGCCGATGGTGGCCATGTCGGAACGCTGGATGGCGTTGACGCAGTCGTTGGGGCAGCCGGAAAACTTGAACTTGAACTTGTAGGGCAGACTGGGCCGGTGCATGTCGTCCAGGTTGTTGTTGATGACGGTGCGCAGCGCACGCGCCTCGTCGAAGCACGACATTTCGCAGCGCGCCGCACCGACGCAGGACATCGAGGTACGCAGCGCGGGGCCGGCGCCACCGAGGTCGAAACCCATTTCGTTCAGGCCATCGAAAGCCTTCTGCACATTCTCGGTGCTGATGCCCTGGAACATGATGTCGCCGGACTGGCCGTGAAAGGCGATCAGGCCGGAGCCGCCGCTGTTGACCCAGACGTCGCACAGTTTGCGCAGCAGGTCGGAGGTGTAATGCATGCCCGCCGGCGGCTGCACGCGCAGGGTGTGAAATTCGGCCGCCTCGGGGAACAGCGGCTTGCCGGATTCATCCTTCAGTTCGGTAAAGCGCGGAATGATGCCGCCGCCGTAACCGAATACGCCGACCGTGCCGCCCTTCCAGAATCCTTTGCGGGTTTCGTAGCTGGTTTCCAGTTGACCCATCAGGTCAACCATCATGTCGTTATCTTGAGCCAGACGCTTGAGGCCGCTGACGAAGCTGGGCCAAGGGCCGCTCTCAAGCTGGTCGAGCATGGGGGTGTCGTGGAGAGTGCGAGTGGACATGGCGGGATCCCTTCAAAAATGAAAGACACGCTTCAGTCTAGACAATACTTGACTGTTTTGCTCGGGATTACCCAAATGGGTAGGTGGCCAACTTAATCCGTTTCGGAACAATGGGTTATTGTGGCACTTGGGCGTAGCCCATGTAGCGACTGATGACGGCGACGCGCCGCTGATAGGCGCGCGAACTGCGGTGGTTTTCGTACCAGCGCGGGTTAGGCACCATTGCGGCCAGGCGGGCGGCCTGGTCGCGGTTGAGATTGGCGGCAGAGGTCTTGTAATAACGGCGGGCGGCGGCTTCGGCACCGTAAATGCCGTTGCCCCATTCGATGACGTTGAGATACACCTCTAGAATCCGCCGTTTGCTCCAGGTGGCCTCGATCATCAGGGTGATGATGGCTTCCTGACCTTTGCGGATGAAGCTGCGCTCGCCGGAGAGGAACAGGTTTTTGGCGAGTTGCTGGCTGATGGTGGAGCCACCGGCGACGAGGTGGCCTTTCTTCAGGTTTTTTTCCACGGCAGCTTGAATGCCTTCGACATCGAAGCCTTCGTGAGAGAGAAACTTTGCATCCTCGGCGGCAACGAGGGCGCGTTTCAGATGAATGGAGATGTGGTCATAGGACACCCATTGATGGCGCAGTTCGGCGTCGGGATTCTTGTCCTGCTGGCGCGAGAGCCCTGCCTCCATGAAGGCAGTGGAGGTGGGATTGTGATCGATCCACCACAACACATGGGCAAACAGCCACAGTTGATATAGCAGCGCCAGCGCGATCGCCGTGGCAACGCTTTTTCCGAGCCAGCGCAGTGCTGTTTTCATGTGCGCAGCCCCCGCAGGGAGGACGCCGCCAGACTCTCGCCTTCCAGGCTGTCTTGGCGCAGACTCGCGATGACGGGCGCGGTGTCCGGGCGTACGCTACGCCACAGGTAAAACGCTTCGGCCGCCTGCTCGACCAACATGCCCAAGCCATCAGCGGTGGCGGCGCCCTGCGCGCGCGCGAAGCAGAGGAATGGCGTGTCGCGGCCGTACATCATGTCGTAAGCCAGCGTATTCGCGCTGAAGACGCGCGGCGACAGCGGAGGCAGTTCGCCGGCCAGGCTGGCGGCGGTGGCGTTGACTACAAGATCGAAGGGCGCGTCCAGCGCGTCGAAGCCGCACGCGCTGACGCCACGATCATTCATACCATGGCCAAACAGCTCGGCGAGTTCCTGCGCGCGGCTGACAGTGCGGTTGGCGATGACCAGCGCAGCGGGCTGCTGGTCGAGCAGCGGTTCAATCACCCCGCGCGCCGCGCCGCCCGCACCGAGCAGCAGGATGCGCTTGCCGGCGAGTGCGCAGTGCAGGTTGCGGGTCAGGTCGGCCACCAGCCCGGCGCCGTCGGTGTTGTCGCCGAGGATGCCGTCGGCATTGAAGCTCAGCGTGTTCACCGCGCCGGCGCGTTCGGCGCGCGGACTCAGGCGGCTGGCGAGTTTGAAGGCTTCTTCCTTGAACGGCACGGTGACGTTGGCGCCGCGCCCGCCTGTCGCGATGAACCGCGCCACGCTCGCGGCAAAGCCGTCGAGCGGCGCAAGGATGGCGCTATAAGTCATGTCCTGCCCGGTCTGGCGGGCAAAGGCGGCGTGAATCTGCGGGGATTTTGAATGGGCGATGGGATGCCCGAAAACGGCGTAGCGGTCAGTCATGGCGCGTATTCTAACTGCGCGTCATGTTCGTGTGCGGCGCGATTGGGATCAGCTTTGTATCCAGGGCAGGCCGCGCTGTTTCCAGCCGTTCAACGTGTTGCGGTGGCCGCTGCTTTTGTCAAGGTCGCCCTCGAAGCCTTCTAGCACGTTGTAACAATGGTTCAAGCCTGCCGCAGTGCTGGTCATGGCGGCGCGGTGTGAGCGTTGGCCGCTGCGGCAAATGAAAAACAGCAGGGATTCCGGGTCGATCGCCTGGATCAGTTGGGCGAGAAAATGCGGATTGCTGACCCAGCCTGGCCAGGACTGCCACTCCACATGCACGGCGCCGGGCAGGGTGCCGGTCAATTCCTGTTCGGCACGCGAACGCACATCAATCAGGCGCGCGCCCGGCGCCAGTTGCAACAATTCGTACGCTTCATGTGGCAACAAGGCGCCAATATAAGGCCACGCTTGAACCTGACTGCGGCTGTGGGCGGTGTTGAGCAGTTCGGTGATGCGTCCCATGGCATTCGCCTCATGATGTCTGTTCTCAGTATATGCGCGGCGCGGCCGGTTTCAATTTGCACCAAAACAGTGCGCAAAGTGAGTTGAACGAAACAATACAGTGCGCTGCCTGGGGGGGTGGCGTGCTTGCCAAGGCGGGTCACCCTTGTGGCACAATGACAAGCTGATGTTTTGAAGCATGGCACGGTTGCTGCTACCTGATAGTCCGTGCGTCATAAATATAGTGATGTCTTTCAACCCAATTTCAGCTCGAGGAGATTCAGCATGGCCGTGGCCAAAGTGATGAAAATGATTCAGGACAACGAAGTGAAATTCGTTGACCTGCGCTTTACCGACACCCGTGGCAAGGAACAGCACGTATCGATTCCCGCCCGCCTGGTGAATGCAGAGTGGTTCGAAGCGGGTCACCCGTTCGATGGCTCGTCGATCGCCGGCTGGAAAGGCATTCAGGCTTCTGACATGCTGCTCTCCGCCGATCCCGATTCGGCCTGGATCGACCCTTTCTTCGACGAGTCCACCCTGATCCTGACCTGCGACGTGATCGAGCCGTCCGACGGCAAGGGCTACGAGCGCGATCCGCGTTCGGTCGCCAAACGCGCCGAAGCCTACCTGAAGTCCACCGGCATCGCCGATACCGCCTACTTCGGCCCCGAGCCCGAGTTCTTCATTTTTGATTCCATCACCTGGCACGACAACATGTCGGGCTGCGGCGTGCAGATTAACTCCGAAGAAGCCGCCTGGTCGTCCGCTGAAAAATTTGAAAACGGCAACACCGGCCACCGTCCTGGCATCAAGGGCGGCTACTTTCCTGTGCCCCCGGTCGACAGCCTGCAGGACATCCGTGCCGCCATGGTGCTGGCGCTGGAAGAGGCCGGCATCCCGGTCGAAGTGTTCCACCACGAAGTGGCGACTGCCGGTCAGTGTGAAATCGGCACCGTGTTCAGCACGCTGACCAAGCGCGCCGACTGGACGCAGATGTTGAAATATATCGTTCAAAACGTCGCCCACGCCTACGGCAAGACCGCGACCTTCATGCCCAAGCCCATCGTCGGCGACAACGGTTCCGGCATGCACGTCCACCAGTCGCTATGGAAAGACGGCAAGAACCTGTTCGCGGGCAATGGCTATGCCGGTCTGTCCGAGATGTGTATTTATTACATCGGCGGCATCATCAAGCACGCCAAGGCGCTGAACGCGATCACCAACCCGTCGACCAACTCGTACAAACGTCTGGTGCCCGGTTTCGAAGCCCCCGTGATGCTGGCCTATTCGGCCCGCAACCGTTCGGCTTCGATCCGTATCCCGATCGCCGCTTCCGAGAAGGCCCGCCGCATCGAGACCCGTTTCCCCGATCCCACGGCTAACCCTTATCTGTGCTTTGCCGCGCTGATGATGGCCGGTCTGGACGGCATCCAGAACAAGATTCACCCCGGCGACCCGTCGGACAAGGACTTGTACGACCTGCCGCCGGAAGAAGACGCAAAGATCCCGAAGGTCTGCCACAGCCTGGAAATGGCGCTGGACGAACTGGACAAGGATCGCGAGTTCCTGACCCGTGGCGGTGTGTTCACCAATGACATGATCGACGCCTACATCACGCTGAAGATGGAAGAAGTCACCAAGTTCCGCATGACGACCCACCCGGTCGAATTTGCGATGTACTACTCGCTGTAAACACAGCGCACAGGCTGGAAAGGGCGGCTCTGGCCGCCCTTTTTTATGGCGGTAACGCGGCGCTGCTGCCGCGTTTTTTTGGGGGTGGATCAGTGGGTCAAGCTTGCCCGTTTTTGGTCGTAAATAGACGGGTACGCTACACTCGATCTTATGCAAAACCTTGGTTTTTCCTTCCTGTTGTGCCTGTTTCTGGTTGCGCCCGCGCAGGCGGAAATCTACAAATACGTCGATGAAAGCGGCAATATTACATTCAGCGATGTGTACAAAAAAGGCGCCAAGCGGATCGACATTCCGGGCGCGCCTGAGCCGCTGCCATCAGGCAGCAAAGCGTCCAAACGTGCATCTTACAATCCCAGTCCGGCGGATTTCCCGCGCATCGATGCGGGCATGCAGAAGCGTCGCGACGATATTCGCCGCCAGGTGCTGCAGGATGAAATTAGCGGCGAGCGCAAGAACGCCGAAGAAGCGCGCCGTCAGTTGACGCTGGGCGAACGGCTTGCGCCGGGGGAGCGCGCGACCGATTCCAGCTATCTGAGCCGGGTCAAAAAACTGCGCGAAAGCGTGCAGCAACACGAGCAGAACGTGACCTCCATCCAGCGTGAACTGGCGAATTTAAAGTAACGCAACGGCTCATCCCGCTCCCCCGCAATGGGTGGGCCGTGGTTGTAGGCCGACAGGTCGGCAACCACCACCACTAAGGATCTAAAGCATCAACCAGCACGCTCCACCCACAAGGAGGAGGCCGTGATTGTAAGACGCTAAAGCATCAACCACCACGCTCTGGCACAATCGGTGCTTACATTGACTGCATGAGCACGATGCCGTTTCCCCCCCGCGAATTTTCTGGACTCGATTGCCTGTCGACCGGTGCGATGGTGCTGGATGCGGCTGATCGCATTCAGTACATCAATCCGGCAACCGAAACCTTGCTCGGGGTGTCGGGTGTGCTGTTGGTTGGCAGCACGGCCGAACAGACATTTGAGCGGAGTCTCGAACTGTTGGCGGCGATCCAGACCGCACGCACGCAGCAGGAAACGGTTATCGAATACGAGATTGATGTGGCAGTGCACGGACATCCGCCGATCCGCCTGGGATGCAGCATTACCCCACTGGAACGGCCAGCACATGCCATGTTGATCGAGATGCGCGCGGTCGATCCGCATCTGCGTATCACCCGGCTGGAACAGGCGCGTCTGCAGCAGGAAGCCAATCGCGAACTGCTGCGCAACCTGGCGCACGAGATCAAGAATCCGCTGGGCGGCATCCGTGGCGCTGCGCAATTGCTGGAACACGAATTGCCGCGCGAAAGCCTGCGTGAATACACCCAGGTCATCATCAAGGAATCCGACCGTCTGCAGTCGCTGCTGGAGCGCTTGCTGACGCCGCACCGCACGCCTCGTTTTGGTGCAGTGAACATCCATGAAGTGCTGGAAAGGGTGCGTAGCCTGGTGTTGGCCGAAACGCCGAGCGTGACACTGCGGCGCGATTACGACATCAGCCTGCCTGAAATCAGCGCCGATGCCGAACAGCTCATTCAGGCTACGCTCAACATCGCACGCAATGCCGTGCAGGCGATGCATGGGCGGGGTTTGATCATCTTCAAAACCCGGGTGGCGCGGCAGAGCACGCTGGAAAGCCGTCGCAACCAACTGGGGCTGCGGGTCGAGATTGTTGATGACGGCCCCGGCATTCCCGACGAAATCCAGGGGCAGATTTTTTATCCGCTGGTGTCCGGGCGCGAGGGCGGCAGCGGGCTGGGGCTGGCGGTGGCGCAGACCTTGATCGCGCAGAACCACGGCACCATCGACTGTGAAAGCCACCCCGGCCATACCGTATTTTCGATTTTTCTTCCGCTTCCCAATTAACATCATGGCAAAACCCACTTGTGTCTGGATTATTGACGACGACCGCTCGATTCGCTGGGTGCTCGAAAAAGCCATGCAGCGCGAGGATATTCCGTGCATGGTTTTCAACTCGGCCAGCGATGCCTTGCGTGAACTGGAACGTAGCCAGCCAGCCGTCGTGCTGTCCGATATCCGCATGCCGGGGGTCTCCGGCCTGGAACTGCTGCAAGCGCTGAAAGAGCAGCTGCCCAAAGTGCCGGTCATCATCATGACGGCGTATTCCGATCTCGACAGCGCGGTGGCAGCATTTCAGGGCGGCGCGTTCGAATACCTGCCCAAACCGTTCGATGTCGATCAGGCGCTCGAACTGGTGCGGCGCGCGCTGGCAGAAAATGCCAGCCGCGATGTACTCGCCAGCAGCGATGAGCCGGTGCCGGAAATTCTCGGGCAGGCGCCCGCCATGCAGGAGGTTTTCCGCGCCATCGGGCGGCTGGCGCAGTCGCACGCCACCGTGCTGATCACCGGCGAATCGGGTAGCGGCAAGGAACTGGTGGCGCGCGCCTTGCACCGCCACAGCCCGCGCGCCGGCGGGCCGTTCATCGCGCTCAACACTGCGGCCATTCCCCGCGACTTGCTCGAATCCGAATTGTTTGGTCATGAGCGCGGTGCCTTCACCGGCGCGGCAACGCAGCGGCGCGGGCGATTCGAGCAGGCCGACGGCGGCACCCTGTTTCTGGACGAAATTGGCGACATGCCGGCCGAACTGCAAACCCGTTTGCTACGCGTGTTGGCCGACGGCCAGTTTTATCGCGTCGGCGGGCATTCACCGATCAAGGTCAACGTGCGGGTGATTGCCGCCACGCATCAGGATCTGGAAGTTCGGGTGCGCGAAGGCCTGTTCCGCGAAGATCTGTTTCACCGCCTGAATGTCATTCGACTGCGCCTGCCCGCGCTGCGCGAACGGCGCGAAGATATTCCACTACTGGTGCGGCACTTCATGCAGAAAAGTGCGCGTGAACTGGGTATGGACGCCAAGGGCGTGTCCGACGCGGCGTTGAAGACCCTGATTAATTTGCCGTGGAGTGGCAACGTGCGGCAGTTGGAAAACGTCAGCCATTACCTGACCGTGATGGCGCCTGGCCAGGTCGTTGAAGTGAGCGACCTGCCAGCCGATTTGATGCTGGGAAGCGTCGAGCCCGCCACGGGTGACTGGCTGCATGGCCTGGCCGCCGAGGCGAGCGCGCGCCTGGCGCGCGGCGAAACGGCGATTCTGGATGAACTGACCCAGGCCTACGAAAAAGCCCTGATTGAAGTGGCGCTGCGCCACACCGGCGGGCGCCGCATCGAAGCCGCGCACCTGCTCGGCTGGGGGCGCAATACGCTGACGCGTAAAATTCACGAATTGGGGATGGATGGCGACGCCGGGGCGGACGATGCGAAGTGAGTGATCATGCGCGGGGCAACAAAAAAGCCGACATCCAGTCGGCTTTTTTGTGGGATAACGTAGCTCAGGCGGTTTGAGCCTCTTCCAGAACCTTCTGGATTTCACCCTTCTGATACATCTCAACCATGATGTCGCAGCCGCCGATCAGCTCACCCTTCACGTACAGCTGCGGGAAGGTCGGCCAGTTGGCGTAGTACTTCAGATTTTCGAAAATTTCCGGATCAGCGAGCACGTTCACCGCCAGAAAGTCCTTCACGCCGCAGGCTTGCAGCACTTGCGCCGCGCGCGAGGAAAAGCCGCACTGTGGAAACTGCGGTGTACCTTTCATATACAGCACGACATTGTTGGTGGTGACTTGGTCACGGATGCGATCGAGTGGGGTCATCGTAGGCTCCTGATTAATACTTGAGTGGAATACTCAACAATTATACGCGCGATGCGGTTTGCGTCAAGCCGCCTTGGGCGTGTCCAGATAAGGGCTGATAAAGGCTTTGTGCAACAGGTGCGGGATCAGCAGATACGCGGGCATGCGCAGCCAGTGAGCGCGCACAAACGCAGCCAGGCGGGCTGCGGGGGTGAAGGCATCTTCACAGCTGGCATGGGCGGGCGCGAGCACGCGGGTGAAGATGCTGTCCATCAGGGCGAGCGTAGCGCGATTGGGCGCGATGCGGTTCAGGCGGGCTATCACGCTGTCGGGAATCGGCGTATCGAGAAAATGGCGCAGATAACGCAGGGCATAAAACAGCGAGCGGCTGAGTTGCAGTTCGTCAGCACGCGCAGTCAGGCGGAGCCAGAAGTCGGGCTCCGCTGTGTTATGGCGCGCCGCTGCGGCGTCGCGTATCAGCAGGTCGAGGTCGGTGAGGTCACGCAGACCATGTGGCAATTCGCCATCGTGGAATAAATGGGTGGCGGAGTGCAGGATGCGGTCTTCTGCCGACAGCACATAAACGCCGGGTAACTCCGCCACCGCAACGGCGCGGCAGCGCAGCTTGGCGGAATCCGGGTGATAGCGTGCAGTGTCGGGCAGGATGGCGTGATGCACATCAATTACCGTGTCGCGCTGGATATGCTGCATCGGCGGGAGTTCGTGCATCCAGCGGCGGTAGTAGCGTTTGTCGTACTCCGACAGACCGAGGGCATGCCACCCCGCCAGCATAAGCGAGGACTCGGCCTGCGGCAGTCGCTCGCGTGGCACCAGAATGTCGATATCGTTAAACAGCCGCCCTTCTGCGGCAGGCAGCCTGGCGGCGACATAGGCCGCGCCTTTGAGCACGATCAGCGGGCAGTCGAGGTCGGCCAGCGCGGCGCGCAACTGTTGCAGTTCCCAGCGCACCGCGGTGTGCTGCTTGTGAGCCAGCGATTCGGCGGCGTCGAAATGCCAGCGTGCGGCCAGCGGAATCGTGGCTGTCAGCCCGTGCTGGCGAAAGCGGTGTGCCAGACGCGCCAGCAGCCCGGCTGCCCGTGTCTGGCGCACCAGGATGTCCCATTCACTCATCGAGAAATGGGTGACGATGTCAGGGGTGCGCAGGGTACGAACGAGCAAATCGCGTGGCATCAGCATGGTTCAGGCGGGCGGGCGTTATCGGCCAAGCGGTCGAATGCGTTGATCGCCTCGTGCAACTGGCTGTAGTGAAAATCGTAGCAGGCGGCCTGATCAACCAGCGCCGAGCCAACGCGAAAGCCATCCTCGCCGAGATGGCTGTAGTTGAAGGCGTTTTGCGCCAGAAACATGAAGGTTTGCGCTTGCGAGCGCGGGGTGAGCGTGGTGGGCGAGCCCGCAACCCATTTGGGAAAAATCACCCAGCCGGGGCGTGCGGCTTCATGTTGTCGCAGCACGCTTTCACGCGGCGGGCGCATGTGTGCCACTGTGCCTTTGATGGTGTCGTGCGAAGGGCGGTTGATGTATACGTCCGGATCAAATTGGCGGATGACATCAATCGACTGGTTTTTCAGGCTGACCGGGCGCGGTAGGGGTTGAATCAGGCCGGTTTGGCGGTCGATCAGGGTGAGTTCGTCGGACAGCAGGCGCCAGCCCGATAGCACCAGCCCGGCGGTCAGCGTGCTTTTGCCGGAACCGGGCGGGGCCGGGAGGATGGCCGCCAGGCCATTTTTTTCGACCACGGCAGCGTGAATGATGAGGTAGTGATGCGCCTGCGTCGACACACACCAGTTGAGACCCCATTCCAGCATCGGAAATGCCTGGTCGTGCGGCAGCGGCTTGAACGGCTGCATGCCGTCAAACGAAAACGTAGCCTGCGGACGCAGCCAGCGCCGCAGGCTGGCAGGCGGATTCACCGAGACATGGAAGTCGGCAAAAGCTTCGTGCGTACTGCGTACTTCAAACTGGCCATAGAGTTTGGCCAGCCCTTCCGCAACGGACGGAATACGCGATTGCAGTTTGAGCGAGAACGGCCCGGTGCGCATCCACACGCCGGGGCCAGCCAGTTGTCGGCGCAACTCGGCGGCAGGCAGTTGCAGCAGTTTCATGCGGATTCCAGCAGGCCGATTTTGCGCAGACTGATGAGCGTATCCTCAGTCAGTTCATGGAGTTGCGGCGTGTCCGCGAGATTGAGGCGTGCTGCCAGCGTGGTCGCGAGTTCGGCCGTGGTGTAACCGGGGTGGTCGCGACAGGTCTGATACAACGCCAGCGTCAGCGGCTTCAGGTAGTGGGTATCGCCCGACGCCGCATCGTAGACGACGGCTTCATCTCCCCAGTATTTCAGCAGACGTGGCTGGGGTGATGAAACGGCCGTCATTGCATCAATTCAGCGGGCAGCTGCGCTCGTTCAGCATGGCGAGGGAATCTTTCAGCCCGCTGGGATTCTTCAGGTAGTTGGACTTGAAGAGCGCAATGAGTTCACCCGACGTATAGCCAAAATTGACGCTGGGATGGGCTGCGTTCAGCAGCGCGGCGACGGCATGGAAACCCAGGTTCACGGAAACAGGATCGCAGCCCATGTTGCCAATCGCATTGCCGTGCGGTTTGGCGCTGCAGTTCGGCTGGGTCGTACCCGGTGCGCAGTTGCCGTTACCCTGCAACCCCAGAACCTGGAGCAGGGTGTAGGGCTTGCTGTTTGTCGGGTTGATGTACTGGGTGACACCGAATACCGTGTTGAACAAATCGTCTGTTTTGAAGCCGGTTGGCCCCCAGGAATCAAGGTGCTGGCACTGCATCCAGTAACCCGGGGTGCAGCCTTCGCACGTGACCTTGGGAGCGGACAGATTCCCCGACATCATGCCCGAGATGGAGCACTGATTGGCCCATACCGGACGACTCGCCAGCGTGAACACCGCGGCAACGCCCAGAGCCGTGCCGGTCAGCTTGCGACGGGACGTATCGATGGCATCGTTTTTCGATTCTTCGGACGGGGCGTCCTGGGTTTCTGGTGTGTGGTCAGACATGGCAGGCCTCGGCAATCGTTTGTAATGATTTGGTTCCACAATCTACAGCAAGAATCACGCCAATATACAGCGAGTGGGCTGGAAAGGGCGACCGCGCGTTGTGTGCCGGGGGGGACGCCCCACCCCAACGTGCCGAAGTGTAAATTATTCTGACAGTTCGCCGCCGCTGACTCGCAAGATGTTTGCCAGGTCGGCCCAGCTTTGAGGGTGATCGAACCCGTTCATCCGCAGCAAAGTCGCGACGGCTTCCGCCTGATCGTAGCCATGTTCCAGCAGCAATGCGCCGCCGGGCTTGAGGTGGGCGCTGGCGGCGCTGGCTAGCCGACGCAGGTCATCGAGGCCGTCGAGGCCGGCGGCCAGCGCGGTCAACGGTTCAAAACGCACGTCGCCGCGTGTCAAGTGGGGGTCGGTGGCGGCGATGTAGGGCGGGTTGCTGACAATGAGATCGAAACCCCGCGCGGCAAGTGCGGCGAACCAGTCGCTGGTCAAAAACTCGACAGGAACGTTGAGGTTGTCGGCATTGTGCCGCGCAATCACCAGCGCCGCCGCCGAGCGATCCACCGCCGTGACCCGCGCAAGCGGGCGCTCCAGCGCCAGGGTGATGGCAATGCAGCCGCTGCCGGTACCCAGATCCAGCACATCCACGACCTGATCGTGAGGGATGCGCGCCAGCGCCAATTCGACCAGCAATTCGGTGTCGGGGCGCGGAATCAGGACATCGGGGGAAACCTGAAAAGGGCGGCCGTAAAACTCGCGGGTGCCGACCAGGTAGGCGATGGGCAGACCTTCGAGTCGCCGCGCCAAGCTGGCTTCAAACGCGGCAATGTGCGCGTCGGTCAGTGGATCGGTGTCATGTGCGATCAACCAGGCGGCATCAACCTGCCAGGCGTGGGCAGCGAGTACCCGTGCTTCCAGCCGGGCTTCGCGCTGCTGCAGCCCGAGCGTGGCTGCGATGTGCGTGGTGGCCCTGTGCAGCAGATCGGCGACAGTAGCCGTCTCCTCGCTGAGCCCCCCGTTGGGGGTGTTCGCTGCTTCCCGCTTTCCCCTCACTGTTCAGCCCTCGCCAGAAAGCGTCGCCAGCAGTTCGGCCTGATGTTCGGCCGCCAGCGCATCGAGCAGCTCGGTCAGATCGCCGTCCATCATCGCGTCGATTTTGTATAGCGTGAGGTTGATGCGGTGGTCGGTGATGCGGCCCTGCGGGAAGTTGTAGGTGCGGATGCGGTCGGAGCGGTCGCCGCTGCCGACCAGGCTTTTGCGGGTGCTGGCCTCGGCGGCCTGCTGCGCCTGGATTTCGCGGTCTTTCAGTCGCGCCGCCAGCACGCTCATCGCTTGCGCGCGGTTGCGGTGTTGCGAGCGGTCGTCCTGACATTCGACCACCAGTCCGGTCGGCAGGTGGGTGATGCGCACCGCGGAGTCGGTCTTGTTGATGTGCTGGCCACCGGCGCCCGATGCACGGTAGGTATCGATGCGCAAATCGGCCGGATTGATGTCGATTTCACCGACTTCGTCGGCTTCCGGCATCACTGCCACGGTGCAGGCCGAGGTGTGGATGCGTCCCTGCGATTCGGTTTCCGGCACGCGCTGAACGCGGTGGCCGCCGGATTCGAATTTCAGCCGCGAATACGCGCCGTGGCCGACGATGCGCACGATCACCTCCTTGTAGCCGCCGACTTCGCCGGGGTTTTCCGACACCACTTCGACCTTCCAGCCACAGCGTTCGGCGTGGCGCGTGTACATGCGCAGCAGATTGCCGGCAAACAGCGCGGATTCGTCGCCGCCGGTGCCGGCGCGGATTTCCAGGAAGATGTTGCGTTCGTCGTTGGGGTCGCGCGGCAGCAGCGCGGTTTGCAGATCGGCTTCCAGCTTTGCGATACGGGCGGCGCTGTCGGCCAGTTCGGCTTCGGCGAGTTCACGCAGGTCCGGATCGGCGAGTATTTCGCTGGCGGTTTTCTGGTCGGCCTCGACTTGCCGGTATTGGCGATACAGCGCCACCACCGGATCGAGATCGGCGCGCTCACGGGTGAACTTGCGGTAGGTCTCCATGTCGCCCGCGATTTCCGGCTGCGACAGCAACGCGTCAAGCTCGATCAGCCGCTCGTCGGCGCGAGCGAGCTTATCCGCTAACGACGCTTTCATTCGTTGTGCAGCCCGTAGAGCTGGCTGATCAGGCTGACGAGCTGGTCGCGCTCGGCGCTGCTGGCGTGGTTGAGCGCGTGGGTGGGGGCGTGCAGCAATTTATTGGAGAGTGCGTGGCTCATCGCTTCGAGCACCACACGCGGATCATCACCACGTGCCAGCGCCTTTTCGGCCTTTTCAATTTCGTGGCGGCGGTGGCGCTCGGCGGTGTCGCGCAAGCCACGAATCACCGGTACCACCTCGCGGCCTTCCATCCAGTGCACAAAACTTTCCACGCTGGTTTCGATGATCGCCTCGGCCTGCGCCACTTGCGCGACGCGGTTGTCCATGCCTTCGCGCACCACTTGTCCCAAATCATCGACGCTGTAGAGAAACACGTCGTCCATGTCGGCGACTTCGGCCTCGACGTCGCGCGGCACCGCCAGATCGACGATGAAAACCGGGCGGTGGCGGCGTTGCTTGATGGCGCGTTCCAGCATGCCCTTGCCGAGGATCGGCAACGGGCTCGCGGTGGAGGTGATGATGATGTCGTAAGCTGGCAGTTCGTCGGGCAAATCGGTGAGGGGGATCACCCCGGCGTTGAAGCGCTCCGCCAGCGGCCGCGCGCGCTCGGCGGTGCGGTTGGCCACGGTCATGCGGCGCGGATGTTGCGCGGCGAAATGGGTGATGCACAGTTCGATCATTTCGCCCGCGCCGATGAACAGACAGGCCTGCTCACGGACACTGGGGAAAATGCGCTCGGCCAGGCGCACCGCAGCGGCGGCCATCGATACCGAGTTGGCGCCGATTTCGGTGCTGCTGCGCACGTCCTTGGCGACCGAAAAGGTGCGCTGAAACAGCTTGTGTAGCAACAGGCCGAGGGTGCCGGCTTCCTCTGCGGTTTGAACCGCACTCTTCATCTGTCCGAGGATTTGCGTTTCGCCCAGTACCATCGAATCGAGCCCGGCGGCGACGCGAAACGCATGCTGCGCGGCCTGTTCGCGCGGCAGTGCATACAGATAGGGCGCGAGTTCACGGCGTTCGATATGGTGAAAATCTGCCAGCCACTGCGTGACGGCTTCGGGCGACGAGGTGCTGCAATACAGCTCGGTGCGGTTGCAGGTCGACAGGATGGCGGCTTCCGCCGCGCGCTGGCTTTGCGTCAGTTCGTGCAGCGCCAGCACCAGCTTTTCGGGGCCGAACGCCACCTGCTCGCGGATCGCGAGCGGCGCAGTGTGATGATTGACCCCGAGGGCGAGAAGCTGCATGACGGCGGGTGGCCGAAAAATAAGACCGCTATTTTACCTGCTCCCGCTAAGCGGGGTGCGCGGGAAAACTGAGGCGGTCGTAATAGCGCCCGCGATAGAGCAGGCGGCGGTGGCCGGGCGAATCGGAAAATGCGCTGCGGGTGTGCAGCACATTGTTGCAGAGCAAACCCATGCCGGGCGTCATCCGCGCAGTCAGCGTGTACTCGGAATGGGCGAGAATCTCGGCCAGGGTTTTGACGGCAGCCTGCGTGATGGCGTCGTTTTTCCACACGATCGAACGGGTGCGCGCGGTGTAGCGCATGGTGAGAAAGCCCTGTTCCGCATCGACGGCAAACACCGGGCCGGACTGTTCGGCTCGGGCGACGTTGTCTTCATCCATGCGTTCTGGAATGGTCATCGCATCCGGCTGCATCAGCGCGGCGACGTAATCGGGATTGGCGTCGCGCAACTGGATGTAGGCGATTTCATGATCGAGCAGCGCGTTCTCGCCACCTGATTCGGCATCCTGCGCGCAGTGCAGGGTCATGCCGAGGATGCGGCGGTCGAGCGTGTTGTAGTAGCCGTCGGTGTGCCAGTTGATCGGTTTGTGCGTATAGGGGATGAACTCGCCGCGAACCTGGCCTTCTTCGTCGGCCGGAGTGATGCTGGATAGCCCGTCCTCGTCGGCGAGGTAGTTGCCTTCGAGCCGGGTCAGGCCGAGTTGCAGTCCAAGCTGCTTGGGTATCGATTTGTCGGCCGCGGGCAGGTGCGGCGCGTGGTAAAGCGCCATGTTGGCGCGTGCGCAGCGCGATCCGAGCGCATCGATCTCTGCTGCGCTGAGCGAACGCGGATCGGCCAGCGGTACGATCAGTTCGTCGACGCTACGTGGATAGGCGGCGAGCCTGGCGTCGCGCCAGGCGCGGTAGCCGGCTTCGTTGGACAGGTCGAATGGGGAGGGCGCTGCGGACATGTGGCCTGGCTTGATTATTCCGGCGGCAGCATGTCGGGCGAGCCGAAGCCGCGCTTGACCGGCGCGTCGGACAGCAAGCCCTTGAAGCTCTTGCGCACCGTGCCCATCATCTCGGGCATTTCGATGTCCATGATCTGATCCATGATCCAGGTTTTGTCGTTGTCGCCCATCTCGTCGCGGATTTGCAGGCCGAGGAAGCGCAGCGCCGGGAAACTCGCCTTGTCGTCGTCGGGGAACTCGAATTCGGCGTAATCGTTGAAGCGGCGGTTGAGGAAATCGATGAATTCCTGTTTGTAATTGCGTGGGTCGTCTTTGCCCACGACTTCGCGCACGTTCTGCTCCATCACTTCGCCGAGCCGGTTGCTGACGGCCTGAAGAACCGCCAGGCGGCGTTCCGGCTGAAGAGTCGCATAGGCCATGCGGTCGCAGTAATGCACCAGAAAAGCGAGGAATTCAGCTATCAGCTTGAATCCCCGGTCGGGCGTGATGATGTCGTAGTTTTCGCGTCCCAGGTTATCGATCGCCTTGTCGGCGACGCGCCAGGTGGTGGTGGCCACCGCCGAGGCGATTTCTTCGGCGCTGCGTTCGCCGTCTTTTTTGAACCAGATGGTTTTGACGCGGATGGGCATGGCCATGAAGTTTCTCCTTACTTTAAATTCGGCTGTGATTTATTCGCCCGTAGCGACGGGGCGGGCGGGATCGGTGATCCACTCGCTCCACGAGCCGGGGTAAAGCCGTGAACCGGGGAGCCCGGCGATTTCCATCGCCAGGATGTTGTGGCAGGCGGTGACGCCGGAACCGCACATGTGCAGCACCTGCCAGGCCGGTTTGCCCTTGAGCAGCGCCTGATAGTTTTCGCGTAGAGCCTCGGGCGGCATGAAGGTGCCGTCCATGTCGAGGTTTTCATCGAACGGATAGTTGATGGCGCCGGGCACGTGCCCGGCCACCGGATCGAGCGGCTCGAACTCGCCGGAGAAACGGCGCTCCGGACGCGCATCGATGATGAGTTGCTCGCCCGACTGCGACGCATGCATGATCTCGTCCGCCGTCACGATCTGGGTGGGTTCCGGCAGGCAAGCGCAGCTGGCCCTGTGCGGCGTCGGCTGTTCAGCATTGACCGGGCGTTTCTCGCGCAGCCATTTGGGGTAGCCGCCATCGAGCAGCGCTACGCCGGGGTGGCCGAGCCAGCGCATCATCCACCACAGGCGGGTGGCCATGGCGCCATAACTGTCGTCGTATACCACCACCTGCTTGTTGACGCCGACGCCCCACTGGCACAGTTTTTCAGCCAGTGCGCCCGGGTCGGGCAGGGGGTGTCGTCCCGTGGTTTCGCTGACAGGAGCGGAAAGATCGTCGTCCAGGTGCGCATAACGCGCACCCGGAATGTGTGCTTTCTCGTAGGCCACGCGCCCCGCCCCAGGGTCGGTGAGGGTGAAGCGGCAATCCAGAATGACCCAGTTTGGATCATCCAGATGGGCAGCCAGGTCTTCAGTGGTGATGAGGGTGTTGGAAAACATGGAGAGGCCGTGAGAGGGAGCTGCAAATGGAGCGGGCAGCGTGACGTTCGCCACGCTGCCCGCTCAACGAGTACGTTCTACCGGAATTAGTAGCCGCCCTTGCCGTATGGCTTGGTCAGGCCGGCGACGCGAGCCGACTGACGTGCGGGCTGGTTGGGGAAAAGCTCATACAGCTTTTTCTTCCAGTCGGTGCCCGGGTGGAGTTCATCCAGTTCGGCAAGCATGTTGCGGAAGTTGGGGGTTGAGCCGTCTTCCTTGTACTTGTCGCGCATGAAGTTGATAACCGTCCAGTGCTCGTCGGTCAGCGTGATTTTTTCAGCCGCGGCGATGACCGGGGGGACGTCATCGCTGAAGTTGGCTTCCAGCAGAAATTCCTCTTCGCCAGTTTCGAGCTCTTCACCATTTACAACATAAGACATATTTACTCCTTTCGGGTTGGTCAACTTAAAGAATCACCGGCACAACCGGCAGTGGGTTTAATGGTTCGCCGGCATCACCGGCGCGATGGATTTATGCGGGATGAAAATCCCGCAGCCTAACAAGCGGTTGCGTCCCATGCCTTCGTCCTGCAATTGCAGGGACTTGTGCGGGGGTACATCGTGCAACATCAGGCTGTAGCCATATAACGGCCCGGATGCGCTTTGCAGGGTTTGCTGCCTGCCGCATATAAAGCCACAACGTATCTGGAAATGACTATCCAGCTCACGCATCACATCTTGCACGAATTGTTCTTCAGTGACGCCGCCCGTGTCAACGAAATGGGCGTAGATATTGCCGAATGGGCTGAACGCGCGGGTCTTGAAACTGCCGATCTGCAGGGAGTGGCCTGCAAGGTCAAGCGTTTTTCCGATCAGTTGCGACATGTCATCTACCCGCGCCTTGGGGACCCGCAGGAATAATTTGGTGCGCCGGTTGATGTTGATAGACGCATCGCCGCTATTGGTTTCCGCGCCCTTCAGATGCTGGATGCCGACGCCGGTGTCCTCGCCCAGCCACGGCAGCAGGCGCGTCAGTGCATTCAATAACAGCAGCGCATTGTCAGCCGGGATGGTTGTGCCGGCCAGATCAAACTGCAGGTCGATCATGTGCGGCACATATTCTTCAGGCTTGTCTTCAGGCCAGCTTGCCCAGTTCATGGCGCATCCCCGGCGTGATCCTTGGCCCACGTCTGCATCAGGTCGGCCCACTTCAGTGCACTAACGGGGTCAATGTCGAAAATAGTGAAGCGCTTGCCCTCGCGGATGCGGATACGCATAAACGGCACGCCACCGGATTCATGTGTCAGGTGCTGAAACTCGATTTCCTGGCCCCCGAAAGGGAGTCGCATCTTGTCTAGGGAGGTGATTTCGGGCATGGAAACTCAGTCTGTGTGGCGTCAACAATATGGATAAGCTTGTAATGCCGCGGCAATGTGATTTATTCGCTGTGCGGTTGACGATTAACTAAGGGCGCCACGCGATAATTCAACCTTAAGCTTATTAGGGGCTTGCGTCCGCAACAATATTTTAATACTCTTATGGGTTCTTGTGGCGGGCACGCGTGGGGCAGTAATGTCTCATTCTTTGCTTCGACGGAGCATTACCGCGTTGGGGAAATCAACACACTCCATTTGGGCAGGTGTCAACCTACCCAAATGGAGTAGACGATTTACCCATGAGAATGATGGTGGGGCAGCTGACTAGCCCATACGATGCCGGGATACCGTTGGGCGGTTGGCTCAAGCGGGCATTTCGAAATTTTCTAGGAGAGAAAACATGGCAAAGCAAATGATTGATACGCCCAATCTGGACCAGCTCGAAAGCGGCCCGTGGCCCAGCTTCGTGACCGGCTTGAAGCGCTTGGCAAAAGATAACGACATGATGGTTGACCTGATGGGTCAGTTGGAAACGTCGTACCAGACCAAGTTTGGTTACTGGAAGGGTGGTACGGTTGGTGTGTTCGGCTACGGCGGCGGCGTGATCCCCCGTTTCACCGAACTGAAAGACGAAAATCACCAGCCGTTGTTCCCCGAAGCTGCTGAATTTCACACCCTGCGCATCCAGCCGCCCGCTGGCATGCATTACTCTTCCGATCTGCTGCGCAAAATGTGCGACGTCTGGTCGGCTACCGGTGGTTCGGGCCTGATCGCATTCCATGGACAGTCTGGCGACATCATGTTCCAGGGCATCAAAACCGCTGACGTGCAGCCTGCGTTCGATGCGTTCAACGAGATGGGCTTCGACCTCGGCGGTGCGGGCCCCGCGCTGCGCACCTCGATGTCCTGCGTTGGTGCGGCGCGCTGCGAAATGTCCTGCTACGACGAAGCCAAGGCGCTGCGCACCGTCATCAACAACAACCTGGACGACATGCACCGTCCGTCCCTGCCTTACAAATTCAAATTCAAGTTCTCCGGTTGCCCGAATGACTGCGTCAACGCCATCCAGCGTTCCGACATGGCCACCATCGGTACCTGGCGCGACAACATCCGCGTCAACGAAGCGCAGGTGCAGGACTACTACAAGAAGCACGGCATGAACGACCTGGTCAACGACGTGATCAGCAAGTGCCCGACCAAGGCCATCACCCTGGTCTCCAGCGACAAGTTCAAGGCCAGCGCAACCGTGTCCGCCGCCAGCCTCGGCGACGGCAACACCCTGTGCATCGACAACAAGAACTGCGTGCGCTGCATGCACTGCCTCAACGTCATCCCCGGCGGCCTGCTGCCCGGTAACGACAAGGGCGTGTCGATCCTGGTGGGCGGCAAGGGCGTGCTGAAAATCGGCGCATCCATGGGCACCGTGGTGATCCCGTTCATGAAGCTCGAGTCCGACGACGACTTCGAAAAGCTGAACGAACTGGCTCGCAACATCCTCGACTTCTTCGCGGAGAACGCGCTGGAGCACGAGCGTACCGGCGAAATGATCGAGCGCATCGGCCTGACCAACTTCCTCGAAGGTCTGGACATCCCGGTCGATCCCAACATGATCAAAGAGCCGCGTTCCAACCCTTACTTCCGTGCCGACGATTGGGACGAGCAGGTCGAGAAGTGGAACGAGTACAAGCAGTCAGCCGCTTAAGTATTTGCTTGCCGCAGGCTTGGGCGTGAGTCCAGGTCTGCGGATAAATCAGCTTCGTGTATTTAATTAGTTGGAGATAAAACATGGCAGAACTACGTCCGCCTATCGAATCCGGCGCACCGGATCCGATGCCCTACATGCACCCCGTGATGGTGAAAAACTATGGCAAGTGGGCTTTCCACAGCCATCCCAAGCCGGGTGTT
>Ga0315268_10000637_pt1 | contig 40693 bp, 37 predicted proteins | sample C1_top_MG_FD_204535 | JGI IMG/M metagenome (GOLD analysis project Ga0315268, IMG submission 204535) | Sediment microbial communities from Yellowstone Lake, YNP, Wyoming, USA - C1_top | ecosystem: Environmental > Aquatic > Freshwater > Lake > Sediment | place: USA: Wyoming | collected 2017-08-01
CTGTAACCACAATTACAGGCAAATTTTTATCATATTCTTTTATTTTGCGCAGCAGATCTATCCCGTTCATACCCGCTATATTAATATCCAGGAAAATCAGATTAATAGAATATCTGGCTATCTTATCTAAAGCCTCTTGCCCGTTGCCTGCGGTTAGAACTTTGAAGTGTCCCTTTAAAACCGCTTTGAAAGTCTCTTGAACTATCGGCTCATCGTCAATCGCCAGGACAACCGATGGCTCTTTATGTTTATTCATGATTAAATTTTCTCAAAACTGAATTTTAAACTATTTTCTCTTCTTGGTTTTCTTGGGGATCGGGCGGGTATCTTTTCCTTTAGTCTTATCCACTAAAGCATCTTTAAGCGTAAGCTTCATCTCTTCCAAATCAAAAGGTTTGGCAATTGAATCATAAGCACCAAGGCGTGCTGCCTCAATGTTAGTCTTTAACGTACCGTGGGCGCTAATCATTATTACTACGATGTTTTTATCTATGCTCTTAATCTTTCTTAATGTCTCAATACCGTCGATTCCGGGCATTTTAATATCGAGCAGGACCAAATCCGGCCTGTCTTTTTTAATCATATAAACCGCTTCCTCTCCGCTTGCGGCGGTAAGAACCCTGTATTCCGGAAGCGTGCGTTTAAAGAAATCCCGGATTACCTCTTCGTCGTCAACTACCAAAACGGTCTTAACAGTTTCCAGTTTTAAATCCATATCAAACTTTTCAAATCCGCTTTTTCCTTTCAGTTGACTGAGCAGCCACTGGTCAATCAGCTCTTTTTTAAAACGCCATTCACTGGCAACTTTAAAAGCGGGAATCCTGCTTTCCCTGGCGAGTTTATATACGGTCATTTTGTTCATTTGTAAATAATCCGCAGCCTGTTTAATATCCATCAGATTTTCTGACATATTATTCAACTCCTCTTACCTGTTCAATATTATACGATAATATATGATTTTATATATTTTTACATCAAATAATCGATTTGTCAAGAAATAAAGCTGATTTATTTCACATATGGGCGATGGCTTCGTTAATCAACGGTAAAATATCCTGGATTTCGTTTTTGGTCAGCCTGCCTAACTTGCCGAACTTATAGTTCCCGTCCGCATCCTTGCTTTCCCTGGTGATTTGCAATTTCAACGGACCATTATTATAAGAATAAACGCTAACTGTGATTCTCGAACCGGTATCGGTTTCAAACGAATTGGTAAATAATTGGCTATCTAAAGTGCTGTCATACGCCATCTCAACCTCCTTTAATGAGCAGACAACTTACGGAAGTGCGAAGCACAACGTAAGTTGTAGCGAAGCGTCTGCGAATTAACCCCCCACCACTTTCAATATAACCTATGCTAGATACGAAAGTGGTGGGGGACAAATTCAGACAGAGACTTACGAGCGCTTCGCTCCGTAAGTCTCGTCTTCATTTACTAAAAATACACCCGCAATAATTCTGTCGGTAAAGTTTGTGCTTCCTGGCAAAATCAATAGCGTTTTTAAACCCCTCTCCTTTCTTAAAATCGTATTCAAGAAAACACTCCTGATTGATTGTCCTGCCGGTTTCATTAATCAACTTCGTATTTTTATGCGGGCTGATGCTTAACGTGGTAGTAAAATAATTCAAACCCTGCTCTTTAGCAATCTTTGCGGTATACTCAAGCCTTATCTTAAAACAAACCGCACAACGCCCACCGCCCTCCGGTTCATTTTCCAAGCCTTTGACCCGAGTAAGCCAGTTTTCCTGCTCATACGGAGTTTCTATAAGTTTAATCCTCAGGATATCCGCAACGGCCTTGGCTACTTCTAAGCGCCTGCGATATTCTTCTTCCGGATGAATATTGGGATTATAAAAAAGGCCGTGGACTTCAAAACCGTCTCCCTTTAACTTCTCTATGGCAGAACTTGAACAAATACCGCAGCAGATATGTAATAAAACTCTATTCATTTTAACATCTAAAAATTTACCGTCATACCGTCATAAGCGGCAATTACCTCGTTATGCAATTCGCCGGATAACTCCTCGGCCAAAAGATGCGGCTTTGCTTTAAGCACAGTCATACCGAAATGGGTAAGGATTGTTTTTTCAGGCATTATCTTTTGAATCAAATTTTTCACATCTCCAATATTTAAATGGTCTATGCCCGGACGCGGTTCAAGAAAAATAACGGCAATGATTAATATGTCTGTGCGATAAAATTCTACCAGTTCTTCAAAATACCTGGTATCCACCAATAACCCTACGCTCTTATCTTTAATTTTGAATTTTAAACCGAAGGTTTGCACCGGATGAAGATGGGGCATGGAAGTCTGGAAAACAAAATTTCCGACACTGTAAGTTGTGTTGGCGGTCAATATTTCGATTTTCTCCGGAAAGCCTCTCAAATATCTAAAAATAACCGGGTCTCCTTCTAAAGCATCATCAGTGCAGAATACTACTCCTCTTTTCTTAAATCCTCCTTCGGTCATTGCTTCAATCATGACGTTTACGTCTCCCGAATGGTCGAGGTGGCGGTGAGTGAGGATTATAGCATCTAATTTCGAGGGGTCCAGTTTGGGCTTACTTTTTGCGCAGCAAACGATGCTGCCCGGGCCCGGGTCAATTAATACGTTTGTGGCTTTGCAAGAAACCCAGATACCGCCGGAATGGCGCAGCTGTTTTATCATAACAAAACGCGCCCCTGCCGTGCCCAGGAACTTCAAAAAGTCTCCTGTTCTGGTTTTATCTGGTGACTTGGTGACCTGGTGACGTGGTGACTTTACTCTAACCATACCTTCCGTAACTCCCGGTTTATCTTATGCATCGCGCTGTAGGTAAGTTCGGGTTTCAACGAATCGTCTTCAGCTAAATTTACCTTTTTCTTTTTATGCCGGATAAATTCTTCGATACCAACCGCTTTCGCTCTGCAAGATTTTACAAAGAATTTTATTTCCTTGTCGTCTGAAATAACCACAATGTTTTTGGTATTGGGCAGTTTTTGAATAATTTTTTTTATTCTTTCGTCGGCACTCAGCTCTTGAGAAAATATCACTTCGATATCGTAGTCCCGGGCATTGAAATCGCCGGCGTAGCCGTCAAATACCACAGTAATTTTGTTTTTGGAGCTCCCGCAGAGTTTTTCTGTTCTTATAAATTCAAGAAGGGAAAGCCTTTCATCCCTGCTCTTTTTGGCTGATGGAAATGAGCGGTGTTTTATAAAGTTATACCCGTCGAAAATGTAGTGTAGAGACATAGATAATACCCGCTATAACGGCATATACCGCTATAAAAAAGAAGCTTAAAAGCGACATGGCAAAAGACAGGTCTTTACCTATACCTGCCTTGGCAAAAAAGTATATTGTCGCCGCATCCCTTAACCCCAGCCCGCCCAAAGATACAGGCAGTAAAGTGACGACGCCTACTATGGGTAAAAAAATAAAAAAATACGCGATATTCAGCTTTAACCCCAACGACAAAGAAATAATGTATACCGACAACGGTGAAATAGCCTGCACGATAAAAGACAGAAAAAGATTGCGTAAAACCACTCTTTTGTGATTGCGTAAATTATGCATTTCCTGATGGATGCTTTCTATCGCCGCCCTGATTTTACCGCTATCGGGAGAATACAGCAACCTGTTTATTTTTGAATATACGGCCTTATTAAACAGGACTAACAAGATAGAAATCAATACGGCTGTCACCGCAAAAATACTCTGAATAATAATTTTATCCTGAATTAATTTCCGCCCCCAGAACAACGCTAATAATGCTACTGCCGCCAACCCGATAAACCCGCTTAGCCTGTCCAAAATTACCGTTGCTACAACCTCCTTTGTCTTTTTAGTCTGTGTTGACAGGTCTGCGCTGCGCACAAAGTCGCCTCCGATAGTGGAAGGCAGGAATAGATTAAAAAATATGCCTCCCGCAAACGCGGAAATCAATCTTCCTAAAGGCGAATTGACTCCCACCGTATCAAGCAGCATCTTCCAGCGGAAAAAACATAAAAGGTAAATAAAAAAGGTCAGGAAAAAAGAAAGCGATAACAGTAATTTATCCGCATTTTTTATAATCCCGAATACGGCTTTGCCTTCTACCTGCTTAAATAAAAAAATCAGCAGGATAATGCTTATGCTGATTCTTAGAAATATAGCCGCTGTTTTCTTAAAAATTGCCATTTATTTATTTTTAAATTCGCCTCCGGTTAATCTTTTAAATGCTTCCAGATATTTTTCGCTGGTCTTCTTGATAATCTCAGCCGGCAGTTCCGGAGCGGGCGGAGTTTTTCCCCAATCCAGCCTTTCCAGATAATCCCTGACAAACTGTTTATCAAAACTAGGTTGGGATTTCCCGGGTTTATATTCATCCTTAGGCCAGAACCGCGAAGAGTCGGGAGTAAGCACCTCGTCGATAAGCATCAGTTTGCCGTTATACATCCCGAACTCAAATTTCGTATCGGCAATAATAATGCCTTTTTCTTTTGCGTATAAAGCGGCTTTCTTGTAAATTGAAATGCTCACCGCCCTTAATTTATCGGATACTTCTAGACCCACTGTTTTTTCCACATAATCCTGATTCACGTTGATGTCATGGCCTTGAGCTTCTTTTGTGGAAGGCGTAAAAATAATTTCCGGAAGTTGCGAGGATTCCAGGAGCCCGGCAGGCAATTTTATACCGCAAACGGATTGTTTCTCTTTATATTCCTTCCAGCCCGAGCCGGAAAGATAACCTCTTACCACGCATTCTACCGGCAGAGGCTTAGTCTTTTTGACTAACATTGAGCGTCCGGAAAGTTCTTTTTCGTATTTGCGGACATCGTGGGGATATTGTGTTATGTCAGCAGTGATAAAATGATTGGGAATAATACTTTTTAGGAATTCAAACCAGAAGCATGATAAAGCAGTTAAGACTTTGCCTTTATAGGGTATTCCATTAGGCAAGACCACATCGAAACAGGAAATCCTGTCCGTAGAGATTATCAGCAATTTATCTTCCAACTCATAAACGTCCCTTACTTTCCCGCGCCGAAAAAGTTTTAAATCTTTAAAATCCGTGGTTAAAATAACTTCGTTATTCATGGCTTGCTGTCTTATGTTCATGCAGCCTCATCTTTAGCGCCTCATATTCATCCCAGAGTTCTTTGGGCAGGTCTTTTTTGAATTGTTTGAAGAACCTCTTTATCCCTTCTAACTCTTCCAGCCAGCTTTTTTGATCAATGGCAAATAGTTTCTCTAAAGTTTCTCTATGTAACGTAAGACCGGTTAAATCAATATCCTGTAATTTAGGGATAAAGCCGAGGGGAGTTTCCTGCGCCTCCAGTTTATTATCGCAGCGGTCAATAATCCATTCCAGTATCCTTAAGTTCTCGCGGTATCCCGGCCAGAGAAACTTGCCGTGTTCATCTGTCCTGAACCAGTTCACATGGAAAATCTTAGGTTGATGAACCATACGTTTACCCATATCCAGCCAATGTTGGAAATAACCGGCCATATTATACCCGCAGAAAGGAAGCATTGCCATGGGGTCGCGGCGGACTTCACCCTGCTTGCCGTACTGGGCAGCGGTCCTCTCTGAACCCATAGCCGCGCCGATAAAGACTCCGTGCTGCCACTTAAACGCTTCGTAGACCAGAGGAGCCAGATGCTGCCTTTTCCCTCCGAAAACTATTGCCGCAATCGGAACACCGTGGTGCTGTTCTATTCTATAAGATGCAGAAGGGCATTGAGAAATCGGAGTGGTAAAGCGGCTGTTCGGATTAGCGCCTAAGACCGGTTTACCGTCATGGTCAACCATTCCCGGCTTCCAGGGCCTTCCCTGCCAGTCAGTACCTCGAAACGGTGTCTCCCCGTCAGCGCCTTCCCACCAGACTGTTCCGTCCGGTTTTAAAAGCACATTCGTATAAATGGTGTTCTTCTTAATCGTCTCAACCATACTGGGATTAGTGTGTAAATTCGTACCGGGAGCTACTCCGAAAAATCCGGTTTCGGGATTTATTGCCCATAAAGCTCCGTCGCTATCTATGCGCATCCAGGCAATATCGTCCCCCACCGTCCAGATGCGGTAACCTTTTCTTTTTAAGCCTTCCGGAGGGACCAGCATTGCAAGGTTCGTCTTTCCGCAGGCGCTGGGAAAGGCCGCGGCAATATACCTGATCCTGCCGCTGGGGTCTTCAATACCCATAATCAACATATGCTCGGCAAACCATTTTTCTTTTTTAGCCAGGTAACTGGCAATCCTCAAAGAAAGGCATTTCTTCCCTAACAACACATTCCCGCCGTAACCTGAGCCCACACTCCAAATGGCGTTATCTTCGGGAAAATGCAAAATCAGCCTTCTATTCACGTCACAATCCGCTACCGAATGCAGACATTCGGTGAATTGACCTTCGCTTCCTAACTGCGCTATTACACTAGCCCCCACCCTGGTCATAATCATCATATTCAAAACAACATAACGTGAATCAGTCAATTCCACGCCGATTTTGCTGAAAGGAGAACCCACGGGCCCCATCGAGAAAGGAATTGCATACATTGTCCTTCCTTGCATTGCCCCTTTGAATATTTCCTTCGCTTTTTTGTAAGCAGCGCGGGGAGACATCCAGTTATTATTCGGGCCTGCGTCGTGTTTTTTCTTTGTGCAGATAAAAGTAAGGTGCTCTGTGCGGGCGACATCATTGGGGTTAGTGCGATGCAGGAAACATCCGGGGAGTTTTTCCTGGTTTAAAGGGATGAGTTCTCCTGAAGTAACAGCTTCTTTTTCCAACTTCTCTTTCTGCTCTCTTGAGCCGTCTATCCAGACTATCTCATCAGGCTGGCACATACGGGCCATTTTATCAACCCAGTTTTTTAGTTTTTTGTTATACAGGTGTACTTTATTCATTTTGATTTAAAAGATATGTATGAACGGAATGCGCAGCCACCGCAGCCTCTCCGCAAGCATTGATAACCTGGTAGAGACTTTTTCCCCTGCAGTCGCCGCAGGCAAAAATACCATCCTCCGAAGTCCGCATTTGCTCATCGGTAATTATAAACCCCATTTCATCCGTTGCCAATTGATTTTTTAAAAAACGGGTGTTTGGTTCTATCCCTATAAATATAAAGACACCCTGGCAGGCAATCTCGCTTAGAGCGCCGGTCAATACATTCTTAATCTTAACCGCCTCAACCCTGTTAAGCCCTTGAATTTCTTCCACTGTGCTGTCAAGGATAAAATTTATCCTGGGGTTGGATTTTGCTTTTTCCAGCAAAATCTCCGCTGCCCGGAAGCCCTGCCTGCGGTGAATCAAGTTTATCTTACCGGCATAGCCACTCAAGAAAATTGCCTCTTCAATAGCTTTATCCCCGCCGCCAACGACCGTGACTTCCTTATTTTTAAATAGCGGGCCATCGCAGGTGGCGCAATAAGAAACACCTTTTCCGATAAGCCTTTCTTCTCCTTCAACGCCAAGGTGCTTCCAATGTGCCCCAACGGCAATAATGATAGTTTTAGCCTGAAGGGCCTTATCTTTTGTGCTGACAGTGTAAACAGGAGGTATTAATTTGGAGCCGGTATCAACCTGAATTACCTCTGCTTCCTCTATCTTAATGGCTAACTCATCAACCTGTTTTTTGAATCTACAGATTAATTCCTCAGTTGAAATACCGCCGGGGAATCCCGGGTAATTCTCTATTGTAGATGAAAGGAGAATCTGCCCTCCCGCGCATACCTTTTCTATGATTAAGGTATTGAGCCTGTACCTCCCGGCGTAAAGCGCTGCGGTCAATCCTGCAGGGCCGGCGCCAATGATAATCAGGTCATACACAGGATACCTCCTTAAATACCTTTTCCGCCATATAAGAGCTGCGCACTAAAGGTCCTGATAATACTGTCTTAAATCCCAGAGAAAATCCGATATCTCTATATTCTGCAAATTGCTCCGGAGAGACGAATTCATAAACCGGATAATGCTTCTTTGAAGGCGCAAGATACTGTCCCAGGGTCAGGATATCGCAATTGCTCTTTCTTAAATCTCCCATCGTAGCAATGACTTCCTCATATCTCTCCCCTAATCCCAGCATAATGGAAGATTTAGTGATGATAGACGGTTCTAATAGTTTCAAATTACTCAACACCTCTAATGATAAATTGTAATCTGCCTCCTGCCTTACATATTTATATAACCCGGAAACTGTCTCAATGTTATGCGCCGCCACATCCGGCGCAGCAGCCAATACAGATTTAAGAGCCGAAATATTCCCCCTGAAGTCAGGAATCAATACCTCTATTGTAATATTACTATCTAAAGCCCGTATTGCTTTGATTGTCCTGGCAAACTGAGCTGCACCGCCGTCCGCAAGATCATCCCTGGTGACAGAGGTAATCACTACATATCTAAGGCTGAACTCTTTGATTATTTGAATAATCCTGGCGGGTTCGCCTTCATCTACGGTCAAAGTTCCATGTCCTGATTTATTTACCCCGCAAAAGCGGCAATTTCTCGTGCAGGTATTTCCCAGAATTATAAAGGTAAGCTTTCCATTATTAAAACAATTGCCTATATTAGGGCATCTTGCTTCTTTACATACTGTATTAACTTCCAGACTAGAAACTAAATCCATCTTTTTTAGTGTTATAGACCCGGGTATTTCCTGCCTGAACCAGGATGGAAGCCTGTTAATAGGAAATTTCATTTACATGCCCTTATAAAATTTTTAATCGAGCGGTCATAGGTTTTTTCTATTTCAGGCGGGAAATAACAAGCTGGAAGTTGGCCCTGTCTTTGATGATAACCGATACACTCACAGCATACGCCTTTGCGTTCACAGGGGTTATAACTGCAATTACAGTTTGACAGGTTTTCTTTCTGATTCTGACAATTTTTCATTTTCTGACCTGTTTTTCAATTTTTTCAGTTTCCTGACCAGGGTCAATTTCCGCAGGAATGAGACATAATCAACAATAAGCCTGCCCTGCAGGTGGTCGATTTCATGCTGCAATACACAGGCAAGCAAATCCTGGGCCTGTAGCCTTACGGGCTGAGAATTTTCATCCAAAGCTTCGACCAGGATTTTTTTTGCCCGTTTGATTTTGATATATACTCCGGGGACACTAAGACAGCCTTCTTCTGTAACTTGCCTGCCTTCTTTTTTTATGATTTTAGGGTTTATCAATTTATAAAGTCCTGAGCCGATATCCACCACAATCATAGATTCATTAACGCCAACCTGGGGAGCAGCCAAGCCAATGCCTTGCGATTCATACATCAATCTTGACATCTGGCTTAAAACCCTGCGCTGCTCGTCACTGACGCGCCCGATCTTCCTGGCTTTATTTCTTAATAAGGGGTCCCCGATTATTCTAATCTTTAATGCGGTTTCGTTCATTTAGTTTTATTACCTTTGGCTTTATGGATTTTGCCTGTTTGTCGTCAACAATCGTATAGGAAACAATTATCACTTCATCTCCCACGCAGGCACCCCGGGCAGCCGGGCCATTAAGGCAAATTATACCGGAATTCCTTTTGCCTTTGATGGCATAGGTTTCTAAGCGAGTGCCGTTATTCAGATTGAAAACTTCGACTTTCTCGCCCGGGATAATATCCGCCTTTTCCATAAGTGTTGTGTCAATAGTGATGCTGCCTTCGTAATGAAGGTTCGCCTCAGTAACATGAGCGCGGTGTATCTTGGATTTCAACATAGTCCTCATCATATTTCCCTCATTTTCCAAACCCGCATTGGAAGCGGTTTGGAAGCGGTTAACTTAATATATCAGCGCCTTTACCAGTTCATCGCCAAATTCTCTCGCGGCAAAAGGGCCGGCAGCGGTAATGATATTACCATCCTTCTCCACGTTTTTCCCCGTGTATATCGCTTGACCTACCACCTTTAACTGGCCTGCTTCCGTAGACCAAACTGTTGCCCTTTTACCTTGCAATATCCCTGCCTTGGCTAAAGTAATCGGAGCAATACAAATAGCTGCTACAATTTTGCCTGTATTAAATGTTTCCCTTGCCAATCTGTGTGCAATGGGGTCATTCCAATATTGGCTTGCTCCTGCGCCTCCGATGAAAACAACGCCATCAAAATCATTTATCTTTATGTCGCTTGTCAACATATCGGGTTTAATTGTGCCGCCAAGCATGCCTTTTGCCGGTTTAAGGCTTGTGGAAGCAACCTTTACTTCTATACCGGCTTTCTCTAAGATTTCCCTCGGCTGAAAAATTTCCTCATCCCTGAAATTATTCTCGGCAATAATCATCACTACCTTTTTCATAATTTTCAATTATTATGCCGCTCTTATCGCGGTTACAGCCGTGCAATCAACCACATCTTCAACACAGCATCCGCGTGATAAATCACTGCAGGGTTTTTTTAAACCCATCAATAACGGCCCTAACCCCCTGCCGCGGGCAAGGCGCTCCACAATTTTGTAAGAAATATTTCCTGCCTCCAAATTGGGAAATATCAAGACATTGGCCCTGCCGCCTACGGGGCTGCCGGGGTCTTTTATCTTGGCTACTTCCGGGACAAGAGCCGTATCCACCTGCATTTCGCCGTCAGCCGATAAATCCGGAGCCATCTCTTTCAGTATCATTAACGCCTCACGTATATTATCAATGGACTTGCCCCTGGCTGAGCCCTTGGTAGAATAACTGAGCAGTGCGATGCGCGGGATAAAATCCAAGACTTTGCCGCATAATTCTGCCGCCGCAAATGCTATACAGGCAAGTTGGCGCGGATTAGGCTCGGGGATTACACCGCAGTCGGCAAAAATAAATGTCCCGTCTTGACCGTATGAACAATTTGGCACAACCATGATAAAACAACTGGAAGCAATTTTTAACTTATCATCAACCCCTATGCCGTTTATCGCTGCGCGGCATACATCCGCAGTAGTATGGCTGGCACCGGCAACAAAACCATCTACTTTACCTTCGCGGGTAATCATTGCCGCATAATAAAGCGGGTCATCAAATAGTTTTCTTATCGAACTGATATCCTCGCCCTTATACTTACGTATCTGGTAGTAGTCTTCGATGTATCTTTTTTTATCAGCAGGGTCAATTTTATCGGGAGTAAGCAACAAAACCTTAGCGATCCCTTCTGCCTCAATGATCCTGGCAGCTTCGGCAACCCGCTTATCATTGTATTCGGGTAATGCGATTGTCTTCGGCCTGGCTCTATGAATAGCTTTAGCTTTATCCCGTATCTTCTTGACTGTATCCATTTAAATCCCTTTTAAGATTTTATCCAAATCTACGTTGTCTTTAACCAGCTTTATCGCGGCATTTATTTTGGTGGTATTCTCGGGCCTTATCTTAACCGTTAAATCATGAATGCACGACGACACTGAATAGGTATCGCCTGGTGCCAATAAGACCGGTATTTCTGCCTTGGACAATAAATCCATTATCGGCTCATCGGGCACAATGCCCCCTGACAGGATTATTCCGGATACTTTGAGTTTTGTTTTCTCGGTTTCCCTGTAATTCTGTAATGCAACGGTAATCATAGCTTCGGAATCACCGGGGACAATAAGAAGGCTATCGTCAACCATGTATTTTAAGGCATTGGCCGGTTTCATCGCACCCACGATGACACGCCAGATGTAACTTTCCAGAAAATCCTTACCGCACAAAAGCCGGTAATTGGTTTCCTCTAATATCTGTTTTACGTTCGGATAGGAAAGCATCGGGTTATAAGGGATAACCCCCAAAACATTCACCCCTTTTCTTTCCAGACCTTTCCTTACCAGCCCGTTTATCTTCTCAAACTTCTCCGGCAGGACCTTATTGATAATAACGCCTAATAACCTGACACCTTCCTTATCGAAAAGAGCCTTGTTCAATACTATTTCATCGATGGGCCTGCCGATACCGCCGGAAGAGACAATAATAACTTTGGAGCCAAACAGTTTTGCTACCGCAGCATTGGAATGGTCGAATACGGAGCCGACGCCGGCATGTCCTGTGCCTTCGATAACCACCATATCCTGGCCTTTACAGACCCTGCGGAAGGACTCCTTAATCTGCCTGGTGATGGAATCTTTGTTAGGACGGGCGATGTACTTCTCAGTAAAGCCCTTCTCTACGGCAATGGGGCTCATATCTTTTAAACTCACCCTTGTACCGCAGACTTCTTCGATGAGCAGGGAATCCTCGTCGATTTTCAAACCCTCTTCTTCCAGATAACGCTGTCCGATGGGTTTTATAAAAGAGACCTTCTTGAATTTCTGCTGGAAATTACAGATGAGCCCTAATGCTATGGTGGTCTTACCGTCATTCTGTTTGGTAGCTGCGACAAATATCTTTTTCAAATTCATTTAACCCGCTTAAAGATTTGCTTCAATTACTTTCTTTAGTTCCGTCTTGTTTTGTGCCCCTGCTATCTGTTCCATTGCCTTGCCTTCTTTAAAAAACACAAGCGTGGGAATGGACATTATGCCGTAGCGGCTAGCGGTGTCAGGGTTTTCGTCAACGTCAACTTTGCCGATTTTGACCTTATTGTCATACTCCTTTGCTAATTCTTCAATAATCGGCGCAATCATACGGCAGGGAGTGCACCATGCGGCCCAGAAGTCCACTAATACCGGCAGTTCTGACTCCAGAACTTCCTTTTTAAAATTGCTGTCAGTCAAATGCACTAATGCCATTGTTCAACCTTTCTCTTATAAGGATTAATAAAAAATTAGGGAATGGAATTATAAGATATCACAAATATTACCTGTTGGCAAGCAATTTCCGACAATTTCCGAGACCGGGTCTTAGACTGGGTCTAGACTGTTTTTTACTTGCCGGGAAAAATAGCCGCCGGTAAGCCCATCAAGGTATGCGGTCAACTCCTTTATCTTAAGTTCCTTCTCGGCTCTTTTTTTCCTATCCTCTATTGAGAGCTCATCTATTTCCATCTTCACCCTTATGCGTTCAAAATACATCTTGGTTACTTCATCCAGGATATCGTCGCGCAATTGAACCATCAGGCGCGAACGTACGTCAATTGAAGTCTGGTCATCATTCCAGATAAGTTCGCTTAAATCCCAACTTAAGCTTACATCCCATTCTACGCTGTCTTTTCCGCGCCTTAAGACATCATCGTCAGACTTCGTAGTAGAGCCGCCTTCCCAGTGCCAGAGATCAGTAGTATTCCTGTCTATACCAATGCTAACCTGGGGTAACCAGGCTTTCTTTGCCGCGCGATCCCGCCACTCCCGTATCTTTCCCGGCTCTACCTCAGCGTATCTGATTGCTGCTTCTTGTACATCACTAATAGATGGTTCATCTTTATAATATACTGGCGGTAACATATCCCGATTATCATTATTTAAATTTAAAATCTTTGCCCGGAACACGCCCTTGTCACAGGCAGCATATAGATTATTATGGTTATCCTCTGCCAAAAATCTAACCTCTGCCGCTAATAAACGCTGCGACAGTTCACACCACCTATCTTTTGCATATACAAATATGGCTGATTTTGTCACCGCATAAAGATTTGACTTAGCGGATACCAATAAGAACTTTACATCCTTATCGAGCAGTCCATAACTTGAAACCGCCTCCCAGCTTGTTCCTCTATCCGTACTTTTATAAATTCCTTCGGACGTGGCAAGATACAGATAATCGGGATTCTGGCGGTCGATACTTATATATCTTATATCGGAAAAGCGCTCTTTTTCATCTGTGTCATTTGATTGTTCCTCTTCATCATCACCGTCTTCTGTCGGGTTAGCTCCAAAAATCTTCTCCCAGGATTGCCCTCTATCTTTTGTCCTGAATACCCCCTCTACACAGGCAACATAAATATAATTATCTTCTTTAGGACCAGCGGCTATTGCCAAGATGCGGGTTTTGGCTAAAACCCCGCTTGTCTTTTGCCAACTTTTACCTCTATCTTTACTTGCAAGAAGGCCGCTTCCTGTCCCTAAATAAATGGCGTAAGAGCTAAGCTGCAATGCCGTGCATTCCGTCTCAGAATAATCCTTTCCTCTAAAAATCCTCTTCCAGGTATTGCCACTATTATAGCTGTAAAAAAGCCCTTGACCGGTAGCAGCATATAGAGAACTATTATCCCCCGGGCCGGATAATAGTAAATTTACCGTTCTATTTTGACCTTTTATAGTCAAAATATTTCTCCAACTCAATCCGGCATCCTCAGTTTTAAAAACACCGTTTCCTGAACCGAAAAAAATTATACGCGGATTCTCGGGATACGCCAAGACCGTTCCCACTCCCAAATTTTCCCTGCTTATATCCTCCCAGATAAGCTCATCTGCAAGAATACAATTCAGCCCAACCGTAAGAAAAAGTACAACTGCAACTAAAATTAATATACTCCTTCCCATCTTGCGCCTCCTTTAATGAGCGCATAACTTATGGAGCCTTAATTTAAGTTGCGGCGGCATAAGTTATTTGCGCGAATTAATCCTTCCTGCTTTCGCAAGAAAGCAGGAAGGAAAGTTCGGGCTTATCCCGCCCTTGCGGGATGCCCTCACTTCCAATAGACGCAAGAAGAGCTAAAATCTAACAGGAATTTTTTTGGCAGGTGATCTTCTTAGAAATTATCAAACGGCTTGGATAGGTAGGCCTCTTAGGCTTGCTTTTTCCTAATACTTATGGCAATTCCTCGCTGAAGATTATTTATAATACTTAGGATCGCTTCTTTTTCGATACCGATAAACTCTATGCCCATTTTAAAAACGTCGGTATTATTTATCTTTGCTGCCTTTACATATCTAATTCTACCTCTTCCGATTATAGGCCTGTCAAATAATTTGACGGTTAACTCAAAGTCGACTTCGGTGTCTATCTCTATTTTCTCCGGTGAATACACACTGATTCCCTTGAAACTTAAATCAAACAAATCTGCATTAATGCTGTGAGGTAAATTGCCTTTCGGTTTAAAGATTACAGAGCCCTTGATAGTAAATCTTGTATATTCTCTCTGGCTTTCCATACCGATTTAATTATAGCATTAAATTGATATTTTGAACCCGCAGCTACTTAAGAAGATTAAACTTGCATTTTAACAAAGTAAAAATAGCGATTAAACCATCCATTAACCCAATCTTTTTACCTTCTTTCCTGCTGCGCGGATAATAAACTATAGGAACTTCTGTGATTTTATAATTTCTTCTTAATAATTTTGCTGTAATTTCAGCTTCTATTTCAAAACCGCGGGATTCCAGGTTTATATCTTTTAAAACATCTTTTTTAAACATCTTTAACGGAGTTTCCATATCAGTGAGATTTGCTGAAAATAATATATTAGTTATAAAAGTTAATATCTTATTGCCTAGATAACTATTAAAATGAAATTTATTTTTACCATTTAATAAACGTGAACCATAAATTACATCTAAATTATCCCGGGACGCTAACATTTGAAGCTTAAATAATTCCTTGGGCGATATTTCAAAATCGGCGTCCTGAATAACGACATAATCCCCTTGCAACAAAGCAAACCCTTTTCTAAGCGCTACGCCTTTGCCTTCGTTTTTTTCATTATAATTTATTTTAACCTGAGGGTCGGATATTTCATTTTCCAAGATAGCCCGCGAATTATCTGTCGAGCCATCATCAATTACAATGATTTCTTTCGGCATATCCAGCTCCAGCGTTTCCCGGATAACTCTTTTAATTGTTTTCTCTTCGTTATAAACAGGAATTATTATTGAAAGCATCTTTTATTTATCGCGATCTCGATTCTACCCAAAGTGGAACTCCTATTAAACCTTTTTATTTACCATACATCCGTTTTGCAGTTAGATTATAACATAATACTTAAAAGCTGACTATTTTAAATTTTCATTTTCTTCCCCGCCCCTCTATATAATAACGCGATAATAGACTTTGTTAATATACATTTTTATGTTATATTGTTATCATTACAAATTAAATAATTCTGACGAGCCAAACGCCCTTTTCGTTAATTTGTCCGCATGCGCTCACGTACTGACAAACCACTGATAAACCTGAACAGCTGACATAGCGTCTGCCTGTCGGCCATATTAAACAATGGCAAATATTGTTTTTGTCAATCCTTCTATAAACTTCCAGCGCGGCTTTGGAAGGCTAGCCCCATTTATGGAACCCACCCCGTGTATCGGCCTGGCTCGATTGGCAAGCCTTATGAAACAAGCCGGCCATAAAGTCCACGGGGTAGATGCCTATTCCGAACGCTTAACCACTTCCCAGGCAAGTGAGATTATTTCAGATTATAATCCCGATATCGTTGGTATCAGTTGTCTTACACCGAGCGCCATCTGGGTTACAGATTTAATCCGCAAATTGAGAAATCTGCGCCTCCCTGCCAAAATCGTCCTGGGAAACCTCCACGCCAGCCTATTTGATGAAGATTTTATTCTCACTGCAGGGGCAGATGTTGTGGTTCATGGTGAAGGAGAAGACACACTCTGCGAGCTAGTGGCAGAATTACTTTCGATGAGTTCTTTGGCTAAATCCAGTTTGATTACGAGGAGAAATACTGCAGCCTTTGATAATTGAGACTTGTATTTCCTGCAATGGTAGATAAAGATATTCTTTTGTGGTCAGTGAACATCGTATAGATAAATTCTCTGAACGCCGACATCTGCTTCTTTGAGAATGTAACCTAGTATTTAAATAAGTCTCCCGAAATAATCTTATCTAAAAAATCACGGTGTAACTTACGAGTTTTTTCTACTAGTTTTGTATCTATCTTTATAACTTTTTTCGCAACGTCTTCGCAATAACCACATTCCTGACAAGATTTAAGTTCGCAATTCTCCTTTAGAAAAAACTCAATAAAACCATCTAATGCCCGATTATTAATATACACATCAAAATCAGTCATAATAGACTTTACTTTATAGAGTTTAAAAACATTTACATAAAGAGGCCTAAAAAAATATCTTATCTTGCTTATTAAGTCGGATCTGCTTACCGCTATATTAATTGAAGGACGGGGTAGCAAATCCAACAAATTGCCATCGTATCGGTTATTTGTATAAGCGTTCACTATAAGGGAAATCGCTTCTGTAGTCATACCGCGGTCGATTATTTTCAAAATATCCACTCCCACTTCTTCATAGCAATGAACATCCTCCGGTCTAATCCAAGAAGAACGGATAAAATTAACGGGCTCGCTAATCTTTTTTAAACGGCAACCTATTCTACAATAATCAAGAAAGTAATCACCTAATGTATTCTGTGAAGCATGCGCAGCTATATTAGCATGATAAAAATAGTTAGGGCAGTGGAATAAGCAATCTTCATTTGCAATCAACTAAATCCTGCATTTCACAATTTTCCTTATCGCCTCTATGAGCTGGAAATTGCGGTTGACATCTATTTGAGAAAGGGCAATCTCGTCCGCCCCCAGATCTTCCCACATCCTTGCCTGTCTTATAGATCTTATTTGCGTCATACTAGATATATTTATTTTAAAAGGGTAACTTTTTTTGATAAGCTCAACCAGATAAGGAGAAGCAACAGTAATATTATCTACGCCTATTTTGGCGAGCCAGTCAAGCAAGTTTCTTAACTTATTCTGGCCTGCCCTCGTCCATTCTTTATTGCCTAGACAAGTGGCGTTAATAAGATAACTAAATTTAAACCCGAATTTGTGGGCCTGTTTTATACAAAGAGCTAATTTATTTCTAGATATATAAGGGTTTATGCAAGAGGCCCTTCCCCCGCCAACATAATCTTTAGTAAGTTTGCCGTATATTTCAACTACATTACTCCTGTCTATTCTTTCTAACAGATCTGACTGGCCATTAAATGGTATAGAGAGTTTCATTTAAATATTCCTTTCCGGGGCCTATTTATAATACTCGCATTTTATTGAATAAATAAACAGCTGATTTCGCTTGTAGAAACAAATGCCTCAAAGAAACATTTTTATAAAGTTTATTAAAAATATACGCCGGCCTCAGGTAAAATCTTGTGTAAGCATTCGTGATTTGTTTCTTTAAGAAAGTGTCGCTTAACAGAAAGTCTGAACTATACGACCTATTATACCAACGCTGGACATCTGTTTTCTTTGAAAGGCCGCATTGTTCATAGAATCTAGTCGTTGGCAAAGGTGTAGATAATATAAATTCTGCGTAATCAAGATTGAGTTCAATGGCAAAATCTATAGTCTTTTTAATTGTCTTTTCGCTATCGCCCCACATCCCTAACATAAAAGACCCAGAAATTTCTATCCCCTCCTCCCTGGTTAACCTAGCGGCTTCTATGGATTCTTCCAGCTTAATCCCCTTGTTACTTAAATCTAGTATCTCCTGGGAACCACTCTCGAATCCATAATTTATCTGATAGCAACCGGCTTTTTTCATTGATGATAGGAGCTTCTTATTTGTATTCTTAACGCCCGAAAAACACCTCCACTTTATAGGGTATCTCCTATGAATAATTTCATCACAAAGGTTAAAAAGTCTATCTTGTTCAAAAGTAAATGATTGGTCTCTAAAAATTATTGAATATATATTGAACTTATTAACGATTTCATCTATCTCCTGTATTATATTTTTTACAGAGCGGTATCTAACCTGATTCATATACCAGATATTAGTAGGACAAAAGGTACACTTACTGTATGGACACCCCCTACTGGTCGAAATAGTAGTAAATGGGTTCTTACGGACATAAGGCGCTATATACTTTTCATTGGGTAATAAATCTCTGGCAGGAAAAGGAAGCCAATCTAAATCCTCCAATAATGCTCTTTTTGTCATAATGAGTTTGCCGTTTAATTTATATGCGATATTTTCGGTAAATATTCCGTTAACGATATCCAGAAATGGCTTCTCCGGTTCTCCTAAAATCACATAATCTATATATCCAGAAGATAATGCGAATTCGGGATTTACGGTTACGTTCGGACCCCAAATCACTATCTTCACAAAGGGCAATTTATCTTTTAAGTTCCGAGTTAAATCTATATCGTACTGAATGCTCCCCCAAGCCGAAGGTATTCCTATAAAATCCGGTTTTTCTTGAAATGCTATTTTTATTACTTCCGAAGAAAGGATATTTAACGTACTGGCATCCAGCAGGTGAACAGAAATTTTATTCTTTCCCAAAAGAGCTGCTGTATAAGCTAAATCTAACGGCGGATAAACCATTGAAGTAGGAATCTCTGCCCCGGCATAATCACGCAGAAAACGAATACGCTCCTTTCTGTCTGTTTGAACCAATGGATTGACTAAAAAGACTTTTTTCATATTTAATTTATGATTTTGGGCTTCTCAAATAAATATAAATTTATTCCTTTAAAATGCTTAACGTCTTTTTCGATATAACGCCTTTCCATCCATTCCATCTTTCTCCTTTCTTCTGAGCCTGGCATGCATGCTTCCTTAAACTCTCTTGAACTAAAAACTAACCAGACTCGGCTATGACCGGCAACAGGGACAGTAGTCCTCGATAACATGCTGTCGAACTCGCTCCATGTTTCAAAGGCAATCGGATCTTCATCCTCTTCAACGAATTCTAATGTCAGGGCTATCTTTTCTTTATTAAAAGCCGGCGCCATACCGTTATTCCTTTTAAAATAATAATTGAAGTAATATTCAAAAGGTAAAGTTGTATGGTTATGGGTATGAAATACGATATCCCCTTCCCGGAAATTATTAATAACATAAGCGGCTGCTTCTCTATTTGCTTTTTTTTCATGAACCGCTATGCGCTGTTCCTGGCGGGAAGGTAAATAATCTTTATAATAATTATTCAAAGAAAAAATCATGAACATAGAAATCAATATCAATGTAACTGCGGTCAAGGGTTTCTTCAAATTGGCGATTCCGCTACTAACAACCAAATATAAGAATACCGAACTGGGGATTAAATACCTGTCCGCATAAATAAATCTTTGCCCCAAGTACATAACAAGGACGGGAATGCATAAACAGCATAAACAAAAATCCAATGACTCCCTATTCTTCGTTCTAACTAAAGCAAAAATAAATAAACCAATAAATAATAATGATGTAAATATGCCGATTAATGGCGGAGCGTTATAACCTGCGCAGAAATTTTTTAGCGTGTAAATTGGGATTAATTTTATAAAACCAAATTCCCCAAAAGGAGAAACTGCCAAAGAAAAAACTTTTTCTATATTCCCTCTATTGTATATTGATTGTGTAGTTGCCAACATCACCATTAGTATCGCCGGAGCAATTAAAAAGACTATCCCTAAATTTATTATTATCCACCTCTTGAATATCATCCGATACTTTTTCCTACAAAATATAAAAAATATGCTTTGCGCAAACAATACCAGGATTGTGATTAAATGTGTATAAATATTTAGAACATGCGATACCAGATATCCAAAAAGAAATTTATATTTTCCAGATTGCATAAATCGCCCCAATGAGTAGGCTGAAGCTAGGGTTAACAGGGACATAAGTGCATACATTCTGAATTCTTGAGAATAATAAATATGAAAGGGAGAAACAGCCAGTATAAAAGCGGCTATTAAGCCTGTCTTTTTATCAAAAAATAACTTCCCTACTTTATATATAAGAATAATAGAGAGGGCCCCAAAGATGACCGAAGATAATCTCAGCATAAAATCACCTCTTGCGAAAGAACTCCAGAAGGTAGTAAATAAATAATACCCGTAACTTTTGATATCAAACCAAGATTTATTGAGCAGGTGCCTGCGCATGAATTCTAGACTATCAAATAATCCACCCCGCTTATAAAATATAAAAGCCGCTTCATCACCCCAAAAACTATTGCTGCCTAATTTGTACAATCTCAAGCCCGTGCCTAACGATAAAATAAGAAATAAATAAACCTGAGCCCTGTTATGTCCCACTTTCATACCGCTTACTTAGTTTATGGTTGATAATCTTATCCGCATTCGAAATTTAGGTTCTTTCTCGCGCATATCCCACTATTATCTTTTTAAAGAATTGGATTACTGTTATAAATAAACATTTCGATAAAACATAGTATGTGCCAAGCTTCATAAATAGAGAAAACAAAATCTTATGATTATAAGCTGATTCGATAGCCCTATTCTTAAGATATATGAAGATGTTAATTTTTCTTTTACTTAGATTAAAGAATTTCTTAAATTCGGCTTTCTGGTCTTTCGTAGGGTCCGGGACTTTTATATCCCAGTTATATTCGAGCAAACTAACCCCGTATTTAATCCTTAACGAAAGAAGCATTTTAAAATAATTCTTATATTTGGAGATTTGAGCCGGCTGAACATATAAACCAATGCAACAGTTCTTATCTTTTAAATAACTGAATAAATCATCTATCTTTTTAAAATCATTCAGGCTCTTTTCAGATGCATGATTATTTTCCAGCGTGAACCAGAAATGACAATATTTAAAAGCTTTTAGAAATAAAGCTATTTCTTCAACGGTGGGTATATTATAAAACTCATAGTATACTGAAAGGTCATATGTTGTGTTTAGGACAGCTTTCGCATAATCTATGCCGTGTGAGTCTAAAAAATCGCTAATAAAGTGCACATACCGGATTTTATTATCACCGCTCCATTTAATCAAATCCTCTCTTACCTTATCAGCTGAACGTGTAACAATCTTCCTTTTGTTAATTTTCTCTTGGAGAAAAGGATTACCATAGCAAAAACTGCAATGATATTTACAACCTTTGCTAACAGGTATCCATGGCCCTATCCAAGATGGATATTCAAGACGTTGGACCTTATGAATTATTTTCTCCAATGTGGGAAACCAAGTCAAATCGTTATAGATGTATTTCCCGAAGTTCTCTTGAATCAAAAAATAATCGTGATTTGAAGAGAAATTTTTCGCCACAATATTAGGGACACCGCGGATATCCTCATTGTTCAATATCTTTTTAACCAGCAGAGGGAAAGAGTATTCCGCATCTCCTTTTATGATAAAATCTATTTCGAAATCCTTTATAATGGCTTCGGCTAAAATAGTGGCTGTGTATCCTCCGGTTATTATGATTATAGAAGGATTAACCTTTTTGCAGTACGCGGATATCTTCGCTACAGAAAAGAGATGGAAATACCAGTGTATATCCAAGGCAGCGATTTTTGCGTTCTTAATCAATTCCTTATTAACCTCATAATAGAATACACCCTTCTTTTTACAATCAACCGATTGCATTAGGGCTGGCACTCCCATAGGTATTATAGGACTCCAGCTATAATGGTCTAAGCCTGTAGGATGTATATATAGCAATTCGTAAGCCATTTAATTAGGAATTTTTGATCGCAAGGAAACCTAGGATATAATTCTTAAGCTCACCCCAACTCCTTACAAAAAATAGCCTTCGTAATATGTAAGAAGGCCTGCAATAGAATTCTTTTCTTGCCCTCTTTAAAAAATCTACAAATTCTTCCCTTTTTAATGATTCTGGTACATACATAATGTTATCGTGGCTCAACATATCAAAATTTTGAGTAAAATCAAAATGGTAACCCTTCTGTATAAGCATATTATAAAGTTGACTCCCGGGGAAGGGTGTACATTTATTAAAATGCGCGTAATCGATATTGAGTTTCTTGGCAAAGTCCAATGTCCTCTCTAAACTTTCCTTAGTGTCACAGGGACTACCTATGACAAAAGTCGCTCTTACGTTTAAACCTGCTTCTTTAGCCCATTTTACCGCTCTTTTATTCTGAGATACTGTGACGCCTTTTCTAAGATAATTAAGTACTCTCTCATCGCCTGATTCCAAACCAAACCAAACTTGCCAGCAACCAGCTTCTTTCATTTTTCTCAACAACTCTTTTGATACACAATTAACCGAAGTTAAGCACGACCAAGAAACCTTGATATTGCGTCTCTTCATTTTATCGCATAATTCAAAGACCCTGTTTTTATCCAAAGTAAAAGTATCATCGTAAAATGTGATTTCTTTGGCTCCAAATCGATTCATTACCACTTCAATCTCATCTAAAACATTATCACAGCTCCTTGCCCGGTAAATGGAGCCGAATACTGCCTTGTCACAAAATATGCACTCCATAGGGCAGCCTCTGCTAGTTATAATAACCGCCACAGGTAAATGTTTATAAGAAGCGGGCGTAGGAGAATATTCAGATAAGGGTGGAAGTAGGTGCCTTGCCGGAAACGGAATCTCATCCGGGTTTTTAATAAAGTCTCTCCTTCTGTTTAATACTATATTCCCATTTTTTTTATAAACAATGCCATCTATATCTTCAAGATATTCTAACCCGGATTTTTCAATGCGCTTAATCAACTCTAAAAAAGTTGTCTCCCCTTCGCCTATTACTCCAATATCAAAATATTCAAAATCCATTGTTTCCAAGGGTAAGGCGGTGATATGGGGACCGCCTATGACAATAATTGATTTGGGTAAAACCTTGCGTATATTCATAGCTATTTTCTTTGCATTCCCAATACTTAAACTTGTTGCGGTAATCCCTATTATATTTAGACTATTATTTTTTAGATAATCCATCATCTTAAATTTAAACGCTCCTATTGAGAAATCAAATATCTTAACCTGATAGTTATTTTTTTCCAATACAGATGCAATGTAAGCTATGCCCAAAGGAGCTACAATATTCAACATTGCTTTTTTATATTTATTCTTGGCAATAACAGACCATTCTTCTACTGGAGGATTGATTAAAGCGATATTCATATAATCGATTAATAATTTATCGTTTTATTAAAAGCCAATGGTTTAGCTTTTAGATTTTAATTTTAGAAATAAACTCATCATTTTTTTCTCAACCATAAACCTTAAGAATAAATGTCTGAGGCGAAACCTAGCTATTGGCCTATAAACTAGAGCAAAAAATTCAATTATTTTTGGTAATTCGTATTCTTTAAACTTACTATCTACAAAGAGAGGTGCTAGATATAATAAATTTGTCATTAATATTTTCTTTAATCCATTTGAAATATATGAAAAATTATTGAAACTAAAATTATCAAAATCATATTCCATCCATTCTTCCAATGTTGAAGGCAGCTTATATCCTGCTTCATTTAAAGATTGGGTTAAGGGAGTGGCTGGATAAGGAATAAAGGCGTGAATCGGCCAGCTTCTTGCATTTTTATTTTCTTTTAAAAGCTTAAAAAGAAACCTAATTGTTCTCTTCAAGTCTATTATTGTTTCCCCTGGCAATCCTGTCATGAAAGTATAATATACCAATATGTTATACTTACTAAATTTTCTGTTTATCTTACCAATTACTTCAAGGCTACCATCCTTATTTATCATTTCCCGAATTCTAGGGCTTCCACTCTCAATGCCGCATGATATCTTCACACATCCTGATTTCTCTAACAACCCCAGGAGATCGTCACCGATTTTTTCAGCTGAGTTAAAATCTGGACCACCCTGTACATACCATTCTATATTTAAATTTTCATTGATAATTCCTTGAGTGATTTTTTTGACTCTTTCTAGATCAACAAAAAAATTATCATCAATGATATAAATACTATTTACCTGAAATTTACTAACAAGATACTTCAGTTTCTTTATTGTATTCTCGGCTGTTAAAGGACGCCATTCAGAGTAACGGTAAATTGAGTTAATACAATAACTGCATTTGCAAATACAGCCTCTTGAGGTTTGCAGTGGCATAGACGGCCTGTGTCTATAGACAGGCATATATCGATGCACATCGACTAAATGATATGGTATTTCAGGAAGTTCATTTAAATTTAAAAATGACCTTGGGGGATTCCGATAGACCTCGCCATTGCACTTAAACCAAACTCCTTCTAACCCTTTTAATGATTTTCCTTTTTCGAGTGCCCTCGCTAATTCAAGAAAAGTAACTTCTCCTTCACCTTGTACAACAATATCAATGTATCTGTTCTTTAAGGTTTGTTCCGGTAAAAGACTGGCGTGTACCCCTCCCCATATAACAGGCACTTTTGACTGCTCTTTTATAAACTCACTAATTTCTAAAGCATGGGCAATCATTTTGCCGCTATAAGATGTTAAACCAACACAGAGAATTGGCTTAGCCAGTTCTTTTTTTAAGGTCAACTGCCAATTTTTGTCAACCCTCTGATCAATAAATTTTATTTGATATTCCTTGTCTACAAATGTTGCAGCATGCAATAAATTCAGCGGCAGAGATGGTTGCGTCCTTAGATAATCCCATTTGCCTATTTCAGGTTGAATTATAATAATATCTGCCATCTTGCTTCCTAAATATGACTCACGACGCAGCTAAGCAATGTAAAGATTGTTTTTTATGTTTATTTTGATAATAAGGAACTGCGTCTTCGCTAACAATTATCTAAATATTCTCATAACAAACTCAATTTTCTTCTTTTCTCAGTATATATACAGGCTCTTTTCTAAATCTTAATGCATTATAGTAATATTCTTTTTTATAACTACTAAAATTCCATTCGCTTCTCATCCCAGACACCGTTTCTCCGGATGATAAACGATCTAAATAATCATTCTTTTTAAGGCTCGGCGAAAAAGAAATGATGTATTTTGGTTCATATTTTGGCTCAATATAGGTAATCCATTTGGAGATAATAAATCTATCCTTTGGGCATTTCTGGAACTCATCCTTTAGTTTTTCTATTGCTCTTTGAGAAAAAATTAATCCTCCCCATTCGTATCCATTCCCTATTTTATCCGCCGGCACTCCACTTCTTAAAAGATTGCCTGCTAAACGCCAGCGCACTTCATTCCAATTCATATAATCCTTCGTGCCTAAGATAGAATAGAAAGCCATTACAACTAATCCTAATATTATAGGATTTTTACTAACATTTACTTTTTCAAGAAGTTCCAACGATAATAAAATCACCATTGGCAAAAAATAAATAAAGTTATGATCTCCGTATAAGGGTAAAAAGAATAACATAAAAAGTAACGATAACAATCCGCAAATAAATATTATATTCCGATTATCATTTTTAAAAATATTTAAAATTTTTATACCAGATGCTATTAATATCGCCGCAGCAGATAAAACAGAAATTATTGTTATAATCATCCGTAAATACAAATTGAAAAATATTGACTTATCCCCAACGATAGTAATGGGGCCTAAACCCCATTTGTGTATAATAGCTACTGCATAAGGCATAAACGCATCCGGCGAAGAATGTCTCAGATTTGAACCGATAAACGAAATATACGTTCCCCCCGCCATAATAAACAACGAAACAAGCGTACTTACTAAAATAGTTCTTTTCTTAAAAATTTCCTTTGCCGATATCAAAGCGCCTGACAATAACGGACTTATAAACAAACCCCCATATAATAAAAGAATAAAAATCTCACGGAGTATATTTTTATAAATAGAGAATGCATACCAATTAAAAGATACATCTGAAGAAGAAAAATAAAACTTAGTTAATGAGTGCGGCAGGTGAAAATATATATTCCAGATTAAATATATGTTAAATACAAAAAAAGGAGTAAGGCAGCCATAAATAATTATTTTTTTAAATAAAACTATATTTTTTTTATAGGACAAAAACGTATATATAAACAGAGATAATGGAGCAATGATTCCAAATTGTTTAATTAAAAAACTCACAACTGAAAATACAGAACCGAGAAATAAGAACAGATTATTATCATCATCTAAACCCTTTAGATAGAAAAGGATGGAAAGAAGCATCAGTGATAAACAGGAAACATCTAACATAAAGGTATAACTTAAGAAAAAATATAAAGGATTTATAATGAAACATAACGTCCCAAATATACATAATATTTCTTTAATTTTTAATCTTTTTAATATCAAATAGAAACTTATTGCCCCTATGATACTTAAGACAAAAGTTGATAAATTAAGCATTCCAAAAGAAAAACCGCCTGAGAACAAACAAAAAAAAGCACCCCATAATATTTGAAACATAAGTGAGCTAGGACATAGGTCTGGTATTTTAATCTGATGTGTATTCAGGAAATCTTTAACAGCCAGACTATGAACCCACGCATCCATCGTTGAGAATTCATGTAATGGCGATATCAGTAAAAAAAACAACACATATATAATAATTATAGTGCTGGTAAAATTGTAAATTCTCATTCTACTTTAGTTACGCATTTAAGTTTTTCAAAAAAAACACTAAGTCTCCAGAAAAAATAAAGTATATTACAAGCTGGCCTTGAGCCCAGTAGAACTAATTTCCTCGCAAAAACAGAATTTGCCTTTGGGAAATTGGAAAGTATGAAATCGGCTAATCTACAGGAACTTTTACATATTATTCTTTGCAATTCTTTTCTAAAAGCCTCTTCTTCTGAGAGGCATTCAAATCTTTTTAGTTCGCAAAAATCTCGTTTAAAATAACCTAATTCTGAAGTAAGAAAACCGGATTTGTTTGTATCTTTACTTGCCTTGACAAAATCTTTGAAAAAAAATCGAGTTTTAACTATCCCATATTTTCCTGGTTCAATAAACATTGGGCTAACAGGCTCAATCACTGGATTAACAGTAGAAATAGTAATAGAATCGCCGAATTTCTTCTTTAAAAGTCGTTGAAAATGAATTGTATCATTGGCATCCTTAATCGTTTCAAAAGGCAACCCTATTGAGAAATAGAGAACTGCCGCTATATTAAGAGAAGTAATTGTGACAAGCGTTTCTATTAATTCATCATTGCTATAATAATACCCCTTATTTAAACGCCTTATATGTTCGCTGCCAGATTCTGGCGAAATTGCTATACAGGATTTGGATGGCTCAAGACAAATCTCTTTAAACATATAAATAATCTCTTTAGAAGGCAATGCCCAACATTCTAAGTGATAATTCATTTTTATTTTTTCCTTTTTTATAGTTTCAAAAAGTTTCTCAAAGTAATCGTGATGATTATTAAATGGCAAATAAGAAGTGTAAATTTCTTTATAACCATATCTTTGAGCCTCTTTAATCGAATCAACAACTTTCTCAACCGAACGTATGCTTATACTATCTCTAGCAGAAATTATTTTTTGACTAAGCCTGGAACCTCCGCAATAACTACAATTAGTAAAACATCCTTTATGAATAAGTAAAGGGAAATAAGCAGGAGTGCCAAATTTATCCAATATTTTTTTATTAATCCCTTTAAACAACCATCGCCCCCCTCGCATATCTTGCATTTTTATATATAATTGATAATCCTTTAGCAAATTAAAATTTGTAAAATTGAAACTATCTAAATCCTCTTGTTGGACAACATAAGTTATTTCATTAATTTTTACTATCCTATCGTCTCTCCAAGTTAAATTAGGAACGTTTGAGAAGTCTCTATTTCCTGCAGAGATCTCTTTTAATAACTTAAGAAACGGCTCCTCTGCGTCTCCTCTTATAACACCATCAATAAAGTTAAATTCTCTCAATATCTCTTCATGGAAATAACTTGCAGTTAAGCCGCCAAGAACAATAAATATATTTGAGTTAAATAGCTTAATCTCTTTAACGATCTCTATTGTGTCATAACACTGGTAATGCCAGTGAAGACTTAGTCCAATTACTTTGGGATTCACTTTGGCTAAATATTGTTCTAATGAAAATTTCTGATTATTTATCTTCTCCAATCCCAAATGCAAGATTTGAACCTTATATCCTCTCCTATGCACAAAATCAGCGATTGACATTAAACCCATGGGCAAAAGTACAGTAAACATATGTTCGCCAATGGGTTTATAAAAAATTTTAAATTTTGGCACAAATATTAACAGACAATCCAATTCACTTTTTAAAGGACTACTTAAATATTCCATATTATCATCGCTGAGGTTTAAGGAAAAATCAACAATTAATAAAAAATCGCAAGCTAAAAAGAAAACAACCAATATGGATTTTTGCACAAAACATCTTTTAAAAACTGAAATATCACCGTGGGTCTTGCATAATATTTTGTCATGTATTTAATGGATAACTGAAAAAGCTCCCTATTATTTAATTTTGAAATTTCTTCCTCTCTATACCTTATATCTAGTTCCGAAAAAGGTATCACCTCCAACGGATGAAAGTCTAATAAGTGAGGTTTTATTTCAAGACAAAAGTCAAAATTTTTTTGTATAGTCTCAATTGTTTCGCCGGGTAACCCCAAAATATATGTTAGAATAGTAGTTATTCCCAGAGATTTAGCCTGATAAATTGCTTTTCTTAATTCCTCTGGTTCATTGGGATCTCTATTAATCCGCTTTAAAATATTAGTATCGGACGATTGTGCACCAAAAGAAATTATATTACAGCCAGCGTCTTTCATTATTGAGAAGGCTTTCTCTCTTGTTTTCCTAAAACTCAGCGGATGCAAGTCACACATCCAATTTAATTTGATTCTTTCTTTCTTAATTCTTTCGCAGAATTCCCTTAACCAATCAAAATTTATAGCAAAAATATCATCGACAAACTGTACAGATTTAATACGGAATTCTAATATTGCCTCTTTAATTTCTTCAATCACATTTTCTACAGAACGCTGACGGTATTTTCCTTTCCAAAAAGAATGGGATGTACAAAAAGCACAACGATATGGACACCCCCTTGAAGTCATAATGGAGATATAAGGTTTTTTAAGCGGATAAGCAAAATGGTCGCAATATTTACGAATTGTCTCAAAATCTCTAACGGGGAACGGTAAATCGTCTAAATCATCTACTAAAGCCCTCTCAAGCGTCACTAGGATCTTTTTGGTTTTTGCATCGCGGTAAGCAATACCGGTTATTTCACATTGACTCTTTTTCCTTTCATAATAATCTACTATATCGTTAATCGTCTTATCACCTTCTCCTAAGCAAACGATCTCACATCCGGCATCAATAAGTTCATTGTAATGATCGCATCCGGGACCGCCAGCAATAACTGGAATATTAGTTCTATTTTTAACTTCCAAAATAAAATGTACCGCTACTTTAAGATTTCTAGAAATTATATAGAAACCAACTAAATCGATTTTATCCCTTTTTAAAAAACTCATTAATTTCTCTGCGTCAAAATTCATTAATACCTGGTCGTATATTTTAGATTCAATGCTCCTCTCTTTCAGTGCAGCGCGTAGATATCCAAGACCTAACTTGGGTCTAAGCATAAATTTTTCTTCTAATACCCGTCTTTTAACAGCACTTGAAGCCAACGAAAGATAAACGAAGGCTACTCGTTTAATTTGCCTGTTATAATCGCATTGTTCATTCTGGCCATTATTATTACAATAACTATTAGTAGGCAACATTTAAATATCCATTTCAAAAAGGAATTATTCGGAACTCCCTAAGGCATATAATTATTAAAAACTTTTGTCCTATTCTTGTAATTTCCGGCACAAAGTATATATTTTATTCCAGAATACAAAGTAATATTAAAAAACTTTTTTTCATAATAATTGTTTATTAATAAATTTAGTAAAGAGAATATTTTTACTAAACGCAAACTTAAAATCTTCTTTATAAGTGGAATCAATAATGGAAATTTAACCCCAAAATGAAAAAGATAAAATAGATTCTCAAATTGTTTTTTATATTTAGAATTTAAGATAGCATTATTTGGAAATATAGTGTTATCTAGCAATCTTTCTATGTGTGCTTTATCAAAAAAACCATTTTTTAATCCGTATTCTGCAAGTTTTGTCTCAGGTAAAGGGAAAGCAAAACTTAACCGCGCATGGTCTGCGTTAATTTTGGCATTTAGCTTTACGGTTTCGAAAGCATTTTCAATTGTTTCTTCCGGTAAAGCAACCATATTAAAAGTGGTTAAAAACAGCTTATATTTCTTTACTAATCTTCCGGCTTCTATAATTTGATGATTGGTTATTTTTTTATTAAGAATAAAATTTCTGAGGTTTTCGTTACCAGTTTCTGTGCCAATAGCTATACCACTGCAATGAGCGGATTTAAGTAAGTCAATTACATCTTCATCGATTAATTCAGCACTTGCGTTGCAGGTAAATGGAAGGTTAATCTTTTGCTTATATTCACGACTAAATTCCCGTATCCAATCTTTATCGCTTATAAATATATCATCTGAAAAATGAACAGACGTAAGTTTGGATTGTTTCCGGACATCTTCTATCTCCTGAATAATACGCGCTACGCTCTTTCTACGCACATAACTTCCTTTACCTTCATATCGTTGGCGTAGCAAAGGATTATAGCAAAAACTACAAGAATTGGAACAACCCCTGCCCGAAGTAAATCGTTTTAAGCCAAATTCTTTTAAGTACCTGTATTTAAAATATATGCCTCTATCTGGGAGAGGAATCGTATTTAAATCAGCGATCAATGTTCGCAGTTCATTTTTATAAATCTTGCCTTCTTTCTTAATCCATAAATTTTTGATTTTAGAAACATCTTCTTTTTTTTCTAATTTCTCAATCAGTTCTAACAAGGCATATTCTGTTTCTCCAATACATATAATCTCTACACAAGGACAATTAATAGCATTAGACGGATAAAATGATGGATAAGTTCCACAGAATACTATAGGCTTTGTAAAATTATCTTTTATCTTATAAGTAATTTTTAATACCCACGAAAGCGCACCTATATCCCAAGGAATAATAAATATATCCGGAGAAAATTTTCTAATTGAATTATATAAATTTTTTTCATTTTTTTCGATTAGCAAATCACAGGCGTGACCTTTCGACTTCAAAAAAGCAGAAAGATCGGTCAAAGCTAATGACTCATTTATGCCTAAATTTTGAATAAAAAGCACTTTCATTTATCTTTTGTCTTTATATAAGATAAAATTAGGCTAAAAAACCCTAATAATAAATCTTTTAATCGGATAGTCCTGATTTTAAACAAGTGCCTAAAAATAATCTTTGGGCGAAGATAAAAATCAAAATGCGCTTTCTGTTGCATATTAATCAATTCTTCAGCCGTCAGCCCCCCTGGAATATATACTAAATCTTTACTGTTTGAGTTAAAGGTAAGGAAATTTTCCCAGTCCTGCCTCTTAAATTCTCCAGAACTAACTAAATTTTGGTATAACGTGCTCCCCGGAAAAGGAACGGTGAGGGCGAACTTAGCAAAATCTAAGTCTATTTCTTTAGCAAATCGGATAGTCTTCCTCATTGATTCTTTTGTGTCACCTGGTAACCCTAACATAAAAAGCCCTACAGATTGGATACCCTCTTTTTTAGTATTACGTATAGCCTGCATAGCTATATCCAGACTAAAATTTTTCTTAATATTGTTTATCTCCTTTTGCCCTCCAGATTCTATACCATACAATATTCTCTTGCAGCCGGCCATTGCCATTGCCCTTAATAATTCTTTATCAACTTTATCAACGCGAGTTTCACAAATCCAAATAACCTTCTTGTTTAAACCTCGCTTAATCATTTTTTCGCAAAACTCCAACCCATCCTCCTTAAATAAGGAAAAAATGGGATCAACAAAACCAAGTTGTTTAACACCAAAATTATTTACTAAGTAATCAATCTCATTTACAATTTTTTCCGCCTTTCTCTTTCTATACTTCTTGCTTACGTGTAACAATGAACAGAAAATACAACCATAAGGACAACCTCGAGATCCCGAAATACTTAACACGGGCTTATCTATATCGGCAAAAGGCAATAAGCCGTATTTTCTAAAGGGTAATAAATGCCAAGACGGATAAGGCAATTCATCTAAATCTTCTAATGGCGCCCTTGGTTTTGTTCGTATTATCTGGCTATCCCGCTTAAATGAAATATCATCTATATTGGCAAAATCCATATTTCCTTCCCAAACCTTAACTATCTCAAGCATTGTGTACTCGCCCTCTCCATGGACAATTATATCTACAGCTTCGTTAGCACTCAGAATATCTTCGGAAAAGATGCTGGCGTGGATATTACCTAAAACAGTTAAAATATTATTATTGTATTCTTTAATTTTTTTTACCAAGGAAAAAACTCCTGGTGCAGAAGGGGTCAGGCAAGATATACCAACGACATCAACTTTTTTTTCTTTAATTATATTCAAAATCCCGTATTCGCCCAACCTAGAAGTAAAATCATCAATTATTTCTACATCTATATTATTTTTCTCTAAGACTGCCGCAATGTAAGCTAACCCTATACAGGGCATAGGCTCCATAAACCTTTGGAATGAGCCGAATTTTTTAAGATTAAAAGAAGGATTTATAAGTAGTACTTTCATATCAAAACTATGTTAAAGTTTAATCTTATTTTAGTTTTTAAAAGTTGTAATTCATTCTTTAGCAGTAAGTTGTGAAAAATCTTTTGTTGCTTATATTGATGTATGCAGATAAAATTAGATACGCGCTAATACCGAAAAGAAATAACCGCGTGAATCCTTAAAATATTTATGTAAATTTGTAAATGCTTGATAATATCATCATTCTGCCTATTTATTAAAACGTTCTTTCAATATGACATCTGCGATATTTTCAGCCAACAGTTTATTGCCCTTAGTAGTACAATGACCAGAATCACCAAAAAAAGTATCTACAAAATATTCACTATAGCTTCCTTGTCTTAGTGCTTTTTTAAATACTCTTTCATTATCTACAAAGATAATGCCTTCTTCTGTTTTAAACATTCTCTTTAACGGCTCCACACTGCGCAGAGGATACTGTACGCATACCAGTGTTATTCTTCTTTGCGTTACAATTTCTTTTAATCTCTGATAGTTATGGCGTGTGATTGGATTATAATTTTCTAATCTTAATCTTTTTGCTTTTCTAAAATATTTGCTTGCAAGCCAAGATTCTCCCTGCTCTTTATAGCAAATAGCTAATCCGCCATACAACGCATCTTTTCTTGGATTTATTTCTATAGCCTTTTTAAACATCTCTGCAGCTTTTCTAAACATTTCTATGGCTTTATCATTTTGGTCCTGGCTTTTATAACACCATCCTAACTCAATATATGACCAAGCGTTTCCCGGATCTACCTCTATGGCTTTTTTAAACATCTCTGTGGCTTTATCGTATTTCTTCTGTATTTTAAACCAAAATCCTAACTCAATATATGACCAAGCGTATTCCGAACCTACCTCTATGGCTTTTTTAAACATCTCTGTGGCTTTATCTAAATTTTCCTTACCTATATAATACCACCCTAATCCAATAGACGAGTATGCGTCTTCCGGATCTGCTTCTATAGCATTTTTAAGCATTTCTACGCTCTCATGGTGTTTCCCCTCGGGTATAAACCACCACCCTCCGAATTCAATATATACCCAAGCATTTTCTGGATCTGCCTTTATAGCTTTTTTAAAAATCTCTTTGGCTTTATCATATTCTCCCATATCTGCATAACACCATCCTAATTCAATATAACCGTATCCATTTTCTGGATCTACCTCTATAGCTTTCTTAAACATTTCTGCTGCTTTATCGTATCTTCTTTGACTCCCATAACACCATCCTAATTCAATATATGCCTGTCCGTTTCTTGAATCTGCCTCTATGGTTTTCTTAAGCATCTTCTCGCGCTTTTTAAAAGCATGGAGCTGTGTTATATCATTTTCTCCAACCGTAATATTTTGTTTTTCTTCTTCTGATTTATAAATCTCTGTTTTTCCGGTTTTATTTATACTGCGCGACCATAGAAGATTTACTAGCTTATAAGTTCTGAACGACTTAAGAAATTGTACGATTTTTTCAGCAAAGATACCTCTGTATGGGACAACATTTCCCAAATCATTTATCCCCATCAGTGTAATTACTATATCAGGATTATATTTGTTTAGATTATTTTCTAATTCTGCTACTATGCCTCCTGAATACATCCCGGGCACACCTCTATTTATTACACTGAATTTTATCCCTATGTCTCGTTGATTTAAGATATGCTCGAGCTGACTGGGATAGGAATCCACACCTCCATTAGCGGTAGTTGAATCACCCAGACACAAAATACGATATGTCCCTTTTTGCTTAATGGAGATTCCATTTTTATATTCCTGAAAAGATAAAAATACAAACCCTCCTATCCGTAATCCCACTTCAAGCAAAACTGCCGATAAAAACATTCCAAATAATATCAGGGTTATTTTTTGCTTAATAGAAATTTTCTTCATGCTGGATTTAAAATTTACACTTCTCACAAATTCTTTTAGATTAAAGACGGATCCATAAGCAATACTTTCCTCTTAAATCAATTATCGTACCAGCTTGGCCTTATTAATCTGGTATATTCCCTTGCCTTAAAGGGATTAATAAATCTTTTAACTGAATCTATAAAAATTCTCAGCACTACTAAAAGCCACCAAATATACATATTTCTCTTAACTCTAAAGGGGCTAAACAATCCTTTAATTATCCAAGGAAAAGAAATAAATTTTCTATTGGCCAAATAAACCAAATCTTCTATTTCCTGCCTAGAGAGATATTTGGAAGACATAACAGGTGTTATCCAATCATAATAGCGAAAATCCTCAATTTCTAACCAACCCTTTTGTTTTGCTTCCCGCCAAGACTCTGTTCCGGGAACGGGAGTCATAGGATGAAATGCGGGATAATCAGCAGCTATCTCTTTAGCAAATTGAAGCTGATTCAATATCGAATCTCTGGTTTCATTCCTTATGCCGATTATAAAGGTAGCTTGTCTGAAGACTTGAGGATATTTGTGTTTCAAGATATACATGCACTCCTTAATCATTTCTTGAGAATAACAGTTCTTTCCCATGTCTTTTAAATCTGTATTATCAGCCCTTTCTACCCCGATAGATATATGGGAGAGTCCGGAATCCACTAATTTTTTAAATATTCCTGCTTTCTCATCGCGAAGAATAAGGTCTGCCCTCATAAAAGCGAACCATCCCAATTTCATATTTTCCTTCAATAAACGTTCGGCGAATTCTTCATTCCAGTTCGGGTTTATATTCCAAGAGTCATCTACAAATATCAGAAAACGTTTTTTATATTTGCCGTAAAGGAGCTTTATTTCCTCGATTGTATGTTCGGCACTTTTAGTCCTCCATCTCGGATGAATACTAACTTTACCATTTTCTACTTTCCTCTCTGCCATTTGTACCCACCAGACACAGAACTTACAGCTATTAGTACAGCCTCTGCTGTGGTGAATAGTTATACCTCCGGGAGAAAAAAGGAATCTTGACTTTCCATATTCCTGCATTGGCATAAGTTCATAGGCAGGCAGCGGCAGCTCATCCAGATTCTCAATCAAAGGCTGTGGAGGTGTTTCGATTATTTGGTTATCCTCCCTAAAAGCAATACCTTTAACTTTCCGCAAATCAGGTCCTGTTTTTTCTAACTCTTTTATCAACTCCAAAAGAGTGCGTTCTCCTTCGCCTCTCACAATAAAATCGATAGGGAAATTTCGTAAACTCTCTTGAATAAGATTAGAAAAATGGGCTCCTCCTGCTACCGTAATTACTTTAGGGTTAATCTCTTTGGCTAATTCTAAAACCCGCACTGCCTCATGAGAATAAAGTGATTCGCTGTCCCCAATTCCTACGATATCCGGTTTCTCTTCTTTAAGCAGGTTTTTTAAGCTGTTCCAGCCCATCTTAAGAGGAGAACAATCTATTATTCTTACGTCAATGCCGGATTTTTTTAACACCGCTGCCAGACAGACAAGAGACTGCGGTAGAAGAAAATTATCATACTCATTTATAAAAGGCCAATAATAGCGTGGGCCTCTAATTAAAAAAACTTTCACATTATCACCTTTTACAACTCATTGTTATAAAAACTCAAAATAAGTTCCCGGATATAATTAGATATTCATAATAATAAACAAAAATATTAATTTAAATAAGACATTTTCTTCCATAAATAAAAAGGGTTCCTTATAAATTTAAAGAGCCGAAGGGGATTCTTATTTAAGATATCCATTAATAACTGAATGGTTATCTCTGGTTTAAAATAGTATTTTCTTGTATATTTTGTACTCAACTGAGCTATCTCTTTCTGACTCAATATAGAAATATCTTTCTCTCTCCCTTCATATTTAATAGCTAACTCGCAAAATGGTATAAGGTCTAAAGGATTCAAAAAAATCAGGTGAGGCTTTGTCTGGAGACAAAAATCAAAATTCTTTTGAATAGTATTTACTGTTTCACCAGGCAAACCAAAAATATAACAAACAACAGTGGTTATCTTCATAGATTTAGCTTGATAGATTGCTTTTCTTAATTCCTCCGGCTCAGCATGTTCTCTATTAATCCTCTTTAATATCTCGCTGTCAGAAGATTGAGCACCAAAAGAAATCATTTCACAACCGGCTCTTTTCATCATTATAAAAGCCTCTTTTCTTCTTTCCCTAAAACTCAGAGGATGTAAATAGCATGTCCACGTTAGATCAAGATTTGCTCTTTCAAACTTATGACAAAACTCCCTCAACCAATTAAAATCAACAACAAAAATGTCGTCAATAAACTGTACAGACTTAATATGAAATTCATAAACAGCCCGTTTAATTTCTTCAATCACATTTTCTACCGAACGCTGACGGTATGTCCCCATCCAAAACGATGGGGAATAACAATAACTACAACGATAAGGACATCCTCTTGAAGCAATCATAGTAAGGCAAGGTCTTTTAGCAGGATAAACTAGGTAATCAAAATATCTTTTGATACTTTCTAAAGTTCGAAGTGGAAAAGGAAGTTTATCTAAATTATCTATTTGCGGTCTTACCGGAGTCGTTGTAATATCTTGGATTTTTATGTTATAGTGAGCAATACCCTTTATTTCCTCTAGACGCATCTTTCCTTCGTAATAATTTACTATATCTATAATTGCCTCATCGCCCTCACCTAAGCATACAATATCACATCCTCCCTTGATCAGTTCATTATAATGATAGCATCCGGCGCCACCAGCAATAATAGGAATAGAGCTATTTTTCCTGATCTCCTGAATAAAATATATTGTACTTTTAATATTTCGTGAAACCACCTGAAAACCAGCTAAATCAATATTATCTCTCTGAAGAAAATCGATTAACTTTTGAGAAGAAAAATTTATTAACTCTTGATCGTATATTTCACACTCAATATGCTTCTCCTTAAGTGCTGCACAGAGATACTCAAGTCCTAATTTCGGCCTAATTCCTAATTTATTTTTAAATTTGACATCTGAATTTTCGCTTAGCTTAGAAAAAATAGGCTGGGCCTCATCAATTATTAAAAAAATAAAGGCAACACGCATAATTTTTTTATTGATTTGCATCATTTATTTCTAATCCTATTAGAAAATCATTTATCTTTTTTAATTTTTTCTCCCAACCGCAACCCATGCCCGAGCAAAATTCTTTAATACGGGGTCCTTTTGGCATAACCTTTCAATCTTAAACACATCTTTTTTGTAGTTCTTATCATCCAACTTATCCATATTTATCAACTTGTGAAAAATGCCGTCGGCAAGATAATGGGAGCCGAATATGTCTATGATTTTAACACCGCACTTTTCCAATAATCTCTTTAATGATTCGGGAGTATAATAATAAACATACAGGTGATTTTTTATGTATAGCAAATCGTCTTGCAGGATTGAAGATAGTTTATCAAAAGAAACATTGGGTTCAGAAAGCACCCCGCCGTATTTTCCTTCAACAGAAATTATAATTAAACCGTTCTTCTTTGTTACTCTAACCAATTCTTTTACAACTTTATCCGGCTTATCAGAATAACAGATAAGTTCAATCGCAAGCGCAGCATCAAAAGTATTGTCTGAAAACATTGAGAGATTACCGGCATCACCCCAATGCAAATCAAAATTGTCCAGATTTTCATCGAGAAAATGTCTCAAGGCTTTTTTTAACGCAATTTCAGAAGAATCAACCAGATGGATACTATGGCTCATCCTGGCAAGATTAACGGCAAACCTGCCTATCCCACCGCCTACATCGATAATCTGAGAATGCCCGGTCATCCTGTTCAAGAAGGGGCGGATAATGTCAAGGTATATCTCTTTCTCAAAATTCTTCAGCTTGTAATTTTCCGATTTCTTGTCTAAAAAGTCTAAAACAGAAGGATAAATTCCCCACTCTCTCTCATAAGCTATAATATTTGAAAAAGCCGGGTGCCCCTTATAAATTCCATCAATGGAACAGCGCCTTTCATAAAGAGTTTTTAAATCCGGGGATTCGCATAATAATCTAAACTCCACCACACCTGATTCTTCCAGTTCCGTAATATCCTTTAATATGCGATTTATCTTCCTTTTAGTTAACCCTGCCAGGTCCCGCACACTTCTTTTGCCGTCCGTTAAAGATAAAAGCCTAAATTGTTCGCTGTTCAGTATAATTTCTTTATACCGCGTCCTGGCAATTAACTTTTCTTTGCGTTTTTCTAATTTTGCCTTCAAAAATATCTTAGCTTTTTTTATTGACATGTTAATGTTTGTTGCTTATAATAAAAATATTGTAAAGGAGGAACAATGAATACCTGGAGACCCTCACCAATTAAGCCACGATAACGTTACTAATCCTTAATCTATTTCAAAATAAACTATTTATCAGGGAATTTGTATTTCTTTAGAAAAGCACAGAATCTTTCATCAGCAGTACTATGGCTTTCTTGACTCCACCACATGGGAACATTCTTTTCTTCCGGCACGCCCCATCCCCAAAACATAACCCCTGAGCAACCCGCCGAAAAAGCCGCGTTCATATATTTTTCAAACGTAAGATTATAAAAATTCATATTATCCCGGCCGGATTTACCTCCGGGATTCAAAATCATGGAATTACTAAATCCAAATTCGCCCATTATAACCGGTTTACCCAGCGAGAGAAACTTTCTGGCAATAAAATCTATCTGCCGGCATATTTCATCTTTAGGCAACATTGCGTTACCGGTATTTACCATATCGACAGATGGATAAAAATGGAATGAAAAGAAATCCAATGCTGCCGCATTAAATATTTTGTATAATACATTACCGTTTATGTAGTTAAAAATATTGGTATTAATCCCTATAGTCAGCAGGTGATTCTTGTCCAGGCTTTTAACATAGGTTGCGATTTCATCAATCCATTTCTGCACATCGGACTCGGCAAAATGCCAGTATTCCAATTCATTTGCAATTTCCCAGGCTAAAATTGTAGAATCATTACGGTATACTTTACCGTTTACAGAGTTCCTTCTTTCGATGATCTTTTTTATCCTTCTTTTAAAGGCATCTGTACTCTGCCTATTCTCGACATTACAAAAAGGGGCATGCACTTCAAAATATTTTTTCAGACTGGAATAGTCACTGCTGCAGCAACAATCCGTAAGAACCAATATGACATAAATTCCGTGTCGTGAGGCCGCATCGATAATCTTATCAAAATCTTCATCTTTACTCCATCCCCAGTCCAGATATAGCCGCAGCACCGAGATATTATTCTCTTTGGCAGTCCGAATAGCTTTATCTATATCCAAGTTCCAATCATCGTAAAAGACTAAATTCACCGCGCTTGCGCCTATGAATCTAAACGGCTTATCGCTTTTTATAAGACTATCTGCCGCTGCTTTAATATATGCATATTCATTCCTGGCAGTGGTTTTATGCAGCAAAAAAATAGAAAAAGTCACTAATGCTGCCAGCATTACTATACAGATAAACTTATTCTTGAAAAATAAATTTAGTTTGTTGTTTTTAAAATGCAGATTCATATTAAATAGCTTGGATTGCAATTTTCTCCATCATCCCGCTATAAATCTCTTCCATTTCCTTGGCATTATCTTCTATGTTTTTAACTCTACCGATATTATACCGAAAATTATCTATAACATCTGGTTTATTTATTATATATTCTATTTTCTTGCTCAGCTCATCATCATCCTCGGGATTAAATAATAGGCCATTTAGGCCATCGGAAACCAATTCAGGTACACCGCCGATCCTTGAAGCGATTACGGGAG
>Ga0315268_10000638_pt1 | contig 40675 bp, 36 predicted proteins | sample C1_top_MG_FD_204535 | JGI IMG/M metagenome (GOLD analysis project Ga0315268, IMG submission 204535) | Sediment microbial communities from Yellowstone Lake, YNP, Wyoming, USA - C1_top | ecosystem: Environmental > Aquatic > Freshwater > Lake > Sediment | place: USA: Wyoming | collected 2017-08-01
CAAAGCCGCACGCACCGTGACCTCAACCACGGGCACGGGATAACCCCATGCCCCCCACCAACACCTCACCTCAACGGGGACATTTCTACTGAACGAAAACAGGGGACATTTCTACTGAACGTTGACAGAATGCGGGTAACACTCTTGCGGCGTCGGGTAGCGCGACCGCATGTTTTGTCTGGCATTTTGGCCTTCCTAATCAGGTGCCTCTTCTAATCGGAAGGCCCTGTTCTCCCGGGCAGCACAGCTCACACGCGACCGAGCGGGCGGTCGGAGCTCGATTCACAGTCCACCAGAACCCGGTACACCTCGATATGAAAACTAGAGTACTCACAGTGGTGATGGGACTCGTCCTGTTCGCCGCTCAGGCGCTGGCCCAGCAGAAGACCATTACGGGCCGGGTGTCTGATGAGATGGGCGCGCCGGTGGCGAGTGCCCAGATCGTCGTGAAGGGCACGGGCGTCGGCACGCTCAGCAAGATGGACGGCACGTACGCGATCCGTGCGTCGGTGGGCCAGGTGCTGCAGTTCCGCCTGATCGGCAACGCGCCGGCGGAGCGGACGGTCGGCGCCGAGGACGTGATCAACGTCCAGCTCAAGAAAGTGGCGACGAGCCTGAACGCGCTGGTGGTGACGGCGCTGGGGCAGACGAGCCAGAAACGTGCGCTCGGCACGGCCCAGCAATCCATCGAAGGCGCGGACATCGCGCAAACGGGCCGCACGAACTTCATCAACTCGCTGCAGGGGCGCGTAGCCGGCGTCGAGGTGACGAGCAGTTCCGGCGTGCCGGGCGCGTCGTCCACGATCACGATCCGCGGCGTCAGCTCGCTATCGGGCAGCAACCAGCCGCTGTTCATCATCGACGGCCTGCCGATGGACAACAAGACGCTGCAGTCGGGCGTCCTCGCGTCCGACAACCCGGCGACGGGCGTCGGCATCGCCAACCGCGGCGTGGACTTCACGAACCGCGGCTCCGACATCAATCCCGACGATATCGAGAGTCTCGTGGTCCTCAAGGGTCCCGAGGCCTCGGCGCTGTACGGCATTGACGCCGGCAACGGCGCCATCGTCATCACGACCAAGCGCGGCAAGCCCGGCACCGGCGGCTTCGAATACAGCAACGCCTTCATCATGAACTTCCCCGGGAAGTATCCGTCGCTGCAGCGCGTGTACGGGCCGACGAGCACGCTGGCGACGAGCACCAGCAACTTCCAGTACTGGGGCTTGCCGTACGCCTCTGGCACACAGTTCTACGACAACGTCGCCAATTTCTTCCGCACGTCACTCAACCAGAAGCACAACCTGAGCTTCAGCGGCGCGGCGCCGGACAATCGCATCAACTACCGCGTCTCGGTCTCGACGGACAAGCAGGATGGCGTGATTCCGAACTCGTTCTACAATCGTCTCACGTTGACGGGCTCCACGCAGGGCATCGTGAACTCGTGGCTGAAGGCTGACGCGTCGATGACGTACTCCTACAACATGAGCAACCAGGTGTATCGCGGGTCCGGCGGTGCGATGGTCGGCCTCATGATCTGGCCGCAGAACGACGACGCGAGCCAGTGGCTCACGCCGGGCGGCACGCGCCGTCGCATGACGCTGGCTGCGGCGTCATCGGAGACGGACAACCCGTACTTCAGCGTCAACCGGAACAAGCAGCAGGCGACCACGAACCGAATTCTCAGCAACGTGGGCCTGACGATCGCGCCGTGGCGGTGGGGCAACCTGAAAACCAATGTCGGTATTGATGCATACACCAGCGGCTACCTGCAACTGAAGAGCCCGGAGAGCGCGCTCGGCTTCAGCTCCAACGGCCTGCTCGACATTGCGGACAACACCGTGCGCAACATCTCGGCGCAGACGTTGCTGAACATCAACTCCTTCCAGCTGCCGCATGGGCTTTCGATCTCCGGCGTCGTCGGCAACTCGGTGCTCGACGCCCGCGACAACACCAATGCGGAGAACGGAAAGAACTTCCTGGATCCGTACTACATCTCCATCAACAACACCGACATCACGTCGCGGTTCGCGTGGACCAACCTGTTCCGCCGCCGGCTGTTCAGCGTGTTCGGCAGCGCCACCCTCAACTACAACCAGTATCTCTACCTGACGGTGACGGGTCGAAACGACTGGACGTCGACGATTCCGGCGGACCACAACTCGTTCTTCTATCCCTCGGTCAACTCGTCGTTCATCTTCACCGATGCCTTCCCGTTCCTCACCAAGTTCCTGACGTCGGGCAAGCTCCGCGCCGGCTGGGCGGAGGTGGGCAAAGACGCCCGTCCGTACTCGGTGGCGGCGGCACTCGAGTCGAAGACGACGCCGTTCGGCGGCTACGGCTTCGGGTTCACGGGACCGAACGCCGGTCTCAAGCCGGAGTTCGCCACGTCGAAGGAAATCGGGGTCGAACTGAGCTTCCTTGATGACCGCCTTGGCATCGACGCCACGGCGTATCGGAAGGAGACGCGCGACCAGATCATCAACGGCGCCCGCGGCAGCTATGCCACCGGCTTCGTCCTGATGAATCTGAATGGCGCGGCGACGCGCACGTCCGGATATGAGTTCACGCTGCGCGGCACCCCGTTCATGCGGAGCGGCTTCTCCTGGGACGTCGTGGCCAACTGGATGCAGGCGCGCGCCATCACCCTGGATCTGCCGTTCGGGTACCCCGAGTACTACAACTCGGATACGTGGATCGTCAATAACGTGCGCAACGGCACGGCCGCCGGCATGAGCCTGATGTCACTGACCGGCACGTTCTACCTGCGCAACAACGCGGGCCAGTTGCTGATTTCGCCCACCACGGGCCTGCCGGTCCGAGCCGCGAACTTCATCGATCGCGGCTACGACCGCCAGCCGAAATGGACGATGGGCGTCACCAACAACTTCCGCTACGGCAAGTGGACGCTGAACTTCCTGCTCGATTTCCGCCACGGCGGAGACGTCCTGAATGGCACAGACTGGTCCCTGACGCAGCTGGGCCTTGCGAAGCGCACGCTCGACCGCGAACAACCGCGCGTGATCGCGGGTGTGCTGCAGGACGGCAAGGAGAACACGGCGACCCCGACGGTCAACACGATCGTCGTCGTCCCGGCGCAGAACAACACGTACTACTCGGGCATGAGCGAAGAGCTCTTCATCGAGAAGAACATCAACTGGGTGCGGCTGAAGGACGTCACCCTCCGCTATCAGTTGCCGGGCAAGTATCTGGGTGCCCGCGATGCGAGCGTCTACATCACCGGCACGGACCTGTGGATGAAGACCAACTACACAGGGCTCGACCCGTCGGCGAACTCGAACACGGGGTCCACCGGCTCGGCTGGTAACGGCATCGACTACTATAATTTCGCAACTCCCAAGGGCGTGAACTTCGGACTCAGGATCGGGTTCTAGCCATGACGCATTCCAACAGAACCTCAATGCGCGAAACCGTGCGCGGGACTTTCTTGATGAGACAGCCAAAGAAACTTCTCCGCGCTCTCGCCGTCGCCAGTGCGCTGTTGATCGCGGCGACGAGCTGCAAACTCCAGGACTTCCTCGACGTCAACACCAACCCGAACGGGCCGACCACGGTCGCACCGAACGTCTATCTGCCGCCGATGCTCTATTGGATGTCGGTGGCGAATCCCTACGAGGGGCGTTACACGGGCCGCTACACGCAGATGCAGATGCTCTGCTGCTCGAGCCCGCCGGGTACGTGGGATCGTATGGGATATGATCCGACGAGCGACAATGGCGGCATCCACTGGTACGTCACCTATTGGCAGCTCGGCCTAAATCTGATCCACATGATCGACGGGGCCGAGGCCGCGCAGCGCTGGGACCTCGCCGGCGTGGGTTATCTCATGAAGGCGTGGGGATTCATGTCCGCTACGGACACCTACGGCGAACTCCCCGTCAAGCAAGCGTGGGACACGACGCGGTACTACTTCGACTACGACACACAGGATTATGCGTACTCGGAGGTGTTGCGCCTGGTCAACCTCGCCATCACCGACCTCAAGCGCACCGACGGCATCATCGAGTCGACCTTCTGGGGTCAGCAGGACAAGGTGTACGGCGGCGACCGGACGAAGTGGCTGAAGGCGGCGTATGCCCTCAAGGCCATCGCCCTGAACCACTTCTCCAACAAGTCGACGTACAGTCCGGCGGCCGTGATGGCCAACGTGGACTCGTCCTTTGCCAGCAGCGCCGACGATTGGCTCTTCCCGTATCCCAATCTCAACCCGGGCACCGATGGCAGCTTCCAGGGCCCGCGCCGCGGCAACTTCCCGTCGTACCGCCAGACGACGTTTGTCCTCAACTTGATGAACGGCACCGCGCTGGGCAGCACGGTGGATCCGCGCATGTCTCGCATGCTCTCTCCGTCGCCCGACGGGCTGTTCCGCGGCTACGACATCAACGCCACGGCGTCCATCACGCCGACGGCGGCGGCGCCGCAGAACTTCTGGGGGTACGCCAGCACGCCGGCGCTGGGACTGCCGACCCGCTACATCTTCGACGACAAGACGAAGTATCCGTTGATGACGTATGCGGAAATGCAGTTCATCAAGGCCGAAGCGGCGTATCGTATGGGCGACAAGGCCTCGGCACTGGCCGCGTACAAGAACGGCATTGGGGCGCACATCGATTTCGTCAACGCCCGCAACCTGGACAACTCGCAGACGCCGACGCAGATCAGCGCGACGGAAAAGACCGCCTTCCTCGCCGACCCCAAGATCGTGCCGGCGTCCGCATCGAGCCTCACCCTCAGCCAGATCATGGTCCAGAAGTACATCGCGCTCTGGGAATGGGGGTTTGACGAGGTGTGGATGGACCTGCGGCGGTTCCACTACACGGACATCGACCCGGCGACCGGCACGCAGGTGTACCCGGGCTTCGCCATCCCGACGAACCTGTATCCGGATAACGGCAGCAAGCCGGTGTACCGTATCCGCCCGCGTTACAACTCCGAGTACGTGTGGAACATCGCGTCGCTGACGGCGATTGGCGCCATGGCCGCGGATTACCACACGAAGCCGACGTGGATCGTCAACCCGTAAATGACCATGACCAAGACTAGACTATTGACGCTGCTGCTCGGAGCGGCCCTGGTCGCCTCGTGCGGCGAAAGTGCAAACCAAGTCATCGCCGGCCCGGAACCTGGGGCGGGCACGCGCATCCGGTTCTTCAACTTCGGCGTCAACGCGCCGGGCGTGCACTTCTACGCCGGCGACACGAAGGTGGCGGGAGCCGCCGAGGTCGGGTTCACGCAGGACCCGCATCTCGGCACCGCCACCGGCGGCACCGAGTCCGTGACGGGCACGATATTTGGTGGCGTGACATCGGGCGGATACTACAACTCGATCGTCCCCGGCGCGTACACGTTCAATGCCCGGATCGCGACCACGACCGACAATGGCCTGAAGATCGCGAATCTCAACACGACGCTCGTGTCCGGCAAGAAGTATTCGGTCTTCCTCAGCGGCCTGTACGACGCCACTGCCAAGACCTCCGACGCGTTCATCGTCGAGGACCCGTATCCCGAGACGTACGACTGGAACAACGTGATGGTGCGGTTCGTGAACTCGAGCTACAACTCGTCGCCGATGACGCTGTACGCCAAGAACCAGACAACGACGACGGAAGCGCCGGTCGGTGCCGACGTGGCGTACAAGGGCGCCGGCGTGTACGTGACGCTGCCCCCGGGCATCTACGACTTCCGTGCGGCGGTGGGTACGACGAACCCGTTCACGCGCACGGCCGTAACGCTCACCGCCGGCAAGATCTATACGATCACCGCCCGCGGGAGTGCGACGAGCGGGGCGTTCCTGGACAACACAGTCAACAGATAGCAGATTGGAACTTCGGATTTGGACTGACGATTTCGATTGACGATCTGGATCCGGATGGGGGGCCTCCTGCGGGAGGCCCCCCATCGTCATCCCAATCGCTTATCGTAGTGATCGATCCCCGTCCGAGCTCGTCATCCTCAATCAGCCGTGTCCCGCATCCTCCTCGTCGACGCCGACGCCTTCTTCGTGGCCGTCGCCCGGGCCGTCGACCCCGACGGCGCCGGCCGCGCGTCGCTGCTGATCGTCGGCGGCCGGCCGGGGTCGCGCGGCGTCGTCTGCTCGGCGTCGTACGAGACGCGCGCGTTCGGCGTGCACAGCGGCATGCCCATTGCGCAGGCGCTGCGGCTCTGCCCCTCGGCGCTGTGCGTCCCCGTGCCGCGCACGGCCTGCGCCGAGACGAGCCGCGCGATTCGGGCGGTGCTCGATGGGTTCTCGCCGCTCGTCGAGGGAGCGAGCATCGACGAGTGGTACCTGGACCTCTCGGGCACCGAGGCGCTCAATGGGCACGAGCCGATTGGCGAGACGGCGCGGCGCATTCGCGACGCCGTCCTCTCCGCGACGGGCATGCGCGTGTCGATCGGCGTCGGCCCCAACAAGCTGGTCGCCAAGCTGGCGGTCGAGCGCGCCAAGCCCAAGCCGGGCAGCGGCGCGACGGGCGTGCACGTGGTGGACGAGGCCGGCGTCGACGCATTCATGGCCACGCTGGCCCTGGGCGACATTCCCGGCATCGGCCCCAAGCTTCAGGAGAAGCTCTCCGCCGTGGGGCTGCGCACGGTGCCCGACGTGCTCGGCACGACGCCGGGGGACCTCGCACGCTGGCTGGGGCGCGAGACGGCGTACCGGGTGCTGCGCAAGGCACGGGGCGAAAGCGACGCGTCCGTGGAGCCCAGAGCCCCGGCCAAGCAGGTGAGCCGGGAGGAGACGTTCGACCGCGACATCGCCGACGCCGAGGCGGTACGGCGCGAGTTGCGCGCGCTGGCGCACCGTGCGGCGGCCGACCTGCGCGGCGACGGGCTCGAGGCGCGCACGGTGACGGTGAAGGTACGCGACCGGCAATGGGTGACGCGCACGATGAGCCGCACGTGCGACGCTCCCGTGGCGTCGGACGCGGCCATCGCCACCCTGGCGCTGGCGCTGCTGGGCGAGCTGCGCGCGTCGTGGAACGTGCCCGTGCGATTGGCCGGCGTGGCGCTGTCGAACTTCGCGCCGGCGCGCGATGCGGAGCAGCTGGCGATGTTCGGCGCAACGGATGCCGTGGAGAGCCCGCGCGACCGGGCGTTGTCGCGCGCCGTCGACCGGGTGCGCGAGAAGTTCGGGGACACGTCGATTCGCGCCGGCGCACCGCGCGTCGCCCCGCTGGGCGAGAAGGGGGCGCGCAAGCCGCAGTGAACGGGCTCGGGCGAACGAGGCGCGCGCCGGGCGCGGTGAACGAGTCGCGCCCGACGCCTTGGTGCGCCGGAATGGCGCCGAGCCGTTTCATTGGTCATGTTTTTCGGGTTATGACCGTGAGCATTCACCGATCCCTGGTCGCCACCTTGGCTCTGGCGGCGCTGTCGCTGGCCGCGTGCAGCGGCGATGGCGGCCCCGCCGACCCCAGCCCGCCGCCGCCCGCCACGAACCGGCTGACGGTGAACAACGCCACCGTGACGGTGGCGATTGCCGCGACGAGCGCCGCACGCACGCAGGGGCTGATGGGCGTGACGAGGATGGCCGCCGACAGCGGCATGATGTTCGTCTTCGCCGACAACCGGCAGCGCGCCTTCTGGATGAAGGACACGCCCATGCCGCTGTCGATCGCCTTTCTCGACGCGAACAAGAAGATCATCTTCCTCGCCGACATGGCGCCAGACACGATCACGACGTACGGCGGCTTGAACGCCGGCCAGATGCGGTACGCGCTGGAGGTGAATCAGGGGTGGTTCGCCTCGCACGCCGTGACCGTCGGGATGTACGCGACGTTCACGCTGCCGACCGGACTCGTCGTCGAGCCGGACCCGTAGACTTCCCTCCCCCGCCATCACCACTTCACCCGAGAACCGCACGTGCGCACACTCACTCTGGTCGTCTCGCTGGCGACGCTGGCCGGCTGCACGAAGGCGCCAGGCGCGGCGGGACGAGGTGCGGGCGCTGGATGCGCAGGTACTGGGGGCGACGGGGGCGCTCAGCAAACGCTTTGACGCGGGCGCATCTGCAGGACCTTCATACCGAGATTGACGACACGCTGCATCCCAAGAAGTAGGCACAGGGCACGGGCACAGTAGAGGCACAGGGCACTGACACAGTAGAGGCACAGGAGGGAGGAGGGGGGGTCCCAACGTTGGGGGCCCCTCTTCCGTTCATTCGAATGTCGTCGGAATTTCTTGCCGGACTCCCACCTGAGATCATCATGCCCTTGCTGCTGCCGCTGCTGCTTGCCATCGCCGTGTCGCGCGCCGACTCGGTGGACGTCCTCGTGAAGGGCGGGAAGGTGTACGACGGGTCGGGGGGGCCGGCGCGGGTGGCCGACGTCGGGCTGCGCGGCGACCGCATCGTCTTCATCGGCGACGCGGCCAAGGCGAACGTGAAGGCGGGGAAGGTCATCGACGCGAGGGGCCTGATCGTCGCGCCGGGGTTCATCGACCCGCACACGCACTCGATGGAAGGGGTGGACCGGTTCAACGACGAACGCCGCAAGAATATCCCCGCCCTGATGCAGGGCGTGACGACCGTGACCGACGGCCCGGACGGGCGCGGCCCGTACGAAGTGGCGCGCATCCAGGGCGAGACGGAGAAGAAGGGGCTGGGCACCAACACGTTCGCGCTGGTCGGCTTCGGTACGGTGCGCGAGAAGGTGATGGGGCGTTCCTCCGCAGCGGCCACGCCGGCGCAGGTGGACAGCATGCGCAAGCTCATCGACCAGGGGATGCGCGAGGGGGCGTTCGGCGTGGGGGGCGGACTGTTCTACGCGCCGCAGAGCTACGCCACGACCGAGGAAGTGATTGCCGTGGTGTCGGCCGCCAAGCCGTACGGCGGCATCTACGACTCGCACCACCGCGACGAGAGTTCGTACACGATCGGCCTGATGAACTCCGTGCGCGAGGCCATCCGCATCGGGCGCGAGTCGGGACTGACGACGAACATCGGGCACGTGAAGGCGCTGGGCGTGGACGTGTGGGGATACGCCGACAGCGTGCTGCGCCTGATGCGCGAGGAGCGCGCGACGGGGCACATGGTGGTGGCCGACCAGTATCCGTGGACGGCGAGCGGCACGGGGCTGAGCGCCGCGCTGCTGCCGCGGTGGGCCCAAGCGGGGGGCAACGACTCGCTGCAGGCACGCATTGCCGACCCGGCGACGAAAGCGAAGATCCTGGCCGCGATGCGCGAGAACCTGCGCCGCCGCGGCGGCGACAGCACGCTGCTGCTCATCAACGGCGGGCCGAATGCCAAGCCGTACATCGGCAAGTACCTGAAGCAGGTGGCCGCCGACCAGGGGATGCCGCCGTCGGAGACCGCGCTGGAGCTGATCCGGCAGGGGATCGACATGGGCGTGGCGTCGTTCAACATGACCGAAGCGGACATCGAGACGTTCATGAAGGATCCGTTCGTGATGACGAGTTCCGACGGCTCGGGCGGACATCCGCGACTGTACGGGACGTATCCGCGCAAGATCCGGCGCTACGTGCTCGACAAGCCCGTGATCACGATGCAGCGCATGGTGCAGGCGTCGTCGGCTCAGGTGGCGGACGTATACGGCATCAAGGAGCGCGGCTGGCTGAAGCCCGGGTTCTACGCCGACGTGATCGTGTTCGACCCGAAGACCGTTCGCGAGGAAGCGACGTATGTCGAGCCGACGAAGCTCAGCGTCGGCATGCGCTGGGTGTTCGTGAATGGCACGGCGGCGGTGGCGGAGGGGGAGCCGACGGGGGCGATGGCGGGGAGGGGGCTGAGGAAGAGATAGGGCGGGGATGGCTTGGGGCGATGTAGACGGCGGACGGCGGACGGCGGACGGTAGATGGTTGGTGCGGGGGGCGCGGCGAGACTTTCGCCGCGCCCTGCTTGTGCGTAGGCTGATGGAGCTTGCGCGACCGGCGTGGCCGGCCGCTCCAGGGCCAGCCGCCCACCGCATGATTCGGCTCTGCCCTCTGCCCTCTGCCCTCTGCCGTCCGCCGTCCGCCGTCTGCCGTCCGCCGTCTGCTGTCTACCATCCACCGTCCCTCCCATGCACTCCCGTTCCCTCGCCGCGGCCATCTTCCTTCCCCTCGCGCTGCACGCGCAGGCGCTCCGCGACCAGGTGCGCGCGTGGCGCGAGGCTCGCGAACCGCAGATCGTGCGCGAGTACGCCGAGTTTCTCGCCATTCCGAACACGAAGAACGACACCGTCGCCCTGCGGCGCAACGCGACGGCCATCGTCGCGATGCTCGGCAAGCGCGGCGTGGCGGCGCGTTTGCTCGAGAACAGCCCGTGGCCGCCGGCGGTGTACGGGGAGCTGCGCGCGCGCGGCGCCACGCGCACGATTGTCGTGTACGCGCACTACGACGGCCAGCCGGTGGACCCGACGGAGTGGCGCGGCGGCGCCCCGTATTCGGCGCAGCTGCGCGAACTGCGCGGCGGCGAATGGGTGGACGTGGCGGTGCCGGAGCGCGGCCGGCTGAACCCCGAGGCGCGCATCTTCGCGCGGGGCGCCGGCGACGACAAGGCGCCGATCATCGCGATCCTGAACGCCCTCGACGCGCTGAAGGCCACGGGACAGCAGCCGACGATCAACGTGAAGTTCTTCTTCGAGGGCGAAGAGGAATCGGGATCGGCGCACCTGCCGCAGATCCTCGACGCCAACCGCGCGCTCCTTGCGGCCGACGCGTGGCTGTTCTGCGACGGCCCGACGCACCAGAGCCGCCGGATGGAAGTGGCGTTCGGCGCCCGCGGGGCGATGGGGCTCGAACTCACCGTGTATGGCCCGGCGAAGGCGCTGCACAGCGGCCACTACGGCAACTGGGCGCCGAATCCCGGCATCCTGCTCGCCGACCTCGTGCGGTCGATGCGCGACGTCGACGGTCGCATCCTCATCAAGGGGTATTACGACGACGTGGTGCCGCCGACGGCGCGGGAGCTGGCGGCGGTGCGCGCGCTGCCGCCGGTGGACAGCGCGCTGCGACACGAGTTGCTGCTGGGCGGCACCGAGGCCGACAATGCGCTGCTCGCCGAGCGGATACTGTATCCGGCGCTGAACATGCGAGGGATGCGCGTCGGGCAGGTGGAGGGACTCGCCGCGAACGCGATCGCGACCGAGGCGAAGGCGTCGTTCGACTTCCGCATGGTGCCGAAGCAGACTCCCGCGCACGTGCGGGAGCTCGTGGAAGCGCACCTGACGTCCACGGGCTGGTTCGTGACGCACGCGGCGGCCACCGACGCCGAACGGCTGGCGCATCGCAAGGTGGTACGGCTGACGTGGGGGGCCGGGGACGAGGCCACGCGCGTGAGCCTCGACCAGCCCGTGTCGCAAGCGCTCACCGCCACGCTCGACGAGATGCTGGGTCAGCCCGTGCTGCGGGTGCCGACGCTGGGCGGCTCGCTGCCGACCAGCATGATCGAGCACGCACTGGGCGTGCCACTGGTAATCTTTCCGATCGCCAACCACGACGACAACCAGCACGCCAAGGACGAGAACCTGCGGCTGCAAAACCTGTGGGACGGCATCGAGGCGTATGCGGCCATCATGACGCGGCTGGAGGCGCATTGGCCTCGTCTCACGCCCTGACCATGATCGGGGACATGGAATCCGGATTACGACTCGGGACAGCGACGGATGATCGCGATTGGCGATTGGGGGGCCCGGTGCGTAGGCTTAGAGCGTCCTCGTCCACTGCGGAATTCCGTGACCCGAATCCCTGAGCCAGCGGCACCGCCCGTCGTCGACGTCGACGCCTTTCTCGCCCGCGTCCAAGGCGACACGGGGCTGGCGTCCGGCATGGCGGCGCTATTCCTCCTCGAGTGCCCGCAGCAGCTCGCCGACGTCCGGGCCGCGGTCACGGCGCGGGACCGCGGGGCCATCGAGCGCAGCGCACACCGGCTGAAGGGATCGGTGGCCAATTTTTCGGCGGCCGCCGCAACGGCGGCGGCGGCGCACGTCGAGCTCCTCGGCCGGACGGGAGACCTGGCGCCGTCCGACGAGGCGCTGCGGACGCTCGAGGTCGAAATCGAACGGATCATCCCTGCCCTGCGGGAGTTCATTGCATGAAGCCGAAGCGCAAGTTCACCATCCTGCTCGCGGATGACGACAAGGTGCAGACGATGATGCTGTCGTCGCAGCTTCGGGCGAAGGGGTATTCGGTGGCGGCAGCCTACGATGCCACTTTCACCTTCATGGTGGCCGTGAAGAACCCGCCCGATGCCGTGCTGCTCGACATCCAGATGCCGGGGGGCACCGGCCGGACCGTGCTCGAGCGGCTCAAGGCGTCGACGAAGACCGAGCACATTCCGGTCATCGTGCTGAGCGGCCTGACCGACCCGAAGTTGGCGGACGACGTGCTGGCCCTCGGCGCGTGCGAGTTCCTGCCCAAGCCGGCGGACGTCGACCAGATCGACGCCGCGTTGCGCCGCGCGCTCGGGCTGTCGCCCGAGGAGCCAAACACGCACTGATGCCGCCTTGATGCCGCCCATGCTCGACGACCTGTTCGTCGCCTTTCAGACCGCCCTCGCGGGCCGGTACTCGATTGAACGCGAGCTGGGGCGCGGCGGCATGGGGGTGGTGTACCTGGCGCGTGAAGTGCAGCTCGACCGGCCGGTGGCGATCAAGCTGCTGCCCCCCGAGCGCGCAGCGGACGCAGCGCTTCGCGAGCGATTTCTGCGGGAGGCCCGCCTCGCCGCCAAGCTGTCGCATCCCAACATCATCCCGATCCACGCGGTCGACGAAGCAGGCGGCTTCGTGTATTACGTGATGGCGTTCATCGACGGCGAGTCGCTGGCGCAGCGGGTGCGCACGCGCGGGCCGCTGCCGGCGTCGGAGGGGGTGCGCGTGCTGCGCGAGACGGCGTGGGCGCTGGCAAGCGCGCACGCGCAGGGCGTGGTGCATCGCGACGTGAAGCCCGACAACATTCTCATCGAAGCGGCGTCGCACCGCGTGCTCGTAGCCGACTTCGGCATTGCCGCGGCCGTTGGCGACGCGAGCGGCGACGGCGTGAGCGGGACGCCCGAGTTCATGAGCCCGGAGCAGGCGCTCGGGCAGGAGGTGGGGGAGCGCAGCGACCTCTACTCGCTCGGGGCAACGGCGTTCTTTGCGTTCACGGGGCGCATGCTCTTCGCAGGGCAGACGCCCACGGAGGTGCTGGCGAAGCAGGTCACCGAGCCGGCGCCGCCGCTGGCATCGCTCGGGCTTCCCGTGCCGCGCAAGGTCGCATCGCTCGTGGACCGCTGCCTGGCCAAGGATCCCGCGCACCGTCCGGCGAGCGCGAACGAGGTGGCCGAGCAGTTGGGCGTGGCGCTGGAACAGCGTCGTGACGTGCCCGTGGCCCTGCGATCCTTCGTGAAGGGCAACGGACGACTGGACGGCGGCGGCACGCTGCTCGGCGCCATGGGCGTGCTGGTCGCATCGATCCTTGTCGCCTCGAATTTCGGGGGACAGGCTGGCCTCGCGACCATCCTCGGCGGCGCCACGCTGCTGCCGTTCGCGGCGATGGCGGCCGCGGCGCGGCGTCTCGCCAAGCTCGGCTTTGCGCACATCGACCTGACGCCCGCGTTTCAGGCCGAGCTCGACCAGGCGCGCGAGGAGTACGCGGTACAGCATGCGCGGGGCGCGTCGCGACTGGAGCGGGTGCTGAAGGTGATCGCTGCGGCGAGCGGCATCGGGTTTGCGGCGTCTGTCGCCGGCGGCTTCACGTGGTTCCTGGCGCCAGCGGGTCTTCGCGGCGGCACGTTGGCGCCGTGGATCTATTCGCTCCTCGCGGTGTCCGGGCCGCCGGCGGTGATTTCCGGCGTCTTGTACCTCAGCCTTCTCGAGCGCCGGCGCGACGTGGACACGAGCTTCTGGGCGCGCATCTGGACCGGCCCCATTGGCCGCGCGGCGTGGGCCATTGGTCGCCGGCTGTTACGCGGCCGAGTGACCGAGAGCGCGATCACGCATCGCGCCACCGAGCTGTCGCTGGGGATGGCGGCGGAGCGCCTGTTCGAGAGCCTGCCGCGCGCCACGCGCGACGCGCTGGGCGACCTCCCCGCGGTGCTGCTCCGCCTGCAGGACGGCGCGCAGCAGCTGCGCCACCATCTCGAGGGGCTGCAGGATGCGATGAACGACGCGGGCGAGTCAGCCGCGTCGAGCGCGTACGACGGCATGCGCCACGATCGCGACGCGATACAGGCGTCGCTGGGCGAGACCGTCGCGGCGCTGGAAACGATCCGGCTCAACCTGCTGCGGCTGCACGCCGGGTCGGAAAGCGTGGCGGGGTTCACGACGCACATCGGTCTTGCCGCCGACGTGTCGGCGGAAGTCGAACGCATGCTCGCCGCGCAGGACGACGTGGAGCGCCTGCTGCACGCTCCACGCTGATCGGCGACGCTCTACTTGGCCAGCTCGATCGACAGCGGCATGCCGACCGGCATGATCTTGACGATCCGGAAGGGCCTGGCCTTGCTGATGAAGAGCGTGACGGGGGTTTCGCCGCCGGCCATTTCGACCTTCCACGCATCGAACTCGCCGGCCGGCACCGTCACCTTCTCGTCGCCGGTGACGGCGATCGTGAGCTGACCCAGCGCGGCCTTGCCCGTCTGGAACGCCCTGATGCCGAACTTCGTCGCCGCCGTCCACCGGATGGCGGCGACCAGCGGCGTGAACGCATTGTCGTCGATGGCACCGTTCGGCATTTCGGCGTCGACCTCGACGGTCTTCGGGCCCGACTGCGACGGCATCACGGAGCGGCCCTTGGCGCGTCCGCCGACGAAGCGCACGTCAGCCTTGATCTCCTGACCGCCGGCCGTGCCCGACACGTGCACCTCCTGCATGCCAAGTTCGTCGGAAAACGTCAGCACCGTCGACTGCTGCATGCCGGCCATCGGAATGACCGTCCGCTCGGTGTACTTCCAGCCGCCGTCCACCTTCTCGAGCGCCGACACCTGCGAGCCGATGGCGTTGCCCTGCATGAGCACGGTCATGCTGTCGCGGCGCGCGGCGAGCGCCGTCAGGTCGAAGTCGATGCTTCCGGCGTTGACCGCCAGGTCTTCGGCCTTCATGGGCTCGCCATCGACGTTCACGATCTGCACGGGCGCGATGGCCGCGAGCTTGTCGCGGATCTTGGCGCCATCGCCCACGACGACGATCAGCGACGCGTCGCGCCGGACGCCGGCCGTGGCGGCCGCCGCGGCCTGGGCCGGCGTCACCGCGGCCAGCTTCTGCCGGTACGTCTGCACGTAGTCGGCGCTCAGCCCGAGCAGACGCGCACGCGCCACTTGCGCGGCCACCTGCGCCGCCGTCTCCACCTCGAGCGGAAAGTGGCCGACAACGGCCGACTTGGCATCGTCGAATTCCGTGGCGGGAATCGCCTCGGCGCCGAGGCGCCGCTCCTGCGAGAGCAGCTCGGTCAGCGATGAGTCGGTGACCTCGGTCCGCACCTCGGCGCTCGCCTGGAAGTAGCCGACGCCCTTGAGGCGCGCAAAGCTGGAGTACGCGCCGTACGTCCATCCCTTCTGCTCGCGCAGGATCAGGAAGAGTCGCGAGTTGGCGCCGGAGCCCAGCACCTGATTGGCGACGACGGCGCCGTAGCCGCGCGCATCGCCGGGCCCCCAAGTCAGATTGCCGGCGAGAATGTTGCTCTGCACCGAACCCGGCCGATGCACGAGCAGAATCGCCGTGCTCGTGCGGACGGGCGGCGCCTTGAAGACGGGCGCGGCAGCCGCGCTCCCCGCGAAGCCGGCGAACGCCGCGTTCGCGAGCGCCGTGGCCTTGGCCAGCGAGATGTCGCCCGCGAAGACGAGCAACGCGCCGCCGGGGCGCAGGCGCGACGCCTGGAACGCCACGAGATCGGCGCGCGTGATCGCCTTCACCGACGCGGGTGTGGCGCGGCGGCCATACGGATGGTCGCCGTAGAGCTCCTTGGCGAAGAAGCGCGACGCGATGGCGGCGGGCTGCGACTGTTCGAGCTGCAGCGCGGAGAGCATCTGCGTGCGCGCCAGTTCCACTTCCCGGTCTGCGAACGCCGGGCGCATGACCGCGTCGGCGACGAGCCCCATGGCGAACGAGGCATCGGCCGACAGGAAATTGGCGCTGATGGTCAGAAAATCGGGATCGGCGCCGGCGCTGATGAAGCCGCCGATGCCCTCGATGCCGGCGGCGAACTGTTCCGCCGACCGCTTGCCCGCGCCCTTGGTGAGCAGGGTCGCCACGGCGTCGGCCGTGCCCGCCTTGCCTGCGGCGTCGTATATGCTTCCCGCCGGGAACGCGAGCTGTACCGAGATGACGGGAAGTTTCCGGTTCTCCACGACCAGCAGGCGCAGGCCGTTGGGGAGGGTGGCTTCCTGGAAGGGCGGGAATTGCGCCGCCTTGACCGGCATTGGCGCCGGGGGTGTGAGGGGAAAGTCCTGCGCGGCCAGTGGCGCCGCGCCTGCCGCGAGGGCGAGAGCGAGGCAGCACGCCGCCGGGCCGAATGCACCGGCGATGGCGCGCGTCACGGATGTCGGACGCATCACTTCTTCTCCGGAGGCACGATGGTGATGGTGAGCGCGTTGTCGGCCACGAGATAGGCCGCGGCCACCCGCTTGATGTCGTCGACGGTCACGCGGGCAAAGCGTTCGAGATCGGTGTTCACGGCGTCGGGCGAACCGAGGTAGGTGCTGGCGAACTGCACCGCCTCGGCGAGCGCGAAGGCGCGCTGCCGCTCCTCGATCTTGCCCGCGCGGTACTGGTTCTTGGCCTTGGTCAGCTCCTCGATGGTGACGCCGGTCTGCGCCACCAGCGTGATTTCGCGGGTGAGGAGCCGTTCCACGGAATCGGCGCTCACGCCCTGGTTGGCGATCGCGAGGCCCAGCAGCATGCCGGGGCCACGGCGCGGCCCGAACGGATTCACCATCGTCTGCGCGGCGAGCGCGGCCTTGGTGTCGCGCGACAGCACCTTGTTGAGCCGCGAACTCTCGCCCGAACCGAGGATGGTGGAGAGCAGTTCGAGCGCGGGCAGGTCGGCATGCGACGTGGCGGGGAGGCGATAGAGCGCGATCACCGCCGGCAGGGTGGCCTTGTCGTCGGTCACCTGCTTGCGCACCGCGCCGGTGTGGAACGCCTGGTCGCAGCGGGCGGCCGGCGGCGCGCTCTGGCGCGGAATGCCGCCATAATACTGCGCGATCAGCGCCTTGGCTTCGGCCGGGCTGAAGTCGCCGACCACCGTGAGCGTCACGTTGTTGGGCGCGTAGTAGATCTTGAAGAAGGCCTGCACGTCCTCGACCTTCGCCGCCTCGAGGTCGGCCATCGAGCCGATGAGCGAGTGGCCGTAGGGGTAGCAGGTTTTCGCGTCGAAGAGGGCGATCGTCTCTTCCCAGACGGCCCGGCCATACGGCTGATTGTCTTCGCGCAGGCGGCGTTCTTCCTTCACCGCCTCGACCTGGTTCTTGAGCCCCTCGGCCGTGACGTTGAGCCCGCGCATGCGCTCGGCCTCGAGCCAGAGCGCGAGATTGAGCCGATTGGACGGCAGCCACTCGAAGTAGTTGGTGATGTCGTACTGCGTGGACGCGTTGTCGCGACCGCCGGCTTTCTCGATGAGCGAGGAGTGCTCCACCTTCTTCAGGTGCTGCGAGCCCTGGAACATCATGTGCTCGAAGAGGTGGGCGAAGCCGGTGCGCCCGGCGACGTCGTTGCGGGCGCCGACGTCGTACCAGAGGTCGACGGCGACCACCTGGCTCGAATGATCCTCGACGAGTTGCACGCGCAGCCCGTTGGGCAGCGCATAGGCGTCAATCCTGATGCGGGCGGGGTCCTGCGCGTTCGCCCCCTCGGCCGCCAGGGCGAGGACGGCCGCCAAGCCGAATCGGGCCGCCAGCGCGGCAGTGAAACGTCGCATCGCATGCTCCTGCAGTTGGGAAATGAGGTACATCGGCGGCGCGACGGCGCCGCGAACGCTGAAAAGTTAGCGCCCGACGCCCCCTCTACGGAATGCGGACGCTTCCCGTGTCACCGGGGCGCACGACGCGTGTCGGAGCGCCGCAGCACCTCGAGGAGGGTCCCCACCCGCCCTTCGGCGAGGAACCGCGCGGCGCGCTCCACCGCGTCCACGGCCGCGTCGTCACCGAAGTCGTGACCCTCTCCCGGATACCGGTGCGTGACCAGCAGCGCGCGGTGGCGCGAGAGGAGGGCCACCAGCGCATCTTCCTCGGCCGGCGTGACGACGTCGTCTTCGTCGCCATGCAGGAGGAGCACCGGGGGAAAATGGCGCACGCTGTCGGCGACGCCCGGTTCGAGCCCGCCGGAGAGAAGCACGACGCGCGACACGTGCGGGCTGGTGGCGGCGGCGCCGACGGCGAGATAGGCGCCCAGCGACACGCCAAACAACCCGACGTGCGACGGCCGGACCTCGGGACGCGCGCGCACCCAGTCGACGGCATCGTGCACGACGCGCACCCAGCGCCAGTACTCGCGGGCTTCGGTGGCGATGCTGGCGGTGAAGGTTCCCGTGGCATCGAAGAAGTGGAGGACATAGGTGGCAATGCCGCGGCGGGCCAGCGCTTCGGCGTAGGCCTGCACGCGCTCGCCGCCGACGAAATGGATTCCGCCGGACCCGTGGAGCACGATGGCCGCCGGATGCCGCTTTCCCCGCCCCTCCGGCACGTAGACATCAACCCGCACGTCGCGGCCGAGGCTTTCGAACCAGTCGGTGCGCTCCTCGACCGGGTGCACAGCGCCGAGCAGGGGCAGGCGTCCGGCGCAGCCGGTGACGGCGAGCAGGGCGACCGCGCGCAGCACATGCCGGTATATTCTTGCCATGGCTTCCGTGTCCCCCCTTCACTCGGAGTTCGCCTGCATGCGCACTTCCATCGCCACTCTCGCCGTGCTCGTCGTGGCTTTCCGCGGCACCCTCGACGCGCAATCCCGTCCTGATACCCTGCAACATGCCGAAGGAGACAGCCACCCCCCGAAGCTGGCATTCGGCACGTCGGCCGGGGTGATGCGGTTTGGCGATGGCGGTCACGAACGGGCCATCTCGGTCGCCGTCAGCGCGTCGCTGCCTCACGGCTTCTCGGTGTCGGTCAACCCGACCTACGCCTGGGCGCAGGCGGCTCCCACGGCCGCCGCCACGACGGGAACGCTCTCGCCGGCGGCGCCGGTGCAGGGCGTGGCCGACCTGCCGGTGAGCATCGGCTACTCGCACTCGCTCGCCGGCGGCTGGTCGCCCGGCTTCAACGTGTCGCTGGGCGCCACGCTGCCCATCGGCGACACGACGACGGTGGGTTCGGGCGAGACGTCCATGGGCGCCAATCTCGGCATGTGGATGGCCCCCGCGGACGGCTGGTCGCTGAGCGCGGGCGCGGGGCACAGCCTCGCCAACAACTTTGCGTCCGGACTCGGCGCGATCGCCCCGACCACCGTATCACTCGGCCTCGGCCATGACGTCGGGCCGGCCTCACTGAACTTCGGCTACTCCACCGAAATGGGCGCCATGCCGACGGGCACGACGCACTCGCAGAATTTCATCGGTGGCGTGTCGACCACGGTGGGAGGCCGCTGGACGCTGAGCGCGGACGGGAGCGTGGGGCGTGCCGACGGCACGCAAAGCTGGGCGCTGTCGCTGGGCATCGGCACGACCATCGCCGAGGTGGGCCAGGTGAACCCGTACGCGGCGGCACAGCGGCTGGCGAGCGCGTTCGGCAAGGGACGGTCGTTCGGGAACAGCCGCAGCACGGCCGCCAAGGCGGCGATGCACAAGAAGGGCAAGAAGATCAACTGACGCGTCGCCAGTCGGCCCTCACCTCCCCGTCGAGCCGAAGCCGCCGGTGCGATCGGTGGTCGGCGCCACGACGCCGGAGACGAAGTCGAGCACCTCGTGACGCGCGAGCACCATTTGCGCGATGCGCTCGCCGTGCGCGATGACGAGATCCCGCGTGCCGCCATGGCGCACCGGCACGCGCCATTCGTCGGGATAGTCGGCGTCGATGGTGCCCGGCGCGTTGGCGATCACGATGTCGGTCTTGAGGCTCGTGCCAGAGCGCGGGCGCACCTGCGCCTCGATCCCCTCGGGCAGCCGGGCGCGAAAGCCGAGTGGAATGAGCGCCCGCTCGCCGGCGTGGAGCACGAGTACGGCACGGCCGTCGCGCCGTTCGGTGGGTCGCTCGGACGAGACGCCATCGAGAAAGACCGTGACCGTGCGTCCGTCGAGAATGGCCGACAGGTCGTAGCCGGCGCTGTGGGCGGTGGCGCGGACGGGGGGACGGACGTCGGGGTGGAGCGGCTCGAAGATGATGGGAGGCATTGGGGCAGATGGCAGACGGCGGACGGCGGACGGCGGACGGCGGATAGCGGAGCGATGATAATCTACATCGTTGCCTTCCTGCGCTCATCGTCGCTACTCACGGAACGTCTGCCCGGCCACTACTGTATCACGCTCATGCGACCTCGTGCCCTGTTGATCGTTGTTGCCTCCCTTGCGACGGCGGGATTCGCGGCCGCGCAGCGGCGGCCGTATCCTCCCGGCGGCCGTGTTCCGGACGCATCGCGGCCCGGCGCTCGCATCGAGCCCGTCCCGCTCCCCGAGATCACCGGCGACACGACATCGCCCGAGGGGGTGGCGCGCGCGGCCCAGATTCGGTTCGAGCGACTGCGCCGCGACAACCTGCCCAGTGCGCATGGCGGCCGGCCGGGAACGTGCGACGAGCAGGTGGGACGCTTCTGCTACTGGTACGACGAGAAGGCACCAAAATTTGTGGAGCTGGCGATCGTCACGCGGGGCCGCGACTCGCTGGTCCACGTGCTCGACTCGCTGGCCAGGGTGGCGCCCGCCAACCGCTGGATCAGCGGCCAGCGCGTGCGCTACCTCGCCGAATCGGCGCGCTACGACGACGCGCTCGCCGCGGCGCAGCAGTGCCGCGCGGACGGATGGTGGTGCGACGCGCTGGTGGCGTTCAGCCAGCACCTGCGGGGCGATTATCAGGCAGCCGACAGCGGATTCCGCGCGGTGCAGAGGCAGATGCCCGCGCGCGAACGCTGTGCGTGGCGCGACATCACGATGCTCATCGACGATGACACGCGGCAGGCGTACCGTCACCTGCCGTGCGGGGCCGAGCGTGATGCATACGAAGACCGCATCTGGTGGTACGCGCGCACCCTGTACGGACTGCGCGGCAACGACTCGCGCAGCGAATGGAACGCGCGACAACTGATGGTGCGTTTCTATCAGGACGCCCCGGGTGCCTACCAATTCGGGTTCGACGAGGATGAACGCGAGCTGCTGCTCCGCTTCGGCTGGCCGCGCTACTGGGCCCGGGGAGCCGGCGATTCGCGCGACGGCGGCTTCATCATCGAGACTGACGAGGCCTCGCCGGCTTACCGGTACCTCCCGGCGGGCAACGTGCTGGGCGATCCCGCCATTTCCGACTCGTCGCAGTGGCGGCTGCATCAGCCGCCGGTGATCGGCCGGTACGCGCCACCGTATGCCCGGAAGCTCGTGGCGCTGGAGCACCAGCAGGCGTTGTTCCGCCGCGGCGACTCGGCGTTGCTCGTCATGGCGTACGACGTGTCGGCCGTGCCGGGGCTCGGCACGGCGTCGCACCGGCGCGCCGCGATGGTGGTGGCGCGCAGCGCGGAACCGGCGCCGCGGCTCACGGCACGCGACAATGCCCCCGCGCGCGGGACGATGACGGTGTCGGGCGCGTGGGGTTCGCTGCTGTTCAGCGGCGAAGTCTGGGCGAGCGACTCCAGCGTGGTGGCCCGCGCCCGCTACGGCGTGCACCCGCCGTACGCGGTGGACACGCGCGTGACCGTGTCGGACCTGCTCTTCTATGCGCCATCCGGACCTTCTCCCAATTCCGTGGAGGAGGCGTTGTCGCTGGCGCTGCCCACGGAACGCGTGCGGTCGGCGGCGCCGCTCGGCGTGTACTGGGAAACGTACGGCACCAATCCCGACGGTGAGCCAATCAAGCTGACGGTGACCGTCGTCCGGGAAATGGAAGAGGGGGGATTTCTGAAGCGCAAGAACCAGCAGCTGCGACTGGTGCGCGAGGCCACACCCGTGAGCGTGACGGTGAACGACATGACGGCGCGCGGACGCACGATCTCGCCGCGGGCGGTACAGCTCGACATCTCGACGCTCAGGAAGGGCGCCTACATCGTGCAGCTCGAAATCGAGGTGGCCGGACAGTTTCCGCTGCGGGCGGACCATCGGATCGAGATCATGGAGAGGTAGACGGCGGACGGCGGACGGCGGACGGCAGGCGCTGCGGGGCTGTTATCTTTACCCCGTGCATACGACCCGCATTCACGCCGCCTCCGCCGCAACGCCATGATCTCGCATCGCATTCTTCCGATCGCCGTCGCATTCGTTGGCGTTGCCGCTTCCCTGCGCTCCCAGGGCACCACGCCTCCGGCGGCGGTGCCCGCCGCGACGGTGGCGCCGGTCGCCGCGGTGCAAGCCGACTCGCAGCGGGCGCGTGAGGCCAGGGGCCTGTTGCCGGCCGCGGCGGGCAACGCCGCCCCGCGGAAGAAGCGCGCCACCAAGCGCAACCCGGCGGCCCCCGTGCGCGTGGACAGCGAGGCCAGGCTTGACTCGCTCTACAACCTGCGCTGGCCGGTGAAGGGACCCGATCCCCTTCCCGGGTCTATCCTGCCCGGCAAGCGCATCGTGGCCTACTACGGCAACCCGTTGTCGCGACGAATGGGCGTGCTGGGCGAATATGAGCCGGACCGGATGCTCACGATGCTCGACGCCGAGGTGCAGGCATGGACACTGGCCGATCCGTCCACGCCGGTGCAGCCCGCGCTGCACCTGATCGCGGTGGTCGCGCAGGGGGGCCCCGGGCCGGACGGCAAGTATCGGGCGCGCATGCCCGACACCCTCATCGAGCGCGTGGCCTCGTGGGCGGCAAGGTGCAACGCGCTCGTCTTCCTCGATATCCAGGTGGGCCGGAGCACGCTGCCGGAGGAACTGCCACGACTCGAGAAGTTTCTCTCGCGGCCGAACTTCCATCTCGGCATCGACCCCGAGTTCTCCATGAAGAAGGGGGGCCTGCCGGGCAAGAAGATCGGCACGTACGATGCGGAGGACGTGAACTACGCGTCGCGCTTCCTGCAGGACATCGTGACGCGGTACAAGCTCGCGCCCAAGGTGCTCGTGGTGCATCGCTTCACGCGCAACGGCGTGACGAACACGCCGCGCATCCTGCTCGATGCGCGCGTGCAGGTGGTGATGGACATGGACGGCTTCGGCCCGCCGCGGTTGAAACGCTCCACGTTCCGGTCGTGGATCAAAGGGGAGCCGGTGCAGTTCGTGGGATGGAAGCAGTTCTACAAGCCGCGCAACGACAATCCGCGCACGACGATCGCCGAGATCCTGCGGCTGAATCCGCGACCGCTGTACATTCAGTACCAGTAGACGGCCGCGCCGGTTACCCACCCTTCACGCGTCGACTCCCGATGACCACGACCTACGCGGCCATTACCGGCTGGGGCAAGTGCATGCCGCCCGCCGTGCTCACCAACGAGGATCTCTCGACGTTTCTCGACACGAACGACGAGTGGATCACCACGCGCACCGGCATGAAGGAACGCCGCATCTCGCACGTCTCCGCCATCGAGCTGGCCACGGTCGCCGCCGCGCGCGCCATTGCCTGCGCCGGGCTCGCCCCGTCCGACATCGACCTCATCGTCTACGGCAGCTGCAGCTACGACGAGCAGGTGCCCAACAGCGCGTCGGGCGTGCAGGTGGCATTGGGCGCGCGCAACGCCGCGTCCATGGACGTCAACACCGCGTGCACGAGCTTCCTCTACGGCCTGTCGTCGGCCACGGCGATGATCCGCACGGGGATGGTGCGCAACGCGGTGATCATCGGCGTCGAACTGATCAGCCGGTACATGGACTGGAGCAATCGCAACGTCGCCGTGCTGTTTGGCGACGGCGCGGCCGCGGTGGTGCTGCAGTCGACCGAGCGGGCGGAAGGCGTGCTGGGCAGCGTGCTGGGCTGCGACGCCGAGGCGCGGGCGGTACTGCGCATTCGCGGCTTCGGTTGCGGTTACGCCAATCATGGCGTCACCCTCGGCGATACCCTGTGGGACTTCGATGGGCCGCAGATCTTCAAGCGCGCCGTGAAGGGGATGAGCGACGCCTCGGAGAAGGTGATGCGCACCTGCGGCGTCACGTCGGACCAGGTGGACCTCTGCATTCCGCACCAGGCGAACCTGCGCATCATCGAGGGGGTCGCCAAGTACGCGGGCGTGCCGATGGACAAGGTGATGCTCACCGTGCAGAAGTACGGCAACATGAGTGCGGCCACCGTTCCCGTGGCGCTGGTGGAGGCGCTGGAGGAGGGACGCGTGACGCCCGGCGCCACCATCCTGATGCCGGCGTTCGGCGGCGGACTCACCTTCTGCTCGCTCGTGCTCAAGTGGGGTGAGCGGGTGATGCCGCTGGGCGCGTCGGACCGGCAGCTGCCGCCGTGCACCAAGACGGCGCTCGAGCTGGTCAACGAGATCCGCGCCATACAGGATCCGCACGGACGGTCGAAGGCCGGGCTGATGGCGCCGGTGTTCGCGGAAGCGCGGACGTAGCGCGGGAGCGAGCGCTACGCCTTGGCCGGCACCCGCGCCATCGCGCGCTCGACGAGCGCCGTGATCGTCAGCGACGGATTGACCCCGGGGTTGGCCGGCATCGCCGAGCCGTCGCAGATCAGCATGTTGCGATAGCCGAAGACGTGGTGGTCGCGGTCGATCACGCCACGCGTCGCATCGGCGCCAATGACCGCACCGCCCAGGATGTGCGCGGTGGTGGGAATGTTCGCCGCCGACTCGAGCACGCTGCTCTGCGCCACGCCGCCGGTGTGTCGCGCCAGCAACTCGGCCGTCTCGTTGGCCACCGGAATGAACGTCGGGTTGGGCCGTTCGGCATCCTGCTCCGTGCCGATCGCCCAGCCGCGAGCGAACCAGCGCTTCCTCGCCCGGAACGCCATGGCGTTGTCGCTCGACTGCATGACGAGCACGATCATCGAGCGCTTGCTCCAGCCCACCGGCCAGAGCAAGCGGAGGGCGCGGAGCGGATGCCGCACGAGCTGCGCGAGCAGCATCAGCGGGCGCGTGAACCGCGTACCGTTACCGGTGAGCGGCGCCTGCAGCAGCGCGATGGCGTCGCCACGCCGGCCGTAGGTGCACAACTCGATGTGCGTGTCCGCATCGGGATGCATGCTGGCGCTGATCGCGACGTCGGCCCAGGGTTTCAGGCGGTCGTCGGGAAGCGTGACGGCGAGAATCGACTCGCTGTTGCTGCGCACCAGCTCGCCCAGCCGGTCGCTGATGCGGGGCAGCGAACCGCCGTGCTTGAGTGACGCCAGTAGCTCGCCCGTGCCCAGCGCGCCGGCGGCGAAGACGATGCCGCGCGCGGTGAAGGTGCGGCGACGCCTGCGCAGCCAGGCGCCGGGGCGCTGCGCCGTTACCACGTAGCCGTCGCTGCCGTCGGCCGCGCCCCGCGGACGCACGTCGACGACGCCGTGCTCGGCGAACACCCGCGCCCCGTGCTTTTCCGCAAACCACAAGTAATTCTTGAGCAGCGTGTTCTTGGCGCCGTCGCGGCACCCGACCATGCAACTGCCGCAGCGCGTGCAGCCCGTGCGCGGCGGGCCTTGGCCCCCGAAGTACGGATCGGGCACTTCCTCGCCCGCCTTGCCGAAGAAGACGCCCACCGGCGTGCGCGTGAACGTCTGCTCCACGCCGAAGTGCCGTGCCGCCACCTTGAGCAATTCCTGGCCGTCGGAGCCGAAGGGCACGGTCTGTACCCCCAGCATCCGTTCGGCCGTATCGTAGTGCGGCGCGAGTTCGGCGGCCCAGTCGGCCAGTCCCGCCCACTGCGGGTTCTCGAAGAAGGCGGGCTTGGCACGATAGAGCGTATTGGCGTACACGGCGCTCCCGCCGCCCACCGCGGTACCGCTGGCGATGAAGATGTCGCGGAATGGCGTCAGCCGGAAAATGCCGCGCAGCCCGAGAGACGGCGCCCAAAGCCAGCGGCGCAATTGCCACGTGCTCTCGGCATACTCCTCGTCCGCAAAGCGCCGCCCCGCCTCGAGGACGGCCACGCGATAACCTTTCTCGCTGAGACGCAACGCCGTAACGCTGCCGCCAAAGCCGGAGCCGACGACGATCCAGTCGTAGTCGAACGACGCCGCAGTCACGGGTGCTGGTACCGGTCGGCGTCGGTGGCGGGTCGAGTCGTGTCCAAGCACCCTTCGATGCCGACAGTGCTCCGCATCACGACCAGGCCACCGCATCCATGGCGAGCACGGCCCCCAGCAGCACGTTGGCGCCATTGGTGATGTCGGCCGCGCGCGAGAACTCGCGCGGCGAGTGGCTGATGCCGGCCACCGAGGGGATGAAGATCATGCCCATCGGGCAGATGCGCGCCAGGTTCTGCGCATCGTGTCCCGCGCCGCTCGGCAGGCTCATGGTCGTAAGCCCAAGCGTCCTCGCCGACGCGCCGATGAGGGCGTGCACGCGTTCGTCGCAGCGCGCCGACTCGTGCGTCACGAACTCGTGGAAGCCGAACGTCGTCCCGTTGCGCGCGCCGATCTGCCGCGACTCGACGACGATCACGTCGTACAGCCGCTGGATCTTGCGGTCATCGAGGTCGCGCAGTTCAAGCGTGCACGTCACCTTGCCCGGCACGACGTTTGGTGCGCCCGGAAAGGCCTGGATGCGACCGACCGTGCCCACCTGACGTCCCGGTTCCGCCGTAACCACGCGATTGACCATCTCGGTGAATCGCGCCGCGGCGAGCAGGGCGTCGCGTCGCTCGCTCATCGGCGTGGTCCCCGCGTGGTTGGCGAAGCCCTCGATGGTCACGTCCCACTCGCGCAGGCCGACAATCCCCTCGACCACGCCAATATCGACGTGGTCGCGGTCCAGGATGCCGCCCTGCTCGATGTGCAGTTCCAGGTAGCCGTGCACGTCGCCCGGATGCAGCCGCGCCGTCGCCAGCCGCGCGGGGTCGCCGCCCAGCACTCGGATGCCCTCGTCGATGCTCGTGCCGCTGCGCGCCACCGTGGCGCGTTCGGCCGGCGTCGTTTCGGCGGTCACGAGATGACTGCCCCACGTGCCGCCTTCTTCGTTCTGCCAGCACGCCACCCAGAGCGGGTGCCTCGTGGCGACGCCCTGCTCGCCGAGCGTGCGCGCCACCTCGATGGCGGCCAGCGTGCCCACGTTGCCGTCGTAGTTGCCACCGTCGGGCACCGAGTCGACGTGCGATCCGAAGATCACCGGGCGCTCGTGCGCGTCGGACCCCGCACGCCGGCCGAAGATGTTGCCCGCGGCGTCGACGACGACGTCGAGCTTCGCCTCGCGCATCAGCCGCATCGTGCAGGCACGGGCGGCGAGGTCCGCGTCGCTGTACGCGAGGCGCGTGACGCCACCCGCGGGGTTCTTCCCGAACTCGCTCATGGCGGCCAACCAGCCATTGAGCCGCTCACCGTTCACGCGCGGTGCACCTGGTGTGTCCCGCATGCGCCGCACGGCGGACGCGCCAAGCCGCGCGCCGGGGAGGACCGTGGCGGCAACCGCGGCCACGGATCGGGCAAAGTCTCGACGCCTCATGCGCGCAAGCTACGACGCCAACTCGGCCCGCGCGAGCGTCCGTGTGCCGACGCCGCTCAGACGGAAGCTGCCGGTTCGCCCGCCACCGATTTTTCGATCAGCGTCGCCAGCAGCTGCAGCTGTTCCGTCTGCAGCTTGAGCAGGTCACCCCACTGTCCCTGGCGGAGCAGGTCCATTTTCTCGTGCAGCAGCATGATCTCGAGTTCGGCTTTCAGGTTGACCTCGTAATCGTGCCCCGCATTGAGCCGGTCCTTCTGGGCCTGGCGGTTTTGCGACATCAGAATGATGGGCGCCTGGATAGCCGCCAGCATGGACAGGAAGAGATTGAGCAGGATGTATGGATACGGATCGAAGACGTCGTGATGCCGGACCAGGTAGTACGAGTTGAGCGCGACCCAGCCAACGAGAATCCCCGCGAAGATCCCGATGAAGGTCCAGGAGCCGCCGAACAGCGCCACGGCATCGGCGGCGCGCTGGCCGAGCGTGGCGGTCGCCTCGTATTCCTTCTCGGTGTTCCGGGCAATGCTCAGGCGCTGCGCGATGTGACTCGCGACTTTCCGGGTCTGGACGTCGAGTGACTCGTACGACGTTCCCAGCAATTCCGCGGCAACCTGTTCGGCGGTCTTCATGCGTCACAGCATAACCCGCGCCACGCGTCGCCGGGTATCGCCCGATCGGCGTACCGCCGCATTCACTCCTTCGACGGATGCCCTGCGGGCGACCGACACGCGATACTGGCATATCGGTCGTTCGCGCGTCGTTCCGTCCTCACAGCCTGGAGTTCCATCGTGTCCGCCGCCACCATGTCCCGCCACGTCGCCGACGCCTCGTCCCGCCTCCGGGACACGGCCGCATCCGCGTTCCGCACCGGTCGCCATGCCACGGCCGACCGCCTCGACGCGGCCGCGTCGGGCATCAATGCCGGTGGCGACCGCGTGGCCGAACTGGCCCATGCCACCGCCGACTCGCTCGGCACGTCGGCGAAGTATGTCCGCAAGCACGACGCCGGTCGCATGGTCGAGGACGTCGAATCGCTCATCTCCGCCCATCCCGGCGCCGCCCTGCTCGGCGCGGCCGTGCTCGGGTTCTTCGTCGGACGCACCTTTCGTCGCGACTGAGCCGGGTCGGATGCACGTCATGGCGACACGTTCTTCCGGCTTCGTCGTACGCGACACGCCGCACGATCGACGCCCGCCGTGCCGCCTCGCACGGGCGCTCTAGTGCCAGAATCACCCCGATGGGCGATGGAGTTCGCGGCCGGCAAGGCCTACCCTCTGTGATCGGCACCATCCGGCCCGGCACCGACCCCGTCCGTCACCCACGCGCCTCCTGGCGCAGCGCCGCATTTCCCACTTCCGGACATCCCGTCATGAACCGCTCGTTCACGATTCTCCTTGCCGCCGCTGCCGTCGCGTCGGCTGGCGCGTGCCAGAAGGACAGTTCACCCATCAAGACCACGAGCGCTGGCGGAGTCAACGTGTCGTCGCCCGCCGACTCAACGGCAGCGCGCGGTCATTCGCTCGTGCGCATCGTCAACGCCGTCCGCGGCGGCGACGTGTCGGTGCAGCTCAGCCAGCTGCCGCTCTTCAATGACGTGAAGCCCGGCACCGTCACCGACTACCGCGAGATTTCCAACAACCTCGCCGACTTCACCGTGAAGGCCGCGGGCAACCCCGATGGCGTCATGATCGCCGAGAAGGAACGCGTCCTGATCGACGGGAATCGCTATTCCGTCTTCCTCATCGCCGAAGACGTGTCCAAGAGCACGCTGCGTGTCGTGAAGGACGACGTGATTCCCGACAGCGGCAAGGCACGCGTGCGGGTCATGCACGCCGCGCCGGGCGCGCCGGAATTCGACATCAGCATCATGGGCGCCACCGAGAAGCTGTTCGCCGACGTGGGCTTCAAGCATGAAGCCGGCTACAAGGACCTGCCGCCCGCCGTCGTCACGCTGCAGTTCCGGGCCAAGGGCGAGTCGAAGGTGCTGCTCAGCGTGCCGCGTCTGGACCTCAAGCGGGGCACGTCCACCACGATCGTCGTCACGGGCGCCGGCAAGCTGGCGTACTTCACCTTCACCGACGCGCTCATGGCGCCGACGCCGTCGCCAAAGTCGTAGACACGCCGGGAACGCCGCGGCGTCCTGGTTGCGCCCTTGCCGTCCCGGTGTCACGCTCCCTTCCGCGGGCTCTGCTCGCCCAAGGGAGCGTCTCTCGTTCGCTTTCCCCGCCGATGCCACCTGGAGTGACCATGAAAGGATTCGTGCAGGACATCGAGGCCCTCACCGTCGCGAATGACGATTTTCGTCGCGTGCTGTATACGGCCCGGAACTCCCAGCTGGTACTGATGACGCTCAAGCCCACCGAGGAGATCGGCGCCGAGGTGCATCAACTCGACCAGTTCTTCCGCGTCGACTCGGGCACCGGCGTGGCCGTGCTCGACGGCGTGCGAACGACGATCCGCGACGGCTTCGCCGTCGTCGTCCCCGCGGGAGCGCTCCACAACATCATCAACACCGGCACCGTGCCGCTGAAGCTCTACACCATCTACTCGCCGCCGAACCATCGCGACGGCGTGGTGCACCGGACGCGCGCCGACGCCGACGCGGACACGGAGCACTTCGACGGCGTGACGACGGAATAGTGTCGTCGCGGCGGGGGCGTGTGAGCCGGCTGGCGCTGGTGGCACTTGCCACCGCGGGCGCGCTCGCCTCTGGCGCGCCCACGGCGATGGCCCAGCGCGCGCCGGGCGTTGCCCCGGCGGCGCTCCCGATGCGGCGGCCCGCCGCGCGGGTGGTCTGCGACGGCGACACCGTGAGCGCCATCGACATCCGTTCGTATCCGCCGGCGGCCACCGGCCTGGTGCGCGAAGGGCGTGCCATCTCGGCGCGTGCGCTCGGGGCGCCGCACGTGACCACGCGTCCCGACGTCATCCGGGCGTACCTGCGGCTCGCCGTCGGCAACGTTTGCACGGAACGGGACCGCCAGGAATCGGAGCGACTGTTGCGCGCCCAACCGTTCATCTCCGCTGCAGCCGTGCGCGTCCTGCCCGTGGCGCCCGGTCGCGTGCGCGTGGAGGTGGAGGTGACCGACGAACTCCGGCCGATTGTCGGAGGCGGCGTGAGTCACGGCACGCTGTCGGCGCTGCTGTTGGGCACGCAGGACTTCCGCGGTCGGGGCCTCACGCTGGCGGCGCGCGCGGAACGCGGCTTCGCCTATCGCGACGGCTTTGGCCTGAGCGCCGTGCAGTACGGCCTGTTCGGGCGACCGGCCTTCGTGGCGCTCGATGCGCAGCGCCTGCCGGTCGACGGCCAGATCGTGCGAGGTGAACTGTCGCAACCCTACCTCACCGACCTCCAGCGACTCGCCTTCCATGCCAGCGCCAGCATCACGAGCGCGTACACGGGACTCCGACGTCCCTCGGAGGGCGACGTGTCGCTCTTCGTGCGCCGCACCTCGTACGACATCGGGTGGGTGACGCGCCTGTGGCGCCCGAGCGGCCGCGGCATCGTGGCGCTGGTCGGCGGCGCATTGCTCGGCGAGGATGTGCGCACGACGCCGGACCTCGTGATGATCACCGATTCCGGATTCGTCACCGGACCGGCCAACCCGTTCAGTTTTCCGCCTTTTGCCACCACGCGTGTCGCGGCCATCGGCGGGCTGCGCGCGCTGCGCTTCGTCACCGTCCGTGGCTTCGATGCCCTGACGGCCGAGCAGGACATGGGCGTCGGCGTTCAACTCAATCTGCTAGCCGGTTCCAGTGTCCTCACGCCGGCACATGCTCGTGACCTCTTTTTCGCCGGCGACTTCTACGCCGGCCGCGGTGGTCCGGGCTCGTTCGTGGAAGCCCGCGCGCTCGCCGAGGCGCTTCGGGTCCAGGGAACGCACCAGTGGGATGGCGTGGTGGTGAGCGGCCGGCTTGCCTGGTACGGCAATGCCAGCGGCGAGCGGGCGCATCTTGCCAGTCTTGAAATGGGCGCACTGCAGCACCTCGCCTTTCCCGCGCAGTTGACCTTCGGCGATGGCGAGGGTGGCCTGCCGGGCTTCAGCGGCAGCGCGAATGCCGGCGGCCGGCGCCTGGTGGCGCGTCTGGAGGAACGGCGCCTCGTGCGCTGGTTCGGCACGCACGCCGATGCCGCCGTCGGCCTGTTCGTCACGACGGGCCGGCTGTGGGCGGGCGATGTCCCCTACGGCCAGACCACGCCGGTCCGCACGGCGGTCGGTTTCTCGCTCTTCGGCGCCTATCCGGGCGGCGGCAAGCGCACGTATCGCGCCGACCTCGCCATCCCGTTGAATCCGGCGCGCGGCGACGCCCGGTTCGAGCTGCGCTTCAGCGCCACGGACCGCACCCTCATGCTGTGGCGGGAACCGAGCGACGTGGCGCGCGTCCGCACGGGAGCCGTGCCGGCCTCCCTGATGAAGTGGTAGGCGTGCCGATCACAGGGGCTCGGCCGACCGTTTCGTCGCGCCGAGCCCCTGTTGGATTGCCGTTGCTGTCTTCGACGTCCTCCGCGTGCTCCGTGTCTCCGTGACTGCGAGACACGAAGCAGCGTCCGCGCGCTACGGCACCTCGATGATCACCACGCGGCGGTTCTCCGCACGTCCGGCGGCCGTGGCGTTATCTGCCGCCGGCCGCGTCTCGCCGAAGCCGTGCGTCGTGATGCGTCCCTCGGCGATGCCGAGCGACACGAGATACGACTTCACCGAGTTCGCCCGACGTTCCGAGAGCGCCTGGTTGTACGCCTCGGCGCCGACGCTGTCGGTGTGGCCCTGGATCTCCACCTTGGCGTCCGGTGATGCCTTCAACACGGCAACCACCTGCCGCAGCGTGTCCTTGGCCAGGGCGGTGAGGTTGTACTTGTCAAAGGCGAAGGCGGCGCCGTGCAAGGTAAGCAGGGCGCGCGGTGCCGGCTTGGCCACGGGGGCCGGCGCCTGCGTCGGCGTATCGGCCATCACGGGCGTGGCGGGCATCGGCGCGGGTGCGACGGGCGCCGGGACCGGGGCTGGCGCCGGAGCAGGCGGTGGCGGCGGGGCCGGAGCTGGCGGCGGCGCCTGGTAGCACGGGCTGTTGCGCGACGGACCGCCGAGGAAACGGCTGAAGCCGACGCGCACGTTGTAGGTGCGCGTGCGCTCGCCCGACAGCGTCTGGTCCGATGGATCCTTGAAGTCGGCGTTGAGGTCGGTGCGCATCGCCCATCGATCGTCGAAGCAGTACTTGAACCCGACCACAGCGTTGGCGCCGGAGTCAAACTCGTTCTTCGTCGTGTCCGAGTGGTATTGCGTGCCCGTCCATCCGCCGCCGGCCAGTAGGTGCAGCTTGTCGCGCAGCGGGAAGTAGAAGATGCCGTCAAAGCGGTTGTTGCCCGCCGTCAGCTGGCCCAGCCGCGCGCTGGTCGTCCGCGTGAAGTCGCCTTCGTACTCGAGCGCGAAGTGCTTGAACGGGTAGACGCCCAACCGGGCGCCAGCTCCGAGGCCATGCTTGAGTTCGGTGAACGCGTCGTATCGCGTGTACTGCAGAAAGACGCCCGTTTCCACGGCCACGGTGCGTTGCGCGCCGAGCGAGGAGGCGGTCAGCAGCAGTCCCACGGCCATCCAGGCGTAGCGTGCCTTCATGATGAAGTTCCGGTGAGGGAGAGGATGGTCAGTTGCCGGCCGGCTTGCGGGCGGTCGCGTTCGCGACAATGGCCACTTCGACGCGCCGGTTGATCTGGCGGCCGGCTTCGCTCTGGTTCGTCGCAATGGGTTCCATTTCGCCGCGTCCCGCCGTCCGCAGGCGGCTCGCGCTGACGCCTTGCGTCAGCAGGTAGTTCGAGGCCGCGCTGGCGCGCCGCTGCGACAGTCCCTGGTTGTAGTCGGTGGTGCCCACGGCGTCGGTGTGGCCCACGATCAGCACATCGGTGTCGGGGAACTTGCCGAGGCTCGCGGCCAGGTTGCGCAGGTTGGCCGCCGCCTCGGGGCGCACCTGATCGGAGTCGAAGTCGTACAGCAGGCTCGACGCGAACGTGACCTGAATGCCCTCGCCCACGCGCTGGATCTCGGCGCCCGGCACTTCCTGCTTGAGTTCCTTCGCCTGCTGGTCCATCTGGTGGCCGATGATGGTGCCGGTCAGGCCGCCGACCGCGGCGCCGATGATGGCGCCCCGCGCCGTCGAGCCCGTGTTATTGCCGACCACGGCGCCGACGGCGCCGCCAACGCCCGCCCCGAGCAGCGCGCCCTGCCCCTTCTTGTTCAGCATGGAGCAGGCGGACAGTCCGAGCGCGAGCAGCGCGGCGGCAGCGGCGAGGCGCCGCGCGCGGACGACGGAGAAGATCTGGTGGTAGTGCCGGTGGTACTGCATGTGGAGCCTCGGCGAATGCGTGATGCGCGCCGGCCAACCGAAGGCGCCGGCGCGCGAGGAACTACTTGCGAATCGGCATCAGCAGGATGCCGGCGCCGACCATGACTGCGGCCACGCCGGCCCAGACGGGAATGTTGATCGTCCGCTGGTCCTTCACTTGCAGTTCGAGCGACCCGATCTGGGCCGCGTGCGTCGTCTTCGTCCAACTGAGATTGCCGTAGAACAGTCCGGCGGCGCCGGCGGCCACCAGCGCCACCGCCACACCCTTGAGCGCGCTCATCGTACCACTCCGGTTAGAAGGGCTTTCGTCCCTGGATGACCCGTACCAGGACCACCACGATGGCGACGACGAGCAGCACGTGAATGAGCCCGCCCATCGTGTACGCGGTGACCATGCCCAGCAACCAGAGAACCACCAAGACCACCACGACGGTCATCAGCATCGTTCCTGCTCCTCAGCTCCGCAGCGCGCGGTCCGCCTTTGAATGTTTCCTGAGCGAGGCCTGCAGGCCCTGTCGCTCGAGGTAGAGATCGGCCACCAGTTGCTTCAGCGTATGGTTCTCGTCGCGCAGCGCACGCGTTTCGTTGGCTCCCGTCGCGCCGCCGTCGCCGTATTTCCTGCGCCATCGGTAGAAGGTCGTTTGCGTGACGCCCATCGTCCGGCACATTGCCACGAGCGGCGTGCCGTCGTCGACTCGCACGATCGCCTGCCGGATCTGGTCGTCGGTGTATTTGCTTGGTCGCATGGGGTCTCCCGTTCCCGGACCGGGGCCGTGGGCTGGCCGGGGGCAGTGGTCCGCCCCCGACCCGCCGTCGGGCGGTGAGCTGTTGGCCAGCCCGCCCCGCCCGTGCTACGGCTTCGGCGTCACAAGGTAGGCGGACGCAATGAGCAGGCGGAACTCGGCCCGCCGGTTCAGCGCCTGCGCGTCCGGCGTCGTGCCGGACACCGTGGGCTGCCGTTCGCCCTCACTCGTCACCACGATGCGCACCGGATTGATGCCCTGCGCCACCAGGTAGGCCTTGGCCGCGTCCGAGCGGCGCCGGCCGAGCAGCATGTTGTACGCATCCGTCGCGCGCTCGTCCGTGTTGCCGACGATCACGATCCGCATGTCCGGGTTGGCCTTGAACACCTTGACCTTGGCGTCCAGGATGCCCCGCGCCTCGGCGGTCAGCTCCGACTTGTCCGTGTCGAAGTGGATCTTCTCTTCCATCGTCGCCAGCGCGACCGTCGACGACGGGTCGGGGACGACCACCGCGTGCGGCCGGTTCAGCGAATCGCGCAGCGCGAGGTACGCCTGTTCCACGTCGCGGCGGCGCGCCTGCTCCTCGGCGCTCACCGAGTCGCTGCGTGGCATCGGCATGGGCGTCTCGACCCGCACGACCCGCGTCACATGGCTCGGGTTGCGGTACAGGCTCAGCCCGACGTGCACGCTCTGATACGACTTCCAGCTCTCGTTCGCAAGCCAGTTCTCGATGAGGTCGGCGCGCAGCGCCGCGTTGCCGCCCAACGCCAGCTTGGCGCCCACCAGCGCATTGACGCCATAGCTGTGCATGAAGTTCGTCTCGGTACTGGTGCCCGCGCCGCCGCCGATCGCCAGCGACAACGCGCCGACACGGGCGAAGATCTGCGTCAGGCGCCCCGACAGGATGCCGACGTTCACGTCGTTGAGCCCCATCGTGCGCGTGGCGCGCATCTCGCTCTTCTCGAACTCGATCGACAGGCGCGGCGTCAGGAAGGCGCCCACGCGCCCGCCTCCGCCCATCCCGCGGTCGAGCGTCAAATCCTTGTTGAACGTGCCGGCGCTGCCAAAGGCGCCGAATTCCACCGTGCCGCGCTGCTGCGCGGCCGCTGGCACGGCCAGGACCAGCGCCGCGAGGGCAACCGAAAGTGTTCTGAGTGACATCTGAATTCTCCTTGAAGTCCGGAGCGGTGCTGGAGCCGGACGGACGTCCGGCCCCAGCGCGCGCCAGCGTTATGGCAGCGTGATGGTGTTCAGCGACATCAACGTGACCGCGCCGTTCTGTGCCAGCGCACGGCCCAGCAGCGTGGCGCCGGTATTCAGGTCGATGCTCGCCAGGGCGAGGACGTTTCCGCTCCAGGTGGAAGCGGTCTTGAAAGTGGCCGAGGTGCCGACCGCCCAGTACACGTTCTTCGCCTGCAGTTCATTCTGAACTTTGATGTTCGACCCCGTTTCCCCGGTGAGCGACGAGCCGGCGATGAAGACGAACACCGCGTTCGGGTCACCCCCGCCATCGAGCTTCAGTTCGCCGGTCACGGCGATGGAACTGCCGCTCCAGTAGATGCAGGGTGTCAGGAGCGCGGAGCACAGGAGGGGCGGACCTCCGCCCAGCCCGGCCACGACATTCGCCGGAATCTTCGGCAGGCCGGCCAGCGTGTTGTACGCGGTCAGCATGTTGGCCCGCGCCACGCTCGCCGGACCGTTGTTCTGGTTCAGCACGCCGAGCCAGGTGCACGTCCCCGGGGTGTACGCGCCGGCCGGGCTGATGCTCACGTCGCTGTTGATGCTGCTGGCCGAACTGCAGGTGACGGCCGTGGAACCCAGGATCGCGAGGTTGGTGGCCGCGCCCAGATCCACGAACGGCGGCGGGGGCGGCGGGGGCGGCGGCGGCGGCGGGGGCGGCGGGGGCGGGGGCGGCGGCGGCGGCGGCACCGGACTCGTGACGTTGACCGTCGCGTAGCCCGACAACGCGCCACTCATCGCGCGAATCGTGTTGGAGTACTGCCCCACCAGCGCGCCGGCCGAGAACGTGCCGTCCGAGCCGATCGTGCCGCCGCCGTTCACCACGGACCAGCTGGGCACGATCGCAAAGATGTTGTCATTGGCATCGCGGCCCACCGCCGCGAACTGCTGCCTGTCGCCAGCCAGCAGGTACGCCGGATTCGGCGTGACCAGGATGGACACCAGCGGCCCGGCGGTCACGATGACCGTGGCGAAGCCGGAGATGCCCGCCGAGCTCGCGCGCACCCGGTTGGTGAACGTACCGGACACCGTGCCCGCCGAGAAGACGCCGGCCGACGTGATGCCCGCCCCGCTGCTTGCCGTCACGATGTCCCACGTCGGGACGATCGGCAGCACGTTGCCGCCGACATCAGTGCCCACGGCGGTCATCTGCTGCGTGCCATTCACGGGCATCGTGGCCGGATTCGGCGTGACCGTAATGTTGGCCAGCAGTCCGGCGCGCACGACGACGGTGGCCGTGGCCGACACCGAACCGCTCGTCGCCTTGACCGTGTTGGTGTACGTCCCGAGCAGCGAACCAGCCGTGAAGAAGCCACCATTGTCCACCGTCCCGCCGCCCGCCACGACCGACCAGGTCGAGATGATCGGCAGGCTGTTGCCACTCGCGTCCCGTCCCACCGCCACGAACTGTTGCGTGGCCTTGACGATCAGCGTCGCGGGATTGGGCGTAAGGACCATCGTCGCCAGCGGACCGGCGGTGACGACCACGGTGGCCAGGCCGCGCAACGTGTTGTTGGACGCCTGCACCGTGTTGGTGTAGGTCCCCGGCGTGCCGCTAGCCGTAAAGATGCCGGCCTGGTCGATGGAACCGCCGTTCGCGATCACCGACCACGTCGGCGTGAACGCGACGATGTTCCCGGAAATGTCCTTGCCGATGGCGGTGAACTGCTGGGTAGCGGTGACGGCCAACGTCACCGGGCTCGGCACGATGGTGATCGTCGCCAGTTCCCCGGCCGTCACCGTGATCGAAGCCTGCCCCGAGATCTGGCCCACCGTCGCCACCACGGTATTCGCAAACAGCCCCGGCACCGTCCCGGCGGTGAACATGCCGCTCGAAGCCACGCTGCCGCCACCGGCGGTCATCGACCACGCCGGCGCGATATCCAGCACGCGCCCTTCGGCGTCCTTGCCGACCGCCACCATCTGCAACGACGACCCGGCGCGCAGCGTCGCGTTCGGGGTCACGGTAATGCTGGCCAGCGACCCGGGAGACGAAATGCCGTGCACGTCGCACGCCGCGGTGAGCACGGCGGCGAATGCCACCGCAAGAAACGCGCGGGCGTTTCCTCGAATCGGTATCAGCGCTCGGCGAATGCGGTCCTTCAGGTTGTTCGTCATGGTTGTTCCTCCTGCAGCCTGCGTGAGTGCGAGCATGGGGTGATGACCCCTATCTCGCCGAGAGAGTCAGTGCCTGCGTGAGCGCGAAGCTGATCGGCGTGCCGGCCGAGACGACGACGTCGCGGTACGCATAGCGCACCGCCACGGCCGTGCCGGCCACCGCACCCACCGCGCCCCCGATGACCGTGCTGCGCTGGTTCTTGCCGATAGCCTGGCCGGCCAGCGCGCCGATAGCCGTGCCCGCGCCGATGCGCGCCGCTTCATCCTTGGTAATGCCGCGTCCTTCGAGGTGGTGCGCCACGGGATCGAGCACGGCCGAGACGTCATGCGTCCGGCCGTCCACCGTCACCGAGCTGACCACGAGCGCCACGCGTCCCTCAGGCCGCACCTGGTCGCTGCCGGGCTCCAGTTGCGCCACCGTCAGCACCACGGTCGACCCGGCCGGAATCACCACACGCCCCCGCGCATCGGTGACGTTCAGGCTGACCACCGCCCGAACCGTTTCGCCGGCCCTGTTCGTGCGCGAGGACAACGCCGTCTGGATGGTGGCGGTGACGCGCGTGCCGGACGCGAGCGAACGCCCCGCCCTGGACGTCGCGCCGTCGACGGCGTCGTCCTTCGGCACTTCCTTCGCGGCACCGCCCGTACACGCGGGGAGGCCCAGCACCAGCACCGCTGCCAGTATCAATCGCCACATGCTTGCTCCGTCCGGCTGCGTGATGAGAGAGTGCCGCGTCCACGCGCAGGAGCTGGTATGGATGCGCTACCGTCGAAGTGCTGCCGACTCTTCGGGGGCATGATGCAGAGTACGGGTTCGCGAACGGCGAACCCATCGCACGAACGGATGAAAGAGTGCGTACGCCGCTTGGTGTAGCGTTGCTAACGCTTGCCCCGCACCGAACGACACATCCCCCGCCGGCGTCCGTGCGCCGGCGGGGGATGGGGGGGGCCGTAACCGTTGTGGTTAGAAGCCGATACCGGCCAGCAACAGGAATGAACGCGTTTGGTAACTCGTGGTCGTCGACACCGTGCTCAGCTTGAGATCGGTCAGACCATACACGTAGCGCCCTTCGACCGACACGCCACGCCGTGCGCCGAAGCGCAGGCCGCCGCCGATCACGCCGGCGAACGCCGCCTTCGGGCGTCCGGTGTCGGGGCAGTTCAAGCTCCCCGCGCCGCACTTGAGTTCGAACGACGCCTGCGGGCCGGCGTACGCGAACGGCATCATCGAAGCCATCGGCAGCGCGACGCGCACGTAGACCGGCACGTCGAGGTAGTCGAGGTGGCGCGCGGCGGTGGCCACGCTGCTCGTCACGCCGCGCTGCGCGTACAGCACGTCGATGCCGAGCCCGATCGTGCCACTGCTCACCGCGCTCACCCCGAACGCGATGCCGGAGCGCTGCGTCACCGAACCCGGCAGGGCGCCGCTGTTCGAGACGTGATCGTACGACAGCCCGGCCTTGATGCTCAATCCACCCTCCTGCGCGCGCACCAGCGCCGGCGCGACGCACAGCGCGGCCACCAGGACAAGACGTTTCAGCATCACTCCGCCAACTTCAGGATGCGCGCCCCGGACTGCTTCATCCGGTCGCCGCTCCGTGTCACGGCGGCGCCGGCGCCCTTCAGGCGATCGCCGGCCCGCTGCACCGCGTCCCCGGCCGCTTCCGTCGCGGTCACCGCCACGTTCGCGGTGGCATCGATGAACGCACCAGCCTTCTGCTTGGCCGCCGCCGCCGTAGCGTCGATCCGACCATGTGACTTCTTCATGCGACAGCTCCCGTGAGTGTATACGCGAACGGTAGAATCCACGGGGACGCGCACCCATCGCACGAACGGGTGAAAGACGGGCTACGCTGATTGGGGGTCTGCGGTCGGGATCGCGACGACGACTGGCGCCTAGTGACGATCCCGGTGCGAATACGCCGCGATCTGCAACCGGGTGTGCAACGCCAGTTTCTCCATGACGTTGCGCACGTGACTCTTCACGGTATGCGTCGCGATGTTCAGCCGGAGGGCGATCTCCTTGTTGCTCAACCCTTCGCCGATCAACTCGATCACCTCGCGCTCGCGCCGCGTCATGCGCACATCCTCCAGCACATACTCGCGGCTCCGTCCGTCGGCGTCCTTGGCGATCTGCGAGAACAGCGACTCGGTCAGCCGCGACGGCAGTACCTTTTCGCCCGCGGCCACCGCGCGAATGGTCGCCACGAACTCGTCGAACGTCGCATCCTTCAGCACGAAACCGCTGACGCCGGCGTTCACGAACTCGATGATCTCCCCGTTCACCGGGATCAAGTCCATGACGACCACCTTCGCGCCGGGCACGATCTGACGGATGGCCGAGGCAACCCCCAGGCTGTCCTCGTCGCCCAAGCCAACGTCGAGTAGCACCACGTGCGGCGCCGACTCCGCGAGAAACGCGGGCGCCGCCGTCGCCGCAGCCACCACCCGAAAGTCGGGCAGCTGGCCGAGCATCGCCGTCAGGGCTTCGCGCACCAAGCGATTGTCGTCAATAACGGCGACCGTGATGGAACTACTGGGCGACAAGTCTGACACGTGTGTTACTCAGCAGTCGGTAATATAGGAGACAGATGGAGCGTGAAAGAACGAGCGCACCAAGGACCGGTTGCGTTGCACGTCGCGCAGTTCGGCTGCGATGCGTGCGGGGAGCTTTTCGCCCTTCCGGAG
>Ga0315268_10000639_pt1 | contig 40665 bp, 36 predicted proteins | sample C1_top_MG_FD_204535 | JGI IMG/M metagenome (GOLD analysis project Ga0315268, IMG submission 204535) | Sediment microbial communities from Yellowstone Lake, YNP, Wyoming, USA - C1_top | ecosystem: Environmental > Aquatic > Freshwater > Lake > Sediment | place: USA: Wyoming | collected 2017-08-01
CGTCGGCGGAGATGGGGCGCAGCAGGAGAACGGGTTTCTGACCAACATCCGCCAGCAGAAGCTGGTAGAGGACGCGCTGGCGGCGCTGGATGCGGCCGCCGGCGCGGTCCAGACCAGCACCCCGCACGAGATGATCCTGCTGGACCTGTACAACGCGCTGACGGAACTGGACGAGATCACGGGCGCCACCACCACGGAAGACATCCTGAACCTGATCTTCAGCACGTTCTGCATTGGGAAATAGCATACATACGTTTTTGTATTGACAATAAAGTATGTCTCCGCTTACTCTTGTGTGCAGCAAGGATCAATGAATGCGCTTCGAATGGGATGAGGCGAAGAGCCGCCGAAACCAGCGGAAACATGGCTTTTCTTTTGCAATCGCCAAGGAAGTTTTCGCCGATCCCTTCTGTCTCACCATCTTCGATCAGGTGGTCGAAGGCGAATCGCGTTTGTGGACGATTGGCCGGGTGGAGAACCTGACGGCCCTGGTGGCCGTACATACAACGCGCAGCCATAACGGAGAAGAAGTGACCCGCATCATTTCAGCGCGAAAAGCAACCGCGAGAGAGCGGAGGTTCTATGAAGAAACTCACGTCTAGACAGCGTGAAAAAGAGTTGAAAACTGTGGCGGCGATTTCCGAAGACCAAATCGATTTATCGGATATTCCCGAACTGACGGAAGAACAGCTCCGGCGAGCCGTACGCGGCCAAATGTACAGACCCGTCAAGAAACCTGTCACCATGCGGCTGGACGCGGACGTAATAGAGTGGCTCAAACAAGGCGGCCCCGGATACCAGACAAAAGCAAATGCGCTGTTGCGAGAAGAGATGATCCGTTCGTGCCGCGAGAAAAAATCCCCGGGCCGAGCCGCTGTCAGCCGCAAGTCCAGGAATTCACGCGCGCGGTGATTCCAGGCCGAAGGCGCTCCACGGAAGACATCCTCAACCTGATCTTCAGCACGTTCTGCATCGGAAAGTAATTTCGCCGCCGATGAACGCGGATAAGTTGTTCGTTGCTAGTTGTTCGTTGTTCGACGGAGACATTGCGTACTTCGAACAACAAAGAACAAATAACTACGATCCGCGTTCATCTGCGTTAATCTTCGGCCAAATTCCTCAACTACGGCACGATGATGCGGCTGCCGGCGTCCGCGGCGGCGATGACCGGCGATTCCGGGAACTGCGCCAGCAGGAAATCCAGAAAGGCGCGGGAGCGCGGGCGGCCGGACGTTTTGCCCAGGGCCAGGCGAAGCAGGAAGACAACGGCCTTCAGCACCTCGCTGTCGCGCAGCGTGGAATAGCCCTGCTGCTGCGCTTCGGTCTTGCGGTATTCGTCGAGCATGTTCTGCAGTTCGGCCATGATCGCCTGCTGCCCGATGTTGGTGGTGGGCGGCTCGTAGTGCAGGCCGGAGTTCACCAGAGTTTCGTAGGTCTTCGCCAATGCGGTAAGCGCGGCCACGGCGTCGCGGTCGTAGAGGGCGCGGTCGGTGCGGGCGACGCGCGCGATGCCGTAGCTCATGCCGCCCAGCAGGGGCTCGCGCTCGTAGAGGAACGTCTCCGGAATCTCGATGTGGTAGAAGAGGGCTTCACGGTCGAGTTCGCGCAACGGGCGGGCGCTCTCGTCGCGGCGCGCCTGTTGCAGATAGGGGCACTCGCCGGGACAGTCCAGCGTGGCTTCGCGTTCGGTGCCGCAGCAGATGGCGCAGATGCGGCCGTGCACTGCGGGGCAGAAGCGCTTTTCTTTTCGGGTGTTGCAGATGGCGCAGCTCATGCTGTACCGATTATCGCATCCCCCAGCCGTTGGCCATTAGCCATTGGCCGTGAGTCTCAGGGCGCAGCCGCGCCCTTGCAGGGCCCAACGGCTGACGGCCATGGCCAACGGCCCGCAATCCGCCAAACATGCAGGGTTTTCCACAGGCTGGCCATGGAGACCCGCATAAAATCTGGCTGAAACGCTTCTCAACCAGCCGGAGCCTGATATAAGATTACGCCACTGAGTTGAAACCGGACTTAAGTTCCGAAGGAGGATGCATGGCAGCTGGCATGACCAAGACACAGCTTGTCCGTCACGTGGCCGAGAAGGTCGGGACCAACAACAAGACTGCCGCCGCGTTTCTGGATACCCTGGCCGAGACGGCCCTGAAGGAAACGAAGAAGAACGGCGTATTCGTGATCCCGGGCCTGGGGCGTCTGGTGAAGTCCAACCGCAAGGCGCGCATGGGCCGCAATCCGCAGACGGGCGAACCGATCAAGATCGCCGCCAAAACCGTGGTGAAGTTCCGCGTGGCCAAGGCCGCCAAGGATGCGATCGCCCCGAAAAAATAGTCCGCCATTTTTGGGCGTACAAAAGGCCGGCGGCTTGCCGGCCTTTGCTTTTGCGTCGGGAAAAATGCAAGCGTTTTGCTGAGCCCCGCCGCAGTTGGGCGCCGCCGGGAATTTTGAAGGCTCCGTTGCTTTGCCTGACGACGGAGGACTGACGACTGCCGAACTGCCGAACTGCGAAATTGAATTGGCGGCCTTCGTGTGTACTTCGTGTCCTTCGTGTGAACCGAGCGCGCGGGTTTCACACTAAGGTAACGAAGGCAACACCAAGGGTTATTGCCGAATTGCCGAACTGCGGAATTGAATTAGCGGCCTTCGTGTGTACTTCGTGTCCTTCGTGTGAACCGGGCGCGCGGATTTCACACTAAGGTCACGAGGGGACCACGAAGGGGCAATGGTGGATTCTTCCGTTCGTCCATTGATCACACTTACCAAACCCGCATCTGAGTTTTAAACTGGAGAATTGTGCCGGCGCGCCGGAGAGTCGCCGTGGCGGCCGGCGCTGATTCCGCAAGGGGGCGCATCAAGATGAACAGCTTCGGCAGCCGCTCCACGTTCCGCGTCGGCAACCGCGAATTCGACATCTTCCGGCTCGACGCCCTGGATAAGCAAGGCATCTCCACCACCCATCTGCCCTACTCGATGCGCATCCTGCTGGAAAACCTGCTGCGCAACGAGGACGGCCGCGCCGTCAAGGCGGACGACATCCGCACCCTGGCAGCCTGGGACGGCGCCGGCCGGCTCAGCAAGGAGATTGCGTTTACGCCCAGCCGCGTGCTGTTGCAGGACTTCACCGGCGTCCCGGCGGTGGTGGATTTGGCGGCCATGCGCGATGCCATGCGGCGCCTGGGCGGCGCCCCCGCGGCCATCAATCCGATCTCGCCGGCGGAACTGGTGATCGACCATTCCGTGCAGGTGGATGAGTTCGGCACCCCGTGGGCCTTCCAGGTGAACGCCGACATGGAATTCCAGCGCAACAAGGAGCGCTACGCTTTCCTGCGCTGGGGGCAGACGGCGTTCCAGAACTTCGCCATCGTGCCGCCCGACACCGGCATCGTGCACCAGGTGAATCTGGAATACCTGGCGCGGGTGGTGTTCGTGGGCAAGGCGCGCGACGGGCAGCGCCCGCTCGCCTATCCCGACACCCTGGTCGGCACCGATTCCCACACCACCATGATCAACGGCCTGGGCGTGCTGGGCTGGGGCGTCGGCGGCATCGAGGCCGAGGCCGCCATGCTGAACCAGCCCGTGTCCATGCTGATCCCGCAAGTCGTGGGCGTGAAGCTGACGGGCCAGTTGCGCGAGGGCTCCACCGCCACCGACCTGGTGCTGACCATCACCGAAATGCTGCGCCGCGAGGGCGTGGTGGGCAAGTTCGTCGAGTTCTACGGCCCCGGAATGCACACGCTGGCGCTGGCCGACCGGGCCACCATCGGCAACATGTCGCCCGAGTACGGCGCCACCTGCGGCATCTTCCCCGTCGATGAAGAAACCCTCCGCTACCTCCGCCTGAGCGGGCGCAACCAGGAGCAGGTCGCGCTGGTGGAGGCCTACTGCAAGGAGCAGGGGCTGTTCCATACGCCCGATTCGCCGGAAGCCATCTACTCCACCAGGCTGCAACTGGACCTGGGGAGCGTGGAGCCGAGCGTGGCCGGGCCCAAGCGCCCGCAGGACCGGGTGGCGTTGTTTCAGGCAGGTGAAAACTTCCGCAAGGCGCTGCCCGCGTTGCTGCGCCCGGGCGGCGCGGACGCGGAGCGGCAGATCGCGCGCTTTGAGACCGAAGGCGGCAGCACGGCGGTCGGCCTGGAAGACGAACAGGCGCCCTCCGCGGACAAGCCCGTCATGGTCGACCTGCGCCAAGAGCTGCGGCACGGCAGCGTCGTGATCGCCGCCATCACCAGTTGCACCAACACCTCCAATCCCTCGGTGATGCTGGCCGCCGGCCTGCTGGCGAAGAAAGCGGTGGAGCGCGGCCTGCAGAGCAAGCCCTGGGTGAAGACCTCACTCGCCCCCGGTTCCAAGGTGGTGACCGAGTACTACCAGAAGGCCGGCCTGACGCCGTATTTGGACAAGCTGCGCTTCAACCTGGTCGGCTACGGCTGCACCACCTGCATCGGCAACTCCGGCCCGCTGCCGGCGGAAATTTCGAAGATCATCAACGACAACGACCTGGTGGCGGTCAGCGTGCTCAGCGGCAACCGCAACTTCGAGGGCCGGATCAATTCCGAAGTCCGGGCCAATTACCTGATGTCGCCGCCGCTGGTGGTGGCCTTCGCACTGGCCGGACGCATCGACATCGACCTTTCCAAGGACCCTCTGGGCCACGATCGCCAGGGCAAGCCGGTGTACTTGCGCGACATCTGGCCCAGCCCGAAAGAAGTGGCCGACACCATCCGGGCCTGCGTACAGGGCGAAATGTTCCGCAGCACTTACGCTGACGTGTTCAAGGGCGACCAGCGCTGGCAATCGTTGCCGGCGCCGGCGGGCGAAACCTTCGCCTGGGACCCGAATTCCACCTACATCAAAGATCCGCCGTACTTCGCGGGCATGGAACTGGAACCGCCGCCGGTCCAGGACATCACCGGGGCCCGGGTGCTGGCCCTGCTGGGCCACAGCGTGACCACCGACCACATTTCGCCGGCGGGATCCATCAAGCCGGACAGTCCCGCGGGCAAGTACCTGCTGGCCCACGGCGTGGAGGTGAAGGATTTCAACTCCTACGGATCGCGCCGCGGCAATCACGAAGTGATGATGCGCGGCACCTTCGCCAACGTGCGGCTGCGCAACAAGCTGGCGCCGTCGCGCGAGGGCGGCTTTACGCGCCATTTCCCCGGCGGCGAGGAGATGACCATCTTCGACGCCGCCATGGAATACCAGCAGGAGCGCGTGCCCCTGGTGATTTTGGCGGGCAAGGAGTACGGCGCCGGCTCCTCGCGCGACTGGGCGGCCAAGGGCCCGGCCCTGCTGGGCGTGCGCGCGGTAATCGCCGAGAGCTTCGAGAGAATTCACCGCTCCAACCTGGTCGGCATGGGCGTGCTGCCGCTGCAGTTTCTGCCGGAACAGGAGCCGCAAAGCCTGGGCCTGACGGGCGAGGGAATCTTTGACATTACCGGCTTGAAACAACTGCTGGACAACTTCACGCCGGAGCAGAAGGTCAGCGTGCGGGCCAGGCACCCGGAGGGCACGGTGACCGAGTTCAGAGCCATGCTGCGCATCGATACCCCGCAGGAAGCCTTGTACTACCGGCACGGCGGAATTCTGCAATTCGTGCTGCGGCAATTGCTGGGCAGCCGCCAGTAGCCGGTCGCCAGAAAAATCAGCCGCGGATTAACGCGGACTACGCGGATCATCTTTTCTTTATCCGTGTGAATCCGTGCAAATCCGCGGTTAAGGTTTCTTCTGGCTACTGGCGACTGCTACTGCGGTGGGGTGCTGCTGTTAGAGGCGGTGCTGGGGGCGGCGCTGCCGAGATGTTGCACTTGCGCGCCGGGCGGCTGGTTGAGGACGAACTGGTCGTTCGTGAGCGGTTGGTTGATCACCAGCTTGTCGATGATCAAAGTGACCGCGTATTCCTCCTGCGGGCGCCAGATGCGGATCTCGGAGGGGAACGTCACGCCGTTGTAATCCTTGAAATTCTCGTAGGTGGCGTCGGTGGCGACGTAGCCGTACTTGTCGTAGACGCGCTGGCGCACCGGTTGCAGGTCCACCCGGCTGAAGCTGATGCGGCGGGAGAGATACCAGCCCTGTTCGCCGTGGTCGATGACGTCGACGATATAGTCGGGCTGCAGGATCTCCTTCTTCGTTTTCGGGTCCTCGATTTTCTGGTTGCTCTGTTCCAGTACGGCGATCTCGCCGGGCTGATTGATGGGGCGCAGCAGCAGGGCGTCGTAGATGTGCTGCGGGCGGAGATTTTCCAGCGGCTGCTTGGAGGGCTGGATAGCGTGGTTGTTGCCGACGATGAACTTGTTCTTGGGCGGCACCCACAGCTTGAAGGTCTCGCCGTTGCTCACCATGTCGAAGGCTTTATTGCGCACGATGGGCATCAGGCCGATCATGCGCAGCATTTCGGGCTTGCGCACCAGGATGTAGCCCTTGATCTCCTGGTATTCGGTGATCTTGCCCTTCTTGGAGCCGCCGGTGGAAGCGATGATATTCACCGTGGCGTTCAAGGTCTGAATCCTGGCGGCCTGCGCGTTGATGATGCCGATCAGCTCCGGCAGCGTGGCGCTCTTCAGCGGCCCGTTGCTCAGCCGTACCGTGGCCGGGCGCGAGCGGAACAGGCAGGCGCTCAGCGACATCGCCAGCAGCAGCGGGAACACGATTCGCAAACGGTGCGTCAAGCTCATGCGCTTCCGTTAGATGAAAAAAACAGTATACGAGACCGGCGCGGCGGGGGTCACCGGCCGCCAAAAGCTACCGCGCCGCCGCTGCCGCGGCGCGCCGGTAGGCAGCCACATTGCGCTGGTGTTCGTCCAGGGTGCGCGCAAAGCGGTGATGGCCGTTGCCGTCGCTGACGAAGTAGAAGAAATCCGTTTCCGCCGGGTGCAGCGCCGCCAGTAAAGACGCCCGGCCGGGATTGCTGATCGGCCTGGGAGGCAGCCCGGCATACTTGTAGGTGTTGTACGGCGAATCGAGCTGAAGATCGGAGCGGTGAATCGCGCCCTGGTAGCGTCCCGCCAGCAGCGCCGCGTAGATCACGCTGGGATCCGCCCCGAGAACCATCCCGCGGCGCAGGCGGTTGTAATAGACACTGGCCACGATGGGGCGCTCCTCGGGCACGGCGGTTTCCTTCTCCACGATCGAGGCCATGGTCACCAGGCGGTGAAAATCGCCTTGCATGCCGGCCTGCTCCGCCTCCTGGCGGAAGCGGCGGACCATGGCCGCCACCAGGTCGTGCATGCTCTCGGTGCGCGTGAACTGGTAGGTATCGGGAAAAAGATATCCCTCCAGCGAGGTGGCGGAAGGATCGAGGTCGCGGATCAGAAACAGGTCTCCGCTGGCCGCCTGCAGGAAATCCTGCCGCCGGCCCAGGCCGGCCTGCTCCACCGCTGCCGCGATGTCATAGAGGTTATAGCCCTCGGGAATGACCACGCTGCGGAAATAGACGTCGCCGCGAACCAGCCGATCGTGGACCTGGCGAGCCGTGGCGGGCGCGTCGAATTTGTACTCGCCGGCCTTGAGCGTGTTGCCCAGCGCGTAATGCATCAGCAGGAAGCCGCGCGCGCTGTGGATGACCCCTGCCGCCTGCAATTCGTTGGCGATGTGGCGGCTGGACCATCCCGGCCGCAGCAGGACGAACCTGGCCCCCTCCGGCTGCACCGGAAGCGCCAGCGCCCACGCCAGCCAAATGGCGGAAGCAACCGCGGCGATGAATACAAGGGTGAGGAAGGCCCGGAGCACGCTTCTAGTTTAGATGATGCCAGGGGCTCAAGGCGCAAGGCTCAAGGCACAAGGCGCAAGGCTCAGGGCGCAAGGCTCAGGGCGCAAGGCTCAAGGCTCAGGGCGCAAGACGCCAGGCGTCCAACCCAGCGCTCAACGGGTTACAATTCGGGTCCTCGCCAGGAGGCAAAAATTGAGTGGCACGTTTGAAGATCTCAAGGTTTGGCAGCGCGCGATGGCGCTAGTCTTTCGCATCTACGAAGTAACCCTGCGTTTTCCGAAACACGAGCTGTACGGGCTCACGAGTCAGATGCGCCGGGCCGCAGTTTCCATCGCGAGCAACATTGCCGAGGGCAAAGGTCGTTCGACACAGAAAGATTTATCTTTGTTCCTGTGTCATGCACGCGGATCGCTTCATGAATTGCAGACGCAGATTCTTATTGCGGAGCACCTCCGATACTTCAGAGCACAGGAAGCTGAGGAAGTCAAAGAATTGGCAGCCGAAGTCGGACGGCTTTTGCATGGACTCATTTCGTACGCCGCTGGCGCCTGACCTGCTGCCCCAGCAGCAAGAACTCGCCGCCCGGGGATTCAGCCGTACGCCCTTGCGCCTTGAGCCTTGCGCCTTGAGCCTTGCGCCTTGCGCCTTGAGCCTTGCGCCTAACGCCTTCCCCGCGCATCCAGCCACGCCTGCAAGATCAGCACCGCCGCCAGGCGATCCACGGCGGCGGCGCGCTTCTGGATGCTGAGTTCGGCTTCGCGCAGCAGGCGGTTGGCCTGCACCGAGGTCAGGCGCTCGTCCCATAGGCGCACCGGAAGTCCGAACCGGCTGCGGAGGTCTTCGGCAAAGGCGGCCACCTTCTCCGACTGCCGGCTTTCGGCGCCGCTCAGGCGCAGAGGGTTGCCGACCACGATCTCCGCCACGTCATGAGTCTGGATAACGCGCTCCAGCAATTCGAAGTCGGTGCGCTTGTTCTTGCGGCGGATGGTGGGCAGCCCTTGCGCGGTGATGCCCAGCGGGTCGGAAACCGCCATGCCGATGGTTTTCGACCCGACATCGAGCCCCAGCACGCGGCGCCGCAGCTCAGCAGAGCGGAGGGACTGAGAAGATTCCTCTGAAGTTGCGGAAGACGGTCGTTCCTGCCGGCCGGACACAGGCTGTATTATAGGCCCCACGGCATCCTATCAATCAGGCACACCATGACAGGCAAGGGCAGAGAGGCGGAAAACACTGAGGAGCTGAACGAGCGGCTGGAACACGAGCGTCTGGAAGCCGGCGAGCTCCCGGAAGCGGCGCCGGCGCCGGTCAGTTCGGCGGCAACTCCGCAGCCGGAAGAACTGTACCGGCGCGTCAGTGCAGCATCCTCGGCGCTGGTCGTGCTGGCCATGCTGGCGGTACTGACCGTCTGTTATTTTGCCAAGCTGCCGATCATCGTGCTGCTGATTTCAATCCTGCTGTCGTTCATCCTGGCGCCATTGGTGGACCTGCTCCAGCGTATGCGGTTGCCGCGGCCGGTAGCGTCGGCGCTGGCGGTTTTGATTCTGCTGGCCGCCATCTACGGACTGGGCTTGGTGTCCTACAACCGGGCGGTGGCGTTCTCCCACGATCTGCCCAAGTATTCGGGCCGGATCAGCGGCGTGATCCGCAGCATACGGGAGAAGGCGCAAAACATCCAGAAAAAGACCTCCTCGGTGTTGCCGCAGGAACAGCAGCCGGAGGCGACCACGAAAGTGACGGTGCAGCAGCAGAAGAGTTGGACCGACTGGATCACCGCCGGCCTGGGCCCGGTGACGGAGATCGTTTTCATCGCCTCGTTCATTCCCTTCCTGGCCTACTTCATGCTGAGCTGGCAGGACCACGTGCGCTCGGCCACCGTCATGCTGTTCCGCATGAAGAACCGCAACACCGCCTACGTGACACTGGGGCTGATCTCCAGCATGATCCGCAGCTTCATTGTCGGCAACGTGCTGGTGGGACTCTTCATCGGGGCCGTGAGCACCATCGTGTTCGGAATCCTGCACCTGCCGTATTTCTATTTCATTGGTTTCATCAGCGGGTTCCTCAGCCTGGTGCCCTACTTGGGGGTGCTGCTGGCGCTGGTGCCGCCCCTGATCTCCGGCCTGGGGCAGATCCATTCCGGCGGGGCGCTCACCATTGTGGCGACGGTGCTGGGCTTGCACCTGTTCGCCCTCAACGTGCTCTACCCCAAGTTCCTGGGCAGCCGTCTGCAACTTAACCCGCTGGCGGTGACCTTGTCGCTGATGTTCTGGGGATGGCTGTGGGGCGCAATGGGGCTGGTGCTGGCTGTCCCCATAACCGCGGCGCTGAAGATCGTTTTCGATCACATCGAGCCGCTGCGCGGGTACGGGGCGTGGCTGGGGGAATAGCTATCCCGAGTCCCGAGTCCGCAGTCCCGAGTCCCGGGTCCGCAGTCCCGAGTCCCGAGTCCGAAAGCTTTTAGGCCCGGCTCTCGCGGCTCGCAACTCGGGACTCGGGACTCGGGTCTAGCCTCTGGTTGCGCGCGGAAACAACGAGCGCGGCCAGCCGGACCGCGCTTGGAGGAAGGACGGTGAATTAAGCCTCGGCGATGGTCTCCGGGAAGCGCAGCTTGGATTTGGCCAGGGCCTTGGAGAGAAGCGCTTCGACGTGCACTTCCTCGCAGTTCTTGGCCATGGCCAGCTCGCTCACCAGCAGGTAGCGAGCCCGCTCCAGCATCTTCTTCTCCCGGAACGAGAGGGGCTTGGTCTGCGCCAACAGCAGCAGCCCCTTCAGCACGGCAGCCACCTCCAGCAGCGAACCGGTGCGCATCTTCTCGGAATTCTCCTTGAATCGGTATTTCCAGTCGCTGTGGTTGCAGCACTTGCCATCGGTCAGGAAATCGATTACCTTCTGCACCTCGCCGTTGCGAATCACCCGGCGCAGGCCAACCTGGTTGACGTTCTGGAAGGGAACCATCACTTTCAGGCTGCTGGACTTGATTTTCAGGAGGTAAAAGCGTTCGACGGCGGCGCCGTTGGTGCGGTTGCTGATCTGCTCGATAATGCCTACGCCATGGTTGGGATAAACTACCTTGTCGCCGATCTCGAAGCTCAGATTCGAGTTGCTACTCATGAGGGGCACCTGCGAGTTAGGGTAGGTGGTTCGAGCTGAGGGAGAACCCATTCACTATATAACAAAGCGATGAAAACGTCAATTCCACGAGTTACTTACGACCCGTTGCCGCCAGCGATGCTTTAAACTTCCGTGGCGGCGTGTGGCTTTTTCCACAGCCTGTAGTGGCGCAAGAACTTACGGGCCGGAACCCCGGGCAGCACGATGAGGAGTGGATTCCCCGCGATGCGCCCGTCACCAAAGATTTATAATCCTGATTGAGGCGCCCGCGGCCGAGTCCCGGCCCGACCGGGCGCGCAGCGGTCCAGAGTAGTTCGCCAAGCCGCGGCTCAGCGCGGCGGAGATGCTTTTCCTTCATGCCAGAGCACATTAAGAGGAAGCTCGCCGAAGAAATTCAGGCGCTGGAACACGAACTCAGTCACGAACTCCCCAAAGAGCTGAAGAAGGCCGTCGCCATGGGGGACCTGAGCGAGAATGCCGAGTACCACATGGCCAGGCAGCGGCAGGAGTACGTGCGGGCGCGGCTGGGGCAACTGAAGAAGCGCATGGCCGATCTGTCGCTGGTCAACATGGCCAACATCCCGCGCGACCGGGCGGCGCTGGGTTCCACCATCAAGGTGTACGATTCCACCAAGGATGAGGAAATCGAGTACAAGCTGGTGACCAGCGAGGAGTCCGATGTCGGCCAGGGGCTGATCTCGACTTCCTCCCCTATCGGACGCGCCCTGATGGGCAAGAAGGTGGGCGACACGACGCTGGTGGTGACCCCCAACGGAAAGCGCGAACTGGAAGTGCTGTCGTTGACCACAATCCACGACGAAGCGCAGCAACAGGAACCTCAATGACCTGGACGAGTGCGGTGGGGCGCGGTTGCCGGGTGATCCTGCACAAGATCGTCCACGGCCTGGCCCTGACCAAAGTCAATCCCAACTACCTGACGTTCCTGGGCCTGGTAATCAATGTAGGAGCGGCGCTGTTGTTCGGCTATGCCGCCGGCGATTACCAGGCGCGGCTGTTCCGTTACGCCGGGCTGGTGATCATCGCCGCCGGCATCTTCGACATGGTGGACGGGCGGGTCGCCCGCGCCACCGGCCAGGTCACCGAGTTCGGCGGATTCTTCGACTCGGTCATCGACCGCTATAGCGACGTGGTCCTGTACTTCGGCCTGCTGGTCTACTACGCGCGCGCCAACCGCTTTTTCTACGTCGTGCTGACCGCCATCGTCATGGTGACCTCGGTGATGGTCAGCTACACCCGCGCACGGGCGGAGTGCCTGATTTCCAAGTGCAAGGTCGGCTTCATGGAGCGGCCCGAGCGTATCGTGCTGGTCATCATCGGGGCGCTGTTCAACCGCATGGCGCCGGTGCTGTGGGTGATTGCCGTCATCGGCAATATCAGCGTGATCCACCGCATCGTCTATACCTACCAGCAGACGCGGCCGCGTGACCTGGCCAGGAACGAAGTGGTCGCCGCTCACCAGTCGCCAGGTAGTCCTCAGTCTTCGGTCGTCAGTCGTCAGGCCTGAGGCGGCCGTTCAGCCAGGTGGAACGATGGAGATCCGCAGACATCTCCGGTCCCTCCCGCTCTTCGACGCGCATTTTCACATCGTTGACGCCCGCTTCCCGCTGGTACGCAACCAGGGATACTTGCCCGAGGAGTTCCCCTGCGAGGAATACCTGCGGCGTACCCGGTCTTACAACCTGGCCGGCGGAGCGGTGGTGTCGGGTTCGTTTCAAGCCTTCGATCAGGATTATCTCCGCGCCGCGCTGGGGCGCTTGGGCCCGGCTTTCGTGGGAGTGACGCAGTTGCCCGCCACCGCATCGGACGCAGAAATCCTGGAACTGGATGCCGCCGGCGTGCGGGCGGTGCGCTTCAACCTCAAGCGCGGCGGCTCCGAGGGGCTTCAGCATCTGGACCCGCTTGCCAGGCGAGTCTACGAACTGGCGCGCTGGCACGTGGAGTTGTACATCGATGCCAAGGACCTGGGCGAACTCTACCCGACGGTCGCCGCGCTCCCTGCCGTCAGCATTGACCACCTGGGCCTCTCCCGGGAAGGGCTGCCGCTGCTGCTCAAACTGGCCGAACGCGGGGTTCGCGTGAAGGCCAGCGGATTTGGAAGGGTCGATTTCGATGTGGCCTCGGCCCTGCGGAACCTCCACGCGGCCAACCCGCAGGCGCTCATGTTCGGCACCGATCTGCCCTCCACGCGCGCCCCGCGCCCCTATTGCGATGAAGACTTCCTGCTGGTCATAGAGGCTTTGGGGGAGGAGAAGGCCAGAGCCGTGCTCTGCGACAACGCGCTCGCGTTCTACCGCCCTTCGGGCGCCCGGGCAGACACGGGCGCAGCTAATGACCGGGGTTCGGCGCAGGCGGGCCTTCTGGAATAAACCCCAATCCGCAACTCACCACGGAGACACGGAGGCACGGAGGTTTTTGAGTTCCTCCTCCGTGTCTCCGTGCCTCCGTGGTGAATACACTATTGGAGCCAAAATGAACGCACAATTCCTCGACCTACCCGCGCTGCTGCGCGGTATGATATTTCTTTGTTCCACAATCGCACCCGAGAGGCTCCTGTTTGTCCAACAACCCGGTGATCCTGGTCCACGGTGGGGCGTGGGCCATTCCTGACGATCTGGTGCAAGCGCATTTGAACGGCGTCCGCGCGGCGGCGGCGGCGGGCTGGCGCGCGCTCGAGGGCGGCGGCTCCGCCCTGGATGCCATCGAGGCGGCGGTGCTCGTCATGGAGGACGACGAGGCCTTCGACGCCGGCCGCGGCAGCTTTCTCAACCGCGACGGCCGCGTGCAACTGGACGCCCTGATGATGGACGGCCGCACCCTGCGCGCCGGCGGCATCGGCTGCGTCGAGCACATCCGCAACCCCATACACCTGGCGCGCATGGTGCTGGACGAAAGCCCGCACGTCTACCTGGTGAGCGAGGGCGCGGAAGCCTTTGCCACTCTGCACGGCATCGATCTCTGTCCCAACGAAGATTTGGTGATCCCGCGCGAGGTGGAGCGGCTGCGCCTGGCGCAGGAGAAGGAGGTTGCCGGCGAATCTCGCGACGTGTTCGCCGCCCCCACGCTGTCCCACGACACGGTCGGCGCCGTTGCCCTGGACCGGGCGGGCAACATCGCGGCCGCCGCCTCCACCGGCGGCACCCTGAACAAGACCCCCGGGCGGGTGGGCGATTCCTCCCTCATCGGCTGCGGCTGCTACGCCGATAACGACAGCGCCGCCGCCTCCACTACCGGCTGGGGCGAGCCCATGATGAAGCTGGTGCTGGCCAAATGGGCTGCCGACCGCGTCCTGGCCGGTGGCGATCCGGCGCTGGTCGCGGCGGAAGCCATGGCGTATCTGAACCGCCGCCTGAATGGACACGGCGGCATCATCCTGCTCGACGCCCAAGGCCGCTTCGGCCTGGCCCACAACACCCCGCGCATGGCCTGGGCGCTGCGCACGGCCGCGGCGCAAGAGTGCGGCATCCGCCGCGATTAGCCTGGGTTATTCACAAACTCCCCGTGTGTCATCCTGAACCCCACCGCCGCAATGTCTTTCCGGCCCCTTGCTTTTGCGGCGCAAGGCGCAAGGCGCAAGGCCGACGCCACACCCCTTGCGCCTTGTGCCTTGAGCCTTCTGAAGTTTTCCGCGATCTTTCCTTGCGTTGGCAGCGGTTCTGATGTAAAAACCTCAGCCACATCTGCCTGCTCCAGGCAGCATGACCCCGCTTCCCGGCCCTACAGCAGAACTCGCAAGCTGCAAATGCAGAATCGTGGCCGGTATTGCAGGTGAAAGGTGGACCCCATGAGCCGCTCCATGAAGCTGTGCCTTGCCATCGTCATGTCGCTGCTGTTGACCGCCAGCGCGGCGGCGCAGTCGGCCTCAACCGCCGAGTTGTATGTGACGGTGAAAGATCCCAAAGGCATGCTGGTGAAAAACGCCACTGTGACGGTGGCCAGCGAAGTCAGAAACATCCAGCGCACGGCGGTGCAGAATATCGAGGGCGAGTACCGCTTCCTGCTGCTGCCGCCGGGTCAGTACACGCTGACCGTGCAGGCGCCCGGGTTCGCCAAAACCATTGCCTCGCGCGTGACGGTGACGGTCGGGCAAAAAGCGGAACTGCCGATCGTGATGCAACTGGCGGCCGTGGAATCGGTGGTCAACGTGAACGGCGAGGCGGAATTGATCGAGACGCAGCGCACCGCGGTGGCCAGCACCGTGGACCAGGTGCGCATCGACAATCTTCCCATCAACGAGCGCAATTACCTCGCCTTCGCGGAAACCAATTCCCAGGTCACCCGCGACAACGGCAAGCCCATCGGACCGGCGCCCACCTCGGGGCTGAACATCGGCGGGCAGCGCGGCCGCTCCACCCTGGTGCAGGTGGACGGCGCCGATAACACCGATGCCTCGGTGAACGCGGCGCGCTCCACCCTGAGCCAGGAAGCGGTGCAGGAATTCCAGGTGATCACCAACTCCTACGCGGCGGAGTATGGCCGCGCCTCTGGCGGCGTGGTCAACGTCGTGTCCAAGAGCGGAACCAACGCGCTGCACGGCGACGTTTTCGGCTTCCTGCGCCATCGCAGCTTCCAGGCCAAGAATGCCTTCGCGCCCATTCCCAACCCGCCCTTCACGCGCACCCAGTACGGCGCCAGCCTGGGCGGTCCAATCAAGAAAGACAAGACCTGGTTCTTCGCGGCCTTCGAGCAGCGCCGCCGCCAGGAATCGGGCTTCTTCACCTCGAATGTTTCGGCCGGGCTTCAGGGCACAGCTACCATCCCGGCCATTCCCGGGCTCAACCCGGCGGCGCGGACGTTCAGCAATCTCACCAGCGCCCAGGTCACCTACATCAACAACCTGCTGGCCACAGGTACGGCGGCCGGGATTTGCGGCGCGCGTACCTACGCCTACCTGGCATCCAGCGGCGGGGCCACCGCTCTGAACGGCAGCAACCCGCTTACCAGCCCCAACGATGGCAGCCTGTGCCCGGCCATCAGCCCAATTCTGCCCGGCGCCATCGGCCCACGCTTCCTGCTTTCTGGAGCGCCCGTTCCTGTGGGGACTGTGAACGCCCAGGGATACCCCATCGCCTTCCGAGCCCTGAATCAATTGCAGAAGATTTTCCCGGTATCGGAAGGTACCTCCTTCTCTTCGCTGCGCCTGGACCACCAGATCAGCAACAAGCACCAGTTGCTGGTGCGCGGCGGCTTCAATCCCAGCCGCATCAGCGGCATCCAGACGGAATCGCAAAACCAGTCGCTGGGCCAGAACGACTATTCGCGCACCGGCGTGCAGGAGTTCCATGACTGGTCCGGCATGGCCGGCCTGACTTCGTCGCTCACGCCGCGGCTGGTCAACGATCTCCGCTTCAACTACGGGCGCCGCGCCGCCGCCTTCCGCTCCGGGGTCGGCGACGCCGTTGCCGCCAACGTTTCCGGCGCCGCGTTTTTCGGCCGCGAGTTGTTCTCGCCGGTACGCCGTGTCGAAAGCCGTTATGAGGTCACCGACAATGTCAGTTGGAGCAAAGGCCACCACACCTTCAAGTTCGGCGGCGATTTCAACCTCATCCAGTTGGCAGCGACCTTCGAACTGAACTTCGCCGGCCTGTTCAATTTCGGCGGCTTGGATGCCGGCACCTTGAACTCCGCATTCGTTAACGTGCCCGGCTGCACCTTGGGCGCGCTGAACTGCGCTCCGCCTTTCACCGCCGTGCAGCAGTATGGACTGGGTTTCCCCGCCAACTACATCCAGGGCTTCGGCAATCCGCGCAGCGCCTACGACACCAAGCCGGTGGCCTTCTTCGCCCAGGATTCCTGGCAGATTCGCCCCAACCTGACCATCAACTACGGCGTGCGCTACGACATCGAGTTCACCCCGAACATGGCCCCGGTGGGCGTCAAGGATCCGCTGACCGGGAAGACGCTCAGCGCCGCTGATATGTTTGCCGCCCAGAACGGGGTCGGTGTGCGGCAGGGACTGCCCACCGACGCCAACAATGTTGCGCCGCGGTTAGCCGTCGCCTGGGACCCGTGGAATGACGGCAAAACCGTGGTTCGCGCCGCCTACGGCCTGTTTTACGACCATCCCTTGCAGGCCATTGCCTTCAACTCCGACATCGCCGATTCTGCGCAGCAGCAGCAGTTGGTCGAGCTGCCCGGCAGCCCCTCTCCCACGGCGTCGCTGAACGCGGCGCAAATCTTCCAGGGAACCGTGTGCGTGCCCGGCGCGGCCGCCACGCCGGTCTGTGCCGCCCTGCCTCCGGGGTTCTACACGCCCGGCGTCGCGCCTGGATCGCAGTACCAGTTCGGGCGCATGCGCTTCAACCCTCAGACCTTCCCCGGCTTCGGACCGATGCTGCCGTTCACTCTGCCGATCGCGAAGAACTTCCAATACTCCTACGCCAACCAGGCCAGTTTCGCGGTCGAGCACGAGCTCAGCAACAGCCTTTCGGTCTCCATGGGCTACGTGTTCGTGGGCAACCGTCACCTGCCGCGGCCCATTGATGTGAATGCTCCCAACAGCAGCGCGCTCATCCAGAACTTCGTCAACTACGCCGGGCGCCTCCCGGCCAACACCACCGAGGCCCAGGCGTTTTCGCTGCCGACCACCAGCAACGCCGCCTTCACGGTGGTTATCCCCGGCCTGGTGGTGGTGAATAATGCCACCGGGAAGAGGATTGTGAACCCGGCCGCCTCCGGCTTCTTCCGCCCCAGCGGTCCCAACTATTTCCTGGTGGCCTCGGCGATGATGGCTGCCGTGCCGGGACTGACCTTCGATGCCGCCAAGGGCATGTTCGACACCGCCATTGCCGGCTCCCTGGTCTCGCCTGGCGTCATCACCCCGTACAGTTCGGTGAACGCCCAGTCCTCCACCGGCTCGTCCAATTACAACGCCTTCAACCTGGAGGTGAAGAAACGCTTCAGCCGCAACTTCCAGTTTGTGGCCTCCTACACCTGGTCGCACACCATCGACGACTCCTCCGACCTGCAGACCCTGCTCCTTCCCCAGGACACCTATAACCTGAAGGCGGAGCGCGCCGACTCGATCTTCGACCAGCGGCATCGGTTCGTCTTCAGCGGCGTGGTCACGTCCCCGCCGGCTTGGCGTTCCGCCAGCGGATTTACCCGGGTGCTGGCCGACTTCTCGGTGGCGCCCATCCTGGAGATCTCTTCCGGCCGTCCGTTCAACATCCTGACCGGCGTGGACACCAACGCCGACCAGAGCAGCCAGACGGATCGTCCCAGCGTGGGCGCCAACGGCGTGCTGGTGCTGCCGGCGCAGTTCACCGCCGGCAACCTCAGGCGCAATGCCGGAATTACCACCGGCTACGCCTCGCTCGATATGCGCATCTCGCGCGTCATCTCGGTCACGGAGCGCCTCAAGCTGAACGTCATCGCTGAAGGCTTCAACCTGTTCAACAAGTTCAACGAAGCCGCAGCCTCGCCGCAATACACCGACGTCAATGCCTACGACAAGATGGCAGGCGGCAAGTATCTCAGCCGTCCCACCGCGGCTTACGATCCGCGCCAGTTCCAGTTCGGGTTGAAGCTGGTGTGGTAAGTCCGGAACGGTTGCAGAATCCTCAGCCCGGCCGCTCCGGCCGGGCTTTTCTTTTGCCCTAAACCATTGACGGCGTCATGCTGACCTGGTGTGCGCGCTTTTCGCACACCAGGTCAGCATCTATGCTTTGAGCGCATCGAGAAACTCCAAACTCCGTGCCGCCGCATCGGAAAAGCAGAGATCCTGAGCGTCGCCCCTTCGACTTCGCTCAGGGCAGGCGACACCGGGCGACGCTCAGGATGACGCCCCTCTCGCGCGTGCCTTTGCGACCTCTGCGGTTTATATTCTTTCCACCATGGATAGCACGGGCAAACCACGAGCCGATGCCACCCACTGCGTTCACGCCGGCGAAGAGCGGCACGGCAGCAACGCCGGACTGACCACCGACATCGCGCAAAGCGCCGTCTTCGTCATGCCCAGCCTGGACGAACTGCGCCGCTACGCCGAGGGCCGCTCCAGCGCCTTCATGTACACCCGCTACGGCAACCCCACCACCGACGTTGCCGAGAAGAAGATTGCCGCCCTGGAAGCCGGCGAGACCTGCGTGGTCACCGCCAGCGGCATGGCCGCCGAACTGGCCACCATGCTGGCGCTCTGCGAGTCGGGCGACGAAATCGTCTCCATGCTCGACCTCTACGGCGGCACCACCAAGCTGTTCCAGTCGGTGCTGTCGCGCCTGGGCATCCGCACCCGCCTGGCGCCGTTTCACGAGCTGGGCGAGATCGAGAAGCACTTCACCCCGCGCACCCGCATGCTGTTTCTGGAGACGCCCACCAATCCCACGCTGCGCTGCGTGGACATCCGCGCCCTGGCCGAGGTGGGCCACCGCCACGGGGTCTGCGTGGTGGTGGACAACACCTTCGCCACGCCGCTGCTGCAAAAACCCCTGGAACTCGGCGCCGACATCGTCATCCATTCCGCCACCAAGTACCTGGGCGGCCACAATGACCTGACCGCCGGCGCGGTGGTGGGAGCGCACAAGTGGATCGACCCCATCCGCGAAATGGTGAAGTACACCGGCGGCTGCCTCGATCCGTTTGCTTCCTACCTGCTGATCCGGGGGCTGAAGACGCTGGAAATCAGGGTCGAGCGCGCCTGCGCCAACGCCCGCCTGGTGGCCGAATTCCTGCGCAGCCATCCCAAGGTGGCGCGGGTGATGTATCCCGGGCTGGCGGACGATCCCCATCACGAACTGGCGCGGCGCCAGATGCGCGACTTCGGCATGATGGTCTGCTTCGAACCCAAGGGCGGCGGTCCGGCGGCGGAAAAATTCATCGACAGCCTGGAGCTGTGGTATTTGGCGACCAGCCTGGGCGGCGTCGAATCTTCCGTCTCTTATCCTTTATTCTCCTCCCACGTTGGACTTACCGGCCGCCAACTGGAATTGCTGGACGTTTCAGCGGCAACGGTGCGGCTCTCGGTGGGCATCGAACATCCATCTGATCTGGTTGCCGATCTGGGGCAGGCGCTGGATCGACTGTGAAGGTCGATGGTCGATAGTCGATGGTCGATGGTGCGGCTTGCTCGATATGGCCATCGACCAACGACCATCGGCCCGGTGTACATCCGGGTACGCTTAGGACGTTCCCTCGATTGACCCGTCTGTAAACAGAATAGTAGGATGCGCTCGGGTCTGGCTGTACTTAGAGCAGTTGCAGGAAAGATGCGGCGCGGACCGCCTTGAAAGGGCTCGCCTTCAGGCGTGCCGCAGGTGCGGTCCATGTGTTCGGCTTTAGCCGCTGAGGGAAATCAAAGCTGGGCTGCATCAATTCTGCAACCGCTATGTCGCCGACCCGTCGCCGGGCCATATACACGAGGTATATGCGGAACTCTAGGTGGTGGTCTTTTTTAATTGCGGGCGTCCTGGCTGTGACCGCGCTCTCGTGCAAGACAACGGAGAGCCGGCCGGCCAGCGTCGCTCCGCCTGCCCGGGCCACCGCCCCGACCTTGACCGCCCCAGCGCCGCCTCCGCCCAAGATCCAGGAACATCCGCAGCCTAAAGTTGACCCGGTGGACGCCGCCATTGCCGCCGCGGAAAAGGAGTACCAGGCCGGCCTGGCCAACTACAACGCCGGCCACCTCGACGCCGCCAAGGACAGCTTTGATCGCGCCTTCACCCTGCTGCTGCGCTCCGGGCTGGACCTCCGCGGCAACGACCGCCTGCAGCAGGAATTCGACAAGCTGGTCGAAGGCATCAACAACCTGGAGATGGTGGCCCTGAAGCAGGGCGACGGCTTCACCGCGCAGCAGGCCGAACCGGCGCCCATTGACGAGGCCAACGAGGTCACCTTCCCGGTCGATCCCAACATCCGCGCTAAGGCTGAAGCCGAGCTCAAGCAGACCCACTCCGACCTGCCGCTGGTGCGCAATGACGAGGTCGCCCGCTACGTCAGTTACTTCTCCAGCAGCAAGGGACACGCCACCCTGGAGCGCGCCCTGACCCGCTCCGGCCGCTATCGCGACATGATCGAGGGCGTCCTGCGGCAGGAGGGCGTCCCCCAGGACCTGATCTACCTGGCCCAGGCCGAGTCCGGCTTTCACCCCCTGGCGCTTTCCCGCGCCGGCGCCCGCGGCATGTGGCAGTTCATGGCCAGCCGCGCTTCCGCCTACGGCTTGGAGCGCAACTGGTGGGTCGACGAGCGCCAGGATCCGGAAAAGGCCACCCGCGCCGCCGCCCGGCACCTGAAGGATCTCTACAACCAGTTCGGCGACTGGTACCTGGCCATGGCGGCCTATAACTCCGGCCCGGGCACGGTGCAGGCCGCGGTGCAGCGCACCGGCTACGCCGATTTCTGGGAACTCTATCGCCGCGGCGTGCTCCCGCGCGAAACACGCAACTATGTCCCCATCATCCTGGCCGTCACCATCATGGCCAAGAACCCGGCGCAATACGGGCTGGAAAACCTGCAACCCGACCAGCCCCTGCGCACCGACAAAGTCGAGATCAACTACCCGGTGGACCTGCGCCTGGTGGCCGAATGTATCGACACCAGCGTCGCCGGCTTGCAGGAACTCAACCCCAGCCTGCTGCGCATGACCACTCCCAAAGACGGCGCCTTCGAGCTGCTGCTGCCTCCGCGCACGGCCTCCAAGTACGAGCAGGCCGTCGCTGCCATCCCGCGCGACATGCGCGTCTTGTGGCGCTACCATAAAGTAGCGCGGGGCGAGACCCTGGCCGATGTCGCCCGCCAGTACCACACCACGCAGAGCGCTATCGCCCAGGTGAACGACCTCAGCCACGGCGAACTGCTGGCGGAAAGCAAGCTGATCATTCCCATCACCCCCGGCAAGCGCTCCCCGGGCACGGAAGCGTTGGCCTACGCCAAGCGGCCCACCATCTACAAGGTCCGCAAAGGCGATACGGTGCTTTCCGTGGCCGATGATTTCGGCGTCCCGGCGGAGAAAATCCGCAAGTGGAACGGCCTCCGCGGCAACCAGTTGCGCGCCGGCCGCACCCTGCGCATTCACCGCCCCCTGGCCGGCCCGGAGCCCCGCAAGGCCGCGAGCAAATCACGCAAGCCCAAGGCCAGCAGCGGTTTGCGCTCCTCCAGCAAGGCGCGCGCGCTGCGCCATAAGGTCAAGCCCGGCGAAACCCTGTTCAGCATCGCCAGCCGCTACAACACCACCGTCGCCGCCCTGCGCCGCGACAATCACGTCTCCAGCCTCAAAGCCGGCGACGTGCTCCTGATTCGCGCTCCCTGATCCCCTTGTGCATCTTCGCTTCGGCGGCCCCGCATCCATGCAACAGTTGCTTGACACAAAACTCGCCGTGCTATAATCCGCGCGGATTTTGGTCATTATTCATCGGCTCTGCTGTCCTGTTTGTTCGGGCCCCGCGAGCTGATTCGGTGCCATGACGCCGTGCTCGCCAATCAGGAGGAAACATGACGTTTGACGACCAGACCCTTTACGGACGCGACGACGACATGGATGAGTTCGGCGACACCGGAGCGTACGGCGAGAACCTCGAAGAGGATTTCGAAGAAGAAGAAGAGGAAGAGGAAGAGGAACCTGCTGTAATTGAAACCCCCGGTGGCCCGGGTACCGCACCCGGCGGAGTCCCGCAGGGCCCGCCGCCTCCGCCCCGCAAGGCGCCAGCGCGCAAGAAGGCCCCCGCCAGCAAACCCGCCGTAAAGAAGGCTGCCCGCAAGAAAGCGCCGGCAAAAAAGCCGGCCCGCAAAGGCCCCGCCAAGAAGACGGCGGCCAAGAAGGGCGTCGCCAAGAAAGCGGCGAAGAAGGCCGGCAAGAACAAAGGCGGGAAGAAGAAGGGCGGCAAGAAGAAGGGCGGCAAGAAAAAGGGCGGCAAGAAGCGCCACTAGGCCGGATGTCGTTTCCGGCGCCCTCGCCTGACATGCCTATCCGTGCGCATCAAAGCCGCGGCCGCGCCGCGGCTTTTTTCTTCCGCCGTGCCGCGCGCTCACCGTCGCCGGAGCGTCATCCTGAAAAAGCATAGACCCCGACCGCGCCAATCCCACGCGCGGTCAGCATGACACTCATTGCCAGCCGGTTCGGGTAAGGCAGGAAGTTGATCGTGTCATCCTTGAGCGATTGTGTGCCACGCGTGTGTAGCGGCGGAATTTATTCCGCCGTCCGGCGGATTGAAATCCGCCGCTACACAAGGCATGTGGCACACGGTGCCACAGGATGACAACTGCAATGCGGACCAAAGAAGACGACGAATACGGCTACAGCAACTCTGGATTTGCTATAAGCGCTGCCGCGTCGCCGCACCCGCCGACCGCCGGGGTGCCCCACCCAAGCCCGGGTTTGGCTTGGGTGGGAATTCTTCAATGTACTGCACTCCACTCAAGCCTGACGACTTCTGACCATCGGCCGCCAGCTACTTCTTCCCCTGCACCGCTCCCAGGCAGCGCCCATACAGCTCCAGCAGGTGATCGGCGTACTCGGAGGGCTTGGCCGGGGGGCCGCCCTGGAAACCCGCGCCCGGCGTGCCGGTCTTGCCATACCCGGTGGTCAGGGCGATGAACTTCATCAGGTCCAGCGCGATGTCTTCGTTGCGCCGCGATCCCACACTCAGCCCAGGCGCGTCTTCCATGAAACTTCCTCCTTCGCGCACGTACGGGACGTTGAACTCCTCGTCGAATTGCTGTCGAACGCTCATGCTGCCGCTTCCGATTGGCGCTTTCGCCAATGCTTGCGATACCTGTCGGCCACAAACTTGGAAACCGCCGCGCGGGGGATGGTTGCTGGCAGGGCAGAGTTCTTTTCCGCCTCGGCGCATTTTTGGAAAAGCCCGCTCGCCCTGCTCAGGACCTGCTCCAGTGTAAGCGCCGCAACTGACAACTAAGAACTAACAACTAAGGAAGCTCTGATTAACTTCGGTTCCTTGAAGGGGACGGCCTTCAGGCCGTCCGTAAATGCCGCACAACAAGCGCGGCTTTAGCCGCTGAGGGACCGGCGACGTACTTGATCAGAGCTTCCCTAAGAACTGACAACTGACAACTGCTTCCTCACGTCTCAATCGCCACGTGGCACACCCGCCCCACGATGTAATCGGCGAAGCCCTTGCCTTCCTCGATGGCCAGCACGCCCACCGGATAGGCCTGGTTGTGCGGCCGCAGCACCAGGTGCTTGCCCGCCAGCTCGACGTACTTGACGGTGCAGCCGTCCTCGCTGCGCACCGCGTACATGTTCTGCTCGCTCTTGCGGTACGGCGTCAGGGCGTTGTAATGGCGGTCGATGAGCAGCGTCGCCCCGGGCAGCAGCCGCGGGTACATGCTCATGCCGTCGCGCGCGTCCACCTTGACCAGCACGAAGCGGCGCCAGCCGTCGCGCGGGCTGGCCAGCTCCGGCCGCAGCCGGCGCAGGAACTGTTTCTTGAACTTCAGCATGTCGCGCACCTGGTCGCTGGTGATCACCGCCTGGCCGGCGGCGATGCCGCCCTCCACCAGCAGCACGTTCTCGAACTCGTCCTCGCTGGGCGGCAGGATGGTGGCGCGCTTGTTCACCTCCTCGGCGTCCAGCAGGTCCAGCACCGACAGGCGCAGCGCCCCCAGCACCCGGTCCATGGCGTCCAGGCTCAGGGAGCGTTTGCGGTTGAGAAAGTTGGAGATGTGCGCCTGCTGGAAGCCGGTCAGGTCGGCCAGCTTCAGCCCGGTCAGCTCTCCCTCTGCCACCCGCTCCAGCACCAGGCGGCGCAGCCTCTCCTGTAGCGCCCGGAATTTCATGCCGCTCCGTACTATATCACGCAGCTATACACGACGCAAGTCGATTAATCTAAGAGAAATAAATATCTTGACACGACCTTGCCCAAAGCTATATTGTACCGGATACCATATAGCTATCCGAAAAGGAAGTGCGCCATGGCCGAGCCCAGCCGTCCTCTTTCCGTCCTCCTTCCCGATGCGGCACCGCCTCCCGGTCCCCGCCCGGCCGAGGGCCAGGCCGCCGACGAAGCCACTTTTCTCGAGCTGCGCCGCAAGGTGCAGCAGTCCGAGCTGCTCTCCGCCTCCACCGAGCGCCTGCTGTGGCGCATGCGCTTCAACGGACGCCTTTCCGTGGTGGTGCAGAACGGCCGCGTGCTCAAGTCCGGCTACGAAGAAGGATATTTCCGGCGCAAGAACGATTTGCTCACTAGCTGAAGCCGGGCGCCCGGGCCCATCGATCGGGCGCCGGCTTGGTTCAACTAAATAGCCCAAGCAGGTCTACGTAAAAAAAACGAGCCCTGCGCCGCATCGCTGGCGGCTTGTCCGCGGCTTGTGGCGTGGGGCTTTTTCGTTCTCCCAGGAGGAACCCATGAACTCCGCACCGGCACTCATCTATTTCGAGCTGAAATACTGCGAGCGCTGTGGCGCCCTGTGGTTGCGCCCGCGCGCCGCCGCCGCCGTGTATTGCGTTCCCTGCGCCCGCCAGATGGCCGAAACCGCCCGCGGCGCACGGGCGCCCTCGCCGCCGCTGCGCGCCGCTGCCACGGCCGCGTTGCTTGTGGCCGCCTTGCCGCCGTGGATCGCTTCCCTCGGGGGGTGCCTGGCATGACCGCCGCCGAGCTTCCACTGCCCCCGCCGCGCCTGCCCGACCCGGAGCTGTCGCTGTACCGCGACAACTGCCTGGCGCTGTTGCACCGCTACTTCACTATGTCGGTCGAGGTCGGCCGGCTGCCCGCGCTGCTGGGGCGCGAGGTCTTCCGTACCCGCGCCCGCAGCTACCGCCTCACCTCGTTCGAAGACATCGTCATCTTCGTCCACGACGTCGAGCGCTGCCTGGCCCGCCTGGACCGCTTCGACCACGAGCTCATCGTCCGCCTCGTCTTCCAGGAGTACACCCAGGAAGAGGCGGCGGCGCTGCTGAAATGTACCCGCCAGACCGTTGGTTCTCGGTATCCGGACGCGCTCGATTCATTGACCGAGATCTTCCTTGAGATCGGCCTGTTGCGGCTGCATACTCGCCGCCACCGGCGCCGCGCGCAGACCGCGCCGCAACCGGGCGTTGACATCTCCTGCTGTGCCGATCCCGCCAGGCCGCTGCCGCACCGCGCGCCTGTCGCTTCCCCTGCCGGCTCTGCCTTTTCGGCCGGCGAAAAACTTGTCAAGCCCCCCGCAACCCCGGTTTTCGCGCTAAGCATATGAGTCCCTAGCAAAAATAAATTTCGCTCGCGTTTTACATTTACCCCCTCGAATTTGTTATGCTGGATTTAGAGAGTAAGAAAAAAGATTTTTTAAGGCGCGTCAGCCATCTGTCGCGCCTTATCCATTTATGGCCCGAAAAAAATCGCCCTCGCAACGCGCCCGTGCGGCGCCAGTCTCCACCCGGCCCGCGTCCGAGGCCGCTGCCGCGCCGCCTGACGCCCTCAGCGCCATTCGCGGCGCCGAGCTCGACATTGTCAACGCCGTCATCCTGAAAGCCCGGCAAGGCAGCTACGTCCATGCCAAGTTTCTCTTCGACTACGCCGGCATGAGCCGCGCCGACGGTTCGCTGCCGTCGGAGCCCTCGCTGGCCCAGGTGCTGTTGCAGCGCCTCGGCTTGGATCCGGAGATGGCGCCCGAACCGCCCGGTGACGTTGGTAACGTTGGCGAAATTTTAGTCAACGGCGAAGCCCGCGGGTGAATCTATACTGACGTTATGCCTTCGCCGGCCTGGCCGGCGAACCGGACCCACGAATCATGGATATGACCTGGATTACCGACCGCATCGCGGTCGGAGGCGGCATCTGGACTGCGGACAAAATGACTGAAGTGGCCCGCCGCGGCGTCACCCACATCATTGACATGCAGGTGGAGTTCGACGACACGCCCCTGGCCCAGCCGCATGGCATCCAGGTGCTGTGGAATCCCACCGACGACGATTTCCAGCCCAAGCCGCCGCAGGTCTTCCAGCGCGGCGTGGACTTCGCCCTGGACGCCCTGGACGGCGGCAATGGCAACAAGCTCTACATCCATTGCGCCGCCGGCGTGCACCGCGCCCCCATGATGACGCTGGCCCTGATGCGCATCCTGGGCTACGGCCTCGACCACGCCATGGAGCTGATCGGCAACCGCCGCCCGGTGGTGGACTTCGCCGATGTCTACGTGAAAAGCGTCGAGCACTTCGTCCGCAGCTACGAATCCGCTGCCGCCCCGCGCTGAACCGCAGCTAAGAAAACTCTGATCAACTGCGGTTGTTTGAAGGGGACGGCCTTCAGGCCGTCCGTAAATGCCGCAAAATGAGCGCGGCTTTAGCCGCCGAGGGACTGCCAACCTGCTTGGTCAGGGCTTTCCCAGGCTCTCTTTTTGTTTTGGGCTTTGGCCTCCGTGCGTGATAAGTATGGCAGTCGAAGCCCTTGGCTGTTGTGCCGCATTCTGATGAAACCGGCTGTCCCCGACAACGCTTCACCTGCCGCGAATTGACTGCGATAACGAATATGACTGTGACTGCGCGCCGCCTCGGGCGGCTTTTTTGTTGCCTTGCCCTTGGTCTGTCCGCCGCCTTCAGCTTTGCCGCTGATCCGGCCAAGACCATCATCGCCGACACCATTTACCGCGCCGACGGCACGCCCGCCTCCGGCACCCTGCTGCTTTCCTGGTCTGCCTTCATCACCGCGGAAGGCAAACCGGTGGCCGCCGGCTCCATGAACGTGAAGATCGGCCCCAGCGGCGCCATCAACCTGCCCCTGCTGCCCACCCAGGGCGCCACGCCCGCCGGCAGCTACTACAAGGTGGTCATGAAGCTGGACGACGGCGCCAGTTCGACTGAGTACTGGTCGGTGCCCACGCTGTCGCCCACCACCATCGCGGCCATCCGCTCCTCGGTGGTGCCCGCCTCGGTGGCCCTGCAGGTGGTATCGCGCGAATACGTCGATGCCGCCGACGCTTTCGGGGTGCACAAGAGCGGCGATGAGACCATCGCCGGGGTGAAGACCTTCGCTGCCTCACCGCTGGTGCCCGAGCCCGCCCTGGCCGGCGCCGCCGCCAACAAGGGCTATGTGGACACCGCGGTGGCCGGCAGCAGTGCCAACATTCTCGACCTCAACAAGGGCGGCACCGGCAACGCTATCTGGAGCGCGGCGCGCTGCGTTCGCGTAGCCAGCGACGGCAGCATGCTGGAGTCTTCGGCAGGCGACTGCGGCGCCGACCTGGCCGGCAAGCCGGTCAACGCTGCATCCCCGGCCGCGGGCCAGCAACTGACGTTCGATGGGACGAGCTGGTCGGCGCAAGACAAGCCGCTATTCGACGTGCGCGACTATGGCGCCAAGGGTGACGGCACAACCGACGACACGGCAGCCATTCAGGCGGCCCTAGATGCCGCTTATCACTGTACTAACTGCAACGGTGGTGGCGGCCGCGTGGTGTTTCCGCCCGGAAAATACAAGGTTACTTCGCCACTCGTGTTTGGCAATGCCAGCTCGACGTTGAACGGCGCCGTTATCGGTGGTGAATCGTCGGGCAAAGCGGCGGAGATACACTATGCCGGTGCTACATCTGGCGCGGCATTGCAGATCATCAATTGCCAATGGTGTCGGGCCGAGAACCTCAACATCTACGACGACAACATAAACGATGACCGCACCCTGAACTCGCAGATCGGCCTCTGGTGGGATGTGAGCAATACCGGGGCTGGCGCACATAACCACACGGAGAGCATCGTGGTGTCCGGATTTGTGGATGGCGTTCGCATAGGTCACAACACGGTTAGTGACGTAAACGGCTTCCCGGCGAACAGCTTCACCAATCTGACCGTGATGGGCGCGCATTTCGCGGTGCACATCATCGGCGCGAATACCGACGGGGAGTTTTTCTACAACTACTCTGGCAACGTGAACGATCACGAGTTCCGCTGCGAGAGCTGCCGCAACCTGAAAGTTGATGGCATCGAGGTCAGCAACAACAGCGGCACCACGGTGCAGCAGGAAGCCCACCTGATGATCTGGGCCGACGGCGGCAACATCGGCGGCGGCGGCTACACGTTCTCGAACGCGCGCATCGAGCTGGGATCGATGTTCGCCTGGTTCGGGGAGCAAGAGGGGTCCAACGACCGGAAGCGCCCCCAGTTAGTCCTTGACAATATCACCAACAGCAGTTCTCGCACCTATGCCGCCATCAGCGCGCCGGGCACCGTTACCGCCACACCATCCAGCAGCGGCGGAAGTCTGACTGACGGCACTTACTATTTCAAGGTGACCGCGCTGGATGGGGCGCTGGGCGAAACTTTGCCCGCAACCGAATCCAGCGCTACGGTTTCTGGCGGCGACGGGCATGGGATCGTGACATTGACATGGGCGGCGGTGACACGAGCCGCGTACTACCGGGTGTACTGGAGCAAGGATTCGGCGGGCGGCGAGAACCGCTGGAGGTATGTTTGGGCCAGCGCCAGTCCCGGTTTTACTTTGACCGCCCTGTCAAACGTCAGTGAAGCTGCCGGCGTTCCGCCCACGACCGCAACTCAAGGCAGCCGGTCGTGCATGGTTCACTGGGGGCAGGATGGGACGTTGACCATTCGTGATTCAACCTTTGTCAACCCTGGCTCCTTCGTAGAGGCGGCGGTCCCGAATAACACTGCGACCACGGTACGCCTTGAAAGTAATCTGATCAACAATTCCAATCCGGACGCTGTGGGCTCAACGCTGAGTCTTTATTCGAATAATCCGGTTGGTCAGGCTGAGGATGGCGGGTTGATCTACATCAGCAACGGCAACATTGCGACATACAGCGATGCGACCTTCCGCAGCCTCTACCGCAACCGCATAGTTAAGTACACCCAGAAAGACGCCGTAAACGGCACAGAAACGCTGTTGGCCGATTTCAGCACCGGCACGATTCCAACTCTGCTAAGCAACATGGCGTCCATCTCGTCACTCACGCTGGGACCCACCGCCCTGTCTTCCATCGCAGGTGCTCCTTTGCTCTGGTACAAGCCGGAAAGCCTGACCAGTGCGACGGCCTGGCCTGATTCCGGCACTGGCGGTCATAACCTGTCAGTCACCAGCGGCACGCCTGCACTGGCCCCCAATGCCGTCAATAACTTCTCTGCGATTGATTTCACCAATGGCGGGGCCGGCTCAATCATGTCCGCGAGCGGGTTCACGATCCCACAGCCCTACACCATGTGCGGCGTCTTCGCCAAGCACAATGCCAGCGACAGCAGGATGGTGATTGCTAGTTCCGCCACGAATCACGTTTCATGGGGGTATATCAACAATGGCTCGCCTAACATGTTGGGCGTGGCGACCACGTCGCCGGAAATATCTATCACCCAGACCGCCGACACGAACTTCCACGTCTTCTGTGCCTCTACCGCCAGCGGCGTGACTACGCTGTTCTATCGCGGTGGATCGGCGGCTGGTTCGACAGGATCCACCTCGGCGGCAGGCTTCGCTCTTGCCGGTGACCCGAGCGCCAGCGGCTACAATTTTCTTGGCATGATTGCCGAGGCGGCGGTGTGGCCAGTGGCCCTCAGTCGCACCGAAATGGCGGCGGTTATTGACTCACTTCAGTTCAAATATGCGCTAGACGGCACGCCTTCCTGGTGGAATCCGACCATGCCGGGGGCGCTCTACGCAGGGCTGAACGCCGATGAGCTGGACGGCAAGCATCGCAGTGACTTTCTGCCTTCCACCACGATTCTGCCGGCCAGCGAAGCGGGGGCCTCACATCAATGGATCAACGCGTATAACGCAACTACCGGCGCATTCACTACGTCGCAACCCGCCAAGGCCGATTTGTCCGACGCCGGCGCCGTGGCGGGAGTGGGAAACTGCCCGGCCAATCAGTATGAAACCGGCGACGCCACCGGCGGCCCCACCTGCGCCCAGGTGGCATATTCCCAGGTGAGCGGCGCCCCAACTGCGCCGCGCATGGTGTGGGATTCAACGGCGCAGAACAACCTGGGGCAGGCGGCGGGCGCGGTCTATGGTTATCTGACCTTGGACAGCGCCATTACCATCACCCGCATTGATGTTACTAACGAGGTGGGTAGCACCGGCAACCTGACTGGATGTACGATCCAGCCGGTGGTCCGCGTGACCACTACCGCAGCGGATTTCAATTTGGATGTCACCCTGACCAACTCTCCCGCGACTCCTAATTACTGGACCGCCACGCAATCGCAGGCGGTGGCCGCAGGCAAGATTTTGGTCGCCAAGATTCTGACGGTGGGCACGACCTGTAGCAACGTCGGTTACGCCCACATTACCGTGACCTATAGCATGCAGTAAGGACTCAGCGGCGAGTTTGTCAAATCCATGCCTGTCTTCCGGGACTGCTCTGATGATCTGTGCCTGCTGCGCACGCTGGGACTTCATCTCGACCGGCGTCTGCCCGGATTGCGCGGCAACCTGCGCGACCTGCTCGTCCGCAATTGTCTATGGGTGCGCGACAAGCATGGCCGGCTCATACGCCTGCGCCCCAACCGCGCCCAGGCCGAGTTCGCGGCCCGCGCCACCGGCCGTGACATCGTGCTCAAAGCGCGCCAGCTCGGCATCACTACCTGGATCGCGGCCCGCTTCTTCCTCTCCACCATCACCCGGCCGGGTACCGTGACCGTGCAGGTGGCGCACGATCAGCGCGCCGCCGAAGAAATCTTTCGCATCGTGCGCCGCTTTTTGCACCACCTGCCGCGCTGCTTGCGGCTGCGGGTCCTGGCGCCTTCGCGCGACAACGTCGGCCAGCTCGTCTTCCCGCTGCTCGACAGCGAGTATCGCGTGGAAAGCGCCGCCGACCCCAACGCCGGCCGCGGGCTCACCATCCATCACCTTCACTGTTCGGAGGTGGCCCGCTGGCCGCGCGATGCCGCCGCTACCCTGGCGTCGCTGCGCGCCGCCGTCCCGCCGGATGGCGAAATCGTCCTGGAATCGACGCCCAACGGCGCCGGCGGCTGCTTCTACGACGAGTGGCAGCGCGCTGATTCCACCGGCTACGCGCGCCATTTCTTCCCTTGGTGGTACGCGCCGGAGTACGCGGTCGATGGTCGGCGCCCGACCGCCGACGGCTCTCGCGGCCACCGAAGTTCAACATTTTTTTCTCCGCCGGAGTCAGCCTCAGCCCCGCACGGGGCGAATGAAAATAGCCCAGCACTTCAGTGCTGGGAATCGGAGGTTATCGGGACCCAAGTCCCGGAGGGACGGCTGAATGCGGTTGCGAACGTCGAATGCCAACCGCTGACCGCCGACGAATTGACCCAAGAAGAACTGTCGCTGGTCGAGAAACACGGCCTCTCACTGCCGCAGATCGCCTTCCGCCGCCACATGCGCGCCAGCTTTCGCGGCCTGGCCCGCCAGGAGTTCGCCGAAGACCCGAACTCCTGCTTCCTTGCCTCGGGCGAGTGCGTCTTTGACATGGAGGTGTTGAACCGCCGCCTGGCGGAAATTCGCGACTCGGGACTCGGGACCCGGGACTCTTTTGTCGAGTCCCGCCACAACGGCCGCCTGCTCCTCTGGTGGCCGTCGCGCCCCGGCGCCGACTACATCATCGGCGTAGATCCGGCCGGCGGCGGATGCGAGGGCGACAACTCTTGCGCCCAGGTCATCGAGCGCGTCTCCGGCCTGCAATGCGCCGAGCTGCACGGGCACATTCCGCCGCAGGAGCTGGCCGCGCGCCTGGCCGAACTGGGCCGCGAGTATAACAACGCGCTCATCGCCGTGGAACGCAACAACCACGGCCATGGCGTGATCGCCTATCTGGCCGCTTACGAGAAATATCCGCGGCTCTACGAGCAGAACCGCCAGGCCGGCTGGCTGACCACCGCGGTCAGCCGCCCGCGCATGATCGAGCAGCTCGCCGCCCTGCTGGCGCGCCAGCCCGGCCTGTTCGCCAGCCCGCGGTTGCTGACCGAGTGCCGCACCTTTGTCCGCCAGCCCGACGGCGCCGCCGCCGCTACCGCCGGCGCCCACGATGATTGCGTCCTCGCCATGGCCATCGCCCAGGCCGTGCGCCTGGAACTGGCCGGCGGACACCGCCCCGCGCCGGAACTCGATTTCGCCAGCCTGGCAAGGTAGTCCCGAGTCCCGAGTCGCGAGTCCCGGGTTCAACGGGAAAAGTCCCGGCTCGCGAGGAGCACGGCCCGGCATCGACTCCCGAGCAGATACCTCGGGACTCGCGACTCGGGACTCGCGACTCGGGACTGTTCCCCATCACGGAAATACAGGGGCTCCCCGGTGTAGAATTCCCCGCTCCCTATGGCCCTGTTCGCGGTACAACATGTGCGGAGAATGCGAGGCGGCGCCCAGGCGCATCTGCTGCGCGCCAGCGACGGGAACTTCTACGTGGTGAAGTTCCAGAACAACCCGCAGCATCCGCGCGTGCTGGCCAACGACCTGATGGGCAGCCGCCTGGCCGAACGCGTCGGGCTGCCGGTGGCCCAGACCGAGGTCATCGAGGTGGAGCCCTGGCTGATCGAGCACACGCCGGAGCTGACCATCCAACTGGCGGGACGCACCATCGCCTGCCAGCCCGGGCTGCAGTTCGGCTCGCGCTTCGTCGTGGACCCGGCGGAAGGCCAGGTGTTCGACTATCTGCCGGAGTCGGCGCTGGCGCAGGTGAAGAACCTGAATGCCTTCGCCGGCATGCTGGCGCTGGACAAGTGGACCTGCAACGCCAACGGCCGGCAGGCGGCCTTCTGGCGCCGTACGCGCGAACGCAAGTACCGCGCCGCCTTCATCGACCAGGGCTACTGTTTCAACGCCGGCGAGTGGTCGTTTCCCGACTCGCCCCTGCGCGGCATTTACCTGCGCAACGAGGTCTATGAGTGGGTGCGCGGCTGGGAATCGTTCGAGCCCTGGCTCTCGCGCCTGGAGGCGCTGGATCCGCCGCAGATCTGGGCTTGCGCCGAATGTGTCCCGCCGGAGTGGTACGGCGCTGACGTGGACGGACTGGAGAAGCTGGTACAGACGCTGGTGAAGCGCCGCGGGCGCATCCGCGCCCTGATTGGCGATTTCCGCCGCTCCACCCGCATGCCGTTCCCGCAGTGGACGGCCGGGATGGTGGTGGGGCATGCATGACGAGCGCACCACGGAGACACGGAGGCACGGAGCGGAAGAAGTCGGTTTGTCCGTGTCTCCGTGCCTCCGTGGTGAACTGAGTTCGTGATGGAACACGACCTGAAACAATGCGAATTCAGCTTGATCCGCTACGCCCCCGATGCGGTCAGGGAAGAATTCGTCAACCTCGGCGTGCTGCTCTGGGACGCCGCCGGGGCGCACCTCCGTTTCACGCGCGACTGGCGCCGCGTGCGCTGCCTGGATCCCGCGGCCGACATCGAGATGCTGCAAGCGCTCGAAGCCGACCTCCGCCAGCAGCTCACGCGCGGCGCGCTCGACCCCGCCACCCTGCTGGCCAAATTGCAGGATTACTGTTCGAATTCGATCCAGCTCACCGCGCCTAAGGGCTGCCTGGCGCAGGACCCTCAGCGCGAGCTTGATTCGCTGGCCCGAATGTACCTGGAACGCCGCCTGGGGCGCGGCTCTCCGGCCCGCGAAGGCCGCGGGCTGATTCTCGGGAAAATGAAAGACGCCTTCCAGCAGGCCGGCGTCTGGAAGCTGATGAAGAAGAAGATCGCCGCTTCCGACTACACCCACAAAGGCGATCCGCTGAAGATTGATTGCGGCTACCGTCCCAACGGGGTGGTCCGCATGTTCCACGCCGTCCCGCTCGCCGCCGACGTGGACGCGGCCAAGGTGCTGGCGTTCACTTATCCCGACATTCGCCAGGGCATCGCGCGCCTGGAAAAGGCAGCGTCCGAGCTGACCGCCGTGGTCGAGCCCGATCTGGACCGCGCGGACGAAGCCATCCTGTTCGCCCTGGCCACGCTGGAGCGCAGCCAGATTGCCGTGGCGACCACGTCGGAATTACCGATGATCGCTGACCGAGCACGTCTGGAATTGCTCGTGTGACTGCCTGAACAGAACGGGTCTGACCCGCTGGGGCGTGTGGTCTGTGTCGAGAGGGCGCACGAGAACGAAGCAGACCAGCCGCCGCTGGGATCGTTTAGCCTTACCGTTCCTCCACGAACTTCCGCGGTCGCCCAACGTACTGGAACCAATGCCCCATTTGAGACTGGCGCAGTTCCAGTGAGACTGGGTAGAATGTCGGCTCCTCATGCAAGCAGGTGATTCATGGACTTAGAAGCGAGAAGGACACGCTGCAAGGCCGTGGAAGAATACCGAAAGCGTCCGTTGATCGTATATGCAACCAGCACTCGCCCGAATGTCGGTGGCGCAATGGCAGCAGACACAATCCGGGAGTTCATCGATCAAATCGAGGCGATACCCGCGGACACCAAAGCGGTTGATGTATTAATCCATAGTACGGGCGGTGACCCACTCTCGGCGTGGAAGATCATGTCTCTTCTCCGAGAGCGGTTCGAGAAGGTCGGCGTTTTGGTGCCGTTCATGGCGTTCAGCGCGGCGACGCTTTTCGCACTCGGCGCTGACGAGATTGTCATGCACCCGTATGCGTCTCTAGGGCCGATTGATCCCCAGATATTCATGAAGCAAGCCGACGGCAGCATTAGGCATTTCGCCTACGAGGATGTCGCAGCGTTTCTTCGGTTTCTGGGCACCGAGGTGAAGATCACGGAGCAAGCACACATCTCCACCGTCATCGAGAAGCTCTTTTCGGTCGTGGACCCAGTAAATGTGGGTGGGGCAAAGCGGGCAAGCGAGCTTTCGTCGTCTGTGGGGGAGCGGCTGCTGTTGACGCACATGACGGGGGAAGATAAGGGCAAGGCCAAAATCATCGCGGAGAACCTTAACAAAAGCTTCTTTGCCCATGGAGATGCTGTCTCTCGAAAACGGGCGAAGGAGCTGCATCTGAAGATCGCAAAAGAAGATGTTAAGTTAGAGAAACTGATTTGGGATGTGTACCTGGGACTAGAAAGTTACATGCAGCTCCGCGATCCTTTTATTGCGGTTCAGGTATTCCTTGCCGATCCGGCTGGGGCCGCCCAACTCCAACCGCTCGGGCCAGTGAACCTTCCGGCGAATACGCCAGCACAGTATGCCCAGAACGCATGGACCGCCGTGCTGAATCAGGCTATACAGAACGCACAACAGGGCGCAGTGGAGGTACCGTACTCGGTCGTGAATGCCGTAGTTGAGAGTACGCGCGTTGCGTCAGAGTTCCGCAGCACAGGCAAAATGACCGTCGCGCGGCAGCCGAGTGGCGAATTAAAGGTATCCGCAGTGGACACCGACAGCCGCTGGAAGCCTGTAGTACCTCAGCCGTCGGCTACCGCTCCTGCTACCGGGCCTCAGCCAACGGCTCCCGCGCCGGGCGGACAGGCACCAAATCCCTAGTACCGTCTGCTGCAATACCCCAATAGATGGGGGTTGCAGCGGGACGTGCAATGCGGTCTACAATTAGCTTAGCAGGAGGCTACGTGGCACATCCGCTGCATGTAAACGAGTCCGTCGCGGGGGTAGCAGTGGCGACCGACAGAAAGATAGCTCCGACCGATTTCGCATTTGATGTTTTCGGCAAGACCCCGTTTGAGCACGAACTTACGGCGGAGCCTGCCGACAAGTGCGCCGCCGCCAGCCGACCATTGAAGACTTTGGGGACTTGGGAGCGAACTACAGATAACGTTGTCGTCATCGTGCCAGCAACTCCCATCTGGATGCTAGGTCCAACAAACCAGTAGACGTACACCGCTCATCAGCACTGGGAAAACTGTGTCACTGCGTGACTCAGGCGCTACGCGTCTGTTTCCGCCGTTTCCAGTCCTGACGATCAACACCAACCGGCTGACCCCCCGCGGCAAAAACTATGAACATTCGAGACACGCTTCGCGGCGCCCTGCGCCGACTCACGGGAGCACGCGCGCCCAAACCGCGGCGCACGCAACCGCTGCCCTCGATCCTGAACGGCTACGCGCGCCGCGACCCGCTGCCCAAGCCCACCCCGGCCAACCTGCGCCGCTTCGCCGAGACCCCGGTGGCGCGCAAGGCCATCAACACCATCAAGGACCGCATCGCCGGCATGCGCTGGCGCATTCAGCCGCGCCAGGGCCGCGCCGTCGAGGAGCTGGAACTGGGCGCCGAGCGCATCACGGCCCTCAACGCCAGTTTCGACGCGCCCAACCCCGACGATAGCTTCCGCTCCTTCGCCGAGCAGGTGCTGGAGGACGTGATCGTCGGCGGCTTCGGCGCCATCGAGCTCGCCGCCACCGGCGACCTCTCGCGCCCGCTGCTGCTGTGGCCGGTGGACGGCGCCACCATCCGCATGAAGCCCGACTGGGACGGCCAGCCCGCATCCGTGCGCTACGTGCAGGTCACGGGGCGCTTCGTGCCCGGCGGCCGCATCGTGCTCAACGACGACGAACTCTGTTATATCCGGCTGAACCCGCGCACGCACACGCCCTTCGGCCTGGGGCGGCTGGAGGTGGCGTTCGAAACCATCAACGAGTTCCTGGGCGCGCACCGCTACGCCGCGCGCCTCGCCTCCAACTCGGTGGTGCAGTATGCGCTCTGGCTGCAGGACCTGGGCCCGGCGCAGCACGAGCGCCTGATCCGCTGGTGGCAGGACGAAATCGAAGGAACAGGTCGTGTCCCGATATTGTCGGTCGAGTCCAAACCCGAGGTGCTGCGCTTCGGCCAGGGCACCGACGGCGACCTGCGCCTGGCCTGGCAGGAGTTTCTGCTGCGCGTTATCGCCGACGCCTTCGACCTGCCGCCGCTGTTCCTCGGCCTGGAGCACGACGTCAACCGCTCGACCGCCGCCGAACTCAGCGACCTGGCCTTCCGCCAGGCCATCGTGCCCACGGCGCGCCTCTTCGCCGAGCACCTTACGCGCGACGCCATCGCCAAGAAGCTCGGCTGGGACGATCTGGAATTCGTCTTCACCGACGTGGATGCCAAGAACGAGCGCGACGAGGCCGAGATCCAGGAAATCCTGCTCCGCTCCGGCGTGCTGACGGTGAACGAAGTGCGGCGGATGCGAGGATTACCGCCGCTGTAGCTCGCTCTCAGCTCTCAGTTGTGTCATTCCGAGCGCAGCGAGGAATCTGCTGTAGATCACGGGACGATGTTGGCGACATCGCTGTTTTCAATGTCGCCTTCGGGAAGCTTCTTTCCTCGATGCTGAACCTTCCAGGCGATCGCCCATATCGCGGCCGCAGAGATGATCCAGATGAAAGCAAAGAACTGAAGCAGGTACCAGAAATAACCAACAGCTTGGACGAAATCGAGCCGAAGGTAGATTGCGCTGAAGACGTAGAACGCCACCGTGAGCAGCACAATTGACCACCACACTGCATGCGCCCAACGCGGTAGCGACTCGCGCCTCATAAACGCTCGTAAACGCAAAGGGCGGCCGTTTCCAGCCGCCCCGAAACTGTGTACTGGACACAGCCTGACAAGCACCTAAAGCGTAGGACGAGCCAACACGAAAGTCAAGCGCTGACGGGAACGTGCGGAGGGCGCCGGAGTCGAACCGGGAAGCTGCGAGGCTCCCGCCAGCTTGTCAGGCTGCGTCCAGTACCGACTGGAACCACCCTCCGAGACACAACCTGACCGCCCACAACGTATTCGCCGCAGACGATTCGCAGCAAGGACTTGGCGCGCAAAATTACGCCCGCTTTCCCGAATTGAAACGAGCCCATGAACATCGAACTGCAATCCATGGCAATCGAGCTGCCGCCGGTGGCGGCGCACCCCAACCGCGCGCCGTTCCGCGGCGTGCTCACCCTGCTGGACGTCGCCAGCGACCGCGCGCCCGCCGGCGCCCGCGGGCACCGCGTGCTGCTCACCCGCGCCGCCGCCGAGCGGGCGCTGCCCTCGCTGCTCGGCATGGCGCTCGACTACACACCCTCGCTCGACCGCCACGACGCCCGCCGCAAGGTGGGCATCATTACCGAGGCCAACGTCGTGGACGGAAAAACAGGCCGCGGATTAACGCTGATGAACGCGGATAGGAACAAAAATAATCAGCGTTCATCCGCGTTAATCAGCGGCGGATTCTTGGCCGCCAGAATCGAAGTTGCCGGCTACCTTTACGCCCGCGATTTCCCCGAGGTCATGCGCGAGCTGCGCGCGCAGATCCCGGCCGCGGGCGGCCGGGCTACATCACCGCTCGGCATGTCCTACGAAATCACCGACGCCCGCGTGGAGGACGTGCGCGCCGCCGTCTGGGTGCTGACCGACTGCACCTTCACCGGCGCCGCCGTCCTGCGCCGCGACAAGGCAGCCTACACACAGACCTGGATCGAACTCATCGGGTAATCGGGCCATCGGGTGATCTGGTGATCGGGTGATCGGAAGAAGGGTCCAGACCGCCTCAGATCACCCGATCACCCGATCACCAGATCACCCGATCCCACAAGGAGCCACATGGACGACCAACTCATCACCCAACTCACCGCCTCCGCGCAGCAACTTGCGGCCGCGGCCGAAGCCCTGGAGAACCTGGTCAGCCGCTTCGACGCGCAGCACCAGGAGCTCAGCGCCAAGGTGGAGCGCATCGTGGCCGCCGTCGAGGAGACGCACACCTGCGCGGCCGCTAACCCCGAACTGCAAACCCGCGTCGCCGAACTGGAGCGCGCCAATGCCGAGCTGAAGGCGCAGGCCGCGCGCCTGTCGCGCAAGACCCTGCCCCCGCTGGTCACCGCGCTGCTGGCCAAGAACGCCTGCGACGACAGCCTCGATCCCGCCGCCCTCGACAAGGCCCTGTCCACTCTCTCGGTCGAGCAGCGCATCGCCGTCAAGGCCGAAATGGCGCGGGCGGGAATGATCGAGTAATCCCGTCGATGGTCGTTGGTCGATGGTCGATGGCCACAGCGACCCGGCCACCCATCGACCATCGACTATCGACCATCGACTTCAGGATCCCAACCTTTCACTCACTGGAGAAAAAATGAACGCACAATTCCTCGACCTGCACGCGGCGGCCGACTTCCTCGGACCCGGCGCGGTGGAGGTCAACCGCTACCAGAGCGAGATCACCGACCTGGTGCGCCGGCGCGGGGTGTTCGGCCAGCGCATCAAGCAGGTGCCCGCCACCGGGCATCCCTCGCGCTTCTTCGAGCAGACCGGCATCGTGGCCCCGGCCGCGGCCGACGCCTTCGTCGATCCGCGCAGCATCGTCGCCACCGTGGGCTCGCCCACCCGCGCCGAGCGCAGCCTGCCGCTGAAGGCCCTGGTCTCGCAGATCAACTACAACCTGTTCGACATGGAAGTCGGACAACAGCAATCGCAGTTCGCCTTCCTGCAGGCCAAGGACCTGGCCGACGCCGTGGACGGCCTGATGCGCACCCACGACGTGGCCCTGTGGAACGGCAACGACACCTCGCTGTCGGCGCCCACCACGCACCAGTACTACGGCGCCTGCGGCCAGATCGCCGCCGGCGGCAATGTCGCCACCATCCACGCCGCCGACTCCATCGTGGACGAGATCAAGGCCGTGATCGCGCAGATGGCGGCCAACTCCAGCTACGAGGTGCGCCCCACGGCCATCTACAGCAACCCCGTGCTGCTGGACCTGATCGACCGCGAAATGAAGGCGCAGCACAACGTCGTGCTCTCCACCGTGGAGATCACCGGCGGGCTGCGGGTGAAGGCGCTGTCCACGCAGGCGGGCGAGCTGCCGCTCATCCCCGAGTGGTCGCTGGGCTACACCGGCACCCCGGGCTCCGGCTCGGCCGTGCTGCCGGCCTACATCATCAGCGAGGACATGATCGAGTACCACTGGCTCACCGATCCCAACCCGCGCGTCTTTCAGCTCGGGCTCACCGGATCGCTGGCGCAGCAGATGGTGGTCGTGAAGTTCGGCGCCATCGTGGTCAAAGGCGCCAGCTATGCCCACTACAAGGTCAACGTGGAGAGATAGCACTCGGCCATCAGCCATCAGCCGATCGGATGATCGGGTGATCT
>Ga0315268_10000640_pt1 | contig 40622 bp, 43 predicted proteins | sample C1_top_MG_FD_204535 | JGI IMG/M metagenome (GOLD analysis project Ga0315268, IMG submission 204535) | Sediment microbial communities from Yellowstone Lake, YNP, Wyoming, USA - C1_top | ecosystem: Environmental > Aquatic > Freshwater > Lake > Sediment | place: USA: Wyoming | collected 2017-08-01
GCGGTTGGGTGGTCATTCTAGGTGGGCCGCGGCTCCTGAGTTTCCTCTGCTGCTTCTTCTTCAAGTTCGAAACCGAACTTCCTCAGCAAATCGCGAGTTTCGTTCTTTGTCAGATATTGGACGCCCGTGTCCGCTGTACTTACGTCCGGAAATCGTGTGTTCACGGAGAAGACCTACAACCTTGCCGTAATTCTACTACCCGCAAGCACTTGGCGCATCACTGATGATCTTCGTAGGACTCTCCGCAGTCCATTGTTCAAAACTGCTTCTTGATATCACAGTATACTGGAAGAGAACACCTGCGTCGCTGAGGACGCGGTTTGGGCGGCAGCTAGTTCTCACTCTGGGTTATTTCTTTCTCTTCCTCTTGACATCCTCTATGGCCGTAACGTTCAGCGCCTTGTCCGTCCTCCCGATTTTCGGCTACGCTATCCCCTCGATAATTAGCACGCTGAACTACTGGGCCGACGCGATATTCGCAGTCTGCCTTGCGGCGCTGCTCCTCGTTCGACTGACGGCTTACTTCGGAAAAGACGGTCTTTGGACTCGCTTAGAACAGACGATCGTAGGATCTATGCTAACCGGTGTTGCCCTGTTCGCGCTGACTGCCCTTCTCATCGCCCTTCAGATCTTTCCAGTGCCAGAAGCGCCCACGAGTCTCTCTGATGAATGGGGATACCGACTTAGCTCTCTCACGTCGACCACATTGAAATTCGCCGTCATCGGAACACTAATCGAGTTCGTTACACTTGCAGCAATATTGGAAATCAAAAGAAGAATGTGACCACCGTCACACATTGCCCGTTAAACTACGAAACGCCCAAAACACGACGAAAAACAACGTATTAGCCTAGCTGAGCTACGGGCCCATTCATGGACAGGTTGTTGAATCAGCCTGCCTACCCTCAAAAAGCTTCTCGACTCGCCCCGTCAAGTTTCAGGATCATACAAGTTTCCGTGACATACGCCTCCTGAGATTATTCCAAACGCGAACGTCGCACTAGGAAACTCACGATTCTTCACCGCGGAAATCCTCCGAACCGGACTTTCCGAAGGACTAGCATGGGTGGGGCGGCATGATTTCTCTGGTGCGCTTGCCGCAGGGTAACATGTTGTATGTAGGAAGTTACATACAGGCCCCTTCTCCCGCTCCAATAAACTGGAGTTGGATTTCGCCACATCGCAGAGCAACAACCTGTGTGTGTAGGAACCTACGCACACCCTCCTTCTCGCCCTCCAAGAAATTGGAGGCATATGTCATGTGTGGCTGGTGATTTTGGCCCCATATCTTCTAAGACGATTTGTCAGGTAATGTGACGCTCCAGAGAGAGTTCTTCCCGCTGTATTTGGCTCTGATGCTGACATTGAGAAATGGAGTTCGATATGGGGGCGTCCGCTCGCTTCAATTCCTCTGGGATGTGACTTGATGTATACCCCCGGCCACCTCCGCATCGCCCGATCTATCATCGGCGCGAGGACTGATTCCATAACGCCATGCACGCTTAACCATGTCTCGGCGAATACTGCTCCACGCGAAATGGCCCGCACAGCAGTGGAGACAGATTCACGGAAAATCGCCTTTGCCTCCTTCGGTACGCCTGGCAAACAGAAAATCTGCGTCTCACCACTTATCAAGCTGACAGCAGGGGCGGTACCGACCGGGTTACGCACGGGGATGCCGCGGATGGGGAGCTGAGCCATCTTGAGGCGTGGCTTGGTTAAGATCAGCTTACGACCGGGGAATCTTCGCGCGTAATGTTCCCGTATCATCTGAACCGCGGCTGGATTTACCCTTACAGGCATCTTGAGGGCTCTCGCAACGCCCATTAGCGTCATGTCATCGAAAGTTGGTCCAATGCCTCCGGTTGTTATGAGAATATCAGGTCGTCTCCCGAGCGATTCCAAAACTGCCGTGGAAATCTCTTTCAGGTTATCCTGGACCGTCGTGATCCTTGTAACAGACCCGCCGAGCGATGTGACTTGCGTTGCGAGCCAGCAGGCATTCGTGTTGATTGTATTTCCGAGCAGAAGCTCGTTTCCAACTGACAATATCTCGACTCTGCAAGACATCTGCAAGCGCCACTGAGGAAACGAACGCGAGGGAGACTAAACAGATTCCGCTCTACGAGAAGCCGATCAGATCGCTCTCGCAGGGGCGAGGGATCATTCAGGCTTCTTAGATAGCCACCATTTCAGGTAGTCATTTTGGCGGCGTCTGCGCTGCTCCTCGGGGCTCTCCCTGTCACGCAGCTTGTTTCTGCCTTCCATAAGCTGTTGGGCACTCACCGTCAACCCGCAACTCTTGCACGTGTAGAACTTCTGGGCGCTGTCGTAGCTCAGTATCCCGCCGCACTCTAGACAGTAGTTTGTTGTCACTTGGGATTTTGTCTCCGCCCTGTAAGGCTGAACCGAGCTAGTTAAACCTGTAGCACCATCAATCGGCCGCGGAAACGTAGTAGAACTCTCCAGAGCTCTTCTGCTCCTTGTCAAGTTTGCTGTCAGGTTTGTTAATTCGCGGACGCTTCGTGTCGGGATCTCGCCTGAACGTTACGCCCATATCTGAAAGGAAAAGGTTCATCGCGTCCCTCAGAGGCAACGGGTTTGTTGCGTACCCATTTCTGCCCTGAGTCCCTTTGAAGACCATCATTCCATCCGCGAGAAAGTCCTGCGCAACTATGTCATGTTCAACAACGAACGCAAATGCCTGACGTGAATCGATCAAATGTCGCAAAGCTCGCGCGACGTTCAATCTTTCCTCAACATCAAGGAATGCGCTAGGCTCATCGAGCAAATACAGTTGAGCTTTCCTTCCGAGGCACGTGGCGATTGCCACGCGTTGCAGCTCTCCCCCGCTGAGCGCATCGATTCGTCTCTCAAGCAATTTATCGATCGAGAGAGGTTTGACCACCTCATCAGTGAACAGTGATGAGGAGTAGTCGTCTGCCGCGGTTGTCAACAGTTGTTGAACCGTCCCGTCGTAGTCTGATGAAATGTACTGTGGTTTGTAGCTGACTTGGAGTTCGTTCTGGCTTGATTTACTGTAGAAATCGAGGAGTTCCTTGACAAAGGTCGTCTTTCCGATACCGTTGGGGCCAATTATGCCGACGATCTCCCCTGCGTTGAGATGGCCCGCATCCACCTCTAGACGGAAGTTCCCCACTTTCTTAGTGATCGTTGGCCACTCCAGTTTGGCTTCAGCGTGAAAGTCCACCTCCCTGGGCGGTCTGACATGGAAGCGGACGGGTTCATCTCTGAAGCGCATGTTCTCGTCAGGTAGGAATCCGGTCAGGTAATCGTTGATTCCACCTCTTGTGGGGTGAACGTGAGAAACGATTCCGTACGATCCAGGTTGCCCGTATACGAGGTACACTTCGTCGGAAAGGTAGTCAAGCATAGCCAAGTCGTGTTCCGCCACGAGAACCGACTTGCCTTCGCTGACGAGAGTTCTGATGCTGCGAGCGGCTTGGACTCTTTGATAAATGTCCAAGTGGCTTGATGGTTCGTCGAACACGTAGACAGCGGCATCTCTGCAGATTGCCGCTGTAATGGCAACTCTTTGGAGTTCTCCTCCACTCAGGACCTTTGGTTCCAGATCCAGGAGTGGTTCGAGCTCCAGCTCGTCGACAAGGCCTGCCAGTTTTCCCAGTTCATCAGCCTTCTTGAGGAGTTGGCCAGTCTTGCCCTGAACCGCTGATCCCAACCTGTCGATGTGCTGAGGCTTGTGAACGACCTTCAGTTTCTTCTCGTCAAGTTGCTTGAAGTAGTCGAAGAGCAGTGTTCCGCGATAGCGTGACAGCACAGTCTCCATGCTGCCTTCGCTCTCCAACATCCCGAAGTTAGGCGTCAGCTCCCCCGCTAGAACGCGAAGCGCGGTGCTCTTTCCAGTTCCATTTCGACCTATGAGACCTATGACGGCCCCAGCTCTTGGGACTGGGAGGCGGAAGAGCTTGAACTCGTTCACTCCGAAAGCATGAATGCATTCCCCTTCGAGTTCTTGTGGAAGCTTTACGATTGTTATTGCGTCAAAGGGGCACTTTTTGATGCAGATGCCGCATCCCGTGCAGAGGTCCTCGTCGATTATCGGCTTCTTCTCTCCGGGCACGAACTTTATGGCATATCGCCTGTTCAAAACCTCGGGGCAGAACCGGTAGCAGGGGATGCCGCAATCGTCTGGTTTGCAATGTTCTTTGTCCAGCGTGGCTACACGTAACATTGAGAAACACCTCTACGATAGAAAATGATTGAACCGTTAGTGAACTGGACAGAGCAGCGAGAAACGTAGGCTGTAGTCAGTTACCACTCCTCTTCCTCTCCCCAGCCTTCGTCCTCGCCCCATTCATCATCAGTCCAGTCGTCTTCTTCTCCATCATTATCCCAGTTTTCGTCTTCACTCAAGAGAAAAATCTCCGGAGTAGAACTCGCGTAAGGCCCCTAGATGTGAGACTTTAAGCTTTTTGGCCGATTTTGGGGCATTTTCCCAATTTCACAGGAAAGAGGCACGATCCTGCGGGCGCACGAGATCGGACTAAGCGACTTTCCGAATCGAGGCAACAAAGAGTCCACGAGCGCGAGCGTTTGGTTTGCAGGTTCGTGTGTCAGCCACCGCCCATAGCATCGCGGGAGTGTTGTGGACGGACGCGATTCTTCCTGACTTGTCGATAGCGATCACGCCGGCTCCACCTCTGAGCCGAATGGATGCGGACTTCACCGTTGCGATCGACGCCAGCCGTGCGGTAGCACCCCGTTCCATCATCGAGCAGACCGCCTTTGACATTGTAAGCTTGATGAGCACTTCGCCTATTCCGGTGACGGTTGCCGCACCAGCTCGGTTGTCAGCGTAGAGGCCGGAACCGATTTGCGGAGTATCGCCTATTCTACCTTGAAGTTTCATCATTGTTCCACCGGTCGAAGAGGACGCCGCGAAGTTGCCTTGCATGTCAACCGCGATGGCTCCCACCGTGTCATGAGAGAACATCTCTGGATGGGATCTGAGCAGTTGTGCGTTCTTCCTGAACCACGCCACTCGCTTATCCAGCGCTTTTTTCCTAATGCTCATCAGCAATTTCCGGCGGTAGGGGGTCATCGGATTTGCCTCCGGAAGCGAGAAGGCCTTAGCCAACTTGTCAGCTTCGCGCCCAGCCAACAGCACATGATCGGTTTCCTCCATTACGATCCGAGCAAGCCGAACAGGGTTCTTGACTCTACGAACCAGCGCCACAGCGCCAGCCGAGAGATCTCTTCCATCCATGATGCCTGCGTCCATTTCGATCGTCCCATCGACGGTAAGCGATGATCCTTTCCCGGCATTGAATACCGGGTTGTTCTCCATCTCCACAACCGCTGCCTCTACAGCATCCAAAGCAGACCCGCCACGACGAAGAACTGAAACGCCGATCGCCGCAGCCGCTCCCACGCCAGCCAAACCAACCGGAATCTTCCGTCGGGGCCATGCGCCCGCGCCGCCGTGAACCACAATCTTGCCGATCAAGCGCCTCGCTCTCCGATATCAGAAACCTTTTGCCGCGTATGCACCGCCGGCCGCGTGTCTACCAAACTGGTCTTTAAGCAGTTCGCGCTTCGAACAACCGAGGACATCCCTTGGTTCGCGTCGTCAAGCCGAGCCTAGAGGGTATAGCTGCTGTTGCCGAAGCAGTAAAGAATGGCCTGGTCGTCTGCTACCCAACCGATACGGTCTACGGCCTCGGTTGCGATCCTTTCAACCAAAGCGCCATAGAGAGGGCAATAGAGACCAAGGGGAGAGGGGTCCGAGCGCTGCCCGTCCTAGTTCGCAGCGTCTGCGAGGCGGAGCGGCTCGTCTCTTTCTCAGCGTCCGGAAGAAGGCTTGCTGAGAAGTTCTGGCCCGGACCGGTATCGATCGTGCTAGTTGCCAAAGAGGGTGTCCCCAAGATCCTCGCCCCCAACGGCACCCTTGCAGTGCGTTCGCCCAACAACGCGATTTGTCAGCAACTGCTAGCACTGTGCTCGGGAATGCTTGTTGGAACGAGCGCGAACCTGACTGGGCGTCCACCTGCTACATCAGCCGGTGAAGTAGAGAAAGAACTTGGCGGCCGAGTGGACATCATTCTAGATGGCGGAAAATCCGCGATTGGACTTGCTTCGACGGTCGTCGATATGACAAAGAGGCGTGTTGCAGTTCTACGAGAGGGCCCAGTCAGCAAGAAGGAGATCATGGTTGTTCTCAAGAAGTCTGGATAGCGCTTATAGTGTGGAGCCCACATTCCGCAGTCCTCTGGTCTGTTCCTTTGCTGAGCGATTTCAACCTGGTCGTGTCTACGAGCAGAGGCAATGAAAGGAACACATGCAGTGAAATGTGGTATCTCCTCGGGGAGGTTGGCGACCGAGGGTCGGCAATTGAGACGACCGGGGTAATCGGGTTAGTCGTCGCCAAAACCAAACTTGACCCAATCAAAGCGGTCAGCGACCTTAGGGGTCTGCTCAAGGAGAGACCTTGGGAATTCAAGTACACGCTGAAGTTGGTGCCCGTTCAAAAGGTGGTTCAGGCCCAATTGTCTGACATCGAGGCCGCAGCCTTGGATTTGGCAACAGGAATTGGTGAGAAGGATAAGTTCCGAGTCACAGTGGAGAAGCGACATACAGATCTGGCGAGCAAGACGATCATCGACAGAGTCGCTAAGAAAATTGAAAGAACCGTTGACCTAGACGATCCTGACAAAGTGGTCTTAATTGAAGTTATCGGACAACTTGCCGGTGTCTCGCTCATCAAGCCGAGTGACGTTCTCTCGGTTGAACGCGAGAAGCGAGTTAGCTAGTTTGCTATTTCCTTACAGTGAGCATGGCGGATCTCTCTATCGCCAAGCGCTCAGTAGCCTCCGCCAGAGTTTCATTTGCTCGGAGCGTTGCCCCGAGTTCACGCGGTCCGATGTCGAACGTGGATTGAACTTTCCGCAGTCTCTCGCGTGACCAATTATCCAACAAGTCGTCCTCGCTCGTCGAGCCCATTAGTTGGTTGAAGAGTTCCACCGCTGGTTTGAGGTCCTGCTCGCTTGCACCGGTCATGATCGCCATAATTCTCTGGGTATTGGTATTGACACCGACTCGCTCAATGGCCTCGCCTATCTGCCTACTGCCTGCCAAGTAGAGAAGGATCTCCATTCCGAGTGATCTTGCGATCGGTTGTTGGGAATGGAAGGATTTTATCGCGTTCAGCGCGGCTAGTCGCGCATATCTAGATCCGGGCACGTGGTCCAAGTCAGCAACTTGTACGGCAACGCCCGGAAATCGTGCTTGCATTGTCTTAAGTACGGCATCTACGTCGGGTCTGCTGCGGAAGCCAGAAATCCAAAGGCGCGTATGAACCTCGGCCAGGTCACAAAGCAAAGGCTCACGTCCTACCGTTCGCGAGTCGGAGGAGGGACTCAATAGTGTTGTCGGCAATGCCGCATTCCCTGAGTATCTTGCGTACTGAATTCAGGTCGCGGCCCGCCGCTTCCGCTTCATCGAGTAGAAGCTTGGTGGCTTCGAGTCTTTCCCATGGAAAGATGATCCAGTCGGGAGTCGAATCTGCGAAGAAATCCGGTTTGAATGTGCTGTGGGGCTTGTAGTATACCGTGACAGTCTTAACGCCTGCGGCACCTTTCGCCACCATGTGATCCACTGCCACCCTCAGGCTCTCGCCTGTGTCCGAGACGTCATCAACCACCAGAACTCTCTTGCCTGCTATGTTATCGGAGAGTGGTTGCGTGACGACGGGTTTTCGAGCTGTTTTGCCTATGCCCACGTAGAACTCGATCTTGATGTTCACTGTGTGAGTGTTCTCTAAGAGATCTGAGAGAATTCTTCCTGGCGCCCATCCGCCCCTCGACACGCCCACAATAAGATCCGGCTTGAATCCGGAACTGCGAATCTTGAGCGCCAGATCGACGAGCATCTCATAGATCCTGTCCCAGCTTGGTGACACGTATTTCCTCGGGTCGGACATTCGAGCACCGTTCGCTATGCGAAGCTTCGAGCTTTTCTATTTGTTGCGGTCAGCGGAGATGCATCTCCTCATCTGGCGTGAGGGGCCTCGGTGCAGGTCAATCCACGTCATGCCGCAAGGAGAAGATGGGCGATGGGGCTTAACAACTCTTCGATGGCGATTTACAGATCAGCGTGGATGGATGATGGAAGTTACTACTAGCGTAGTAGCAATGGTAATAAGGGACTTGCCTTCAACTTCGCAGATCAATTTCCGAACGGACGAGGTCTCGTCCAAATGTTTGAGTCTTTGCTCTACGAGATCTACGGGATAATCTCGTTCGTAATGTTTGCGTACGGAGTCAACTTCTACTATCTGACATACCGATCTACGAGAAATCATTCGAAGGCAGCCCCAACTCGGCATGTAGACCTGCCGAGCGTTACTGTTCAACTTCCTGTGTACAACGAAAGGTATGTTGCAAAGCGGCTAATTGAAACGGTATGCCAGCTTGAGTACCCACATTCCAAACTCGAAGTGCAGGTACTAGATGACTCCACCGATGACACGGTCAATATCTGCAAGGAAACAGTTCAGCAATGCCAAGAGAAGGGGCTTAGCCTAAGTTACATCCACAGAGAGCAGCGCACCGGATTCAAGGCAGGCGCGTTGCAACAAGGACTGCAAGACGCAAGTGGCGAATTCGTGGCGATATTTGACGCCGATTTTGTACCTCCCTCTGATTTCCTGATGAAAGCTCTCCCCTTCTTCTCCTCCAAGGAGATTGGTATGGTTCAGACTCGATGGGGCCACCTGAATGACGACTATTCGACGCTAACTCAGGCTCAATCTCTAAGCCTAGATGCTCACTTCATGATTGAGCAACGGGCGAAAAGCTACTCCGAGCTTTTCATGAACTTTAACGGAACCGCAGGGATCTGGCGGAAGGAGTGTATTCTTGACTCTGGTGGCTGGCAGGATACGCTCGCCGAAGACTTGGATCTCAGCTTCAGAGCGCAGCTTAGGGGCTGGAAATTCCTCTTCCTTGATGAACATCTCTCGCCAGCCGAAATTCCAGTGCAGATGAATGCATCTCGGAAGCAGCAGTTCAGGTGGGCCAAAGGTTCCGCCCAGTGCGTTAGAAGATTCCTGGGACAGATTTTGACAAGTCAGCTTGGTCTTAACACGAAGATCCAAGCCATTTTTCAGCTGACTCGTCACGTGGTCTTCCCCTTGAGCATCCTTCAGCTCTTGATTCTCCCTTTCTTGGTTGCAGCAGGCTTCAACCTCTCGCCGACCACAGGGATAGTGTCCCAGCTTACGCTCGGACCACTGGCGTATGTCTATGCCTTGAGGAAGATCTATGGAAAGGAGTGGCCGTCTAGGATTCCGAGATACATGTACCTCCTGCTCTTCGGTGAGGGCATATCCTTGAGCAATTCTATTGCTTTCTTGGAAGGCATTTTCGGAATGAAGGGTTCCTTCGAACGCACGCCAAAATACGGGATCCGGACGAAACAGGACACTTGGAGGGAGAAGAAGTATGTTGCTACGTTTTCGTGGATTGTGGCGGGAGAGATTTCCCTGGCTGCGTACGGGATTGTCGTTCTATTGATTTCTCTAATCAAAAGGAGCTTCTTTCTCGTTCCCAGTATCGCAGCGCAGACTCTAGGATTCCTTTACGTTGCAGGGTTAACCATAGAGCATTCATTGCCCAAAGGCTCGAGGGGGACGTAATTTGCGGAAGAGAACAATGCTCGCAGCGGCGGCGATCGCAGTGATTATCGCTGCTGGTGCATCGTCGCTTTACTTGGCATACTATAACTCGTTCTACACGATTGACCGGGCGAACGCGCTTTTCAGCAGGGCTGAAACAGCGGGTTTTGCGGAAGACATGATTGCGTACCTGCGCAGAGGCGAGAATCTTCTTCCAAAGTCGGGCAATCCTGTATGGTGGTTCCCAACTGATAGGACGGATTTCTCTGAGATCAACAAGGACTTGAACCAGATAATCGAACGCGCAACAATCCTAGAGACTCTGCCTCGAACCAGTTCGGCGTATCAGCAAGGTATGGACGATCTGCGCGGGAAGATAAGGGCGCTGGAAGTTCAGGTCGGAGAGGCGTCGGGCTACATGTTCGTTAGCGCATGGAATGTGGTGTCCTCGTTAGCATGGTTGGCAGCGTTTGGGGTAATCCTATTCGCAATAAGGCGAAGGTAGGTCGGCTTTTTGGGGCTCAGATCACGAAGTACCAGACATAAAATGAGACACCGAGAAGGAATGTCACCAGCCAGAGGACGAATGTGGCCCGCATCAATCTCTTAACTCGCTTGACTGCAAATCTCTGTGGTAAGTCGAACTTCATCCGCAGAACAATGTAAACAGCCAAGCACCCCGTAATGGTTCCAAGAACGACGTGCATGTTCGTAATTATAATTCCTGGCGCGTAGAAATCGGCGACGACCAGGTTGAAGTTGTTAACATAGGAACGAGCCATCCAAAGAAAGAAGGAAAATCCGACCGCAACTATCGACGGAAACATGAATTTCTCATGAATGTTGAACTTCTTTCTTCGAGCAAATGCAAACCCTACTATGATGAAGCAGAATATTACAAGATGGGCGATCAGGTTTGCTGTGGATTCCCACGGAGCTGGAACAGCCAAACACTGAGCCTCCTATCGAGGGGGTAGCCCAAACCTAGTATTTCCAACTTTCCATTACCGCGAGTTCAGCGAAGAGGAGGTTCAATCGTCACGTCCTGCCTCTTTCCATGAACTTTTGCAGCCCGAAAGTTTTGCTCGACTGGTCGAAGATCAGCTGTATGTTGAGGATCAGTGAGGAGAAATAAAACCAGAAGACGAACGGTAGATCTGCGACCGTCCAGCGACATGTGCACAACGTGAACGTTAGAAGAAGATTCAGGCTCATTAAGGAGCCAGCTACTGCAGCTATTCTGGTGAGAAAGCCGAGCAGAATCATCAAGCCAACTGCGCCTTCTGCAATTGTCACACCCAAAGCCAGCGCGCCCCAGTTTGGCAGTGCAATGGTTTGGAGGAATTCGCGATAGAATGGAAGGTAGCTTTCCTGCGCAGCTACAGCTAGCATGTCTTTCACCCAAGTTCGGTCGAACCATTTTTGATATGAGAAGTAGAGCCAGTAACCTCCAACTGCGATGCGGAGCACAAGTTGCCAAATCACGTACAACCGAGTGAGTTGGAACACATGCATCACATTGCTCGCTCTGTCCGACAGATCACTTTGAGTGGTGACCCATGGATGTTATGTTCGGATATAGAAGAATCGATCGATGGTTCCATGTAGATCATTTCGATGGAGCGATGGCGGAACCTCTGAACTTATTACTACGTGTGTAGTAGCTTTATTACCAACAGAGAAGGCAACTAGTCTTTCTGGGCAAGGCTTAAGAAGACCAAAAATGGACTGACTCGCTCTATGTTGTCTGCAATCGCCTCACCGCTGCCCCGACTAGACTTTTCAACAGACGTCCCGTCGACTAGCTCACACGAGATCGATGGCGTCGCTAGAGGGTTAGGAGTCTATCACGGTGGAAGGTGCATTGTCGGCGAAGGAATCGGCATCGGGGCACCTTTGGCGCTGGTAGGCGATAGGGCAGTGTTCCCTTTGGACACGAAAACTGTGCAGTCTGGAAACCGCATCACGAGGCGGTTCTACATGAACGGTCTCTCCTTGAAATTCATAGGAAGAGTTCGTGCAGATCTCCCCTACAAGTGGATCAGATCGAAGCTGGCTCCGTTATATTTGAAGAGCTCAGGGTTCAGGCCGATCTTCAATTACCTCATGGCAGCGCGCACCGTGATCGGCCTAAAGAGCCATTATCGCAGAACGAAGAGCTTGGGCTTCGTTGACGTAACGTACCGCACTGGTCACGATAGGGTGAGGGTTGAGGTTGATGCAAATCGGTTGGGCGCTAACAAGTTCCTGATTGCGAATGAACTTGACGGCCACCTTTTCGAACATGTCATCGTGGATGAATCTACTCAAATCACAAAGATACCGCCTTGGCTGGAGATTTCTGGCAATTCAGCCAAGCTCGTCGCGCCGAGCTTGGGATTTGGGTTCCGGTTGAATCACGTTAGCCGATGCCGATTGTTTGTTGGGAGAGAGATTCTTGGTGGGAGATTGAACTGGGCTGGTTTCAGTTACATGCCAGATCATGATCTGAGTACTTTTAGTTATGAGGTCGTGTTTGAGAATGACTGATGCAGTGCTGGTTTTTCCGTATTTCAACGACGGAAGGTCGCCGCTCTTCAAGTTCCCTCCGTTGGGCTTGGGTTACATCGCCGCTTCCCTCAGGCAGAACGGGTACTCAGTCAAGATTGTGGACTGCACGTTCTCAACTTGGGACAAGGCTTTGCATGACGTGAGAACGGCCCATCCGAGGCTGATTGGAATCTATAGCATGCTCTCCATGGTCGACCCGGCCCTAAAACTCGGTGCGGCACTGAGAGATGACTGCGAGCTCTTGATTGCTGGAGGACCCATGCCCTCCGCATACCCGAAGATGTTCCTCGGAACCTTTGACATGGTCGTACAAGGCGAAGCCGAATCAACGCTCGTCGAGGTGATGCGCAAGATAAACGGCGGCGGCACGTTCGATGAAGTGAAAGGACTCCATCTCACAAACAGAGCTCTTGCAAGCACTGTGATGGTGAGAGCAGCTGACGGTGGCGGTTCGCTCTTCACAGGACAGCGGCCACTAACAGATGATATTGATCAGATTCCGTTTCCCGCAAGAGACCTGTACGATAACGACATGTATCAGCGATACTATGAGGAGCACTATGACTACACGATAACTTCGGCGATCACTTCCAGAGGTTGCCCGTTTTGCTGTGATTTCTGCTGGCGGCCAGACTACGGCCGATTCTATAGAGTGAGAACCCCGGCGAACATTGTTGACGAGATGGAGGAGATCGTCTACAAGTATCGCTACGATAGAATCTGGTTCGCTGACGAACTGTTCATCGCAAGCAAGAAGCATGTTATCGAGATCTGCGAGGAGATCAAAAGGAGGAAACTCGACGTCCTGTGGGAATGCTTGGCCAGGGCGGACATCGTGGATGATGCGGTAGCGAATGCGATGAAAGAGGCTGGATGTCACAAGGTCATCTTCGGCCTTGAAGCGGGTGATGATAGAACCCTAAAGACGATGAAGAAGCACCTCACCGTTGAGCAGTCCAGCAGGGCAGTCCACATGATGGTTAAACACGGAGTCAAAGTCGGGGCCTTCTTCATACTAGGGTATCCAGGAGAGACAAACGAGACAATGCTGAACACCATCCGGTTGGCCTCACGCCTTCCGCTTGATTACTTCTCGATGACAGTACCCTATCCGCTGCCAGGTACCGGCCTTTACGAACGAGTCAAGGACAAGATGACCGCGAAAGAATGGGAGAAACCCCTGCACGGATACGATCACAAACTGCTCTTCCAACATGACTTCTCAATTGACAAACTAAAGTATGGAGTCTGGAAGGCCATTACCCAGTCGGCCATGCGAAAGAGGCTCGGACCGTTCTACGGCGTACTGGGTCCATGGGAAAGGTACACAGACCGCAAGTTTGAGATGATGAACTAAGCTGCCTTCGAAACAGTCTGAATAAGCTTCAGCGTTTCTTCCAAAGTCCGAACGCTAGCACGAACGCGTTCTTCGTTAGCACGTCAAAGAGTTCACCCACATAATTGAACTGCTGAATTCCAGCCAGAACGAGGCTTGCCTTGTTCGAGCGGAATCCAGAGAGCACCCAAGCCGCGAATCCAAGTGCAAATACCGTGAGAAATATCGAGGACCACATGCTTGGTTTCTTGCAGATCAATATCCAACTTGGCAAGGTGATTATCGAAAGCCAAAGGGCATACCATCCAATGTACGATGTGGGGGAGCCAGTTATCGTGGTGAAGGTAACTGGTTCAAGTGCCTCGTTCGTTCCATTCCACCAGAGCACATACAAAGTACCACCGACCCACTCATGCAGGGTCTGAGCGGCCACAACACCTAACGGTGCCACGACTACGCTTCTCCAACGCCAGTAGTAAACAATCAAACATGTTTCAGCTATGATGCCAGCGAGGGTGGTGAGTCTCAGATACTCTACTAACGGAAGCGATAGATGCAGCCAAATGCCTTCGAGAAGCGCCGTCTCATTCACCCGTGATTTGCATCATCACCGACAGTTCTTGACCTAAGTGGACGACAGAACCCTGTCTAGGGAGAGTGAACCTGAGCCTTCCCTGAAAATGTAGATGGACGCGGCTCCTAGCGCTAAATCCTGAGGTAGAGCTAGAGGATAGCCAGCAACTATCACAAAAATGATCAGCGTTCCAAGAGATACGAGCGCAGCGGCTCGACCCAAGAAACCAAGAGCCAAGATCATAGCAAGAACGACCTCAAATACTCCGAGCAGTAGTATCATGTTTCCTGCCCCCAAGGCCTGCATGATCGGGTGGGTTAGCTGGTTTGCAGCTAGGTAAGATTGGAAATGGTTGGGGTTCCGAAGCGCGTCTAACCCCCACTCGAAAAATGGATATGCGAGGCCAAATCGGAGTGCCAACGATGGTGCTTCCCTGAGGATTTGAAGCTTCAGCGCATGCTGCAATTGAGGAAGGACTAGAATCAGCGAGATCGCGAGAATGCCCACCGATTGGGGTTCAGCTATTGGTTCTCTAGGCTTGACGAAAAGCCAGTAGTATGTTAGAATGGTGACGCTCAACCAGCCACCATACGCTCTGTATCGGCTGAGTATAGCGAGACCGATAGCAACGTGGATGACTGCAAAAACGACGGGAATGATAGGTTTACCGACATACTGTAAGGGATCAAGCGACAGTGAAGTTGCCCAGAGAAGATGGGTCAGTGCTAGCGCATAGTAGATCAGACGACTCATCCACGTCAACCGGCGGATGGCAATGTCGATATCTTTGCGCTCCTAAACGTATGTCTAACATTGGTCCAGAGAGTGAGAAGCCAAGCTGATGCGAGAATGAACTTCAGCCATAAACGGTAGATGTTGACAGGGCGGTACAGGAGATCAAGCGTTGAGACTATCCCTGGCCACAATAGGAATAGTTGCTGTTGCAGAGAATTGTTCGCGAAGGCGAACAATAGGGGGACGGCCCAGAGCCGTTTTGAGGTGATTTCTCCATTTATCAAAATGAACAGTGTCAGGGCGATTACCAGGTTCTGTTCTGAGGTCCATGGCCGGAGCGTGAAGAAAACTGAAGCTGATAGGAGTCCAAGACGCAAGGTGTCCTTGGCAGGCCGGAAGAAACCATAAGCTGTCAGAATCAGAATCGCCACGGGCGCCAGATAGCCAACCCACCTCCAATATGACGGCAGAGCGAAGATCCCGTAGAAGATTTCGAGTACGTTGAACGGAGACAGCGCCCCTGCGGGTTCGAACCAATTCACGAAGCCGCTGGTGACGGTCTCAAAGGGCCACCCCAGTGCCAAGAACGGTGTTATGAAAAGCATGCCCGAGACGCCGAAGGCGCTCACGACGAATTTCACACTCCAACTCTTTGACTTGGATCTCAGCCGACTGAAGAAGGCCGGAAGAATTGCCACTGCAAGTGGTTTGATCATTATCGATGTCGAAAGGAGCAAAGCTGATCCAACGGCAGACTCGGTTGCTGTGAGCGAGAGAACCGCTAGATACGTAGCAAGATTGTCAGGCTTGCCCCATGTCACGGTCGTAAGAATTAGGAAGGCGTTGACCAAGTAGAACCTCCAACCCTTGCAGCCCTTTGAGTGCACGAGATATGCGAGAGCGATGTTCGCTCCAAAGATCGGAAGTTTCGTGATGAAGTTGAAGAGGAAAGGCTGGCCAGCCGAGAGGAAGTAGCTTAGTCCAAGGTATAGTGCCCAGAGTGGTGTTTCACCTATGCCCTGAACCTCCGGTCCATATCCCTCAGCCAACCAACCTGATGCAGTGCCGCCGAAATAGGGCGACAGCCCCTCGACGATGTTTCTTCCTGCGACGTAGCTGACGCGAAAATCATACCCATGAGCAAGGAAGATCGACAGGAAGAGTTGTAGCAGAAGTGCCAGCCGGATGTCTCGTTGTTTGAGGGACTCCGCAATCCTCATCGCCTGCTGAGTCACCAACGTTTTGTTCAGCGCGGGCCCTCCGCAGCATCGGCAATCGGGAAACCGTCTAGTTCGGTCTGAGCCATGGCGGGATCAGAGTGGTCGCATACATCATTGCTAGTCCGAGTATGATGGCGAAAGGTAGTCCTGGAAACAAGTCGCGCCCCTCAAGCATCTTGAATCCAAGAAACGCTCCGACAATCAGTCCTACTGATGCCGCTACGAAAGGTATCGGTCCGAAGTTCATCATCGAATTGCTGGCAAGCATTGTGTAGAACACCATGTCGCCCATACCCACTGTGAGGTCGCCGTACGTGAACACCGCACCCGTAAATTCTTCGAGATCCGTTGACTGAGCCATCTTTCCGATCGGGCCCTTGTAGACTGCGAAAAGGTCGTAGGCTGCGAGGGCTAACAGGAGCGCGGCTGCAGTTAGTGTAGGGATGGAGACGCCCAGAAATGTTCCAGTCATCCCCCCTATGACTATGATCGCCGCAAAGTGCGCGATCCCTTTGGACTTGTGGAGCGTAAGTCCAAGTCCGATCGAGGCGAGTAGGCTGATCATCGGCCACGCTGGGCTCTCCGAAGCCAAGAATGGAGGAAGTTGTTCCGCATAAAGGCCGCCATACCACATGAAGAGGAAGAAGACTAGCGCGAACACGGCGAAGCCGATTAGGTATCTGACTAGTCGTTTGAGACCGTATTTTATGAAGAGATACATCACAGTGCCCGTAGCGGCCATCAACACAACGAAGATGCTAGCGTTCAGCGTGACTCCCCCCGTTGTTTCAGGAAATATCGTGATGGTCTCTATGGACGCGTTGGAGGCTTGAAGGCCGTAAGTGAGGGCTCCGGCAAGAGCGATGGCGAAGATCTCAGGCAGCAGATGCGTTGGTTTTGCTTTGAACTCACTGCTCAATCTGTACACTCAACCGTGATCTGCATTTCCTGCAGAGATTTCGAGACTTGGTGTCAGTGTCGGCCAGAGTATTCGAGAAATACATGACGCACGACTTGTTCGAACAGTGTTCCAAGCCGACCATGTGGCCGATCTCATGAACGGCCTCTTTCTCCACTCTCTCGTTCAAAAGATCAATCCCGCGATGAGACGCGCTCTTGAGTCTGTGCGTGGAGATTACTCCCACGCGCCCCGGCAGCCTAGCTTCACCAAAGACAAAGTTCAATCCCGGAACGAACAGATCAAGATCAGTTACGCCCAAGAGCCTTTCAACATTCATATGTCGTATTTCCTGTTCAAGCTGTGCTAGGATTCGGGTGGAATGATATTGGTTTCTGCGCGAATCGTAGGCATCTGCCGGTTCGTCCATTGGCAACAGTCGTTTGACTTGGATAGAGGGATAGGTGGAGGATATGGGTTCGTCCAGCAGTTCCAGCTGGAATGCAAGGCTCTGCCCAATTTGGACGAGCCCCAAGAGTTCAGACGTCGCAGACCTCACCGGGTTGTGGCGTGAATGTTGTAAGTCCAAGCTGTTGGGAGGCCCATTCTGCTAGCCGCTTGCAGTTCGCCTCCTCGCCATGAATCACGAATACCTTAGTCCGTTTGTCAACTTCCTTCAGAGTCTCTTCAAGTTGGGATTTTCCGCCATGCGACGAGAAATCGAACTTGTTCACTCGCGCTCTAACTTTACGTGGCTTCCCATGGAGCGTGAATCGTCCTTCGTCGAGCAGGATCCTTCCTGGAGACCCCTTCACTTGATAGCTGACGAGGAAAATGCCGTTCTCTTCGCTCTTCGCTATGTTCTCCATGTAGAAGACCGATGCTCCACCTTTCAGCATTCCAGCCGGCGAAACTATGACCCCCGCAGTTCGCGCTGCTCGTCGTCTGCCGTTCCAATTCGTAATCTGCTCTGCCTGCCGCATGGCGTGCCTAAATTGCTGTTGATCTCTGAGCGAGTCAGGATGTTCCTCAAGCATCCGTATCGCATCGAGCGCCATCCCGTCTACAAAGACCGGATGGGTGAAGTTGTGGTCAGCGAGCATGCATATGATCTCTTGAGACCGGCCTACTCCGAAGGCCGGAACCAGTACTGTGCCGCCGCCTTCAACGACCTCCTTGCAGGCCATAACAAAGTCGCGCTCACTCTGCGCACGGTCCGGATGGTCTTCTGCTGCGTAAGTGCTTTCGATTACTATCGCGTCGAGGTCGTTGTAAGCTTGATCTGCGCCGGGGACGAGATGGGTGGGGACGAGGTTGTAGTCGCCAGTGTACAGGACACGTTTTCCGTCCCCCGCTACGATGATCTGGGCACTTCCCGGGATGTGACCGGCATTGACCATTGTGATCTCGGAATCGCCCACGCTGAATTTGGAACGATAGTTCACGGGAATCGTGTGGCCGAGCATGCTTTCGAGATCCATGTATTCGAACGGAAGATAGTAGCCGGTGAGTTTTATCATGTCGCGTACGAGAACTTTCGTCAGCTTGAATGTCGGTTCCACGCCGTAAACGGGCAGTCTTGAGGAATGCACGTAGAAGAGAGGAATCAGGCCACTGTGATCCAAGTGAGCGTGAGTGAGCACCACAGCGTCGAGACCCCTTGGTGATACGTGGACTGGAAAGGCCACTTCGTGATTTATCATTACTCCGTAATCCATGAGTATGTGACTGCGCGTCGTCTTGACAGCGACCGCAGATCTACCTACCTCTTGGCAAGCGCCCAGAAATCGCAGTTGCATTAGTAATCAGCTAATTCCCAATGAGTGGAGTTGCCAACTCGTGATTGTGTTAGTATCTCGATTCGGTACACTCTTCGGTGAGGTTAATTAGCATTATTCGCTGCCGCACGCCCGGTTCCGGCGCTGGTCGAGTTTTCGTATTTGGCAGGCGCTTCCCGAGGCATTGGCTACCCGTACATGCCTCGCAACGAACGGGCGGTCTGCTGCAACCGTTTGTCTATTTCTTCCTCAATGTCCTTTGCGTCATACTCGAGATCTTTCACGTCAACTTTCAGGCCGTAGGCCTTCTCGACTGCTTTGATGGCGGTGGCAGCTGCCTTAGGGTCGGCGTGGTCTGCAGACGCATATGGGAGAACTGCGATCGCTGGGAAGCCGCGTTTCTCGAATTCGCCCAGCATGACTGCGAGCGGACCGTAAACGAACAGACCGGCCTCAAGGATGGGATGTTTCATCTTCTTCCGCTTCAGCGGGTAGTTCGCTGTTGGAACAACACGAACTCCATCTGAGCCTGACTGTAGGCTTCCGTCGAGACCTCCGATTAGTACGGCGTCGCGGAATTTGTTGTCCATTGCCCAGTGTGCGAGTGTCTTGGCGAACTCGGCCTCTTCGCTGCGATGAGGTGAGAACTCAAGTTTGACCAACACGACCCTTCCGGCTCTGTAGACTTCGAAGGGGGTGACCAGTCCCTCTTCCGACGTGGCAATGAATGGGGGAGGATGCGCTACGTCCACGAAGCCGATCCGTTTCGACTTCAGAGCGTGGACCAGGAACGAGACAGATATGTAGCCCGTCTCGCCGACTCCGTGAAATCCCGTGATGAGGGTGCAGTTGCGAAGGTTTGAAGTTCGGACAGAGAGGTTGACGGGCAAATGCTTCCCAAATCCTTGATGAGGCCGTTCTAAAACTGTTTTCGCACGAATGATTGCACCGCTATAATAACTTCGCGAGGCTTGCAGACACGCGCTCGTCTCCGCATTACCGGTCATCGACTTGGGCATCAGATGATGTGGAAGAATGGGCGACGAGCCATTTTCACGTGTGATTATTCTGCCGCGGGGACTCTCGGTCGACCGATGAGAAAATCCTTATAACCGCCTATTTTCATCCAGAGAAGTCACCTGAGGTAACAAAATTGGCGTATCTTGCTGGTCAACCTGTTCTCATATTGAAGGAAGGCTCAACCCGCAATCGCGGTCGCGACGCTCAGAGAAGCAACATCGCCGCTGCGATCATCGTCTCTGAAGTCGTCAAAAGCACGCTAGGCCCACGGGGCATGGACAAGATGCTCGTCGACAGTCTGGGCGACGTGACCGTGACGAACGACGGCGCGACGGTTCTCGACGAGGTCGATGTGCAGAATCCTGCTGCCAAGATGATGGTGGAAGTTGCGAAGACCCAAGACGACGAGGTCGGCGACGGAACAACGACCGCTGTCATCATCGCTGGTGAGCTTCTGAAACGCGCTCAAGACTTGCTGGACGACAATGTTCACCCCACGACGATAGTTTCCGGCTACAAGAAGGCGGCGGACCGTGCGGTTGAAGTTCTGAACTCGCTAGGTGAACCGGTGAAGATTGAAGACAAGGGCGCGCTGAAGAAAGTTGCACTCACTGCAATGCACAGCAAAGGCCTCGGTGGCGCACGCGAACACTTCGCGAACATAGCCGTGGAAGCAATTCCGCAGGTAATGGAGAAGCGAGGCGACTCATGGTTTGCGGACATCGACAACATTCAGTTGGTGAAGAAGGAGGGCAAGAGCATGCTGGACACAGAGCTTGTGAAAGGCATCATTGTTGACAAGGAGGTAGTTCACCCAGGGATGCCCAAGCAAGTCAAGAACGCAAAACTGGCCCTGCTCGACGCGGCACTTGAGATCGAGAAGACCGAGATCTCTGCAGAGATCCGAATCAATGATCCAACCCAGATGAAGGCATTCTTGGACGAGGAGACTCGCATGATGAAGGGAATGGTGGACAAGATCAAGGCCTCCGGCGCGAACGTCGTCCTCTGCCAGAAAGGAATCGACGACACAACGCAGCACTTCTTGGCGAAGGAGAATATCCTCGCTGTGAGGAGAATCAAGAAGTCCGATATGGAGAAGCTGGCGCGAGCAACCGGGGGAAGAATCGTAACAAACCTAGACGATCTGAAAGCATCGGACTTGGGCAAGGCTGGATTGGTCGAAGAGAGGAAGATTGGCGATGATAAGATGGTCTTCATTGAAGACTGCAAAGACCCAAGATCCGTCAGCGTCCTAATCCGAGCGGGACTCGAACGCCTCGTTGACGAGGCTGAACGGGCTCTCAACGATGCGCTCTCGGTCGTGGCGGACGTGGTCCACAAACCTAAGGTCGTTACTGGGGCTGGAGCGATTGAGGCTGAACTCGCAAAGAAGCTGAAGGACTATGCTGTGAAGGTCGGTGGTCGCGAGCAGCTGGCGATCGAGGCTTTCGCCGGGACACTTGAGTTGATTCCGAAGACCCTTGCGGATAACGCAGGCCTTGACCCAATCGACATCATGGTCGCGCTGCGCTCGGCGCACGAGAAGAAGGATGGCTTGACTCAAGGTGTCGATGTTTTCGACGGAAAGGTCAAAGACATGAAGAAGCAAGGCGTGTTGGAACCGGTGCGCGTTAAGGAGCAGGCGATTAGATCTGCAGCTGAAGCAGCCTCGATGATTCTTCGAATCGACGACGTCATCGCCGCCGCAAAGCCGCCTCCGACTCCACCTCCAAAGGGTGGAGAGATGCCCGAATACTAAACCGAGTTTCTTTCGCCGCCTACTTCTTTTTTCCGCGGCTTACGTACGATTAAATACTGTCGCACAGCGTTACTCGGACTGCTCCGGGCAAACTTGGGCTCCGGTAGAAGCTACCGTTCGCTGCCGAGTATAGCCCGGTCAAGGTGGATGTCGCCGAGAGTATGCTGGCCTCTCGAGTATTCCGGAGAGAGCCAGCGACGCGGGTTCGAAAGCCAGCTAGGCCGAACGTCCCGCCCGGAGCACCAACCCAGCCATCGTTCAGCTACCGGAATTCCAAGCGTGATACCACTTCTTCCACTTCGTGCCAACACTCTCTTACGAGCGGCTGTTCAGGGTTGGGTTGAGGTGGGTGGAAGAGATGAAAACTATCAAGGTTCCACTCTGCGCCTACCCCTACTACTATCCATACTACTACCCGTGGTACGGATACTATGCATGGCCTTGGTCGTAAGCGCTAGGGAACCTAGCCTGAACTAGGTTACCATTGACGCTTCTTTCTCCCTTCTTTCAGTTCGAACGAAACGAACGGTCAACGCTCGCGGAGATGAATTGGAGAATTGTCTGTCAGCATTAATGTGGGTAGCTTTCCGCAATGCAAGAAATGTGAAAAAGGATCCCTACTTCCGGTCGCGGGCAGCTGGAAATGTTCTGATCCGGACTGCGACTTCGAACTCTAGTCAGCGCGAGTCGAAGGTAACGGCCGTGGGAGCGTTCCCGTGGCCATCCAATTTCTTGGACTTGGGAGGGGCCTGTGGGCAGGTTCTTGCCCACAACCTGTTACTCTGCGATGTGGCGAAATCCGACTCCAGCTTATTGGAGCGGGAGAAGGGGCCTGTATGTAACTTCCTACATACAACATGTTACCCTGCGGCAAACGCACCAGAAAACCAGTGCACAGACCTGGGAGGCGATCTCAGTCACTGCGCTTGGATTTCCGTTGCCGAGAATTCATCTCTCGACGCTAGAATTGACCGGGTAAATGCCTGAAGAGCTCTCTTCGGTTTTCGGAGAAGTCAACTGCCCTCTCCAGTGAAGCTATGCGGCGGCGGAACGCAGGTATGATGAAACTATCTTTCTTTCCGCTCTTCTGATCATTTCACCCAAGGCAGAAGGCGAGACATCGAGTGACCTTGACAGTTCTTGAAGTCCCGCGCGCCTAGGGTATTCGAAGTATCCTGAGGCGAACACGTATTCCATCATGCGCCTTTGACGTGGCGTTAGCTTTCCCACGTCGGAAATTCTCGTGACACGAGCGACCTCCGCCCTTATCCCGTGATCGCTCAGTCGCCTCAACAGCCCCCGTAACGAGCTACGGGCAGTCATCGCCAAAACCCAGTCTACATTCCCGTCCGGTTTGCTGGGTGAAGCCAGCGGACAAGTCAGGCAAAAGCAGTTGACATCAGCAATGATCTTGCACATTGCCGAATCTTTCGTCACAACGACTCCAAGTATTCTTCCTCGCTTCGTCTTCACTACATGTGTGTCTTTGACGTGCCTATCGCTTCTGATGAAATTGACGATCTGTTCGAGAGTTTCCGGTTGACCGTTGATTTCGACAAGCTGTTGGATCCCACCGTTTCCTGATGGGCGGCAGTCAATTACGCGGACCGATGCGGGGAATTTCTCCACAAGGCGTGTGGACCATGTGGCTGGTAATGTGAGGGAGAGCACGACCTCTCTCATCGGTGCCGCGACGGACAACGTTCCCCGCATTGGATCTGGGGTTCTTGACCCTAAAACATTGTCTATCCCTTACCAGTAAGGGGAAGAACATACGCAGCAAGGCAGCCGATACCAACGACAAGGAGTCAACGTGAATGCCCCCTCACCGGGGAAACCGCGACCCTGATGAGGCAGGCGTGAGCGATCTCGCCTCCCTGTCCTCAATACTCGCCCGAGTTCAGCGACTCGCTAGCTCAAGCGCCATCCAGATAGCTCGAAAGATCGGTTTTGTAGTTGGTCCCGAGCTGGCATCTGGGACAACCGGGTCGGCGGACGTACACTCCGAATTGACCGAGCTGTTCCGTCGACTCAGTCTTGGCAGAGTAACATTACGCGAGTGGGGCCCAGTTGTCTTCGTGGACCACTTCGGTTCTGATGGCAACTTGGAAGCAGCATTCGGTGAAGGCGTACTTGAGGGAATAATGCAGGCGCGATCCAAGGATCAAGTCTTCTTCAAACATTCAACAAGTCAGAGGCAACGCAATGAGGCCCGTTTTGGATCGCGTAGCATCCTGCGGAGGAGCAGAAGGAAATGATCTCGCGAATACCTCAGAAACCCCCGCCAAGTCTCGTCGCCAAGCAAATCGTTCGCGAGCCCATCAACAAATCGTCATTTCCAAAGCCGATGGGTCAGGTTTTCATCATTCCCGAACGGTGCAAGGAGTGCACGTACTGCTGGGAGTATTGTCCAGAAGAGGTTCTCGAGATTTCTCGGGCACTCAACAGCCATGGATATCATTACCCACAGGTAAAAGCGGGCAAGGAGTCAGCGTGCGTCAATTGTGGAATGTGTGAATGGATCTGCCCTGAGTTCGCAATCTACACCTTGGAGGTGCGCAGCAGCCAATGAGCGTCGGAGCGCGCGTCGGCGAATTCTTCATGGCAGGCAACTACGCCTGTGCCGAGGGAGCGATTGCTGCTGGTTGCCGCTTCTACGCGGGGTACCCGATCACTCCATCCTCAGAAATTGCGGAGCACATGAGCAAACGCCTGCCACAAGTGGCGGGGCACTATGTTCAGATGGAGGATGAAATCGGTAGTATCGCCGCCATACTAGGCGCGTCCAACGCCGGGCTGAAGGTGATGACGGCCACTTCTGGTCCCGGATTCTCTCTCATGATGGAAAACATAGGATTGGGCGTCATCACAGAAACTCCATGTGTCATCGTCGACGTTCAACGAGGAGGGCCGAGCACGGGACTCCCGACCCTCGTAGGCCAAGCGGATATGATGCAGGCGAGATGGGGATCTCACGGGGATTATGAGATCATCGCTTACGCGCCGAACAGCGTGCAAGAGATGTTCGATCTCACCATCAAGGCGTTCAACATGGCTGAGACGTTTAGGACCCCCGTCTTTGTGATGGCTGATCAGATCGTCGCCCACATGACGGACCGTCTCGTCATTCCGCCCCCCGAACAGATCGTGCTCGAAGACAGAAGAAAACCAACAGCAGAGGATCACCCCTTTCTTCCGTTCGATTTCAGTCAGGATTTCCCGCCGATGGCGATTGCGGGGGGCGGGTACCATGTCAACGTGGACAGTCTCACTCACGACGAGCGAGGATATCCCTCAAGCAATCCTCAAGTGTCAGAGAAAATGTTGGAGCACCTAACCGGGAAAATTCGGGACAATGCCGAGAAGATAGTCCAAGTAGAGGACTATCGTACAGGCGATGCCAAAGTCGTTATTATCGCCTACGGCTCCACATCCAGATCCGCACTGCATGCAGTCAAGCAAGCAAGGCGCGCGGGCAGGCGGGTTGGGCTACTCCGACTTGTCACCCCTTGGCCTTTTCCCAGCCGCGAAGTCGAAAGAGTGGCGTCGAAGGCGAAAGCGATTCTCGTTCCCGAGATTAACTACGGGCAGATGGAGCACCCAATCCGAGAGCATGCCGATTGCAGAGTCGTCGCAATTCATCACGCGGCTGGAACTCTCGTTCCACCAGAGAAGATCTACGCGGCTGTGGAGAAGGTGGCGTAAGAAGATGGCTCAGCTCGGCCACGTCAACGGAATCTCAGTTTCCAACGAGCATCCTCGCGATGTATTGCTGCGTGCCGAGCGGCTCCCACACATATGGTGCCCAGGATGTGGGCTCGGAATCGTGACGAAGTGCCTGACCGAGGCGATCAAGCGCTCTGGGATCCCTTCGAACAGGCACGTCGTGGTTTCCGGAATCGGCTGTACTTCAAGACTGCCGGGCTACTTGAACCTCGACACCTACCACACGACTCACGGCCGGGCGATACCTTTCGCGACTGGGCTGAAAATTGCGAATCCAGATCTTGAGGTCACGGTCGTCGCGGGAGACGGTGACCTCTTCAACATCGGCGGCAATCACCTGATCCATGCTATTCGACGGAACGTGGATCTGAACGTCTTCTGCGTGAACAATTTCAATTATGGAATGACGGGTGGCCAATTCGGAGCGACCACGCCAGTTGGAGCGTTGACCTCAACTACTCCCTACGGCAACTTCGAGGCTGCCTTCAACATACCATACATCGTGGCCGCGGCAGGTGCGCCGTTCGTTGCTCGATGGACGACACTTCACGTGCGCCAGTTGCTCAAAGTCATGCGACGAGCCTTTCAAGTTCAGGGTTTGGCTTTCATCGAGATAATCTCTCCATGCCCTCCCACTTTTGGCGAGTTGAACGCGTTCGACGACGGCTATGCCATGATGGAATACTTCAGAAACTTCAGCAGAGTCGATGACCACGCTGACTTGAGTTCGATTGGACTCTCTATGAGGCCGCCCGATCCTATCGTGGTCGGCGACTTCATTGATGTCAGGAAGCCGACCTACCATGAGCTAGAGCGTGAGCTCATCGAAAAGGCGAGGAGTCGGTCGAAGTGACTCGGCGCGAAGTCAGGCTTCAGGGGCTTGGAGGGCAGGGGGTTATCACCGCGGGTCATCTGATAGGTGAAGCCGTTTCTCTGCACGACCGCGAATACGCCGTCATGACGGAGGACTACAGCCCCTATGTTACTGGGGGATGGTCGAGGGCGGATGTAGTCATCTCGCACGAGAGCATCGACTACCCACTGGTAACGAAACCCGACGTTCTCCTTGCCATGTCACAGGACGCGCTCGACGAGAACTGGCAGATCACACAGCCCAACGCTACTATAATTGTCGATGCCGGTCTCGTGAAGACCCCTGACGTGAAAGGTCGCCGAGTCTTCGCAGTTCCCGCGTTGAGCACAGCTGAGGAACTGGGAAGGAAGGTGGTTGCAAACATCATCATGCTCGGCTTCCTCACCGCATCCTGCAAACTCGCAAGCCGCGAGGCAATGGTGACCGCAATAACGAAGCGATATCCGAAGGCGACTGAGCTAAACCGCCAAGCCTTCGATCGTGGTTACGCCTTGAGCCCGCAGGGGGGATCGTGATGAGAGACACGGTCATGGTTGTCGGCGCAGGCATTGCGGGGATTCAGGCATCTCTTGACTTGGCGAACGCTGGCTGCAAAGTTGTGCTGGTCGAGAGGGCCCCCTCGATCGGGGGTAAGATGGCAGCTCTCGACAAGAACTTTCCAACTCTAGACTGCTCGATCTGCATCGAAGCGCCCAAGATGAGCGAGGTAATCAACAACTCGAACATCGAAGTTCTAACCCTCGCAGAGGTCGCGCAAATCGAAGGTCAAGCAGGGAACTTCGACGTAACGATCCGCCAGAAGCCTAGATACGTAACAAGCGAATGCACAAGATGCAATGAGTGCGTCCTCGTTTGCCCGCAGATTCTGAAGAACGAATTCGATGTTGGGATGGCTGCGAGGAAAGCGATCTACACACCCTTCGAGCAGGCAGAACCGGGAGCGTATGTGATCGACATCGCCAACTGCCTAAATGAGCCTCCAAACTACCTCCCATGCCACCGATGCCTTGAAGTCTGCCAGCCCAACTGCATCGACTTCGATATGACGGAGAAGAAAGTGTCGAGGAATGTGGCAGCGGTCGTTGTCGCCACGGGATTCGAACTCTTAGACCCGACACTACTTAGTGACTATGGTTATGGCACGCATCCGGATATTCTCACGTCCCTTGAGTTCGAGAGGTTGCTTCAGGCCTCTGGCCCGAGCAAGGGAGAGATAGTTCGCCCAAGCGATGGAACGCACCCGGAGAACCTGCTCTTCGTCCTCTGCGTTGGTTCGAGGGACCGGCGATTCTGCAGATATTGCTCCCGTGTCTGCTGCATGTACTCGATCAAGGAGGCACTGCAGGCGGTCGATCACGGGATCAAGAATGTGACCGTTCTCTACATGGACATAAGGGCTTACGGCAAGGGCTTCGACGAGTTCTACTCTCGCTCTAGGCGCGAAGGCGTTCGGTACATTCGCGGGAAACCAGCAAAGATCACCGGGGACGGCAACACGATTCGGGTACGATTCGAGAACACGGAGGAGGGTCGCGTTGAAGAGAAGACCTTCGACATGGTCGTACTTGCGCCAGCGATAGTTCCAAGTCGTGGACTGGATTCGCTTACGCATTCCCTCGGTCTTGACCTTGACGAGGACGGTTTCATCAAGGCTACAGAGGTTGGGGGCGATCTAATCGCGACGACGCGCGAGGGAATCTATGCATGTGGTTGCGCAACTGGACCGAAAGATATCGCCGATAGCGTTACGGAGGCTGGAGGCGCTGCCGCATACTCGTTGAACTACTTGACAACGAGAACCTGGCCCCGAGAGCTCGATGTGGAAGTCATCGACCCCACAGGCCCGCCCAGAATTGGAGTATTCCTCTGCGATTGCGGTTCCAACATCGCTGGCATCGTCAATGTGCCCGAGGTCCTAGAATATACTAGAACCCTCGACGGCGTCTCCCATGCTGAACGGGTCCGTTTCGCATGTGCTGCCAACACGCAGGAACTGATCTGCAGAAGAATCAAAGAGAAGAAGCTCAATCGGCTCGTTGTCGCTGCGTGCTCGCCGAAAACGCATGGTCCCACCTTTCAGAGAGTTGCTTCAAACGCTGGTTTGAACCCATATCTCTTTGAAATGTCCAATGTCAGAAACCAAGGCTCATGGGTTCACAAGAAGTTTCCAAAGGAGGCGACCGAGAAGTCAAAGGATCTTGTGCGCATGAGTGTTGAGAAGGCGAAGAGACTCAAAGCCTTGGCCGCTGTGAAAGTTCCTGTGACGCAGCGTGGTCTTGTTGTTGGCGGTGGAATCGCCGGCATCACTGCCGCGCTGAATCTGGCAAAACAAGGTTTTGAGACCTATCTGGTTGAACGGAACAACGAGCTGGGCGGGACGTTAATTCAGTTGACTGAGATTGCTCCAAGCGGTCTCAGCGCGCGTCAATTGGTGAAGATGAAAGAACGCGAGATGCTTGAGGCAGGGGTACATGCACATACCGGAACCAGTGTGGAAACGGTGAGCGGCTTCGTCGGCAATTTCAACGTTCACTTAACGGACGGAAGTACGATCGATGTCGGCTCGATAATCCTCGCCACAGGTGCCACGCCCTATCAGGCTACGGAATTTGGATACGGAAGCGACCCGCGCATCCTGACAAGTCTTGAACTCGACCAGCGCCTTGGTGAATTCAAGGGGGAGAGAGTAACCATCGTGGCCTGCGTGGGCTCGCGAAACGAGAAGCGTGGTTGTTCACGATTCTGTTGTCAGACCATGTTGGCTCAGGCCGTCAAGTTGAGGGAGCGTGGAAATCGAGTCAGAGTCTTGTACAAGGATATTCGGGCATTCACCCGATTCGCTGAGGAGATGTATGAGGACGCTGCGCGAAAGGGCGTTCAATTCTTCCAGTTCAATCAGGATCTGCGATCAGAAGAGGCTGTTGTGTATGAGAAAGGTCAGATCATGCTCCACGAGGAACTAAGTGGACTCGATGTCACATTGTCGACTGATTGGCTTGTGCTCAACATCGGCCTCTCGCCAGAACCTGAGAACACAGTAGCGCAACAGTTGAGAGTCTCACGTGACTCGGAAGGGTTCCTCCTTGAGAGCCATCCCAAGCTTGGACCTGTCGAGGCAGCGGTTCAAGGAGTGTTTCTGGCGGGTACCTCGCAGGGGCCGAAAGATGTGCGTGAATCTGTCTCCCAGGCCCTCGCGGCCTCAGCCAAGGCATCGAGGATTCTTTCTCGGGTCGAAATAGAGCAGGAGCCACTCGCCGCGATCGTTGACTACGAGAAGTGCACATTCTGCGCCCGATGCATTTCCGTCTGCCCATACTCCGCGATTCGAGGTGAAGTTCGAAAGAGTCTCGAAATCATTCAGGCTATGTGTATGGGATGCGGAGGCTGCGCCGCAGAGTGCGCGGTCGACGCGATCGAAATGCCTGGCTTCACTGACGACCAAATTCTTGCACAGATCGATGCTGCCACAGCAGAATCCCCCCAGAAAAAAGTGATAGTTTTCGCCTGCAATTGGTGCTCATACGCGGGCGCTGACCAAGCTGGTATAGCTAAGATTCAGTACCCGCCTAGTTCGCGGATCATTCGAACAATGTGTTCCGCGAGGATCTCACAGAACCATGTCTTCTACGCGCTCGGCAAAGGCGCCGGTGCAGTTCTGGTAACCGGTTGTCATCCGGGCGATTGCCACTACATCAATGCCAATCTCAACACGCAACGGCGCTTCGAGAGGTGGCGCAAGACGGTCGAGATGCGGGGCATAGACCCACGGAGGCTGCAGCTCTGGTGGGTGAGCGCAGCTGAAGGCAAGCGATTTGCTGAGAAGGTCGCGGAGATGGACGCACTCATTCAGGAGCTCCCGCAGGTTGAAGTCGATGCCACGGCAAGCAAGCTGGCCCCGTTCATCATCAGGAGACAACCATGACTGTGACGATGATGGCAGTGAACGAGGAGCTTTGGGATCGCCTCAACCAAGCCGTGGCTCCAATGACTTTGTGCTATCAGTGCGGCGTATGCACATCCATATGCCCGCTGTCAGCCACGGGAAGAGCGCCGTCCGTAAGGAGCCTAGTTCGGTCAGCACAAGCAGGCCTAGGCTCCAGCTTTAGCGAGACATGGCTGTGCTCCACATGTAAGCTCTGCGAATTCACCTGCCCCAGAGGCGTTCCGATTGTTGATGTCCTTCATGCTCTGCGATCCATCGACTTCTCCCAAAGGAGGTTGCCAACTCGGCTCGAAGAGGTGTTGTGGAGAGTTTACGAGAGTGGCAATCCATGGGGTGAAAGGAGAAAGATTCGAGCCAAATGGACTGAGGGCTTGGGGATCAAGGAAGCTCTTGATGGCGTAGACGTACTGCTGTACACCGGTTGCGCCTCATCCTACGATTCAAGGCTGCAAGGCGTCGCAAAAGCCGTCGCATCAATCCTGAAAACGGCTGGAGTCGATTTTGGTGTCCTCAAGACTCAAGAAAGGTGCTGCGGTGACGCGCTCTATCAGAGCGGGGAAGACGCGTACCTTGAGGAGCTCGTTGCTGAGAACATTGCGACTTTCAGAAAGACCAAAGCCGCCACCGTAGTCTCAATTTCCCCACACTGCTTCAACGCCTTCAAGACCCTGTATCCGAAGCACGGAGCGGACTTCAGAGCGGTTCACTACACCCAGTTCATCGCCGAGCTCTTGGATTCCGGGAAGATCAGGCAAGCCCGGCACAACAAGAGCGCGGTTACTTACCATGATCCGTGCTACTTGAGTCGTTATCATGGGGTTCAGGAGGAGCCGCGAAAACTCCTCGAGTCGATCAAAGGCATTGAGCTCTTGGAGATGGCGAACTCTGGCGACAGCACGCTCTGCTGCGGTGGTGGAGGGGCTCGCGTGTTTCAGGACATTGGTGGGGAACGGCTCTCCACCATCAGAGTCAGAGAAGCCTCAGAGACTGGCGCGCAAGTGCTCGCCACCTCTTGTCCGTATTGCATCCAGAACTTCGAGGACAGCGTCAAAACAGAGGGAAAGACGCTACGGGTCTCTGATGTCGCGGAGTTGCTTGCATGGTCGATGCGGGGTGAATGAGCAAGCATGACGGAGGCAGCCCAGTTCTCCGACTTCAGAGGCATCATGGTTTACCTGGAGCATTCCGATGGGAAACTCGAAAGAGTCTCCTTAGAACTCTTGGGCAGAGCCCGCGAACTGGCTGAGGTTCTCGGTGCAGATGTTACTGGTGCGATCTTGGGCCACGATGTGGGCAATTTGGCTGAGGAAGCGGTCCAGTTTGGTGCCGATCGAGTTCTTGTTGCAGACGCTTCTGCTCTCGAACAGTATACCACTGAAGCATTCTGCAACGTTCTCGCTGACGTGGTGAGAGCCCGGAGGCCTGAGATTCTGCTCTTGGGCGCCACACATGATGGCCGCGATCTAGCCGGTCGCTTAGCTGTCAGATTGAAGACTGGCCTCACTGCTCACGCAGTCCAGGTTGATATTGAGCCGGCGACTCGGCTACTTATCTGCGGTGTTCCGGCGTTCGGTGGTAGCATAATCGCCAGATGCAAGTGCCCTCGAAGTCGGCCACAGATGGCCACGGTACGCCCCGGAATCTTTCCCGTTCCGACGGGAGATCCACTTCGAAGGGGGGTAATCGAGATGGTACAGGCGAATGTCGGTCAAGTTCGGACAAGAGTCATCGAACGCTCAGTAACAACAGCCGCAGACATTGCACGAGCGGAGATAGTTGTGATTGCAGGTCGTGGAGCAGCGACTTACTTCGACTCGGTTCGGAAGTTCGCAGACTCTATAGGGAGCGCGGTTGGGGTGACGAGGCCACTAGCTGATAGGGAGTTTTTGTCTCGCGATTATCAAGTGGGCTCGACGGGTGTCGCCATAGCGCCGAAACTAGCGATCGTTCTGGGAGCAAGTGGGGCCGCGCATTTCGTGTCTGGAATTCGGGAAGCGGAGACTGTGATTTCTGTGAACAAAGATCCGGAGGCCGACATCACCTCGAACGCGGACTATGTTGTTGTTGATGACCTTGGCAGGCTGCTACCCGCCCTGGTGTCAAAGTCCACTCAGGGAGTGAGAGATCGATGAGAATCGTAGTGTGCATGAAGGTTGTTCCAAAGACTGAGGACGTGCGGTTCGATCCGCAGACGAAGACGTTGGATAGGAGCGGTGCAGAAAGTGAGATCAATCAGCCGGATAAGCATGCGATAGAGCTGGCGCTGCAGCTCAGAGAACGGCATGGCGGCGAAGTGCTTCTGCTCGCGATGGGGCCATCGTTCTTCGAGCCATACTTGCGACTTGGTATCGCTATGGGAGCTGACAACGCTTTCCTACTCAGCGACAAAGCGTTCGCGGGCGCCGACACTTATCCGACGTCTTACACGATCGCCAGTGCAATCGAGAAGATTGGCCGTTTCGACCTGATTATTTGCGGGGAGGAATCCTCGGACGCCAGCACCGGTCAGGTTCCCCCTGGGGTCGCTGAGTGGCTAGGGATACCTCAGGTCACCTACGTGTCGCAGCTGAGCGTTGACGGGGATGTAGTGCGTGCGAAGCGAACCGTGAAGGGCGGATATGAGATTGTGGAGGCTTCGTTTCCTCTTCTTGTGTCAGTTGAGCTCGGCTGCAATTCGCCGCGTTTTCCAGACTTTCGCAGGAAGAGGTGGGCTGAGAAGGAGTTGAAGCTCACCGTGTGGAGCGCAGCAGATTTAGGCATTGACCCGCTGAATATTGGCTCTAAGGGATCTCACACGATCGTAGAGGAACTAGTCGAATTGCCCAGACCAGCCAGACGCATGCTGCGAGTCTCAGGCGGCGTCGAAGATGAGGCTGGGTTGATACTGCAAAAGATCAAGGAGGTGAGTTCACGTAACGAACAAAGTTAGAGAAGACCTAATTTACGATCTGGAGGAGCTCGAAAGCCCCGATCAGAACCTCCCATTCAGTTACGACGAAGTTTCGTCGGGTGTCCGTTGTGGCAACTGCTATAATTATTGGAATCGTGTGTGCGCACGTTGCACGCGTTGTGGTTCACCAGAGTATACACCTTGCCTGCACTGCGACTTGGACTTGAGATAAGTCCCGGCAAATGAGCAGGCTTCGGGACTTGACGTGAGCAGACTGAACCGATCCCTACGTTAGGCTACTATTGACATTACGCGTATGTTGGGTTTGTAAATGGCTTTCTTAGTGATCTCCAAAGAGCAGCTTCCGTGCGTGTCGCAGTATTCTTCGCATTGTTCGGCTGTGTCAAGGTCTTTGTAGCCGAAGCCGCAGAGTTCGCACTGGAACACTGTCCCACGCTTCCTCTCCAGCTCGTTTACCATCCGTCAGACCTCAAGGTAGGGCGCTTACGGGACTAAGATAAGGGTTACACACAATCGTCAGATAGTCACCCTTTTTGGACACTGAACGTGCTAATTTTGACGGTCTCTCGTCAAGCACCTTAAGTCCCAAGGACAGATCTTGAACCAAGATTTACACCCAGTTGGCTATCGACATTCAAAATCAAAAGGTGGCTGATGGCGAGCAAGTACTGGGGGTGGGGCCCACTCTTAGTTGGGTAGAGTCTCGGTCGCTCACCGAAACGTGTTAAGCAGTTGCTTGAGTTCCAGCTTCTGCTGCGAGCTCACTCTGACGCGTTCTGCGAGTGTTGGACGGTTCTGCTTATAGATGATGCCTATGGGTGTCTTATCCTTCCGTCCGATCAAACCAAGTGCCGCATCGTAGTCCGAGGGGTCATGCTCCGACCCAATCTCGACTGTTGTTGCCGCATATTCCTTCCAAGTGTCGTGGAAGGTTGGGCAGGGGTTGAGCACGTGTATCAGCGCGAAACCCTTGTGCCTGATGCCCTCAGCGATCAGATGGGCTAGGTGGTTGTGTTTGCCCGGAAAACCTCGCGCCAAGAATGATACTCCAAATGCCAGTGCAAGTCTGCTGATGTCGATCGGATCCTCTTGGTTTCCGTCTGGGGTGACTTTTGTCTTGAATCCAAGCGGTGTTGTTGGAGAGGGTTGCCCTTTCGTCTGCCCGTAGATTCCGTTGTCAAGGACGATGTACGCTATGTCGGGGTTTCTTCTTGCCGTGTGTGGAACATGTCCGCCTCCGATCGCGAATGCGTCTCCGTCTCCTGCGATTCCCACAACGCAGAGTTCTGGGTTTGCGATGTGAATGCCCTGCGCGATCGGGAGCACTCGGCCGTGTAGCGTGTGGATTCCGTAGGTCTTGAAATTATGTGGGAAGCGTCCATTGCATCCGATTCCGGAGACCATGACGATCTGCTCGTTTCTCAGTCCAATCTCTTGAAACGCTGTTGCGATGGATCGTAGGACTCCGTAGTCTCCACAACCTGGGCACCAGTTGGGATTGTAATCGTTCCTGTACTCACCGACGAGGCTCGACTGCATTTCTAGGCCACCTCTTCAATCTTGCGAAGGATTTCACTTGGCGCGAAGGGAAGGCCTTCAGTTTTCGTTAGCGAAACACAGTTCATCCCGAGTCGTGCTCGCAGCATGTTTGCGAATTGCGCGGTGAAGTTCAACTCAGGGATGAGCACTTTCTTGACTCCTTTTAGAAACTTTGAGAGCTGCGTTTCTGGAAGCGGGTTGAGGAGTTTGCATTGGAGCCAGCGGACGTGTATCTCTTCTTTCTTGGCTTGTAGGATTGCTTCGTGGATGGCGCCCTGCGTTGAGCCCCAGCCTATCACAGCCAAGCTGGCGTCTGGATCTGGAAGCTCCATTACGTTCATTGGGTCTTCGGCGAGTTCCGTTGATGCGGTCGCGAGTTTGCGGAATCGTTTCGCTGACATCTCGGAATGTGCATGGGGTCCGAAGCTCGGTCTGCTCTTCTCGTCGTGTTCCACGCTCTCCGCCACGTACTCTCCAAACGCTTCGCCTGGTATGGACATTGGAGATATGCCGTCGTGAGTTACTGCGTATCTTCGGAATGTGTCGATCTCAGCTAGCTCCGGTCTATCTCGGTCTGCGACCTTCAGAGAGTCTAGGTCGGGGACTTGCATGCCCTCTGTCAGATGGGCTAGTGATTGGTCGGTGAGTAGTATGACGGGAAGCTGGTATCGCTCTGCCAAGTTGAATGCCCGGATCGCTTGGTAGAAGCAGTCCTCAACATTCCCCGGAGCCAAGACTATCCTCGTGGCGTCGCCATGCCCACCATAGATCGCGTGGTTAAGGTCTGATTGCTCAGTTTTCGTCGGAAGTCCAGTTGATGGGCCGCCTCTCTGAGCGTCCACGATTACTACCGGGATCTCTGCCATCGACGCGAGTCCAATCATCTCAGTCATCAAAGAAAGGCCGGGTCCGGATGTTGCTGTCATTGACTTGACACCAGCGTACGACGCGCCAATAGCTGCTCCCAGAGAAGCAATCTCGTCCTCACCCTGCAGGACGGCTCCCCCGAATCCAGGCATTAGAGACGCCATGTTGTCGAGAATGTCTGATGCGGGTGTGATTGGGTAGCCCGCGTAGAAGCGGCAACCAGCAGCAATCGCTCCGAGCACAATCGCCTGGTTACCGGAGAGAATGATCTTGTTCGAAGGAGTCTTGGATGTAGGCATCGTGGGACCCTTTGGAGCTAGGGCAAATCCAACGTCTATCGCCGCAATGTTCGCCTTGAGGAGTTCCTCCCCTCTTGCGCCTAGCTTGCTGCGTACTACCTCTTCGAGCATCTGCTTCGTTACGCCGACACGGGCACCCACGTATCCCGACACGACCATGTTCCGGGCTCTCGGAAGCTTGAGTTCATTCTTGGCTATTGAAGTGAACGGCGCTCCGAGCGCGCGTTTGGGTAGAGATGAGTAGCTTTTCGGTGTTCGGTCTTCGTCGAAAATCAGTTCTCCGTCAGGTTTCAGGTCCTTCGAGTGGGAGGCGATGGCCTCCGTGTCAAATGCTACAAGAAGGTCGAGCAGGTCTCCCTGAGAATAGGCGTGCCAGTCGCTCGCTCGCAGCTGATAGAGACATGGGCCACCTCGGACTGACGAGGGGTACGTTCTGAATGTGAAAATCTTCAGACCCATGCGTGAGATCGCATATGTCAGCACTTCTCCCGCTAGGATTACACCGTCGCCTGATTCTCCCGCGAGACGAATAGTTAGATCCAAATCTGGTTCGAGGTGAGGGGATTCTGGAACGGTTTTTAGGGTCCCTGTTGATTACCGGTATTGATTATACGTAGAGTAATTGCTACTCGGACTCTCAGTCCTTGATCATCTTGAGTCCAAGTGCCAGGATGAATCCTAAACCCGCATACATGGGAACAGTCGCCCCCCCACCCAGCTCCCATCTACTCACAAACACCCCTGGCAGCGAAAGGGAGGCTTCGAAAGCGAAACGATTCAAGAACGTCATAGTCGGCAGAAAGGTTGCCAGAGCGGCCAGCAGAATAAGCAGTCTCGCCTTAGTTTTGTACGTAATCCTGGGAGGCACAATTCCTTCCGCTTTGACGGAAAAGAAGACTAGGATCGCAGTCAGGAGTGGCGCAAAGAGGATCGCCAACAAGTACGGTGTTTCAATTGACATTCCGAAGCCTGATAGCACAACTGCGACCGTGTAGGTCAGCCCTCTGCCCGGCACATATGAGGAATTGATGCCGACAAGCCAAGGAAAGAACAAGGCAGCAATGTCAACAGCTGAGCAGAACACCGCGATGATAACCGCCAGGTCAATTCCAGGTCGGTACACAGAGGCGTAGGCAAGCTGCCTGAATGACCGTTGTCCTGTTGACATCGGTTCACGTCACTCTCTTCGATCCTTGGCGTGCGCCTTCCATGTTCCCACGTTAATACCTTCTGCAAAATCGGGTGCCAAGCACACAGCAGGATGATCGTGTTGGTTCCGACTCAGAGGATCAAGCATCATGCGGCTTGAGCTCTTCACGGTTTGATATGTTCACAACTTGATCTGCTCCCAAAGGGCTCCAAGAGCATGGAGCCAAGCAACGTCAAACGCCGCACTCGATTAGTGGGGCTATTGGTCTCTGCGCACGAAGACGATCGAAGGGCTCAGTCCGATTTTCGTTCCGATGTCGTCGAGGATCTTCTGAAACTTGTCATGTGGGAGCTTAAGTCCGCGTCGCCCCTTAGGGGGATACGGATCGTTGAACGTGATCTTCTCATCTTTAGCGTCCGTCACTACGACCCAGTGTGGAATATTCAGCCCGTGAACGACGCCCATGTGAACCAGCGCCACAGGTACGAAACGAGCATCCACCATCTCAAGAATTCGCGCCACTGTCGGGCGTTTGTATTCTACTGGGAGATCTTTGGCGAGTGCCCTGCGCCGATTTTCCCTCATTCCGAAAAGACTGAGCTCGGCTTCTTCGCGGGTGAAGAACCTGAGCACGCGCCGCAGCCAAGCTTTGCGGTCGAAAACGTCTCGCCTTTGGGTAGTCAGACGGACATCGAAGCCAGCATTGAGGAGAGGCAAAGATAGCCCGTATGGGTCAGCACCTTTGATGCCGATCATGTTGCACTGTCGCCACACCTCATACTCAAGTTCCCTAGTCAGCTGTAGTTTCGAGTTGAAATGTTTCATAACCATGAGAACACATGCAGGGCCGCACGAGAACTCTGAAGTCTGCGCGTAGTAGGGAACGTTGAATCTCAAGCTGCTCCTGCTTTGAGCGTCTCGCTCAGATTTTCAGTGTTTCCTTTGTCTCTTCAGTCCGTGTCCGAGTTCTATCCAGTTGCCGTCTGGATCGGTGACGTACGCCAGTCTCCATCTCCCCTCGTCGAAAGGTTTGATCGTTCCTTTGGACTTTCTCGCGAGTTTCAAGTAGGAGGCATCCGCATCCTTCACTTCAAACGCGAGATGATCTAGTCCCCTCTTGCCACCGTACCTGTACCCTTTGGGATACCAGTTCAACTCTAGAAACTGGGAGGACCCCCTGGCTCTGAGCCACGCGACGCTCCCCCCGGTCTCTTTGATCTGCGTTTTGAAGAGAAGCCTCATGCCCAACTGCTTTGTGTAGAATCTGATTGCTCTTTCCAGATTCGACACATGAATACCAGTGTAAATGAATTTAGCCCTCATCGTTCATTCTCACCAAATCTCCGCCTAAACGCGATTGGAAATGCTGCCATCCCCTGCGGGGTATCTGGACTGCTCGCCCGGCCTTATTGAGACGTACTCCTTTGAGTTTTCGTGTTGCAATACCAATCGGGATCATGTTTCCTCGAGCAGCGCGCCGAGCCAAGGCCAGTTTTTCTCTCTTCACTGTTACTACAAGGTGATATTCTTCGCCACCGTAGAGCGCCAATGTCTTTCCGTCATATCCGTATCTCGCGGCGAATTGTGCCGCAGCTTTGCTGACTGGAACGTGATCAATCATGATTCCCATGTGGTTGGCGCTGGAGAGCTCGTGAAGGCTCAAGGCCAATCCATCACTCGAATCGATCGACGCGGTCAACGCTCCTGACCGCGCCAGTCTCAGACCCAACTCCAATTGTGCTCGGGGCCTGAACACTGCATCATACAATGGTTTTGTCAATCGGTCGGGACGGATGCCCTTTTCAAGCAGGCCTCTCAGTCCCGCAGACGTGTCGCCAAACATGCCTGTAACCGCAACCACGTCACCGGGTTCAGTTCCAGCCCGGAGCACAAGCTGCTTGCGGTCCGCTATTGCAAAGAGAGCTATGGATATTGTCAGGTCCTCTGACTCGTTCGTATCTCCACCTACAATAGGAAAGCGATATTCTCTGCTCGCATCGTGAAGTCCAACCGCGATATCTCGAACGTCGTGATTCGTGAGTCGCGTCGGCAGGCCTAATGCAACTAGCCCAGCCAATGGGCGTACTCCTTTCGCTGCCAAATCGCTCACATTCGCAACAACCGCTTTGCGCGCTGCTTGCCTCATCGTCATGCCAAGCGGCACATCAGTGCTTCCCACGAGCATGTCCGTCTTCAGAACGGCTACCTTTCCGCGCGTAAGCCGGACGGCTGAAACGTCATCGTTGAACCCCACGACGGCATGCTTTTTCGTTTGGAGTCTGCGTTCCAAAATTCGTATGATCTGAAGCTCACCTAGCTCTCGAAGCGTTGGCATCTCCACTGCCCTCCGCACTGGATTGATGCGCGTGCCATTGTGCCTCGTATGTTTTGAAGAATGTGATTCAGAGTAGCGTTCAGTCGGAAAGTTATCCATCTTGTGTTATTATGAAGAGTTGTCGATCGGGCATTCGATGCAGGATTAGCGCGGTCTTCTTGATTTCGAGTTGCGGTGTATGTTTCGTTATTCTTGAAAGCAGTGTCTTGGCTTTGTTGGTGAGTTCAACAACTAGGGTGCTGTTGCCTTTGCGGAATTTTGCAGTCGTACGTTGGGAGGCTACTGCACGAATGTTTCCCTTGCCTAGGGTACAGCCGCTTGATACCTGAACGCCGTCTAGCAGGCATGATTGTGGCGGTGATAGCCTAGTCCAAACGGTTGCGGACAATTCATGCAGCCCCTTGGGCTTCAGCATGTGAACGGCAATCATTCCCATACGCAGACCAAGTACCAGATAAGGGCCCAAGTGACCGTGGAAATCAACGCCAGCATTCAACAGAGCCCGGGAGCACTTTGACGTCCTGCTCACGAACGTCTCGCCTCGCCCGCAAATATGATTCGCAGGTGGAAACGGTTGACCAAAACATCAGCCACGGAGGCGCAGATCAGATCCTCAACCGTGAGGAGCACGAGGACAAGTTGCATAGCAGCCGTTGGGACGCGAAGAATGAATGTTCCTGTAAGGTAGATCCAAGGAGCCTGAACAAACGTCCAAGCAGCTAAGCCAGCAAGCACCGGCCTAAACCTGCGCGAAAAGACTCCAGTAAACAAACCCAACAGCCCGTTTCCGATGACAATAGTCGGGTCCGACCTGCTCATCGCTACGTATAGTCCTCCAAATGAACCGGCTATGAGTCCACCGATTGGGCCGCCCACAACTCCAGCCAAGATTATGCCAGCCTGGAAGAAATGTACCCTAGTCCCCAAGAGAAATGGGACGCTCAGAACGCTCAGCACTGCTGTAAGCGCACTTACCACCGCGGTGAAAGCCACAAGGCGGCTATTCAAATTCATAGTATTACCATTCATCGTAATCGTAATAACGATATTAAAGAGTGCTGGGCTGTTATCAGATGGTAGAGATGTGCTGATTTGGTCAGAGTGCAGAGGATAAGTTTCTCAACGCCTCCAGGACTGTTGGAGCAGTTCGACAATTCACTTAGAATGCTGGGTTACAAAGACAGGTCGAAGGCGCTGCAGGTCGCAATGAGGAATTTCGTTACAGAATATGCGTGGAAGGCGAGGGGACAAAGCGCGGGTGCAGGAGCGATCTTGCTGACTTACGACCATGACTCTCATGGCGTTCAAGAGGCTCTGACAGACACTCAGCATCACTATCGAGCGGTTGTGAATTCGACCACTCACGTTCACCTAGACGAATCTCGATGCTTGGAGATAATCTCGGTCAGAGGCAAATTGGAACGCATTCAAGCTTTGGCGAAGAATCTCC
>Ga0315268_10000641_pt1 | contig 40619 bp, 31 predicted proteins | sample C1_top_MG_FD_204535 | JGI IMG/M metagenome (GOLD analysis project Ga0315268, IMG submission 204535) | Sediment microbial communities from Yellowstone Lake, YNP, Wyoming, USA - C1_top | ecosystem: Environmental > Aquatic > Freshwater > Lake > Sediment | place: USA: Wyoming | collected 2017-08-01
GTCTTGTAATACTTCCGCGCCGCCACCACCATGGCGTCTTCAATCGCCGCGATCACCACATCCGGTTCGATGTGCTTCTCGCGGCTCAGCATCTCGATCTGTTGATATAGCAGGCTCGCCATAAACCGTTCCTAGAACTCCACGACCAACTGCGCTTTGCGAATCCCCTCGAGCGGCAGCTCGATGGTTCGCCCTTCCTTGCCCTGCAACTGCAATCGGACCTTGCCGTCCGCGAGGCCCCCCAGCCGGCCCTCGAAAAATGTGGCATTGCCCACGGGTTCGGCGATGGTGATCTTGGCCAGCCGCCCCGCAAAGCGCTCGAAATCCGAGGGCTTTTTCAGCAGACGGTCCAGTCCCGGAGAGCTGACCTCGAGCACGTATCCCGCCGCCCCGGTGATCAACTCCTCCACGTCCAGGATGACGCTCAACTGCTTGCTCACCTGCTCGCAATCCGCGTGGCTGATTCCCGTTGCGGACGCGTCCACCACTTCACCCTCCGGCGCCGCAGGAGGCGGCCAGGGGCGGTCAATATAGACGCGAAGAAAGCGCTGTTTGCCGATTTTCCATTCGACATCAACGACTTCCAGACCTTCCGAACGAGCAACCCGCTCGGCGGCTTCGCGAATACGTTCCACATTCACCGAAAGAGACCCCAACCCTGCGCACCATCCAAACTGGCGCGCCGCCAACAAAAAAGTGGGCTCGCGCCCACTCCATCGTGCGACCCAGCTTCAGAGCAGAATCGAGTATAGACCCGCAACCTTGCAAAAGCAAGAGCGGGGGTGCGGCCCGGGGCACACGCTGTGTCCCTGGAGACGCATTCGAGAGATGATTAACGGGTGTAATTTCAGCAGTTTACGGACGGGGCCGGGCGGCCCTGAAATTGCTCCCCCGAGGGCGTGATGCGGCGAAAAATATTTCTCCTGGCGGCGGCTGTGGCGCTTTTTGGCGCTGCGGGCGCCCTGCTGGCCGGAAAATTATTTCCCGGCAATGACCGGACCAGCGGCCTGCCCCGCGTTTTCCTGTGGGCCTGGGAGCGGCCCGAAGATTTCCGCTTTCTCTCCCCTGGTGAAGCTGGGGTAGCCTTCCTGGCGGAAACCATCTACTTGCGCGAGCCACGTGAGAAGAACGAAAAAGAAGCCGAGAACGACGTACGCGTGCAGTCCAGACGGCAGCCGCTGCGTGTCAATCCGGGAACCGCGCTGATCGCCGTGGCGCGCATCGAAACTCTGCGCGCGCAGGGAGCGGGACGGAATTCGCCCGAAAGTTCCCTTCCCTACACCGAAGCGCAGCGGCGCCGCATGGCCGAGGAAATCTCCCAACTGCAAAACATCGCAGGCGTGCGCGCCGTGCAAATCGATTTCGACGCCACGCAAAGCGAACGCGCATTTTACGCCGAGCTCCTGCGCGATGTCCGCGCCCGCCTGCGCCCAGAGCAGCCCCTGAGCATCACCGCGCTGGCCTCCTGGTGCCTGGGCGACGCCTGGCTGGCGCAACTTCCTCCCGGAACGATTGATGAAGCCGTGCCCATGCTCTTCCGCATGGGCGGCGAAACGGGAGAAGTCGCGCGGATTCTGCGGCGCGGCGATGGCTTCACGGTTGCCGCTTGCCAGGGCAGCGCGGGCCTGTCCACGGACGAACCGCTTTCCCGCGACCTGCTGAACGGAAAGTTTCCGTCGAAGCTGCCGGGGCAATCGCAAAAACGCATTTACCTGTTTCATCCGCGGCCTTGGACGAAAATGGAAGCGGAGAAATGGATCGAGGAGGCCAGACAATGGCACGGAAAATAGGGCGGGGATTTCTTGTGGCAGCGATGATTCTGGCGCTGGTGTTTCCGGAGCCGGCCGCAATGGCCTGCGGGCCGTTTTTTGCCGCTCCCGTTTTTATCCAGAGGCTCCATCCAGACCAGCCGCTGGCTCTGTACGCGCGGGGAGAACTGGGCATCCCGCAGCCAAGCTACGCGCGGATGTACCTGGCGGCGGCCTACCGCCATCTTTCGGGAACGCCCTTCTCGGCGAAGGAACAAAAACAATTGCTGGCGTTATGGGGAGAGCAGACGGACCCCAATGAAGAGTGGCTGCGGAATTCGAGCAAGAAAGATCCGCAGCAGGAATGGCGGGAAGCGGTTGAAAAAGTGAAGGGGCCGCAGAAGCCGGAAGGGAACAATCGAATCCAGCGGAGCTTTGCGTATCAGGACTTCACCAACTGCATGGACGACGCATTCCAGACTGCCACGCAGACGCTTGCGGAACGGGTGCAGGAATTCGGAAAGGAAAGCGCCGCGATACGAAGCTGGACCGAAGCGCAGGAGCAGGTCTTTGAAAACTGCAATGGGAAAGACCCCAAGAAGGAACTGGTATTTCCCCGGGAGGCGGAGGAGTCGCTTCCGGGAATCATCCGCGCCGACCGCGCCTACCAGATTGCCGCCGCGCACTTCTATGCGCAAGACTGGGATGACGCCGAACAGCGATTCCTGAAAATTTCCCAAGACCCCGCTTCTCCCTGGAAAACCATCGCCGCGCTGGTGGCGGTGCGCTGCCGGATTCGCCGGGCAACGGTAAGCACGGAAAACAAGGAAACCGGCATGGCCATGCTCGTGGAAGCCGGCGAGCGGCTGAAGCGGCTCGAAACCGACCCCGCCATGGAAAAACTTCGTCCCGCCATCCTGCGCTTGCTTGGATTCATCGAGTTTCGCGCGAACCCCGGACAGCGGCTGGCGCAGCTTTCGCAGTCGCTGGAAAAGGGAAGCGGCCCGGCAACTCTGCGCCAGGACCTCATTGACTACACCTGGCTGCTGGACCGCGCGCTGGGAGAGTATCTCTCGGCGGCGGATGACTCCAAATCCCCGGAACGAGTCCGCCTGCGGGAATCATTGGCCGACCTGCGCAAGCAGGGCGGAATGACCGACTGGATCCTCACATTTCAGGAACGCGGCGCGGATTCTCATAAGCATGCGCTGGCGAAATGGAACGAGACGCACAGCGCCGCATGGCTGGTGGCCGCGCTGAACAAAGTAAAAGCAACCGATCTGGAGTCCGCAGAACTGCTCCGCGCCGCGGGAGAAGTGCCTGCCGGCTCCAGCGCCTACCTCACCGCCGCGTATCATCAGGCCCGGCTGCTGGCAGCGAGCGGAAAAGAAACGGAAGCCCGGCAAGCGGCGGATAAGCTGCTGCAACTGCCGGAAACCAAGCGGAACACCTCGGCGCGAAACCAGGCGCTGGCGCTGCGCCTGAAGCTGGCCGTGAATTTTCAGGAGTTTCTGCGCTTCGCCCCGCGCAAAACCGTATCCTTCACTTCCGACGGAGAAGACATCATCCTTGCCGGCGATGAAGACTGCGCGGTGCAGAGCAAAGCCGCGCAACAAGACTGCCACCAGGCCAAGGAGCCGCCCCAACTTCTGGATGCCGACGCCGCCCTGGCCATCACCGAAGGGCTTCCCACGCAACGGCTCGCCGAAGCCGCCGAGAGCCCCACGCTGCCGGACAATCTGCGAAAGCGCATCGCCCTGGCCGCCTGGGTTCGCACGGTCCTGCTGGGTGACGAGGAAAACGGCCTGCGTCTGGCCAAGACGGTTGCGCAGTTCGCTCCCGAACTCGCCGAAGGTCTGAAAGCCTACAGCGAAGCACAGCCCGGCGAAGCGCGCCACTTTGCCGCCGTCTTTCTGCTCCTCCGCAATCCGGGTCTGCACCCCTACGTCGAGGTAGGCATCGGCCGCGCAACTCCTCTCGGCGAAATCGACAACCTGCGCGACAACTGGTGGTGTTCGTTTGCCACGGCGGAGCCTCGCGGCTACTTCTACTCCGACGACAACGACTACTTCTACTCCGGCGACAGCAGCTACTACACCATGTTCACGGGGTTAAAAGGCCCGGTGGGAGAACTGTATACCGGAACAAAAACAATGCAGCCGCCCTTTCTGACCGCCGCCGAGCGCGCCAGCGCAACGCAGGAGTGGTCGGCAATATCCAAACTTCCCGCGGCCCCGGTCTGGCTCGGCGAACAGACCATCGCCTTCGCCAAAAACCATCCCGAAGACCCCCGCGTTCCGGAAGCCTTGCACCGCGTCGTGAAGGCCACGCGCTTCGGGTGCGAGGACAAAAACACGGGAACCACTTCCAAATCGGCCTTCCAGCTTCTCCACCGCCGCTACCCCGCGAGCGAATGGACAAAGAAAACACCGCTGTGGTTCTGAGGGTGGCTGGGGTGAACCACCGCTGCCCCGTAAACCACGCCGTGTTCAGCGGATATTGCTGATCGAGTTCTTCACGGTGTCGTGTTTGGTCTTCATGATATTGCTCACGGCGGTGTAGGAGCGGTTCTCATTCTGCATCTGGCTCTGCAGCTGCAAGTATTGGAGATTGAAGCTCATTTGCGTCTCCTGCATCTCCTTGGTGGCTTTCAACAGCTCCTCCTGCGCTGAGCCGCCCGCCGCGGCGCCGACCGCCGAGCCGCCGGGAGCAGGACGGCTCCCCCCTGAAGATCCCATCCCGGCGCCGCCGACACCCACGCCTCCCTTGGCGGCCCGCACGGCGTCCGCGCGCTTGCCAACTTCGGCGGCCTTCTTGCTCAGTGTTTCGTACAGTTTGGCCAGTTCCGCATTCAGTGCGACGGTCCGCGCGTGAATCTTTTCCAGCTCGGCGAGCTGTGCCGAGGCTTCCTCCGTGGCGCGCAAGGCCGCAGTGCGATCGGGTGCAGCTCCCGCCGCCATGCGGGGCTGTTGGGCGGCGGCAAACGATCCCGCGGCCAGGAGCAGCAGGTTGACTGCAAAAGCTTGCTTCTTCATGATTTATCCTCCCAAAAAAGCTTGTGTAGTTCCGCCATGCCACTCGGGCTTCTCAGGGAGAATACGGCGGTTTCCGCACCCGCTGCTGGAATCCCGATAGCCCTGTGCGCGAGACGTTAACCAGTCCTGCCATCCCCACGTGGACAAACGCTTCGCGAACTTTCACCTGGCCCCTTTCCCTAAAGTTTCTCCTCCTTCTCGCCGATAACCACCGCAGGGACAGAAGGAGCAGAGCCACGCCATGAAAACAGCCGCCGTGCAGCCCACCGGACGCGAAGCCTTCTTCGGGGACGACGAGATCATCGTCAGCAAGACCGACCTCAAGGGCCGCATCCAGTACGTAAACCGCACATTCATCAAGATTTCCAGATACAGCGAAGAAGAAGTCCTGGGGCAGCCGCACAGCCTCATCCGCCATCCAGACATGCCCCGCTGCGTCTTCAAGCTCCTGTGAGACACGCTCGAGACCAAACAGGAAATTTTTGCCTACGTCAAAAACATGTGCAAGAACGGCGACCACTACTGGGTCTTCGCTCACGTCACCCTCACCTTCGACGCCAGCCACCGCGTCATCGGCTACCACTCCAACCGCCGCACCCCCGAGCGCCCGCAGGTCGCGCTCTTTACCGAAGTCTACCGGGAACTGCTGGCCGAGGAGAAAAAACACGCGGACTGGCGCGAAGGCATGGCCGCCGCGGGCGCCTCGATGGAAGCGTCCGAGAGCGCTCAGTCGGTGGCCTCGGCCACACAGGAGATGGCCGCTTCCCTCAGCCAGGTGGAAATCCAGACGCACCGATCGGCCAAGATCGCCACGGAGGCGGTCCAAGGCGCGGAACGCACCGACAAAGTGGTACAGGGCATGGCCAGAGCCTCGCAGAAAATCGGCGGCGTGGTCAAACTCATTTCCCAGATCGCCGCGCAGACCAATCTCCTGGCCCTCAACGCCACCATCGAAGCCGCCCGCGCCGGAGAAGCCGGCCGGGGCTTTGCCGTCGTAGCCTCCGAGGTAAAACATCTGGCCCAGCAAACCGCCGCGGCCACCGAAGAGATCACCACGGAAATTTCCGCCATGCGCACCACCACCGACCAGACCACCCGCGCCATCAGCGACATCAGCCGCACCATCACCCAGATGCAGGACATCACCCAGGTCATCGAAAACGCCGTGGGCGAACAAAAAAGCGTCACCGAGGAGATCAGCCGCAACATTTCCCTGGCCGCCTCCCGCGTGCAGAACGTCACCGAAAATATCGGCGCCGTCAATCAGGCCGCGCAATCCACCAGCGACAGCACCGCCCAGTTGCGCATCGCCGCCGACGAACTCTCGCGCCAGGCCGCCTCGCTCAGTCAGGCCGTCGATCAATTCCTCGTCGCCATCCGCGCCTGAACGAAACCGCATCCCCCGCGCAAAAGCAGCGGCGCAAAAAAACGGCCTCCCCGGAATTTCGGGGAGGCCGTTCCATTTCTATTTCCGTATCGCCGAGCTTACTGCTGCGGCGGTTTCTGCGCCGGAGCGGCGGGTTTCGCGGCGGCCGGTTTCGGTGTCGCCGGTGCGGCCGAGCCGCCCTTGACCGGATACGCCTGGTCGTACAGCCGCACGATGTCCGCGGTGATGTCAATTTGCGTCGCCGAATAGAGCAGCGGATTGGTTTGTGAAGACGGATCGTTCACGAAGATGGCCACGTAGCCGTTCTCCCGCGCGTAGCGGTCCAGCACGTCCATCATCTTCCGCCCGATGCGCTGGATGACGTCGCCCTGATCCGCGTTGGCGTCTTCCTGCAGTTCCGTCTGCTTGCGCTCCAACTGCTGCGCCATTCTCTGCCCCTGCTGGCGCAGCCGGGCTTGTTCCTCATCGCTGAGGGTGCGCTCGCCGGCGGCCAGACGCTGCTGCAGTTCACTGATCTGCTTGTTCAGCGCTGCCAGCTCGTTCTGCCGGGGTGCATACTTGGATTGCAGTTCGGCGGACGCGATCTTCCCTTCGGAAGTATTGCCGATGGCCTGCCGCACGTTAATGACGCCAATCTTGGACGCGGCAGCAGCGGGCGCCGCGGTTCCCTGCGCCATGGCGGCGGTGCCGAAAGCGCACAGCGCGGCCAGGACGGCCCAACGAATCATCCTATTCATTTTCACGTTTCTCTCCTTCTATATTTGCCAATTTCTTCTTGGCGAAAAATTCTTACTGTATATTCCCGGCCTGCCTGCTGCGCGAACCCGGAAGTATAGCCGAGCGGCCTTTCCCAGAGCAATGGCAAACACCGCATGCCATGGCCTTGCCGCCGCCCGCCTGCTCTTCCCTCCGCCTTACCTCGGCATCGGCAGTAGCAGCACCCGCCCGCCCGCCGCATCCGTCACCACCGCCAGATTCGTCCGCGGATGAATGGCCACGGCATATTGCGGGAGAACCACGTTGGTCGAAGAAGCCGGCGGCGCTCCTAGGCTGATCACCGCGCGCGTTCGCAGCGACTGCATGTCCACGAACGACAGCGTATTGCTCGCCGTGTTGCGCGTAATCGCCGTCCCCGTCTGGAAGTTGTACGCCACCGAAGTGGGATTCATTCCGATGCGCACCGACTGCGCTCCCCCGGTATCCGGATTGGCCATAACCAGCGAATTGCTCAGGCTGGAAACCGCGTAGAACAGGTTATTCCCCGGCGTTGCCGCATCCGACGGATCAAATGCGATTCCCGATGGCATGCTGATGAACGCGCTGATGCGGTTCCTGGTCGTGGGATTCACCACGCTTATATCCATCACGTCCAGGACGCCCTGCGCGGAACTCCCCGATTGCTGGATGGCCCCGACCAGCGCCACGTTGCGCTCCGGATCCACCGCGATCGAGATGGGCCGCTGGTCCACTCCAACGGTGATGGCCGAGGGCGTGGTGGCGGCGAGGTCAATCACGCTCATCGTGTTGGAAAGCGTGTTGGTGATATAGGCCTTGCCGCTGTCCTGGTTGATGGCCACTCCCGTCGGCGCGGTTCCCACGTTGACCGAACCGCCGCTGATGATCGCGTTGGTGGCCAGGTCCACGATGCTCACGCTTCCGGTGCCCAGCGATGAGCCGTCGGTAAGATTCAGATCGCTGTTGGTAACCACCGCATATCCCAGCCGCGGAATCGTGGCCACACCGGCGGGCGCGGTTCCCACAGGCACGGTGCCGGTAATCTGTGCGGTATTGAGGTCAATGACGGAAACGTTGTTGCAGCCGATGTTGGAGACCACCGCCACATCGCGGATGTCGTCAATGGCCACGCCCGTCGGCTGCGGCGTGAGGCATCCGGTTCCGGCTATATTGACCGCCGCCACTACGCTGAAATCCGTGGCGTTAGAATAGGCCCCGCTCTGAATCACATCCAGGGCATAACGCCGCGGCGCAGTCAACGCCGCTGCCGGAATCGTAACGGTAAGCTGGCGGCTGCTATCCACGTTCGTGCTCATGCCCACGGGGTTACTTCCATCGAGCCGGGCCTGGGCGCCGGAAAAACCAGCGCCGAATACCCTGACCGTGAGATTCGGCGCCGGCGCGGTCGGATCGTAGAATGTGGCCTGTGGAAAGATTTGCCTCGCGGGGTCCACAATTTCCACGCTCGAAATCTGCGGCACCTTCATCGCCCCACCCAGGGCAATCAGGCTGATGTTATTGCTGGTCGTGTTCACCACCAACGCCTGGTTGGTGGGCGGATCCACCGCCACGGCCACGGAACCTGTACCGCCGGTCATAATTTCGGCTAGCTGCGTCGGCGGCGCGGTAAACACCCCCGGCGTTCCTGGATTGATCAGCGTGATCAAATCCCTGCTGTCCGTGCCCAGCGGCCCCGGCTTGACCACCACGGCCACGTTGGTAAACGGCTGGTAGGCCGCTCCGGTGGCCGGATGCAGGCTCAGTCCTGTCGTGGTCTGGTCCAGCATGCTGACAAAGCTCGCAAAATTGTTATTCCCGTCGGTGAGCACCGCGCGGTCCGTCTGCGGATTGACGGCGATCCCGCGGATGCTGGGCGAAATCGAAAAGGTCATCAGCGGCCGCGAATAGCTCATGTACGCCGGCGCTAACGCTGTCGGGGTCGCTGTGCCATCAGACTCCACCTGGGAATATGTAAATGTGGTGGCATCCAGTACGGCGGTAACGGTGAACGTGCCGTTAAACGTGCTGGCTGCCCCCGAAATCAGTACCGTGGGAAGATTCGCCGAATCAATGTTGTGAGGCGCGGAGGTCGTTACGGTCACAAGATTGGAAACGCGCTTGATGGACGAAATCTTCACGTTGGCTAGCGGCTCGGCCATATCCACAACGGACATCTGTCCTGCCCCGCCCGGCGTCACGAAAGCCCAGTGCAGCCGCGGATGGAAGGCAATCTGCGGATTCGCTCCCGTGGAGATGTTCACGGCGCCGATGATGCAGTACTTCGACGTGGGCGCCGGGTCCAGACAGGGCGGAGTATAAGTCGGGTCGTTATTGGTATTGAAGATGAGTCCGATGCTGGTAGAACCGAAAGCCACCAAGCCGATCTTCCGCTCCGGATCCAACGCCACTGCCATCGGCGTCAGCGGCGCCGGCGTCGGGAGCGTCGTCGTGGACGGCGTCACCGCCGTCAGATCGATCGTGCCAAGAAGAGCGCCCGTTCCAAGATTGAAAATCGATACCGTCCGGGAATCCGGTTCCGTGACCGAAACAAACGCTTTCACGGCAGTGACGGCGGCAATGTGTTGTGCCTCATCCACGGCGATATTCGTGGGTGAAGCGGTAATGGTTGTCGTCGGAGAATATGCCGGCACGGAAATTCCCGTGGCATCGATAACGGTGAGGGTTCCTAGACCGCCCGGACCAGATCCTTCATTAATTTTGATGCGCTGGATCGAGTTGTTGCCGGAATTGGCCACCACCGCCGTGCCCGTCGTGGTGTCCTCGGCAATGGCCACGGGTGCGGCACTCGCGCCCAATCCATATGTGCCCATAAACGTCGGCGGAGTAACGCCCGGGTCCGGCTGCGCGGCAATGTTCGTGACCGCAAGGGACGGCGTCGCGGATCCGTTCTGCACGGAAGTCTGGTACAACCCCGGTCCAGCCGCTCCAAAGGTCCCCGCCGCCAAGGTCATGTACAGCTGCCGCGGCGTGTTCGACGTAATGGTCTGCGAAGGCCCGGTAGCGCCAAAAAAGCTGGTAACCACGGGGCTGGTGGGCGGGCCGAAATAACCCCCGTTCAGCTGAAAACTCGATTGGATGCCGGTCGTCGCGCTGTCCGGAATGGAAGCAATCAGCGCTGGACGCACCGGAACGACGCTAACCTGGCTCAGCACAGCAGTGCTTGGAGGAGTGGCCCCCACCACGGAGACGGTCAGCGTCTGAACCGTCTTTAAGTTATTCGCATTCAGCCGCAGCCGGGCAAGCGTCGAACTGATGATTTTGAGCTGTCCGCTCAAGACCGGCACGGCAGTATTCGTCGCGTCGGTAATCTGCACCGTGCTGGTGGATCGGAGATTGGCTGCAAGGAGATAAATGTCGTGGAATAGTCCTCCCTGAGGCGCAACGACGGGACTGGCCTGAGTAGCAGGCGCGATGCCGGAGAAAGTAGCCGGCAGGGCATCCACAATCGTAACCGTCGCCGTTCCCGTCCGCGTGGCATCCTTGGTGGAGGTCGCCACAACGCTGACCGTCGCGTTAGCAGGCTTAGTGATTGGAGCGGTGTAATTTCCGCTGGCATCAATCGTACCGGCGCCCGTGGTGACCTGCCCCGCCTGCTGCAGCGACCACGTAACGCTATTGGTGGAATCATTGGTCAGCGTAGCGTTAAAATGAAATAGCTCGCCGGTCCCGACGGTGGCCGTCGCGGGAGTAACCGTCACACGAATACCAGAATCAAGATTAATCGTCGCCTTCGCCGTGGCCGTCGTGTCCGCGGTCGCCGTGGAGGTCAGATAAATGATCACCGCGGGACTGGGAACCTGCGCCGGCGCCGTGTACGTGACGCTATACCACGTATTCGTGATGGTGGTCCCGTTCGTCGTGGTCGTGGTCGAAGTCGTGGTGATCGCACTTAAGGTGCCGCAATTCGGCGTGCCGCTGGCAACGCAAGGCGTGGGCGTGGGTGCGGGACTGGCGCTGGCCTGACTGGCAAGGATATAGGAAAGCGCGAAGGTCACCGACTGGTCCGTCGAACCCACGGCCTGCGCCGTAAACTGGTAGGTTTGGTTGACGTACAGGTTGACCGTGCTCCCGTTGCCCGGCGACATGCTTACGGTCACTTTGGTCGCAGCCGTGGAACCGCCCCCGCAGCCGGAGAAAAACAGGCCCGCGGCAAGCACGCCCGCCATCAGGGGCTTTGCTAGGAATCGCAACTTCATTCGACTAACCTCCCGCGCCTCGCCGCATCCCGCGGCGCGCTCCTGCGCGCTATTTTTGCAACCAGTCATCGTATTCTTCCCTGTCCTCATCCCCGGCTCTTTCTTTTTCAAACTCATCAGAACGTCCGGCTCACGGTGAATCGGAACGTGTGCGTGGGCTCGAAGAAATTCAGATTCGAACGGCTGCTGGGATAAGCGTCCAAAATCGGCTTAAAAAAATTGTCGTAAACACCCGGATAGGAAGAAAGGTCGTTTTTCAAACCGTCCAGCGAGGTGGTTTCGATGTAATTGTTCGGGCCAATAATCTGCTGCCGCAGGCGGTTGATATTGTAGGCGTAATAGATGCGGAACGGCGCCTGCACAATGGGCAACTGCACCACGAATTCGATGCCCGCCGAACTGCGCAGGTGGAAATTCGTGCGCGAACCCAGCGGCAACTGCCCCTGCAAATTGGCTCCCGGAAATGCGGTCTGCAAGTCCTGCAATCCAACGGGATTCAGTTGCAGGCCATTGCGTTTGATGATCCCCGTGGTGCCCCCGTCCAGAAAAAATGCCATGGTCACCGGGCCCACGATGGGAATGCGGTATTCCAAGTTGCCCAGTCCCTGCAAATCTCCGCCCGGAAACGTCATCTGGTAAGTGAGCGCAGGGATGGACCGCGAGGTCATGGTCGGATTCCCGTTGGCATCCAGGTGGTGAATGTCCGGGAAGGAGATTCCCACCGCGGTCTTGATCGGAATAAACGCCACCGGCGAAATCGTCCGGATATCGAATCCGCGCACCGTATCTTCTCCGCCCATGTAGAAGCGCACGTTGGGCGGCAGCGACAGCCCGCCAAAGCTGGTCGTGAAGGCCGCCTGCACCCGGTAGCCAAACACGTTGCGGTGCTTGTGCACCGAGAAGAAATGCTTGTGCTCAAATACGTTGGTGATGGCGTTCACGTTTCCGCCCAGCCACCCGCCCTGCATGCTCAGCGAATACGAAAAGCTCTTGCCACCCGTCGGATTGATCGGATGGTTGACCGTGTTGTACGAAATCGTGGGGCTCAGATTGCTCGAAAGAATTCCTTCGGTGGCGTTGGGACCGGCCAGGCTGCGGAATTGGATCGTCGAAAAAAGCAGTTTCGAAGCCTCGCTGAACGCCGTGATATTCGTCTTGCTCAGCGAATACGTCAGCCCGATGCGCGTAAACGAAAAGCGCCGGATGGGATAGCTGGCGAACACCGTGAACCCCGTGCTGTTCTGATTGTAGTTCTGGATCAGCTGCGGGTTGGCGCTGATCTGCTGCTGATACTGCTGCGCCGCCTGCTGCGCCTGGTTAAAACTGTAACGGCTGCTGAAAATCGTGAAGCCCGTCGAAATCGGCCGGTCGAACAGATACGGCTCGGTGAAGCCGAACATGAAATTGCGCTGCCGGTCGCCGAATTCCGAGGAGAACGTCAGCGTCTCGCCCAGGCCCAGGAAATTGTTCGTCTGGTACGTCAGCCCCACGAAGCTCCCCGCCAGCCCGCTGAATCCCCCCTGCAAGCCGATGGACTGCTTGCCCTTCTCCTTCACCTTCAGGGTGATATCAACGGTTCCGTCCTTCGCGTTGCGCGCGATTTCCGCGTTTTCCGGCTTGATCGTCTCGAAATAATCCAGCTGGTTCAGCCGCAGAATGCTCATCTCCCACGCTCGCTGATTGAACAGCTGCCCTTCGTCAACCAGCACTTCCCGCCGAATCACCTTGTCGCGCGTCGTCGTGTTTCCGCTAAACTCGATGCGCCGCACGTAAAACTGTTTTTCTTCGTTAAAACGCAGCGTCAGGTTAATCCGCTTGTTGTCCTCGTCCACTTCCGAATCCGGCTCCGCCGTGAAATCGATAAACCCGTAATTCCCGTACACCTTGCGGTATTCCTCGAGCGCCTTGCGAATCTTCCCCACCGCGAACAAATCCCCCGTCTTCAGCGGGAAAATGGATTTCAGCGGCTCCACCTTCAGCGACAGCGGCTTGTCCGGGTCCGCCGGAACGATGTTCAGCTTCCCCATGACGTAGCGCGAACCCTCATCAATGGGAATCGTGATGTTCACGGCCTTGCCTTGCTTCCGGCCAATGAACGGCAGCAGCGGCACGGGAACGCCATCGCGCACGATTTCCACGTTTTCCAGAATAGGGTCCTTCACCGTCACCTTGAAATACCCGCTGTCCTGATACATCCCGCGGACGCCCACTTCCAGGTCCTCATTCAATTTCTGCCGGTCAAACGTTTTCGAAAACGCGTTCAGGTTGGCGAAGTACAGTGGAATCGCGTAAGGCCGCGAATGACGCATGGCCCGGATCAGTTTCCGGTCGCTGAACGCGTGATTGCCCGTGAACCGAATTCTCCCCACCTTCACCTTGGGGCCTTCCTCCACCTTGAACACCAGGATCACCGCATTGCTGGCCGTTATCTTTTCATATTGCGGCTTCACCTTGGCAAACTGCCGCCCATGCTCCCCCAGCAGGTCCCGCAACACGACTTCGGCCTTCTTGATGCGCGTCGGATCGAACTGGCTTTCCACCGTCAGCCCGACCTTCTTTTCCTTGAACCGGTCCAGAATGTCCGATTCGCTCACCGAATGTATCCCGTCGTAGCGGATGCGCCGGATCACCGGCCGCTCCTGCACGTCAAAAATAATAATCCGCGCATTGGGCCGCTTGGGACTGACTTCCACGCGCAGTTTCACGTCGTCGAAAAACTGCGTGTTCCACAACGCCTGAAAATCCCTCTTCAGCGTCTCTTCGCTGTAGGCGTCCCCTTCCCGCGTGAAAATCCGCGCCTTCAGCGTATCCGTGCGCACCCGCCGGTTGCCCACAAAATCCACGCGGTCAATCACCAGCGGCCCCTGCGCAGCCGCCGCTCCCGCGGCCGGCTCCTGCGTCACGGCCGGCTCCAGCGCATCCGAAACATCCAGTCGCTCGGCCGGGGCGTGCAGCCCTCGGGCCGCCGCCTTGGTGGACCGCGCGTTGGTGTTGGGCCGGTGCTTCGAGGAGGATTCCGTCGACGAGGAATACGCCTTGGAAGGATTCGGAGTAATGGAAGAAGAGATCTGCGCCCTGGCGGCCGGAACAGCCAGCAGCCACAATAGGAGCAGGGGAGCGCACAGCGCTCCAAAAAACGAACAGTATTTTCTGCCAGCAGCCCGTGAGAGCATCACAGGCGCATCCCCAAACGCAATTTGCCTATCTCCTGCCGGTCCCGGTCTGGACCGGTCGTGCCTGTTCAGATTCCCTAGTGGATGACCGGGGTTGCCTCAACCAGAGGACGGAAGGCCAAGCCCTCTCCCGCTACGTACACCAGCAACGTAGCAGGCCGCTGTATTCCTCCCTGAATCAAAGACTCAGAGAGCGGGTCTTCTACATACTTCTGCAGGGCCCGGCGGAGCGGACGCGCTCCATAGTTGCGGTCCGCACAAGTCTTCTCCAGAATCCACTGCCGCGCTTCCGGCGCGAGGCTGATCTGAACCTGCCGGTGGATGAGTGTATCATTCATCTGCCCAACCAGCAGATCAATGATTCGCAGCAAATCCTCGTCCGCCAGCGGATTGAAGAGAATCACCTCGTCCAGCCGGTTCAGGAACTCCGGGTTGAACGCGCGCTTCACTTCCCCCATCACCAGATCATCCAGGCTCTTCTGCCCGGCATCTTCCGCGCCGGACTGGAACCCGATCGAGGAGCGCTTCTGCAAATGCCGCGCCCCCAGGTTGGATGTCATAATAATGATCGTATTGCGAAAGTCCACTGTATTTCCCAAACCATCCGACAATTGCCCGTCCTCGAACACCTGCAACAGAATGTTAAAGACGTCCGGATGGGCCTTTTCGATCTCGTCCAGCAGAATCACCGAATAGGGCGATCTCCGCACCCTCTCCGTCAGCTGCCCGCCTTCTTCGTAGCCCACGTAGCCCGGAGGGGCCCCAATGAGCTTCGAAACCGAGTGCTTTTCCATGAATTCCGACATATCGAACCGCACCAGCGACTTCTCCGTCCCGAAGAGAAATTCCGCCAGCTTGCGCGCCACTTCCGTCTTGCCCACGCCCGTCGGGCCCAGGAACAAAAAGCAGCCCACCGGCCGTTGCGGCGATTTCAGCCCCGCCCGGCTTCGCCGGATCGCCCGGGCCAGCGCCGTAATGGCCTTGTCCTGGCTGATCACCCGCTTGTGCAGTTCAAACTCCATGCGCAGCAGCTTCTGCTGTTCGTCTTCCTTGATGGACGTAACGCCCACGCCCGTCCACCGCGACACCACTTCCTCGATGTCTTCCCGCGTGACGATTCCCGTCGAGGCGTCGTCCAGCTTGAAGCGCTCCCGCAGTCCGCGCAGGTTTTCCTTCTCCTTGCGCTCTTCTTCCGAATAAAACCGCGCCTTTTCGAATTCGTGGTTGGCGATCGCCGCTTCCATGCGGTGCGTGATGAACTTCACCCGCTTCTGCACTTCCGCCACTTCGTCCGGCACCGATGCCTGCCGCAGCTTCACCCGCGCCCCGGCTTCGTCGATCAGGTCAATGGCCTTGTCCGGCAGAAAACGGTCGGGAATATACCGGTTCGAAAGATACACGGCGTAGCGCAACGCCTCGTCCGTATACGTTACCGCATGAAACTTTTCGTAGCGCTCGCGCACTCCGTTGAGCACCTGAATGGCTTCTTCCTCATTCGGCGCCGGCACTTTCACCGCCTGAAAACGCCGCTCCAATGAACGATCCTTCTCCACCGACTTGCGGTATTCCCCGGGCGTGGTCGCTCCGATGCACTGGATCTCTCCGCGCGAGAGCGCCGGCTTCAGTATATTCGCCGCGTCCAGCGAACCTTCCGCCGATCCCGCTCCCACCAGCGTGTGCAGCTCGTCGATGAACACGATGGCGTTCTGATTCTCCATCAGTTCCTTCATGATCGTCTTCAGCCGCTCTTCGAACTGCCCGCGGTATTTCGTCCCCGCCACGATCAGCGAAAGGTCCAGCGCCAGGATCTTCTTGTCCGCCAGGAACGACGGCACGTCGCTGTCCGCGATGCGCTGCGCCAATCCCTCGACGATGGCCGTCTTGCCCACTCCCGGCTCCCCGATCAAGACCGGATTGTTCTTGGTCCGCCGGCACAAAATCTGAATCACCCGCTCCACTTCCTTTTCTCGTCCCACCAGCGGGTCGAGCGAACCTTCCCCCGCCGCCAGCGTCAAGTCCCGGCTGAATTCCGCCAGCAACGATGTCTCCTTGGGCCGCGCCGCGGCGGTCTTCTCGCCTGACGTCCGCGCCATTTCTTCGCGCAAAGCCGTCAGCCGCAGCCCGCGCTCCGCCAGTATCTCCGCGCCGAAGCACTTCTCCTCGCGCAGTATCCCCAGCAGCAGATGCTCCGTCCCCACGTGCTTGTGCCCCAGCCGCTCCGCCTCTTCCGCGGCCATATTGAGGATGCGCTTGCATTCCGCGCTCAGCGGCACTTCCACTGACGTGGAGATCCGCTCCCGAATCGTGATGCGCGCCTCGATCTCTTTACGTATGGATTCGATCGATCCCTGCTGACGCAGGAATCGGTTGGCCAGGGCCTTGTCCTCGCGCATCAGCCCCAGCAACAGGTGCTCGGTCTCGATGTACGGGCTGCCATACTGGCTGGCCTCGTAACGGGCAAAGAATATGACGCGTCGCGCCTTCTCGGTGTATCGTTCAAACACGATTAGCTCGCTTCTCCCTCAGGGGTCCCCCTCGTCCAGGCCGCAGCCGGGCGAGTCCGCAGAACGCCATGTTCCAGCCCCAGAATCCGGTCGCAGCGCGCCGCGATCGCCAGATTATGCGTCGCCAACAGCGACGTCAGGCGGTGCGTGCGGTGTAACCGTTCCAGCAGTTCGAACACGGCCCAAGCATTCTGCTCGTCCAGGTCTCCGGTGGGTTCATCCGCCAGCAGCACCGATGGTCCGGTGACGAGCGCCCGGGCGATCGCTACGCGCTGCTGTTCCCCTCCGGAAAGCTCACCTGCCCGATGGCTCGCGCGTTGCGCCAGCCCCACTTCTTCGAGCAGCCCCAGCGCTCTCTCCAGCGCTTGAGAAAACTTTTCGCCGCGCACCAAAAGTGGCATCGCCACATTCTCCGCCGCCGTAAAATCCGGCAGCAATTGATGCCTCTGCCAGACAAAACCTATGGCGCGATTGCGCAACGCGGCCAGTGCCGTTTCATCTTTTGTTTCGATCGCTTTCAAATCGAAGTATACTGCACCGTTTGACGGCGTGTCTAGCGCGGCCAGCAGATGCAGCAAAGTACTCTTCCCCGCTCCCGACGGCGCCACGATCGCCACCATCTCCCCTTCGCGCAGCGCCAGATTCACCCCGTTCAAAATCCGCAGCTCTTCCGCTCCCTGCCCATAACTCTTGCACAGCTCCCGCGCCTCCAGCACTACCCGCGCGCCCGCTCCCGCTCCGCGAACTTCCGAAACCCCCGAATTGGCATTCGCTCTTTCCATGCTCTCCGCTTTTTCCCGCCGCTTTCTCTCGCCTTGCTTCTCCCCGCCCGGCCTTCCTCTTCCTTTATCTTAGATGCCCGCCACATCTGAACAGTGCCCGAGCCTGGTGCCACAAATTTCCCACCTAAGACACTTTATTTCCTACTTTCATCCAATCTTCTTGTACAGAACCTATCGGCAAAAACTGTTTCAACTTGAATCATTTTTATCTTCTTTTGCTTCAACACTTTAGACGAATAATCCGCTATCGGAACATCCACAACCTGCATTTGAGACAATTCGTCTAATCTATGCCCCTATAACCTGCAACCACTGCTCCATTCCGGGACTTTTCTTCCCTTTTCTCTCTCTCGCAAACTACTCATAACGCAGGATTTCCACCGGCAGCAGCTTCGACGCCGCCCGCGCAGGGATCAGCGTCGCCGCCGTGCATATCCCCATCGCCGCCGCCGCAATTCCCAATCCATCCGATAAAACCGGGTGAAACGGCACGTAAGCCACGGCATAGACCTGCGGATCAATCGGTATAAGATGATAAGCGCCCGCGGTCCAGGCAATGGCGTATCCCAGCAGCAGCCCGGCCAGCGTACCGCTCGCTCCAATGGCGATTCCCTGCATGAGAAAAATGCGCCGAATCTGCGCCGGGCGCGTGCCCATGGCCATCAGCACGGCAATGTCCCGCGCCTTGTCCGTGACCGTCATCGAGAGCACCACCAAAATGTTCAGCCCCGCCACGAACGTAATCAATCCAATAAAAATAGACGTTACCAGCTTTTCCAGGTGCAGCGCGCGAAACAGCGCCTGATTCTCGTCCATCCATGTCGCCGCGGAATAACCGCTCCCCGCCGCGCCCGCCGCTTGCCGCGCGACGTCCGGAGCCAAGTCGGGATTGGTCAGGCGCAATTCGATCACGTTGACCATGTCTCCCGAACCGGCCAGATTCTGCGACGCGGCCAGCGTCAGGAAGCACCAGTTTTCGTCGTAATCGAAGAATCCCGATTCGAAAATTCCCGCCACCCGGAATCGCCGCGTGCGCGGCATCATTCCAAACGGCGTCAGCCGCCCCTGCGGACTCAGCAGCGTGACGTAATCTCCGGGCTTCACTTTCCATTCGTCGGCCAGCAGTTTTCCCAGCAAAATCGCTTCAATCCCATCGGCGTCGGGCGCAAAATCAAGTTTTCCCGCGACAATCCGCTGCAGCGCCTCATCAAACCGCCGCTCCCGCGCCGGATCCATTCCCTTCGCCACCACGCCGCGCGCCTGCCCTCCAAAGGAAAGCAGTACCGTCTGATAGACCGCCGGCGTCACCGAGCGCACGCCGGGGATCGTTGCCAATTTTTTTGCGAGAGTTTCGTAGTCCTGCATGCCCCCGGTGCCGGGGCGCGTCAGCGAAACGTGCGCGGTTACTCCCAGCAACCGGTCCTGAATCGTTTCGCGGAACCCCGTGTTCATGGCCATGGCCACCACCAGCGTGGCCACCCCCGCCCCCACTCCCAGCACCGAAAACCCCGTCACCAGCCGCAGCACCGCCGGCCGGTACGGCGACCGCAAGTACCTCCGCGCGACGAACCATTCGAAGCGCATCCCCGCCGCCCGTCAGGCTTTCTCGTCCGGCGCGGACGCGGGCGCTTCCCGCCGCAGCAGCGGAAACAGAATCACGTCGCGAATCGAATGCGAATCCGTCAGCAGCATGGTCACCCGGTCGATCCCCACTCCCTCGCCGGCCGTCGGTGGCAATCCGTGGCACAGCGCCCGCACGTAATCCACGTCCACCTGCTTGGGCGCTTCCTCCCCGCCCTGCGCCACCTGCTCCAGAAATCGCCGCTCCTGCTCCGCCGGATCATTCAGCTCCGAAAATCCGTTGGCGATCTCCATGCCCGCGATAAAAATCTCAAACCGTTCCGTCAGCGCCGGATCGTCCGGCTTCTGTTTCGAAAGCGGCGAAATCTCCGTCGGAAAATCGTAAATAATCGTCGGCTGAATCAGGTGCTCTTCCGCAATCGCCTCAAAGAGCAGCCCGGTCCATTCCCCGTCCGAAGGCGTCCCCTTCTGGTAAGCCCGTTCCTTCCCCGCTCGCCCCGCCCATTCGTTATACCGCTGCGCAATCGCCCGCGGCCCTCCGGGCTTGGCCAGTTCCGCCATCTCCAGCGCCGGGCCCGCTTCCGCGGGCCAGTATTTGCATATCGCTTCTCGCATGGTCAGCCGCGTCATTTTCGAAAAATCCAGCTCGTGCTCGCCGTACTTCACCGTCGTCGACCCGGTGATCGTTTTGGCCAGCAGCGCAAAGAGCTGCTCGTTCAGTTCCATCAGGTCCAGATAGTTGCTGTAAGCCTCGTAGAACTCCAGCATCGTGAATTCCGGATTGTGCTGCGTCGAAATTCCCTCGTTGCGGAAGTTGCGGTTGATCTCGTACACCCGGTCCAGCCCGCCCACCACTAGCCGCTTCAGGTACAGCTCCGGCGCGATGCGCAGGTAAAGATCCATGTCCAGCGTGTTGTGATGCGTGATGAACGGCCGCGCCGCCGCCCCTCCCGCGAGGGGATGCATCATCGGCGTTTCCACTTCCACGTACCCGCGCGCGTCGAAGAATTTCCGCAGTTCCTGCGTGATCCGCGCCCGCGCCAGAAACACCTGCCGCGATTTCTCGTTAGCCACCAGGTCCAGATACCTCTGCCGGTAGCGGATCTCCACGTCCGAAAGCCCGTGCCATTTCTCCGGCAACGGCAGCAGCGCTTTGCTCAAAAAGAAAAGCTCCTCCACCCACACCGAGAGTTCGTTCGTCTTGGTGCGGAAGAGATGTCCAGCCACGCCGATGTGATCGCCCAGATCCAGCAGCTGAAAAAGTTTAAACGCCCGCTCCCCCGCAGCGTCCAGCTTCACGTAAATCTGTATCCGCTGCCCGCCGCTCTGCAAATGCGCAAATCCCGCCTTGCCCATCAGCCGATACGACACGATCCGCCCGGCCACGCGCACATTCCGCCGCGCCGCTTCCAGTTCCGCCGCCGGCGTATCCTTATAAGCCGCCACCAGCGCCCCGGGCGCATCCGTGCTCCGAAATTCATGCGGGTAGGCCGCAAACCCCAGCGCGCGAATCTCTTCAAGCTTCTTCTGTCGCTGCTGAAACTGGTCAATCGGCTCGAATTCCAATGGTTTCTTCCCCTTCCAATCTGGAATTGCAGTATAGCGGCGCGCGCCGCAATTTCCTAGCACGCTGCCGGGAACAAAACGTCTTCAGGCAGAGAGCGCCAGGATGCCGGCAGGCTTCCCAGCACAACAAAATCGCTTCCGGAGGAGCTAAAAATCGCCACCAAACACCCGTTTGACTGCAACATCCGGAGAAACTCAGGAGGTTATAATTTCATCATCTATCTCTCACATATACATGAAAATAAAGAGGATGTATTCCGCCAACCCTCATTTCCCCCTTGTTTCTAATCTTCCCTTTTCTGTTATACTGCGCCCTTCTGTTCTGGGACGCACTTATGAAATCAGGGTCACACCAGCACTCTTCGCAATACTCCTCCGTTCAAGGCGATTGGCGCTCTTGGCTCCCCGAGTCCAAAGCCAGGGTGTTCCAAAACATCGAGGGCAACATCGAGAATGGCTATGCCATGTTCAGCGTCATGCTGGACGAAGCCTTCCTCCTGCTCCGCGAGGGACGCCTCGATCAGGCCCGCCAGGCCATTGCCGTCAGCGGCGCCCTCAGCGGCATGCTCGCCCATCCCCTGGTCGCCATGCTCCGCGCCCTCGACGCCCATGCCCGCCATTACGGCACGCTCCCGCATATCGCCCCCCTCAACCCAGACAATTTCCGCGGCGTACGCTGCCAGCAGTCCGCGCGCATGAGCGAGCTGCTCTCCCTGGTCCTGCTCACCGAGCGCTCCCAATTCCTGCACAAGATTCGCACTCTCATCGAAATGACCGAGTCTGCCGAGCAGGACTATGCCCTCTCCGCCAGCCGCTTATCCGAGAGGACCGCCCAAGCCCCGGCAAAAGCCTGGAGGGCGCTCGACGAATTGCATTACGACCTGAATTCCTGCTTCCGCGAATCCGTCGTGGTCCTCAAATCGTTCCTCCGGGCCCTCCCCGAGGAAGAGCTGGCCAGCTTCGAGCAGCAGGCCCATAGCCTTCACCCGCAAGCGGATCGCACGAAAAACACCCCCGGCAAAATCCCGCATGGACCTTCCGCTACTTTCGCGCGAAAATAAGGGATGCCCTTTTAGGCGCGCGGCGAGTACGGAGCCGGAAGCCCCGGCACGGGATCATAAAGGACCTCCGCGCACGATTCGTTTGTTGTCTCCCAGGTAACAAGCCCTCGCTGCGGGACAACTCCGGAGGGTGTGGGGCGCATCGGAAATAACAGGTGCGCCGGGATAGGACCATTGGCCCGAAACCGACCAGCCGAGACCAAGCCGCTCACCGAAGCGGACGCCATTCGCCTGGCACAAAAGGGCGATGCCGCCGCTTTCGAACATCTCTACGGCCTGCATAGCCGCAGAGTCTATGCGCTTTGTTTGCGCATGGTGGCCAATCCAGCCGATGCGGAAGATCTGGCCCAGGAAGCCTTTCTCCAGCTCTTCCGGAAAATCGCCACCTTTCGCGGCGAATCGGCCTTTTCCACCTGGTTGCACCGCATGACCGTCAATGTCGTCTTGATGCGTCTGCGAAAAAAAACTCTTCCCGCGGTTTCCCTGGAAGAGACCATGGACCCGGACGACGAGAACAGCGGCCCCAAACGGGACGTGGGGGCTCCCGACCTCCGCTTGAGCGGCGCGGTGGACCGCGTGAATATCGAGCGTTGCATCGAGCAGCTTCCGCCGGGCTACAAAACGGTGTTCGTGCTCCATGACGTTCAGGGCTATGAGCACAACGAAATTGCGGGGATCATGGGATGTTCGGTGGGCAATTCCAAGTCCCAGTTGCACAAGGCCCGCACCCGTCTTCGCGAGCATTTGCAGGAAGAGTTGAGAAGTCAGGCGCGGCAGGCCCGGCAAGACCTGCAGGACCAGCCCGCCGCTAAAGCGGTAACGAAGAGCAATGAATAGGTTTGAAGAAGCGGAAGGGCCACCCAGCGCCCGCCCGCGGAGCGGAAAGATGAAGTGCACTGAACTAGAAAGGTTCGTCGAGCAGGAGGGGCTAGACCTGCTCGGAAACGCCCAGCAAGAACACCTCGCGGAATGCGCCGCCTGCCAGGCTCTCGTCGCCGATTTCGCGGCCCTGACCTCCGCCGCTCGCGCACTCCCGGCCGAGGTCGATCCTCCCCCGCAGATCTGGCTCGCCCTGCGTGCCCAGCTCGAAGCCGAAAAAATTATCCGCACCTCTTCGGATCTCGCCTCCTCTTCCTGGTCGGATTCCCTCGCGGGCTTCTTCCGCCTGCACGCCCTCCAATTCGGCTTCGCCGCCGCCGTCCTCGTGGCCGCCGCCCTCGTCGGCTGGCCCCCGGAGCAGCATCCCGTCCCGGCTGCCACACCCTATGCGGAAACCGCCGCCGTGCTCACTCGCGAAGTCGCCCATGTCCAAACCCTCGCAAAAACCGCCGCCTCGCCCGTGAGCCAGTCCCTCCGCGCCAATCTCCAGGTCGTCGACAATTTCATCGCCACCTGCGAGCGCCGCGTCCAGCAGGAGCCTCAGGACGAAGTCGCCCACGAATATCTGACCGGCGCCTACCAGCAGAAAGCCGAAATTCTCGCGGCCATGATGGACACTCAAGCGGGGGAAAACTAGCATGCGCTCCAAACTGAATTCCGGCATCACCATTCCCGCGGCCTGGCTCTCCTTCTGCCTTCTCGCCGCCAGCCCCGTTCTCCTCGCCGGGCAATCCGTCGATCAAGCCCCCGCGCCATCCCTGCGCGTCGAACGCCATTTCACCGTCTCTCACCGCCCCGTCGTCACCATCCAGAACGCCGCCAGCGGCCGCGTCGAAGTGAAGTCCTGGAAGAACGCCGAAGTCGTCATCAAAGCCAACCGCGTCTCCGATCGCGTCGGTGTCGAAATGGAGCAGGCCGATAGCCGCATCGCCCTCACCGCATCCCTCGCCGAAAAGTCCTCCCGGCCCGGCGACGGCGAAAGCAATTTTGAAATCACCGTTCCCGAAGAGACCGACCTCGAAATCCACACCACCAACATGGGCACCATCTACATCGAGCAGGTCTACGGCGACATGACCCTCGAATCCCGCGCCGGCGATGTGCACCTCAAGGAAGTCTCCGGCTACATCATCGTCAAGACCCTCGGCGGTTCGCTCCTCTGCACGCAGTGCGCCGGCAAGCTCAATTTCACCTCCGTCAGCGGCGGCGCACAGTTCCTCCAGCCCCAGCTCAGCAGCCTCAGCGCTTCCTCCACCTCCGGCAATCTCCTCTATGACGGCGATTTCCTGCGCACCGGCATCTATACCCTCAAGAGCGGCATGGGCCTCGTGGAAGTCCGCTTCTCCGATAGCGACTCCTTCGACCTCCGCGCCATCACCACCACCGGTACCGTGGACAACCAGGCCGCCGCTTTCCTCAAGCCCGATTCTCACGGCCTCAAACATCTTTCCTCCAAGTTTGCCCATAGCCTCACTGGCAGCGTCAATGCCGGCCTGGCCCAGGTCAATCTCTCCACGTTCAGTGGTACAATCCGCATTCGTAAGCGCGACTAGGCTCTTCGCGCAGCGAGACGGAATGCCGAACAAAACATCGCATGTCTCTTCGATCCATGCGCCCATCCTCTGCCTGGCCGGCTTCATGGGCTCCGGCAAATCCACCGTGGGCACGGCCCTCTCCAGCCAGCTCGCCTGGCGCTTTTCCGATCTCGATGAACGCATCGAGGAAGCCGCCGGCCTCGGCATCCCTCAAATTTTCGAAAAATTCGGCGAACCCGCCTTCCGCCAGCTCGAACACGAGCAACTGCAGCTGGCCATCGCCCGCGTCGCCGAACGCAACGAGCCTACCGTCCTGGCCCTCGGCGGCGGCACCTACGCCCAGCCCGCCAATGCCGATCTCCTCCGCTCCGCCGGCATTCCCGTCATCTGGCTCGATTGCCCTCTCGAAACCCTTCTTCATCGCTGCCTCACCATGACCGGCCGCCCCCTCTTCCGCGACGAATCCAGCTTTCGCGCCCTCTACCAGCAGCGCCTGCCCTCCTACCAGCAGGCCGCCTATCGTGTGGACAGTTCCGGCGAACCTTCCGCCGTGGTGGCCCGCATTCTCGGCCTGGGCATCGTCACCCCCGGCAATCCGGAAAACTTGATTCTCGGCCGTCCGCCATCCTAGAATTCTGCGCCAAGGGAGAACTCCAAACCATGACCAATCGCCCGCTTCACCCTTTTTCGAATATCGCCGCTGCCCTCTGCCTCGCCGCGCTTCTCCTTCTCGCCGCCGGCATGAACGCAAGAACCGCCCCCGCCGCCTCCGTAATGGCTGCGGACAAGGGCAAGCTCAAAATTTTCGTTGATGGCAAGTCCGTGGGCAGCGAAGAATTCGAAATCGTCCCCGAAAGCGATTCCTGGATCGCCCGCGGAAAGGCCGAAGTCCAGGGCCAGGACGGCGGCGCCCGCGTCCGCGTCCTCTCCTCCCTCCGTCTCCGCCCCGACGGCGTTCCCCTGGCCTACGAATGGTCCATGGAGGGGGGAAGAAAGACCGGCGCGCACATCGTTTTCGAAAAAGGCGTCGCCAAAATCACCTCGGAAATGGAAGGCTCCCAGCCCTTCCAGCAGGAAATGAATTTCGAAACCCCAAAAATCGCCGTCCTCGACAACAATCTCTTCCACCAGTACGGCGTTCTCGCCCGCCTCTATGACTGGCCCGCCGGCGGCGTGCAGACCTTTCCCGTGATCATTCCCCAGGACGTCACTCCCGGTTCCCTCAATGTCGAAAGCCTCGGCCCCCGCAGCGTCAATGGCCATTCCTATTCCGCCTTGCGCGTCGCCACCTCCGACCTCGAAGTCTTCGTCTACGTCGACGCCAGCCACCGCCTCATGCAGGTCGAAGTTCCCTCCGCCAAGGCCTCCATCGTCCGCGAATAGCTCCGCGCAAATAAAAAAGCGGTGCGCGCGCCCTCCACGGGCGCTCGCACCGCTCTAAATCCCTCTTCCCCTGTTTACAAAATACTTCTATCGCCCGAACGGCCTCTGAAATACCGGCGCAGTCGGCCGGCGCAAGTATCCCCCCTGCGCCGTATCCTGCATCCGTGCCGCAATTGCACTCGTCACGGGCCTAAGTCCGTTCCCGTGTGCCTCGTTTTGCCCGGCCGGCGATAGCCGCGCCGGGTTCCCGATAGGGCGCAGCGTGACCGGCCCCGTCGAGACATGGTCGCTGATCGCCTGCAGCCGCTTCAGAATCGACTGCCACTGTTCCCAATCCAATTGCCGCAGGAACGGCCGCAGCCCCTGGATGAACGGATCCTCCAGCAGCGCCTCGCCGTCCGATTCCGGCACGAAGAAGCGGTTCAGTCCCACTCCCAGCGCCTCCGAAATCTTCTCCAGCGTCCCGAGCGAAGGCGTCATCTGCCCGCTCTCGATCCGCGAAAGATACGAGCGGGAGACCTTTGACCGCGACTGCAACTGGCTCTGCGTCATCCCGCGCGATTCGCGCAACTGCCGGATGCGCTGGCCGATGTTCTCGACCGTCTCCTGATTGATCAAATTCGTCGAGGTTTCCTCGGCGTTCATCTCCTCCACCGGCGGCGGTGTGGGAATCATGAACTCGAGGCGTTGGGGCAGCGCCCGCACACATCGCCGGCAATTCCCGGTTCGCGTGCGGTACTGCACTAAGCCGCAGGTCTTACAGCGTATGACTTCGCGATCCATTTCAAGCGTGTTTAGAGTTTCGTTTTGTGCCGACACCAGTGCTCCTCGCTGACTTTTCCGGCGTGCGGATAGGGGGACGTCGGGACGGACTTGTGGTCCGGGGGAAGACTGAAACTGGCGCAACGGCAATATCTCCCACCGCGCTTTCCCTGTCAATACTTTTTTCAAGTTTTTTTTCCCGCTCCTTTTTCTCCTTGTGCTTTTTACGCCACCTCTTCGCTGTCCTCCCGTACAGCCCTTCTCTTCCTCTCCCCCTTTTTCCACGACCCCTTGTGGCCGCCCGCGTTCTCACCACAATCCTTGCACCCGTGCATCTGCAATCTTCCCTGCCACTTTTCTTTCCGATTTCCCCGTCCTCCTTTCTTCAACTCTCCTTCCGCGCCTCCCCAACCGCCGTTCGCTCCTTTTTTTTCACCACTCACCCGTCACGGCATTTCTCTTTTTCAGCTAAACTATCTCTCGGAGAATAACTCTCGATGCTCACTCGTGAACAAGCCTGGTCCCTGCTCTGCGAATACACCCAATCCGAAAGCCTCCGCAAGCACGCCCTCGCCGTCGAAGCCTGCGTCCGCGCCTACGCCCGCAAAAACAACGCCGATGAAGAACTCTGGGGCGTCACCGCCCTCCTCCACGACTTCGACTACGAAAAATGGCCCAACGACGCCCACTCCCCCGATCAGGAACATCCCTCCGAAGGCGTCAAACTCCTCCGCGCCCAAGGCTGCCCCGAGGAAATGCTCCACGCCATCCTTGCCCACGCCGACTACACCGGCGTGAAACGCGAATCCCCCCTCGATCACACCCTCTTCGCCTGCGACGAACTCGCCGGCTTCCTCACCGCCTGCTCCTACGTCCGCCCCTCCAAAAGCATCCTCGACCTCGAAACCTCCTCCGTCAAAAAACGCATGAAGGACAAAGCCTTCGCCCGCAACGTCAGCCGCGACGACATCCAAAAAGGCGCCGCCGAACTCAACCTCCCCCTCGAAGACCACATCTCCTTCTGCATCAACGCCATGCGCCAGCACGCCGACGCCATCGGCCTGAGGGGGACGATTAGCGCACCTACGCCGGCGTCTTAGACTGGAAAAATCGCGCGAATGGTAGTATAGGAAGAGTGCTGGGGATGAAAGAGGTAGCACGAAAATGAGCCGCCCGAACATCCAAATCTACGAAGAACCCGCCTACGGCATGGCCGAAGCCGCCGTCTATCTCAGGGTTCCCTACAACACTCTGCGCTATTGGCTCACGGGATTCGGCAAGCGTCCACCCATCATCGAACCGGCGGGAGTGGATCCGCTTCGCCTCTCTTTTTACAATCTCCTCGAATGTCACGTCCTGGCGGGCATGCGCAAACTCTACGACTTAAAAGTGCCCAAAGTCCGCCGCGCACTAACGCATCTTGCCGCGTTTCACCCCGGTCAGCCGCATCCGCTCATCAACGAAGCCTTCCTGACCGACCGCAAGAACCTGTTCCTTGAAAAGATGGGCAAGCTCATCAATGTCTCAACGCCTTCCGACCAGACAAGCTTCCGCTTCTGCGAGATGCACCTGCAAAGAGTCGAAATCGACCCCCAGGGCCTCTTCCGGTTTTTCCCCTTCGTGGCCGCCCTTGCGCCCACCGAGCCCAAAACCATCGAAATCAACCCCTTGGTCGGGTTCGGAAAACCGGTGATCGCCGGCACAGGTATCTCTACTGCTATAATCGCCTCGCGTTTCAGCGCCCGCGAACCGGTCGCCGCCTTGGCCGAGGAATATGGCTGCACGCCGCAACAAATCGAAGAAGCCATCCGCTGGGAGCGCGCCCTCCCCGTCGCCGCCTGACGATTTCGTTCTCTATCTCGACGAAAACCTCTGCAACAACAAAGCCATCCTGGAATCACTCGAGCGCCTCGCCGTGCGCCACGAGAAGCATCTGAGCCATTTCTCCCGCGGAACGCCCGATGAGCAATGGCTCCCGTTGGTCGGGAAAAACAGATGGATTCTTCTCACCGCGGACAAGCATATCCGCTACAACCTGCTGGAGAAACGCGCCCTTCGCCTGCATTCGGTTCGCGAATTCGTCTTCGCCTCCGGCAACATGACCGGGCAAGACATGGCCGTCGCGCTGGAAACGGCGCTTCCAAAAATGCTGCGCCTCTGCCGCAAGATCCGTGCTCCATTTGTCGCCTCCATCACCCGAACCGGTGAAGTGCATTTGCGCTGGCCCAAGGGCTAGCAAGAAAAAAATGCCCGCATCATCCTTCCCGCCGCCCGAAACCGGGAACCCGGTGCCCGGAGGCCGCCTGCCAGTCGGTCAGTAAGCCGCCCATTCCAAACGAAGTGCAGCGCGGACAGTAAGGCACCAGCGTCATCCCGAGCGAAGTAAGACAATAAAGCATCGATGTCATTCCGAACGAAGTGAGGAATCTGCTTTTCTCTTGGACTCTCACGGTCATCACCCTCGACCGCGACATCAAAATCGTCATCCTCCCCAAACCCCGCTCCCGCAAATTCGCTTGCTTCCTTGTTTCCGCCGCCTGATTTCTTCCACGCGGATCGCAAGACCAAACATAAAGTGCCGAGATGAATCACCGTGCGGGTTTTGCCCTTTCCTCTCGGCCACATCCCAACCTCCCTACTGCGCACTGACTTGTAGAAGTGGTACTCTCTATTCAAGCGTCAGCGCCAAGAGTCAACCACGGGAAATGGACGACGGGCGCCCACAATGACAAGATGCGCGAATTAAAACATGCGGAATTGTTTTGGCAGAATGCTTGAGGGATAGATGAAGAAAATAATACCTTGGGAAGGGCCAGTCCTTAAGCGCTGGGTCGCGTCCATTGAACAGTGTATTCAATTATTGCAACTGAGCGTCCGGGCAATTTCAAAACTCCCCCACGAAATCCCTTTATTGGAGGCAGTTCACAATCTTGAAAGTCTGAAGGCTGAATATGCAGGGAAACAGCAACCCTCCCGCGAAGACATAGACCGGGCTAAGGAGCTTGTCAAATTCGCAGAGGAGGAGCGTCTCAATGGGTTCCCGCTTCTTCATGCGCACGCGCTTACGGACCTGTGGAGCATTCTCGAGGCCACGATCGAAGATCTTCTTGTCGCCAACCTATTGAACGAGCCGGAGACTCTTGGGCACGAGACATTTTCCAAAATTCGCATTCCTCTTTCCGAGTTTCAAACACTGGACGAGGAAGAACGTATGAGGTTTGTCCTGTCAGAGTTTTCTCGTAATCAGGGCGCAGAGCGGCGAAAAGGCGTCGAACGCTTTGAAGTACTGCTTGAGCCATTTGGATTGGCTGGTCCGGTAGAAGATGGCGTGAGAAAAATAATCTGGGAGATCCAAAACGTAAGAAATGTACTCGTGCATCGCGCCGGGGTCGCCGACCGCAAATTTGTCCAAGCATGTCCCTGGCTGAATCTCTCGGTCGGTGACCGCGTCACCATTAATCGAGAATCCTTTGATCGTTATTATCACGCACTTTCAGAGTATGGGACGCTACTTGTGTTTCGCATAGGCGAAAAACAGGGGCTCGACGTGAGAGGGGCAATGCAGCCAGACTGCGAGGCAAAGTCCAAGGAGGAACATAAGGGAGCATTGCCGTCAGGTGAAATCTAATCTTGTGGGAGACACTATGTTCCCGCCCCTAAACTCCCCATCCACCGCTCCATTCCAACCATTCCCTGCAAATCACTTAACCAATCTCCACCGCCATGCTATCCTCCACCGTGTTCGCCAAGCCCCACGCCCGCCAACTCTCCCCAACTCACCCACAACCCCTTTGGAATCCGCACTTCCAGACCCCTCCCGTAAGTGCAGAATCTAAACAACTTACAGCGCCAAAAAATCTCCCCCAACTCCCTTCTTTCCAACACTTACGAGCCATCCTTGTAAGTGCAGAAACTAAAAGACTTATAACCCCTGTAGATTCTGTATTTACGCGAAACCATCCCCGCAACCCCTTTATATTCTGCACTTACGAAAATACCGGGGGGAGGGGTCCCCACCCTGTGGAAATCCCCCAACCGCCCCTGGCCTTCCCCCGCCACTCTTCCGAATTTCGAGTTTCTAGTTTCGAGTTTCGCCCTTTCCCCACCCTCGCGCCCCGCCCCCCATTCACGCTAGAATGGAACTGCATGCTCAACCAGATCAAAGGCTTTGACACCACCGGCGCCCGCCACCCCCGCCGCAAAACCTACGGCGTAAAAGTCGGCCACATCCAGGTCGGCGGCGGCGCTCCCATCGTCGTCCAATCCATGACCAACACGGACACCGTCGACGTCGAGACCACTTTCAAGCAGACCGTCGAACTCGCCGAAGCCGGCTCGGAAATCGTGCGCTGGACCGTCAACGTCCCCGAAGCCGCCGCAGCCGTCCCCGTCATCAAAAAGCGCCTGCTCGACGCCGGCTGCACCGCGCCCATCATCGGCGACTTCCATTACAACGGCCACGTCCTGCTCACCAAATATCCCGAATGCGCCAAGGCGCTCGACAAATACCGCATCAATCCCGGCAACGTCGGCGCCGGCCAGCGCCGCGACGAGCAGTTCGCCACCATCTGCAAAATCGCCCGCGACAACAACAAATCCGTGCGCATCGGCGTCAACGGCGGCTCGCTCAATCAAGAGTTGGTCATGCGCAAGATGCAGGAAAACACCGACAAAAATCTCGGCAAGGAATCCGAAGAGATCATCAACGACTGCATGGTCCTCTCCGCCCTCGAATCCACCGAACTGGCCCTCGAATGCGGCCTGCGCCACGACCAGATCATCATCTCCTGCAAAACCTCCCGCCCCCGCGACCTCATCACCGTCTATCGCGATCTTTCCGCCAAAACCGAGCAGCCGCTGCACCTCGGCCTCACCGAAGCCGGCATGGGCACCAAGGGACTCGTCTGGTCCGCCGCCTCACTCGGCGTTCTCCTCCACGAAGGCATCGGCGACACCATTCGCATCTCGCTCACCCCGCGCCCCGGCGGCGACCGCCGCGAAGAAGTCTATGCCGCCTGCGAACTCCTGCAATCGCTGGGCCTGCGCTCCTTCGCCCCCAGCGTCACCGCCTGCCCCGGCTGCGGCCGCACCACCAGCACCACCTTTCAGGAACTCGCCGAACGCATCCAGGGCTATATCCGCGACAGCATGCCCACATGGAAAACGCAGTACGACGGCGTCGAAACCATGACCCTCGCGGTGATGGGCTGCATCGTCAACGGCCCCGGCGAATCCAAAGCCGCCAACATCGGCATCAGCCTCCCCGGCACCGGCGAAGCCCCCCGCTGCCCCGTCTATATTGACGGCCAGAAGGACGTCACCCTCGAAGGCACCTACGACGAACTCGCCGCCGCCTTCCAATCCCTCGTGGACAACTACATCGCCACCAAGTACCCCCGCAAAGCCGCCGCAGTAACCCTTCGCGGGAGTACCTAGTAAAGCAATAAAATCGAGCCATCCCATTGCTCCCCCCGGCAGGTTCTTGCTACGCTGTCTCCCATTAGAACGAAGCAGTAAGCTGGAGATGCCAGACAATATCTAAACAATTGGCATTCCCCCGGCCATCCAAATCGAGATGAGGTGCAACTCAATGAGAGAAAGGTATTTTGTTTCTCGACTGGTTCGGGCGAGAGCAGGAAATCTGGCCGTGCTGGCTGCCGCCATGATTCTTGCTGTCGCATTCGCAAGCCCGGCGCTGGCGCAAGCTCCGCCGAGGCTCCCCAACCCCAACGTGAATCGGCAGCTCGTCCGCGGCGCCCTGGCCGGAAATTTGGTGCATGCTGCGCCACAGAAGATGGCCATCCGCCCCAACCTGTTTCAGACGCAGAGCCGGCCGGCGATTCTTTTCAAACCGTTCGCGATGATGGATCCGAAGACCAACAAACCCATCGCGCCCACGGCCCTCATCCATTTGCCCAACGGCAAATCGCCAACGGCGCAGGAATACTACAGCGATCTGAACAACTACGAAAAATGGCTCAGCGAACATGGCCAGTCCCTGCACACCACGGCGCGCGGCTCGAAAATCAAACTGCATGAAATTCCGCTCAACCGCGGATTGATTCAGCGGCAGATTCAAGTGGCCCCCCGGCCCTCCGCGCTGGCACGCCGGCCGAATCTGCTGGCACTGAACAGCTACCGGAATCTGTCCACGCCGCAGCCCATTCAATTGAAACCCGAAGCCATGATGATGAACCACGAGCTCATCGCCAACCGGGCCGTGATCGCCCCGGCGGTGAAGGCGCCAAGTCCCACCGCGGCCGTGAAATCGCTCAACCCCAACACTCCCGTGGCAGCGGTAGCCGGCCGGGAACTCACGCCCGAGGCGGTCAACCAAAAGCTTGCGGCGGCGAATATCCGGGGAATCATGCGCGACGGAATGGTGATTGACACGCAAACAATCGACAAGATTGCCACGACCGTTTCCCTGAAGCTGCCCACTCCAACGAGGCCAGGGGTAGTGATGGCGCCGATATTGACGGGCCAGTGCAAATCGATCAAGGATTCCCAGAATTGGAATTGGGACGTCGGAGATCCGAGCACATTTGAAGCCTATGTGAACGGCAGCATCAGCCTGACCGGAAAAGCCTGCGCACCGGCCTCTGCGAACAACTTCCAAAATAATGCGAGCACCTTCAAGGTGACGGCGGAAGGAAAAGCCGGCGGCACGGTCTTCGGCATCGGCGGTGAACTGCTAAGGATCACCGGGGATATTGGCGGCGACGGACCCAAGAATACCGTCTCGGCCGGACTGGGCATCTACGCTCTGGGCCTGGATATCTTCAGCCTGAACAAGACGGCCACCGCGCAGTGGGGCATTGACGACCACATTTCCAAGGATGTGGATTTCAGCGTAAGCATCCCCATACCCATCGGCCCGTTCAACATCAACGCCACCATCGGAACGAAAGGCAGCGTGGGCTTCCAGTACTCGATCGCTCTCTTTCCCACCAACGTTTCCATCTCTGGAGGGCCGTTTGTTCATTCCAGCGTGTACGCGCAGGCTTCCTTGAGCGTGGTGGTGGCCGAAGCCGGCGTGGGCGTCAATCTCACGCTGATCAACTGGGACATGACCCTGCACGGCACGGCCGGACTGGGCTGGAACCATAATTTCTTCATCCAGGAAGAACTGTATGCGGACAGCAACCTGAACATGCTGGGCGGGAACATGTATGTTTTCGCCAAAGTCTACTATCCATGCTTCGACCCCTGGCCGGACATCTGCAACAGCGAATGGGACGCAAACCTCTGGGGATGGGACGGCTTGCAGTACAACAGCGTGCTCTTTGACGTCAAGAACACGACTCCGCTGCCTTGGTAGCGCGCTAGCGGGCAAGTACGCAATCGACACAACCGGCTCCCGCCTCTCTTGAGGGCAGGCGGAAGCCGGTTTCCTTTGGGGAGCACGAAACCACCAGAAAACAATTTGTGCGAGAACGCGCTCCCTGGCTCCCCTGTTCGAACCGGGCGGGAGTGTCCATTCGCGCAACCGGCGGAAACCAACGGCTTGTCCGGTTCACAGAGGACTGTTAACCTGACGGCAATCAAAGCAAGGCAACAAGCCGGAGATGCCACGCCCAGGGAAAATGCGAAGAACTGGCGTACCCACCGGCCATTCCTGAAATGAGGAGGAGCACAATGAAAGAGAAGAATTGCGCTTCAGAAACGATTGGTGTGCGCACGAAATATCTGGCGCGGCTGGCGGGCGCTGCAATGCTGGCGGTAATTCTGGCGGGAACAGCACCGGCGCAGGTGAATCTTCCCGTTAAACCGGGAGTAGGCCTGAGGCCGGGCACGCCGCCCGCGCTGCTGAACGGGAATCTGGTAAAAATTCCTGTGCACCCGATCGCGCTGAAACCGAATCTGCTGCAGGTACAGGGCAAACCGCCCATCGCTTTCAAGGCTTTCGAATTGAAAGATCCCAAGACGGACAAGTCCATCGCTCCCACCGCTTTGATCACGCTGCCCAACGGGAAACAGGTGCCCGCGCAGCAATACTACAATGAGCTGAACACCTACGAAAAATGGCTGAACGAGCACGGCCATTCGCTGCGCACGACGCCCAAGGGAGCGCAGATCAAACTGCAGGAGATTCCAGTGGACCGCGGAATGTTCCAGCGGCAACTGCAGTCGGCACCCAAGCCCGCTCCCGTGGCGCGCCGGGCCAATCTCCTGGCGCTCAACAGCTACCGAAGCCTTTCCACGCCGCAGTCCATCCAATTGAAAGCCGGCGATGCGCCGCTGAACCAGGCCGTGGCGCCGGGCTTCAACCGGGGCGCGATGGTTGCGCCATCCGCCCAGCCCACGGAATCAAAATCCGCTCCTCCGCAGGCAATCTCCAAGACGCCATCCAAACCGGGCGTGCAGGAAAGCAAGCTGGCTCAGCCGGCCGTGGGCATCAAGCCACCGACCCCCAACATGGGCATGGCTTCGGCGGAGAATCTCACGGGAGTCAAGCGGGACGGCATGGTGATCAGCACGGCGGCTCTGGCGCAACTCGCGGCGCTGCGTTCGGGCGTGAAGTTTGCACCCGGGCTGGTAGCCCAGTGCACGCCGGTCAACGAGTCGCGGAACTGGGACTGGAACGTGGGAGATCCGAATACCTTCGCGGCGTACGTGAACGGCAGCATCAGCCTGACCGGGAATGCCTGCAAGCCGGCGGACATGGCCCATTTCGACAACAACCAGAGCAAGTTCACGGTGACCGCGGAAGGAAGAGCGGGCGGCACGATCTTCGGGGTCGGCGGCGACCTGCTGCGGATCACCGGGAACATCGGCGGAGACCAGGGCAATCATACGGTCACGACGGGACTGGGCATCTACGCGCTGGGGATGAGTGTTTACAGTGTGAACCGCACGGATAACGGGCACTGGGGCGTGGACAACACGATCTCCAAAGACCTGGATTTCAGCACCAACACCACCATCCCCGTCGGCCCCTTCTCGGTGAACACCGTGGTCGGAGCCCATGGTTCGGTGGGTTTCCAGTACTCGATCCTGCTCTATCCGACAAACATTTCCATCTCCGGCGGCCCGTTTTCGCATACGACGGTGTATGCGCAGGCGTCCTTGAACCTGCTGGTCGCCGAAGTGGGCGTCGGGGTGAACATGAACCTGATGGACTGGAGCATGACGCTGCACGGGATGGCCGGGATCGCCTGGAACAACCAGTTTTACGTGCAGCAGGAAATCTACGCGGACGGAAGGCTGCACATGCTGAACGGCAACCTCTATGTGTTTGCCAAGGTCTATTATCCCTGCTTCGACCCCTGGCCGGACATCTGCAACAGCCAGTGGAACACGGACCTGTGGACTTCGGACGGAATACAATTCGACGGCGTGCTCTTTGACGTAAAGAACACGACGCCGCTTCCCTGGTAGCGTTCCGACCGGGCAAATCCTTAATCGACACGACCGGCTTCCGCCTCCTATCATAGGAGGCGGAAGCCGGAAGTTTTTCAGGGAGCGGATAACCAATGAGAGACGAAGGAAACGCCCGCACAAACCGGAGACACGGAAGGACATGGCGAACGGCCGCACGGCTGTCCGGCGGGGCGCTGTTGGCGGCCGCCATTCTGGGCGCTACGCTGCCGGGAGCGGGGAGCGAAATTTCCGCCGCCAGCGGGGCCGCCGCGCAGCAGAGCGCGAAGAGCTTTCCCAAATACCAATGGATGGCGGGAAGCAGCGTGGCCTACCGCATCGCCTACGTTTCGCGGGCCAACGCCGACTTGCGGAAGCTCTTCGAGGGACAACAATCGGCGCCGCCCCCCGGCTCGAACCTGGCCTATTCGCTGCAGGCCAGCCTGCAAGGGGTGATGCGCGTAACCACCATGCGGACCAGCGCGAGCAAGACGCAGGTGATTCTGCTGTTTCAGGACCCGGCGGTGCAGCTGGTGGTCAACGGGCAGCCCCAGGATGCGCAGGCGCGGGAGGTGGAGCGCGAGTTGAAGCGGGGCTTTCTGGTGGAGATGACGCCGCAAGGGCGGCCGGTGGCGGTCTATCTGCAAGAGAGCGCCAGCAAATTTTCCCAGGATTTCACGCTGACGCTCATCGGCATGCTGCAGATAGTGCTGCCGAAGACGGCGCCCGCCGGCGGGCAGGCCTGGACGGTGCGGGAAGAGGACCGCAACGGAGCCTATCTGGCGCGCTACCGCATCGAGAAGGAAGCGGCCGGGACGGCAGAAGGGCTGCTGGGATTGAGAAAGAGCAAACTGCGCTATCTGCCGGAGAATGCCGCCGGCGCCGAGCCGGTCATGCCCGGACGAACGACCGCGCAGAAAGTGGTGACGCCGCGGATGAGTTTCTTCGCGCAATTCGATCCCCTGAACGGAGAGATGGCCACGCTGCAAGGGACGGAGGCGGAGGAAACCGAGATTCAGGGAAAGAAAGTCGCCCACGCGGAGACCCTGCTGAGTTTGCGGCGGGAATCGCGGCGGAACGCGACGGCGGAGGAGCTGGAAGTTCTGTTTCGGCTGACGGACCATGTGCGGGCAAGCTCTCCGGCGCTGGCGCTGTTCACGCCAAAGTCGCTCGCGGAAATCGAAGCCAGCGTGCAACGCACGGAGCTGGGCGAAGCCACGATAAAAGACCTGCTGGCGCAGCTGGCGGCGATGCCCGGCAAAGTGGAGGACAAGGAAAAGCAGCAGGCGGATGAATTGCCGCTGTACCTGAAATTCAAGGCGCTGATTTACCTGCATCCGGAGGATTGCCCGGAACTGGGAAAGGCGCTGGCGGCAGCGCCGGAGGAGAGCGCCACCTACCGCGTGCTCTCGGCGGCGCTGGGCGCCGTGGGACACCGGGAAGCGCAGCGAGCGCTGATCCAGGCCATCCGGGCGCAAGCCGAGGATGCCCATGCGCTGCCGGAACTGATCGCCGCGCTGGGAACCGTGCCCGCTCCGACGGACGAGGCGGAAAAGACCATGAGGGAGCTGGCGGCCACGGCAAAGAATCCCAATGTCTCCGGGGGAGCGCTGCTGGCGATGGGCAGCATGGCGCGCAACCTGGCACAGAAGGAGCCGCAGAGGTCGGAGGCGCTGGTGAGTTCGCTGCTGCAACTGGGGAGCGAGGCGGGAGCTACGGAGGAAACAATCCAGCATGTGCTGCAGGCGCTGGGCAATACGGCTTCGCCCGGCGCGCTTCCCTTCCTGAAGCAATGCCTGGGCAGCGCCACGCCCGGCGTGCGCGCGGCGGCGCTGGATGGGATGCGGGCACTGAATCTGCCGGAGGTGGACCCGCTGCTGCTGACGGCGCTGGCCGCCGATGCCGAGCCGATGGTGCGACGGGAAGCGGTGTTCGCGCTGGGATTCCGGCAGCCCAGCCGGGCGTCGGTGGAGGCGCAAAGCAAGGCGTTCGCGGCGGAGAGCGACGACAAGGTGCGCGCGGGGATACTCTCCAATCTGGGAAAGATGTACGCGCAGTTCCCCGAAGTGCGCGAAGTGATCGCAACGGCGGCGGAAAAAGACGAATCGGAATACGTGCGCAAGACGGCTGCGGGGCTGCTGCAAGTGCTGTCCCCCGCCGCGCCGGCCAAACCCGAAGGCAAGCCGTAGCCGAGTTCCACAGGAATCCGGCGGCACGCGGGAGCGCGGCGAGCCTGTGCTAGAATCTCCTTCTGTTTTGTGCGGCATGTGACAGGGAGCAGGAATGAAGATCAGCCGGGAAGAAGTGCTGCGGGTGGCGGAACTCGCCTATCTGGAGCTGAGCGAAGCGGAGATCGAGACCTACCGCGCGCAGATGGACGACATCCTCGAATACGTGGGCAAGCTGAACGAACTGGATACGGCCAGCGTCGAGCCGATGACGCAGGTGCTCTCGAGCGACCAGGCGGCGGACGCCACGGTGCGCGAGGATACGGTGGTGGTGAGCGACGTGGCCGCGGCGGTGCTGAAGAATGCGCCCGACTCGGAGGCGCCGTACTTCCGCGTGCCCAAAGTGATTGAAAAATAGGAAGAATGACCAGCCCCCATGACCAACTGGACGATTAGCGGAGTAAAGGAAGCGCTGGCGGCGAAGAAGATTTCGGCGCGGGAGCTGACCGCGGAGTTTTACAAGCGGATTGCGGCGAGCAATCCGGAGTTGAACGCCTATCTGGCGCTTTCGCCGGAGCGCGCGCAGGCGCAGGCCGAGCGCGTGGACGCGCTGGTGGCCGCGGGAAAACCGCTGCCGCCGCTGGCGGGCGTGCCCGTGGCCGTCAAGGACGTCATCAGCACGCGGGGAACGAAGACCACTTGCGGGTCGAAGATTCTGGAGCCTTACGTTCCGGCCTACGACGCCACGGCGGTGGAGCGGCTGGAAGCGGCTGGGGCGGTCATCCTGGGAAAGACCAATTGCGATGAGTTCGCCATGGGCAGCTCGAACGAAAACTCGGCCTACGGGCCGGTGAAGAATCCGGCGGCGCCCGGCTGCGTGCCGGGAGGCTCAAGCGGAGGCTCGGCGGCGGTGGTGGCGGCGGGTCTGGCGGTGGCGTCGCTGGGAACGGATACGGGCGGGTCCATACGACAGCCGGGGGCGTTTTGCGGGATACCGGCGATGATGGGCAGCTACGGGCGGGTCTCGCGCTACGGGCTGATCGCCTTTGCTTCGTCGCTGGACCGAATTGGACCCTTCGCCACGAACGTGGGCGACGTGGCGCGCGTGCTGCACGCGATTGCCGGGCGCGACCCGCGCGATTCCACTTCGACGACCGACGCCGTGCCGGATTACCTCGCGGAGATGGACAAGCCGGTGAAGGGGCTGCGGCTGGGCATTCCCAAGGAGTATTTCGCGCCGGGGATGGACGAGGGAGTGCGCAAGAAGATCGAGGCGGGGATCGAGATTTACCGCAAGCTGGGCTGCGAACTGGTCGAGCTGCGCATGCCGCACACGGACTACGCCATCGCGACGTATTACATCATCGCCACGGCGGAGGCCAGCTCGAACCTGGCGCGGTTTGACGGGGTGCGCTACGGACTGCGGGTGGAGGGCGACTCCCTGGTGGGGATGTACCGCAAGACGCGCGGGGCGGGCTTCGGCGCGGAAGTGAAACGGCGGATCATGCTGGGAACCTACGTGCTTTCGGCGGGCTATTACGACGCGTATTACCTCAAGGGGCAGAAGGTGCGGGCGCTGATCGCGCGGGATTTCCGCGAGGCGTTTACGAAGGTGGACGCGATTTTGACGCCGACTTCGCCGGTGCCACCGTTCAAATTGGGGGAACGGACAGCCGACCCGCTCCAGATGTATCTTGCTGATATATATACGGTTACGGGGTCTCTGGCGGGCGTTCCGGGGATATCCGTGCCCTGCGGAAAGATTGACGGCAAACTGCCGGTGGGCTTGCAGCTTTTTGGTCCGGCCTTCGGCGAAGCGCGCGTGCTGCAACTGGCCCAGGCTTTCGAGCAAAACGGTGGCGCGGCGGTCTAACTTCCTCCAGGAGAATTTCCACCTTCATGCCTTCTCTCGATGCGCTTCGCGAACACCTGAAAATCACGCGTGAAAAACTGTGGCGTGCGGCGGACGCCGTCGGCGCGGAGCAGTGGAAGGTCAATCCTGCGCCGGGAAGCTGGTCGGCCGCGGAGGTCTTCGCACATCTGACCATGGTGGAGCGGGTCATCTTGGGAGGTGCGGATCGCATCATCCAGCAGCCGCCGCAAGCGGTTTCGTTTTGGGGGCGGCTGCACCGGCCGCTGTGGCTGGTGAAGCTGCGGGTGCGGCGGGTGGAAAGCCCGATTCCGCTGGACCCGGAGCAGGTATCGGAAAAGGAAGCGGCGCGGGAGCAATTGCAGGCCATCCGGGAGCGCACTCTGGTATTCCTGGAAGAGACCAGCCGGCGGGATTGCAGCGCATATCGCTGGAAACATCCGTTTTTAGGAAGCCTGAATTTTTATGAGTGGTTTCAGTTGCTGGGGAATCATGAAGTGCGGCACGCCAAGCAGATTCAGGAAACAGTAGAAAAATTTCAAAAACGGAAACATTTTTCATAGTGAACCATCCCTTCCTCAGAAAATTCAAATCAAAGCATTTTGCTTTTTGGCAGATAACACTAGAGGGATGTGGGTGTTAGGCCGGAAGTACTATGCAATTCGTTTTGCTTCGTGGAACGGTACGACTATTGCAGGGAAAGCATGCAACGATTACGCTCGATGATGTATCGAACCGAGTGTACGGCCAGGAAGCGGCGGAGAGACTGAGAGGCTGAACGTGGTCACGGTGAAATCAAGCCAGAAGATCTTCACGGATGCGGAAGTGGTGGGACTGACGGGCATATGCCTGGACCACCTGCACAACTTCGCG